>JGI25327J35509_1000016_pt1 | contig 118578 bp, 83 predicted proteins | sample HigsolmetaAR202D_FD_35509 | JGI IMG/M metagenome (IMG submission 35509)
GGTGCGATTGGCCTGGTCGAGGAGATCATCTCGGATACCGAGCTGAGACTGGCCCTCAACTGGACAGGCGCCAACATCACCAACGGGGCGTATGTGGTGATGCGCGGCATCGCGCACACCGACCCGCGCAATTACGGGCGGAAGTTGGGTGAGTATTTGGCGCTCGTGCGTGAGCTGCCTGATCCAGACGGCATCGGCGATGTCTTCGGCCCGAGTGGCGGTGTGGTTAACAACGAGGTTGTCCTGTTCGACGCCACCACCGGCAAGAAGATCAAGGCCTCGAACGGCGTGACCGCCAGAGCCCGCGGCAACATCCAGGTGGATGGTCAGCTCGATGTGCTGGGCTCGAACATATTCATGAGCGGTGATGGATACAACAGTATCCGGTTCAGGAATGCTGACGGCTCCCTGCAAAATGCTGTCATATACTGGGACAACACAAACAGGCGCATAGTAATTGAGATTCGTACTCCTGATGGAGCGACTGCCGCAAGGCTATTATTTGTTGGCGAAAATTTGTCGTGGTACGATGGGACCAACTTCCGCACTATCTGGCACAGCGGCATTGCGCTGGATGGGTTTGTCCAGGGGCTGACGCTTTCGAACAATGCGGCTGACCCAAACAACAAAATCGACATTGCGCCAGGGCGCGCCTATAGCAATGGAGTGACGGTCGTCAACCCAGCCGTGTACACCGCGACATTTGGCGTTGCCCCAAAGCAGCCGAACACGACCTACCACGTCTGGGCGTTTCGCAACAATACCACGGGTGAATTTACGGCGACGCTTGCCCTCTCGGCAACAAACCCCGCGGTTCCGTCTGGCCACACGCGCATACAGCGGCTCGGAGCGATCATGACCGATGGCAGCGGGAACATCCGGCCGTTTGTGCAAAACGGTAACACGTTTCTTTTCAATGCCGCAGATGGCATCGTGGTCTATTCGGCCACCACGACGCGCGCAAAAGCTCCGCTGTCTGTGGTGGTTCCGAACGGCGTGCGCGTGCAGGGGCTTTTTCAGGCCGTGCTGAACACGGCGGGAAGTAATGCGTATGTGCATATGTACGTGTACGATGGTCTGCACCCAGACATTCGAGACACTGCTGCCCTGCATTCATCAGCTGGCGCGATGACTAGCGTCACGCCAATTATGGCGTTCACGAACACAACGCAGCAAATTCAACTGGAGGTTACTAACAGTCCGCACCCCTCTACTCCTTGCAGTCTACGCTGTCGGGGCTGGATCGACTATCAAATTCCGAGGATCGGCGCATGATGTACTATGTAGAACGGAACAGCGACGGCGCGATTGTGGCGCTATACGGCCTCCCGCAAGAGGGACTCACCGACCCGGAGCCGCTGCCTGAAACCGACCCAGAGATTGCGGCTTTTCTCAATCCGCCGCCGTCGCTCGAAGACTACCGTGCCGCCATCCGCGCGCATGTCGATGCTACAGCGCAGGCCCGCGACTACGACAATGCGGTCTCATGTGCTTCCTACGTCGACTCAACCAACCCGCAATGGGCGGCTGAGGCGCAGGCGTTCGTGGCGTGGCGGGATGCTGTGTGGGCCTACGTCTTCGCCGAGCTTGCGAAGGTCGAGAACGGCGAGCGAGAGCAGCCGACCGTTGAGCAATTCATCGCCGAGCTGGCGGGCGCTGTGCCTATGGAGTGGCCGTCGTGACCACTCTCATCGCAACCGACGCCATGTGGCAAAGTTCGAAAGGCCTGTGACTACTATAACTATGGAGGCTAAGATGTCGATGCAATTGTATCCAATCATTAAGCAGCTTGGTCTGAAGAATGCCAATAGTATCTACCTTAAGGCATTCGAACTGGCAGATGCTAATAACCTATGGGCAAGCTATGGGATCGACAACAAGCTGCGTGCTGCACACTTCCTTGCACAGATCCTGCATGAGTCTGGCGGGCTGACTGCAGTTCGGGAGAATATGAACTATTCTGCAACCCGAATTATGCAGGTCTTTGGCGTCAACAAGCATTCTGCAGCAATTACCAAAGCAGAAGCATCTGCACTAGCGCATAACCCTGAAGCACTTGCAGAACGTGTGTATGGTCTAGGCAACCCGAAGAAGGCTAAAGAGCTCGGCAATACTCGCAAGGGTGATGGCTACAAGTACCGTGGTGGCGGTCCTCTGCAGAATACTGGCGGACATGAGTACAAGCGTCTCAGTGCGGAGATTGGTATCGATCTCTATGCAGATCCAGATAAGATTGCAACTCCGTCAGTAATTCTTCTTCCTGCACTGAGCTTCTGGTCTAGGCATAAGCTCAATGCACTTGCCGACAAAAACGATGCAAGAGCCATTACCAAAGTGATTAACGGCGGATACAATGGCTATAACGATCGGATGGGCTGGTTCAATAAGGTTTGGCGGATTATGGGTGGTACGGCAACTTCTTGGGATGTTGCGCGTACCGACAGTAAGACGCGGCAGCTGCAACGAGATCTTAATGCACTCGGAGCTAATCCAAAGCTCATTGTTGACGGCCGGATGGGTCCTGCAACAGAGCGGGCTATTCGTGACTTTCAGAAGGCTAATAAGCTGAAGGTCGACGGCATTGCAGGCCCTGCAACTCTTGCCGCGATCGAAGCGAGACTCGCCGCTACCAGAGTTATTGAGCCTTCTTCAAATGAGCCAATTGCAACCTCTCCATCCACTAAACCCGAAACAGCCGGTGGTGGACTTGTAGTTGCAGGAATTACCCTTGATCAGGCTATTGAACATGTGGATACGGTTCGAAACCTGGTAGAGGGTAATCAGATTCTGCAGTTTGCGTTGGGTGCAATCGTAGTTGCTGGTATTGCCTTCATCATGTACGGACTTATCCGTCGATGGATGCGTATGAACCAGACAGCAATCCAGGAGTGACATATGCTCGACATTATCTATGGGCTTGTCAAGCCATTCCTAGGAGAACTTTTGGTCGGCCTAGGTGCTCTACTGGCAATTGCTATGGCGTTCTTCAAAGGGAAGAATGACGGCAAAAAGCAGGAGCAGGACAAACAGATGAGGGCTAACTATGAAAATGAACGGTTGCGCAATAACATCGAAGACCGTGTTCGTAATGCTGCTGATGACGTTACTCAGCGCTTGCGGAACAAGTGGTATAGGGACTAACTGTGCGGGCTGGCGAGTTATCCGGCCTTCACATGCAGATGTACTCACCAAGGAGACCGAAGATATGATCTTCGCACACAACGAATACGGTGAGTCACAGGGATGCTGGTGATGTCCGAGTAGTTTGCCTCCGATTATTCGGGCGTCATAAACCAGCAGGGGTGGATCCTTTCGTCGTCGGGATCCACCCCACTTTATTTTTAGAGCATCCTCACGTACGGCTCAAAGCCAGAAATTCTGCACGCAGTTCAGGTACAGTGCGGAATTTACCTGCCAAACGAGAAGTTACGGTGTTTGAGCATCCATCACGAATACCGCGGAGCTTGACGCAATAGTGATCTGCATTGATGACTACTGCAACATCTTCGGTCTGGAGAATAAGCCGCAATGCTGCCGAGATCTGTTCGGTAAGTCTTTCCTGAATCTGCGGCCTACGAGAGAAGAATTCAACCACCCGATTGAACTTGCTGAGTCCGAGTACAAGCTTGTCGGGAATATACGCTACAGATGCGGTCCCAACAAACGGGAGGAAATGGTGCTCACACATAGACTGTACTGTGATACCACTGACGCAGACCATTTCATTGTACTGCATCTTGTTCTCAACAGTGGTCGCCTTGGGGAAGTTTGCGTAATCGAGTCCGGTGAAGATCTCATTGCAGTACATCTTCGCGATCCGCTTAGGTGTGTCCCGCAACGAGTCGTCATTAAGATCCAAACCCAATGAACGCATTGTCAAGTGGTGGCAATGCTTAATACTGTCGAACTTATTCAAGGGTACCCCGTCGACCAATAGGGGTGCTTCTGGATTCTTCTCCATCGGCGTTTCAAGCCCCAGGGCAACAAGGTGTTTATGGATCTTTTCACCAAGTTCAGGATCGGTAGCCATGTATCAATGCCTTTCAGGTCAGGTCCCAGAACTTAGCGGAGGTGAAGAACACAGAGAGGTAAGCCATTAAGCGCAGGAGAGCGCTTTTTGGGACACACTGCAACCCACACTGCACTCACGAGCCCTTACTGTTTCTTCCCTCCGCCAAGGGTCCGGAAAGTTTAAATACGATAGTTGGTTGAGCGGGTTTTAAACCTTTGAATTCACAAACCGCCAACACCCATCTTCGTCTTGATTCATATCTTGGTAGATTGCAGGATAGCGCATTTTCAACTGCTTACCGACGTCATAGAGGATATCTCTAATCTCCTGCTCAGCACCGGGAGCAGTACGATTCTCGATAACATGCCGCCATGCACGGTGGTTACCTGTTACAATGATATGGGTGTTAACTCCACCGGGAACAAGTCGACGCAATGCAGATGTCAGCTTCTTCTTGACTGAGAATGTAACACCTTCGTTATCGAGCCCCCAGCTAGCAATCAAGTCTCGAAGTGCAGTTTGTGCTTGCTCTTTGACATGCTCTACTGAGGCAATGAAGTCCTGTTGAGCTTGATTAACCCAGATCTGCTTAGCACTTGCTGTACTATCCGTGTACTGGCTGTCGTAAAGTTCCTCAAGTGCATCAGTGAGATCTGGGATATACACCTCGAAAGTATCAAGCCGGACGAAACGCTGACTTTCCTGGCTGAATGCCATACCTGCACGATGGCGTACGATTTCGTGGGTGAAGATCCGAGAGACATTGAGGAATGCAAATGTAACAGAAGCGTGTTCCAAAACAGATCCGTGCTTCTGCTTCAGGATGTTTTTGACATATTCCTGATTACCTTCGCGTACCCGTGTAATGTTCGGATTCAGCTCAGTGTTGAACGACTTGTAGCAGAGTCGTCCAGCAATTTCAACGAGCAGATCGGCATCACTCTTAGGTTCAACAGAAGACCATTCAGGTGCACCAAGTTCTTTCAGGAACTCAGATACTCCGGATGCATTTAATTGGGTTTCAGCCAGGTGGATTACCTTATGTGTACTTTGGGTCATACACCCTCTCCTCATCAAGACTGGAAGTTACGAAGTGACGTTGATGCTGTCATCGACCCCATCCTTCCGGCTTGTTCTGCTTGATCCACTGGTTGGCCTCATCAATGAGTGACCGCTCCTGAATGCGGTTAATCGGACGATCATCAATCAGCATACCCTGAACAGCGGCGTCAATCAGGATGGAGCAGCATGCCTTGATATGGCCAAGATGCTCAATCAAGGAATCTGATGCAATCTCATGACCTTCCTTATAGTCTTCCAGGTGACGTTCGATTGCGCTAATGTATGTACGTGCCCGAACAGGTTCCACACGCCAGTTGTATGGGCCATACTTCGATCCACCATCCATCAGTGCTTTGGCTTCAGCAATCTTGCCAGCCGTTGGGATCAGTGAGAAATCGATCTTGGCAGCACCAATCCGATCCTTCGGATTAACTCCCACATCAGAGTCTGCATTGCGTAGGCCGATAACCTTCTTACGACCCAGCATATCTCGCTCTGCGGGTTCCCTGACTGGAAGCGTTGGACGCTCAGTCAGTCGAACATTATTGGTCAGCTCTTTGAAAGCCTCTTCCATGTTACGCTGCAGCTCGTCAAACGTTTCGGCAGACTTGTTCATTATGTCCTCCTATTAACATGCACTGTAACCGCACGACTTGCACTTTTTGCACCCCTCAACTCGGAAGAGTGTCGGCGCTTTACATGAGGGGCAAGTCTCACCTCTTTGATCCTTGATCACGATCTTACCGTCAGCAATAGCCAATCCACCATCGGCAGATGCAATCTTCAGCTCCGACTGGGACGTGGTATTGCCCTTCTTCCGTTCCATATGCTTTTCAAGGATTCGACCAATGTATGCAGGAAGCGATCCAACATACTGCTGATCGATGAATGCACCATCATGCAGAGACTGAATCTGCTTAAGTTCCTGCGGAATGAACGAGACATCACCGCCTTTTCGGAAGATGGCTGTGATCATCAAGGAAAGTGCCGTAGTCCACTCGCTGTGCGATCCATCCTTGCTAGTAATGAAGATTTCAAACGGTACTCCTTCATCGTCCTCGTTGATGGTGAGGTAGAAGGCAGCATCTCGTCTGGGCCACTTGACCTTGTACGTGTATCCGTGCAAGACATCAGGACGCTCTCTGAGTTGTTCCACCGCTTTCGGAACAGGGCTTCCGCTTCCGCTTTCTGCCGTTGCATCGGTATCGCTAGCTTTGACAAGAACTGCTCCACGTACATCGCTTGGCCTGTAAGTGGTGCATCCCTTGCAACCTGCATTGTATGCCAGTTCGTAAACCTTGACGAAGTCGTCATAAGGCATGTTTTCAGGGATATTGATGGTTTTGGAAATTGATGCATCCACCCACCGCTGGACTCGAGACTGGATGAGGATATGCTCATGAACAGTCAGATCCTCTGCAGTTACCATGTACGATGGAAGAGGAGTTGTCTCTCCAAACAGTGCATAGAAGAGTCTTGCAGCATAACCGTATTCACGATATGGGAGCCAGGATCCATCTGCCTGTCGCACGTTACGCTGGGTAAAATGTGCAAAGACAGGTTCGAGACCACCAGAACAGTTACCAAATACAATACTCGTGGTGCCTGTTGGTGCAATCGTGTTTAGAACACCATTGCGGATGCCGTATTTGCGAATCAGCGCACGAATCTCTGCAGGCATCTGCCTGTTAACAAACGATCCCGAATTTTCATCCAGGTATCGGTCAGGATCAAAGAGCGGAAACGCACCGCGCTCTTTAGCAAGGTTGATAGATGCCGTATATGTAGCGACTGCAATGCAGTTCATTACGCGCTCGGCAAAATCAGCAGACTTCAGTGATCCATAGCGGATGCCAAGCTGAGCCATAGCATCTGCAAGACCCGTGAAGCCAAGACCAATACGACGTTTGTTGTACTGCTCAAGACGCTGCTCTTCAAGCGGATAGTTCGTGACATCAATCACATTATCCAAGAAGCGCGTACCAATAGCAACAATCTCTTTCAGAAGGTTGAAGTCAAACTGCGCATTATCAGTGAACGGATTGGTAACCATTCGCGCCAGATTGACATGACCGAGATTGCATGAGCCATGAGGCGGTAGAGGCTGTTCACCGCACGGATTCGTACAGCGGATAGTTTCACAGTACCAGAGATTATTGGCTTCGTTGATTCGGTCGATAAAGATAACGCCTGGTTCAGACCAATCATACGTGTTCTTGGTAATCAATTCCCACAGTTCACGAGCTTTCCAGACGGAGTACGCATATTGCTGCACACCATTGTCATCGACAAAATCATATTCCTTGAGCCAATCCTCACGCTCCCAAGGGATCACCGGGAAGTGCAATACCCAATCCTCATCATCCTTCACAGCCTCCATAAAGGCGTCGGAAACAAGGACGGAAATGTTGAAATTAGTCAAACGACCCGGTGTCTGCTTGGCAACAATGTATTTAGGCAAGTCGGGATGCGTGTCACTCAACACTGCCATCATAGCGCCCCGACGATCACCAGCACTACGAATAGTAGTGCACATAGCGTCCCACATGTCCATAAAAGGGAGCGGACCCGACGCTTTCGTTCCCGTGCGTTTAAGTACAGCCCCTTCAGGACGGATTGGAGAGAAATCAGCACCGTCTCCGCCTCCTTGCTGCATAGTAAGTGCAAAGTTGGTATGTTCGCGCATGATACCTTCCATCGAATCATCGATGGTTCCGGTAACATAGCAGTTCATTAGAGTAACACGCTTCGCAGTTCCAGCTCCTGCAAGGATTCTACCGGCAGGAACCCAAAGACCCGCATTGATCGCATGATATGCGAGGATTTTTGCTTGTTCATCCGGATCTTTGGCGTAAACACCTTCAACCACTCTGCGTGCAGTGTCACTGAAGGATTCTTCGCCCGGCTGTGCATACTTGTCACGCCAAATATCTTTGCAGAGGCCTTTGTACGGGAAGTCTTGCGCCAGATGAAGCGGGTCAAGCCTAGCTGCAAAAGGATTGTTTGCCATGGTGTTGGTAGACATTGTTATGCTCCACGCGCGTCTTCTACAACCTGATTGGAGGTTACTTCATTGACATCCTGGTTGCCAGTGATGATTGCGTGACGCAACTCCATGAAACGCTTGTACAGAGGACGTGAACTGGAAAGGAAATCTGTACAAATGTTGATTGCAGTGAACGCATCGGCAACAGTGATTACCCCACAATTTAGTCGATCGTAAAAGCTACTTGAGAGGTTCCAGTATACTAGGGTTTTCTGTTCAAGAGTTAATTCCCGGCCTACAGCTGTGAAATCTGCTTTGCCTTGTATATGCATAGCACCCTCTTTCCAGTTTACTATCAATTATAGCTGAGACTCTTTGATGGTTGCAAGGGCGAAAATTCTGATAGGTTGTCTATGCAGACTCAGCAAAGACTTCTGCATAGAACTTATTCAAACTCTTCAGCTCACCCCAACGCATTCCACCTTTAGCTTCCGCCTTGAAAGGAATTCGAGTTAGACCCCAATCTCGCGGAACCTGTTCTAGCGCATTGATAGCTAGGTTGGCAACTGCTTCAATTACATCTTTGACAAGTGGTACCTCCATTAGAATTGAGTCGTGGACGGTGTTGACGATATTTGTATCATATTCCTTCCGCAGAGTGTCTTGGATACGCATACCGCCATGAAGGGTGATCGTAGATGCAGTGCTTTGGTGCGGAAAGTTTGCCGCTTCGTTTTGGATCGCCATAATCGTTTCTGGGGTTACGATCTCAAACCGCTTCTTATGTCCAAAGCAGGTTACGATATTCTTACCATTAAGTGGTGCATTTCTGCAAAGCTGAATGAAGTTCCAAGCAACCTTGAACTTTTTAGCCCAACCTGCGAGCATTCGACTAGCTTCCTGCGGGGTATCCTCAATCTGCTCTGCCAACCCAAAAGGCGTGATTCCATACACGATGCCGAAATTCACGTTCTTTGCACGCATCTTCTGCTCTTCGACTACTCGCTCGATGGTATCTACGTACCACTTCTGCATATAGGCTTGAATCTGTTGCTCAGACCAGTCTTTTGGATGCCCGTACAATTCTGCGCGTACTTCTTCATGTAGTCCAACTGAATTGGGATCAGTATAGATTCGGCAAAGTTCTGGATCTCCAGACAGAATGGCGAGTGATCGAAGCTCAGCCTGGTTCAAATCGACCTCAACGAAGCAATATCCAGGCTTTGGAATGAATTGCCCACGCAAAAGCGGTTCACGCGGAATATTCTGCAAGTTTGGGTTGTTACATGCAAGACGACCAGTTGCAGTACCGTGAAGCAAATAAGTCGGGTGAACTCGTCCATCATCCTGAATATGTTCTGTTGCAGGGAGGACATAAGTTGTCAGGCCCTTATTGATCTTGCGGTACTTACGGAGTGCAACCACTGCAGGATGATCTGGCAGTGACTTCAGCACTTTTTCATTAGTGCTCTTCTCCTTTGACGGAATCTGGAGTACGTCGAAGAACAGTTCCTTAAGCTGCTGGGGTGAATTGACGTTGACAGCCGCTACTACCTTAACCTTCTTACCACCTTTGGTAATGGTTTGAGTAGTTGGAAGCATGCCCGCATCTCGTGCAATCCGCTCTAACTCCTCTTCGTAGACCTTTGCATCCTTTTCGTACCTGGCTGCATTGCTTTCAACTCGTTCCAGATCAACAAGCATACCAGCCTTTTCAATTTCGGCTAGATACTTGCTTCCCGGGATCAACGTCTTGTAATACAATAAGGAGGATTTTGAGTCAGCCTCGATCAACGGCCGTAGAATGAATGCCAGGTTGTGAGTGTTAGCAATATCGTATGCCATATACTTAACAAGTACAGATTCTGGAATGACATCGTAGGACTCATTCTTCTTTTTGTGCGAGTCTAGAATACCTTTCCAATCTGGACTGTGTAGCCAATCAGCAGCAACTGTTTCCAAGTCATGTACGCCACATGTTTCATCCAATGCATAAGACATTAGCATGGTATCATCGTCAACACGTGCGGCTTGGTTATACTGGTGATGGAAGAACTTGATATCGAACTTGCCATTATGCCAGTTGAATCGTACTTGTTCAGAGCTAACGTCCCACATCTCGGCCAGATACGGGAATAGATCAGGAATACCTGCTTTAATATACTCCCGTTTCTTACCTGGAATAACATAAACATGCTTGCCGTCAAGGGTGAAGCCACCCATTAGGACTTTGTCAAGCCGATGAGAAAAACCGCCAGTTTCCAAGTCGCCTGATACAAGCCCTTCATGCTGCTTAACCTGCTCAACAAACCATTTGACCTTCTCTACTGTGTCCAGTAATTCCCATGTGGGTGGGACAAACTCACGAACTTTACCTCCAGCAGCAAGATCCATTGCATAGCCAACGTCAATCTTGAACTGCCTGAAAGAACCGTTGCCGCGCAATAGAAACGCAGGATGAGTTGTAGGAATAATACCACGTTCGGAAAGATCAGACTGCAGCAGCTTGCCGCGTATCTTTGTGATCTTGTGACTGAAATCGTTGGTCAGCGCCCAAAGTGCAACATTTCCAAGTGCTAGAATTATTTTGCGTGGATGCTTTCGCACCAGTTCAAGTACTTGTGCTTGGTATTTGTGTACAAGCTCCTGCAACATTTCAGGAGACTTCTCTCCCTGAATCATATGCGGAACAACATTAAGAATGTAAGGTTCGGGGTGGGGAAGCTGCTTAAGTGCTTCCGACAATACTTGGCCAGAAGGCCCAACAAAGGGCATACCTTTCTTGATTTCTTCCTTCCCCGGAGCTTCACCAACAATGACAAAAGGGCTATCTTCTGGACCGCGCGGTGGAACGACTCGAGGTTGGACATTAATCATGCGTATATGCCCTTTATTGGTTGTGATTGTATCCGTCAGATGTAATGGATACCATCGTTCTTGTTCATCAGGTAATTTGGCAAATCACGTAGCCAGCGAATAACGTTCACGTCGTTTCGATCAATGAACCGGTCTAGAACAATTATCCGCCGGTAGCGTCTGCCATGAATACTCATTCCAGGTGTTACACAGTATACGGACAACAGCCTGCTAAGTGCCTCCCGCGTTGCAACAATATGATCATTGTCAGCGCACACAACCAAAATATCTGAATACGGGTTACCGTTCTTATACTTGGTTTGGCTTGTAGTAGAGGACTCCATTGTCAACACCCCCGCCAACATACTGGCGTTCGATCTTCCGCCCGTGATCGCCGATATGACGCCGTATCCATTTAAGGTTCTTTACCATTGCTACGTCAAATACTGTCTTGGGATCTTCCCACCAGTCACCTCTTGGAGGTAGTTCTTTGTCCATATCGAAAGACATTGACATGCCATGAGATGCTGCGCGAAGAGGTACTGCAGAGTCCATTCCTGTAACTGCAGAATGCTGTGCGGAAAGTATATCATCGAGGATGTTGTCTGAAAAGCCGAGGAGATGGATGTTGCGCTTGGGGTTTAGCATATGTACAATATCAACAGCATCCCGCCTTGATCCGAGGCCTTTGATGTTGTAATTGCGCGGAATACCCCACCAACCAATCCGTTCATCTTCTGCGAGTGCTTCGGCACAAGCTGCAAACTCATTCGGCGTAGTCCCTTGCGGAACATACATGAAAGTGTAATTACCCTCTCCCAATTCATGATCAAGCTTTTTAGACCATGGATCTAGGGCTTTTCGACACTGCGTAATTGTTGCTGAAGCATCCAGAAGCACGTCAGGGAGAACAATTACATTGGCCTTGACAGTTTTTGCAGCGGCAGCAATTACCTCAATGTTCACTGCCGAACCAAGTTCAATGACAGAATTGTCAAGGATAACTGTGCTCCGATAATGTCCATACTGTTCACGGATAACCTTGAATGCACGTTCATATCGGATTTCGTTATGGATCACGTCGTGGGCAAGCGGTAGGTGGTAGTTGCCTGCCTGATCGATGTCAATGAGTGCCTCAAGGATATGGATAGGGCAGACCGGCGCAAAACTTGCCATACTAGTTCTCCTTGGCCTTGGGATCGAGAAACTGATGTACTTCACTAAGCTTCTGTTCGATCTCAGTCACTTGCTGTTGAGCCTCTTCATAGACTCCGTCTTCGACAAGCCCGAGTAGCTGGTTAGCCTTTTCAACCAGTTCTTCAAGCATGTTGACAATATCTTCCTTTTCCATGACTGCTGCCATGTTAGTGCCCCTGATCATTACCCCATACAAAAACATGCCACTGGGGAAGGAATCGCGTCTGCGACAGAATCGGATGCTTCTGAATGTCCTCGTACAACGTTCGATACCGCTGCAAGAGGATTTGATGGTGTTTCCAGCTTGTTAACGGCTCACGTGTTTCTGGGTCGAACGCTTGCGAACCATCAGCAGGTGGTGGAATAGGATTACCAAGCGACAGGTAGAAGAATCTGGAAGGATCTTGCCAAGCCAGCAAAGGATGCTTCTTCAGGTAGGAGAAGATTTCTGCTGCAAAGTCCAGATCCCGCTGATCAAACACAACGATCTTGACACACAAATCCGGGGTGTGTCTGAGCCCATTACGCATGCTAGCATACAATGCGTCACAGAAACGCTCGAATGCACTTTGATCATGCTTTTCACCCATGCCAGGACCTTTGGGACTGATCGTCAGAGAATCTACCTTCCCAAGCCATCCCTTCCACAAGGTACCCTGCGTCTCGACATTTACCTTGAAACCCTGTAGTCGTAGAAGTCCAAGGAGATGACCCAGTTCATGGACTGCAGGATTACCGCCGGAAAAAGTGACCCAATTAGTGCTGTCTGGTACATGGAACTCAAGAAAATTGTTGTAGATTTCCTGCTGAGTTAGCCAGGTTGCATTTCGCTTGACTTCTGAGGGCAAGACTGCATGCATGGAATCACACATCTTGCACTTGTAGTCACAAAGTCCGAACCGTAGAAAATATGTCTGCTGACCAATTACAGACCCTTCACCCTGTATAGTTGGTCCAAACATTTCTACGAGTGGTATCTTTTTGTTAACCTGATCTTCAGGGTTGACCATCAGTATCTCCCTTGTTCTGCGAATAGCTAAAGAGATCGCCAATTGCCATATGCCCGTCTGACTGTATGTTAGTGGCTAACCGCTGCGGAAGCGCATCTACACAAATTACACGTGCGCTGTTACCTTGGTGTTCCTTGACTTCCACACTTCGCAGAATACACCGTGGTGAATATCCATTATCTCGAAGCCAAGTGTCTGTATAATGGTAGATCATTTCGGCAAATTTTTCACAACCGCATGCAGGAACAACCCTTAGATCAAGCATTCCCAGCTTGTGCATATTCTGGAAGTGCTCAAGAAGCGGATCATCCTCTGCAACTAGTGTCTTGTGATCGAAGGTATCCTCTAGCCAACCCTTGAGGCTCTTGAGTGAGCCAAAGTCCACTACCCAGTTTCGAACGTCTAATTCCACAGCTTCGAAGACAAAGTGGACTTCAAGCGAATATCCATGCAGGAAACGGCAATGCGATTCGGCACGCCACTGGCGGAAACAAGCAGAAAGACCTACACTGTGCGTGTAGGTCTTCGTGCTCTGATAAATCAGAGTAGGATCAGACATTCTGGTCACTCGGCGTATTCGGTTGGATCAACAACACCTGCGCGCTTGAATGCAGCTTTTCGTGCAAGGCATGTGGGGCACTTACCGCAGTGGATATCACCGTTGTCGTAGCAGCTCCAGGTCAAGCGCCAATCAACCCCAAGAGATTCGCCAAGCTGCACAATCTGCCACTTCTCAAGCCACTGCAGCGGAGTTGCCAGCCGAATGGTGTTGTAGGATCCAGTGTAGATTGCATTTGCCATCGATCCATTGAATTCCGGCGTGCAATCTGGATACGCCCAATTAGCAGCGTCTTCTGCATGCGCACCATAATAAATGGTCACGAGATCCTTGGCGTAGCCCAGACGCTCGTTGTCGTAGCCGACCTGACTATTGACGTACTTCTGTGCATAAGCCGTGATTGCTGACAGAAGAAGGCCGTTACGGAACGGGACGTAGGAAGGAGAAACACCCTTGATCTCGGAGTAGTCCTTGTGGACCATCTCCATCTCGCCGATCGACGCAGCAGACAGGAGAACTTCCTTGCCCGACAGCAGATCGCCGACATCGAGAATGGTGTGGTTAATACCGAGACGATCACACGACTGCTTGGCAAAAGTCAGCTCACGCTTGTGACGCTGGCCGTAGTTGATGCTGATAGCTTCAACAGAGCCGTCAAAGTCCTTGTATGCTTTGTACAGACACGTGGTAGAATCCATACCACCTGACAGGAGAACAAATGCTTTTCGCTGCATGACTATTCAGCCTCTGGTTCGAGAAGGTATGTTATAGAAAGTGTAGTTGGGCTAGACGCCCAACTACTGGTTGGGTATGTACAGATTGCCTTCTTCGAGGAACCTGCGCAGCTCTTCCTCATAAATGCGCCAGCTACCTCCGATCTTGACGGCACGAATCTTTTCTTCCTTCACATACCGCAGTACCGTCTGGTATGTGACTCCCAGGAGTCCGGAGAGCTGCCTGAGAGTCACCCAATTCCTGCCTACAAGATCCTTGAGAGGCGGAAGATTTCTCAGCTGGCCATTATCAGCCGCCGAAGAATCCATCGCCCGTAACCGAACCACCAGCAGCCGGAGCCAGGATCTGCGCAATACGCGCCTGCGGCTCGCCATTGTATTCCTGGTGCGTGACCTTGATACGGACCTTCTTACCGAGAAGCTGGCCGGACTCAGCAACTTCCTGAGGCTTGAACGGACCGTTGAAAATCTCCGGATCGATACGCAGAAGCTGTGTCTTGGTAGACGGCAGAGCCTTCGGGCTGAACGAGGTATAGTGGTAGAGCTTGCGTCCAGCATAGTCACCCCCGTCAATGGAGAAGACAAACTGGAACATAGGAGCACCCGAGTTCTTGGAGATCTGGTACTCGACGCTATCCACCTCGGCATCATAGATACCCTTCGGGATAACCTCGAACTTCATCTCCTGAATATTCGACAGGTCAACAACCAGCGAGCCACCATCCTCGAACACGGTCTGGGCGTACAGCTCGTCGGAGATCACGTTGTTATCAGCCATTGTACTAACCTTTTAGGTTTGAGTAGAGGGTTAAATTGCCGGTTTCGTTCTCAGCTTACCCGCAAGGAGCTGAAAACCAGGAGAGCCGGATTCCTGATGCACAACGATACATGGGAGCTGGGGAGCCGGGGGCTATATCGTCGTGACATTCAGTTACTTCAACAACCCAATACCACGCATAATGGTTTCCATAGTGGGGTTGTCAAAGTATGCCTGACGGTAGACCGAGCGACGGTTCTTAGCATCGAATCTCGGACCACCTGAAATTGGTTGGACATAGAGACGGCGGGGAGCCTCGATCTGCCCCTCCTGCAGTGCGCCAACAGTCAGCCAGCCGACAATGTCGACAAAACCTTGTACCTGCGCGGAAAGCTTACCAGTTAGAGCAGGCGTATAGTGAAACCTCTTCTGCTCATCCTGGGTGTACGATTCGGCGCAGACAAAAATAACATTCATCGGCAGATCACGGAATGCACGGACAAGCAGCTTGACCATTTCGTTGTTTTTGCGAAACTCTGGCCAACCCGCAACATCTATGTCACCTTCCAGCATAACCTTGTTAGGATCAATACTGAGGATCCCATAGGTGCAGTAAACCTCAACCTCTGTGAGGGAGTCAATGATCACAGTCTTGTAGCGAGGAACTTGTTCATCAGGCAGCGTGTCGGGATCAAGCCCGGTAACACGGCAAAACAGTTCCTTCATCTTCTTGACGTCATTTGCATCTCGTGCCTTGCAATATGCTGCCAAGAATTCCTGAATGTATGCCACAGTCTTGAAATTGGAGACAGGAATATTGTGGAGCAGATGGGCGTTTTTGATGCGCGGAGACGCCTCGACAGTCGTGTCACCCTTTTCGGCGTCGATTACCAACACGTCACGCATCTCAGGGACATCCACTGCGGTAGATGCCAGCTCAGTTTTGCCAATGCCGTGCTTGGCGTAGATCAGGAGCTTCAGCCAACGCTGTCTTTCATGCTGGATCTGAATCTGGAAGGGAGCAGTTACCTTCCGCGCATTGGACGTCTTTGACGGATCTGCAGAATTCGGATTCGGCGCCTGATTAGCGGCATTGGGGGTAGTAGCAGTAGTAGGGGTAGGCATCTTTGCAGAGACTTCTGCCATAACTCATCTCCAAAAAGGAAGGGAAGGAGGGAAGGGAAGGAAAGAGAGTATTTCCTCTGGTTTCAGCCCGGTTTTTCAGCCCAGACTGCACTCACGTTACTCAAGATACTTACGCCACGTATCATACTCCTCATCACGCGGTTGCATAAGGATCTTAAGTTCGTATTCCCAATCCCCGCCGTCATCAAGTGATACACATGCACCATTGAATGGGCACATATATTGACAGGTACGATCAGGATTTGGGTAGAGTGCTAGATCTGGGTTGAGCATTTCCTCAATTTCCATCAGGATCTTAACACCCTCAGCTTCCCTCTGATGATCGTTGCGCCGAATCTTGTCACGCCGAATGAACTTATCAGAATCCATGTCTTCCTGAGTAGCAAGCCAGTTTAGGAAGTCAACATAATCCTGCGGCGCGTTTGTAACCTCTCCGTAAAGGTTCTTGATATATCTGCGCAAAGACCTATGAGTGATGAGCTGTCGCTTATCTTGGCTGAGGCGCCCATTTGCCAAGACTCGAGGTTCAGCAGGAAGAGCCTTACGATGCTGTTGGTAGATAACTCCTGCAACAGGGCGACCATACAAAAGGTTTGCAGCCCAGCAATAGGTAGAGATCTGACTGTCGTTGCTGTAGTGCAGTGTCTGGATTGTTTTTGCGGTCTTGTACTCAACAATCCAGAGCTGCCCATGCTCATCAATCACTACCCGATCTAGTGTTCCCGAGTAGACAACTTTGTCATACCCGTACTTACCGGCTTCCCATGGAATTTCGACTCGGAAGTTAACCTCTGTCTGGGGGATGCCGTCATGCACATATGTAACTAGTTTGTCACGCGCAACTAGCCATTCATCCCAATAGTACCGGAGCATACCGGTAGCAAGCTCGGTAAGCTCAACGATATCAGCAGGAAGTCGATTGGGATCGCGTCGAGCAGCTCTCTTTGTTGCCTCAACATAAGCCTCGAATGCAGTAGCTGGATGGCCATACTTGTTTATGCCATGACAGTCTTCCAGGGCAAAGTGAAAGCCAGTACCCATCCAGAGAGGTGCAGGATTCTGTTTGGGGCCGATATTACCACGAAGATGCGAGTTCCATCCCCATCGGCGACGGCAGCGCCTAAACATGATCCTGTCAGAGGTGCGAATAACCGCAATTCGTTCTTGACGTTCTTCTACGGCAAAGTCAGATGGTCGAGGGTCGAAGTCATATTGTGTTGGATCCCAAGAATCAGTGGATGCATCAGCCATTTTGAATACCTAATCCCATCGAACTACAGATATCATCTTATATCAAAATGTAAGGCATATCAATATAGGTCTTTTTGGTCAAAAAGTGTCCTATAAGGTCTGTTTTCGGGAATGGCATTTTGACTTTTGTCTGCCAATTTGCACCTGCGCTAAAAAATCTACCATGATTTTCATCCGGCAATCTATCCCCATTGCCCGCCTCACTCTCCCCTCTTCCCCTCTCCCTCTCCTCCCGCTTTCGCAGTTTTAGCACAAAAAGAAAGGACGACCCGAAAAGATCGTCCTTCAAGTTGGCCACCAACTGGAACCTGGTGTTACGGATAGTGTCTAGAAAACCTTCTGCGGCAGTAGTTATGCCATGCCTTGACTTCACGCACATCAGGCATGGCCATCTCCGATAAGGACTTTACGAGATGAGGTAGGGAAGTGATCAGGCTTCCTCTTTGCCAATTCGGTAAGCAACTCAACCACATCACCATTTCTGCCTTTCTTAGGGACAAGAATCTGGTTGAGGCGCTCACAATACACACGGACAGCGGCAGCAACATCTGACGAGCAGTAAATCGTTACGCTCGCTGTAGTGAGCTTGACTCGAATCCGATTGGTCTTCTGGATCTGGCGCTTGATCGGGAGAGCAACAATTTTCTTAGCCATCAGTTGCTCCTCCCATATATTTCCTGGTTGAACTCCCTGACACGCTTGTCAATCGCCTCCTGAGTATCGCCCTCAACGGTCAGGATCTTGAGGTGCTTCAGTTTGACTCCATGTTCGATCAAGAGATCACGTTCGCTGAGACATTCGTCATACACATATGATCCGAACTGAACAATGTATTGCCCACCACCGCCAGGCGCTGGATAGCGTTCGACAAGAACATAATACTCCTTGGTGTTGGTAGCCATTTCGTATTCCTTTCATCTTATGCTTTTATTATAGCAAAGACTACTAGGACTAATCACGAGGTTATTTTTAGGTTATTTGCTGATCCAAGGGTTGCTGTCGCAAGTGAGTTCTTGTCGTCCAAAGTCATGATGACGTTGTCGTCGACTGTATTGCGGTAGTGGTAGTAGTAGGAGTTGATCGGATTGACACCTACTTGCGGGATTAGTCGGTCTTCTGCCTGCTTATTGTCGTTAGGATCCCATTCAGGTCCGATAAAGTAGCATGTCTGTGCTGGAACTAGCGAGAATGCCTGCGCATATTTAATCGAACACAGGATAATACCCTTTGTAGCCTTGAACTTTCTAATTCGGTCTTCAAGATCTTCGGGTTCAAGACCTCCGAATAGTTGCCATACATTATGGAATCCGGCTTCTTTGAGCCTCCGCTCGAAATGCGGGAGAGCGTTTCTAAATGCCGTAAATACGACTGTATGTCGGTCATCTTCTGTAGCAGACTCGTCCGAGATTCTTTCGACGAAGTCTTCAAATGCAGCACCCACACCTAGTGCAGGATCAAAAATTGCAGGGCATGCAAGAAGTTGCCGCTTCCGGAGCATTGCCTCCAGTGACGTTGGGGTGACAATAAACTGCCCATCCGGAGTGAAATATGCTGAGTCATCCTCCAGTGCTTGGTATGCCTTCTGTTGGTGCGCATCCATTTCCACATATAGTCGGTCTCGTTGGATCTTTGGCATTTGTGTTGCACAATCCTTACGGAACCTACGTCGCGAGAACCGATCTAGGAGAGCCCAGAAAGCATTGGCATTTTTGATGCCGACAATTTCTTTACCCCATCCATTGTCAATCACGTCACAAAATGTGTTGACAAAACGCCAGTATGAACTGAATTCATTTGGACTAATTTGGTTGAGGATGGCCCAAAAATCTGCAGGCCCGCCTTTTCCAGCCAAAGTACCTGAAAGAGGATGATAACGGTAGCATCCCAGTTTAGGAGAGGTTAGAACCTTGAAAATGTCGTTGGTCTTGGTTTTGCGGTTCTTCATCCGCATGTGAACTTCGTCAGCGATTACTGTATCAAAGATAAGCCCAGATTTTCTGGTAGCTGGCGACATTAGGAAGGAGAAGTCATTTGCCAAGACGTTGAAGGTACAAATATACACAGTGACTTCTGCTGTACGTGGTTTCAGCCACTTTTCCTCCCGCTGCTTTTTGGCAGTAGGTCCTTTTCCACGTAAAATCCGTACATCCAGTGTACGATGTGCGTACTTTTCAGCAAACCATTCTTTGAAATGACTGTACCAGACGCCCATAGCATTTTTACTGCAGGCAACCAGTACAATTTTGGATCTAGGATCCATCCCTACTACATTGACCGATACCACCGTCTTACCCAGACGAGGTTCGTATAAGTTCATAGAGCGTGGATGCCCCAAAAACCATGGGACATCCTCCTCCTGGAATGGCCGAAAAGCACCGACTGCCATATTACGTCTTACCCTTTCCGATCTGTTCAATCTCACCCTGCAGATTGACTCGCTCCTTGCATAGATCCTGCTGTAAACGCAGTAACAAGGAGATAATCTGTCCTGCACTCTGTTTTTGGTTTGGAGTGGCCGACGATGCACTGCAGACTCTTCTCAGGAGACTTATGGCAACTCCAACAGAGCCATGCAAGCTGTTGTGCATCCAGACGTGTTTCCGCTTCTGCCACGCCTCACTCGTATTTGGCTGCCTGTGGGCCGGCTTTTTGGTGTTGGTATTTTCCATTATAGGGTTTCTCCGCAGGCATATCAAGCAAATGGAAAACAATCTGGGCGATTGGCATGCCTTCCTTGATGATAATGATGTCCGTAGAATGGTTGGTCAATTCCAAAGTCAAAAAACCACACCAACCAGGTTCAATGACCGTATTCTGTGTTGCCAGCCCTTTTCGAGCCCACGTACTTTTGTCATGGACAAAAGCGATTAGATCGTCAGGCATGGCAAACCGCTCAATAGAGGATGCCAACACGAAATCGCCAGGGTACAAAACATGAGGTTCGGCAACACGGATATCATACCCAGCAACAGAAAGGCCGAAGGACATGCCTTCGACCACTCCACGTTCGTGGAAGGGATAAAGCAACCCTTCCTGAAGACATCTCTTGCGAATGCTTTGTCCGGAGAGGATCATTTGCTGAAGAACCTCATAATGCACATTTTCAGTCCGATGCAGATCAAGACAATCCAGGTAATCGGCCACAATGCAATTGCAACCTTTTCCCACAAGGTAAGGTGCCGAATGTATTCTTCTTCTCCGTAGGTAAGCTCCTGAAAGGTGATGTATGCACCAACAAACCAGGCCATAATGAATGCCGCAATATCCATGTTACTTCCTCCGAGGCTTTATCACTGGTTGCCCCAGCCGTATTGTTATTGACGGATGACCTCGCGACGGAGGATTGCTCTGATGTCGCTGATGCGCTCTTCGTCGATGAGAGATGGCTTATGCACGATGGCGTCAATTCGTTCAACCATCTTATGAAGATCGTAGTACTTCTGACGCCAGTATTGCCAAGCTTCTTCAAGAGTCAAATCCCAAGAACAAGCGTCTGGTGATGTACAATCTGGATGAGGGGTGTCACGTCCTTCGCTGGCTGGACGTTTACGACCGCAATTTACGCACATGCGTGTATTGTCAGGTTCATTCACCATTTTGGTCATCCGTTTGCGGTTCAAGCCATTTCTTGGAATCGAATTGGTACATCCAGCCAGAATTGATTCGCTCCTCAGCCTGGAATAGTCGAAGCATCTGACGGTGACGACATGTTGGACGACCACCTGCAGGGCAAGTACAGATCATTGCACCACCAGGTAGGTCAGAGATGTGATAAACCTGTACAGACGTAGAGTCTGGATCAACCTTGACGCACTCGTAGGTGACGTCATCAGGCTTATTCTGCCTGATAGTGTATAGATCTTTCTTGCCCATGATTTGTGCTTCTACACCAAATAGGTTAAGAACGAGGATTGCGTAGAGATCCATGTACTAAGTATCGTCACCGATCCTGCAGAAATCGATTCCACTAGTACACTTCACTCTACGCCTACCACAGTTGCCAAATGCGCAGCAAGTAGCAACGTGGCCTTAAGGCATTCGACAGTGATCTACACCGCATATGCATTACCTTGGCCGGAATGATCAACTTCCGGTTGCAGCATCCACTGATTGTAGACCCCCCTCTATCTGCGTGCCTGACTAGCCCTAACACGATAGGACTAGTTTCGCTCTATGCCTAGAGCTCATCAGAGGCAGTTATGCATGAACTGGTTCAGCAGGTGTCTGGGCAACCTTCTCTGCAGTAGCCCGTCTCTTGCGGCTACGTACCTTCTTGGGCTTCACTGTAGTGTCAGCATCATCCGACTTGAGCCCACTCAGCATCGGAGGAAGTTCATCAAATTCATGCCGAACAGTGAGTGCAAACGACCACGCCTTACGCAAAAAGGCAATGTGATCATTTTCGCTCATGTTGGCAAGTTTCCGAACACTCTCCAGCTCCTTCAAAATCGGTTCATGAAACGGAGGATTAGGCTGCTTCAGCAACATATGAACTCGCGGATCGGTATTCAGCTGGCTCAGTCGACGGATGTGACAGTTACGCAGCGCCTCCATTCGACCAGTCTTGAATGCGTGCACAGCCTGTGCGAAGGTAACTTCGGCTGCATCTGCGAAGACCGTTAGAACACCCAGGATCCAACGGCGATCAGCCTCATTGGGCTTCTTGTCCGAGAAAGCGTTCATTGCGCGGCGCTTCTCCCGCTCATTCATGAGCTGGGCAAACTCACCACCACTGTTAATCGGATTGGGACGCAACCAAAGCGTAGAGGACTGGGTGAAATGCATGTCTATCTCCTATGACTCGAAATCATGGATGTGTACGCGGTGGTTATTTAAGGACTGCCGCCTTGCTGGATCTGCTGATCTTACTCCCCGTTCCCAGCAGCAAGCTTGTTGAGCTCCTCCAAGAGTTCCTTCACAGTCGGATCCCGCTCTGCAATCTCTTCATACTTGACACGCCTCTTGTAATCCTCGACCGCAGTATCCAGCTGGTTCATCAACTGCTGGATGCGAGCGCGACGCTTCTGTCCGGCTTCAAAGCCTTCAACGTCTACCCTACCGACGACCCATTTAGTTGCACGAGGCTTCTCGATGTACGGATGCACTCCGACCACCTTGACGCACGTGTAACCCGTCGACGGGGCATCCACTACGACAATGTCACCTACCTTGATCGACATATCGTCAGTCAAGTAGGAATACTTCTTCTTCGGATTGTGGTAGTAGCCGAGTTCCGGACGGAGATCGTGCTGAAAGACACAATCAACCGTTTGAATTGCGCCGTTGAGCGGTAGTGACATTTGCTGCTCTTCTTTCATGAACTCTTTCAGGTTTTGTACAGACTTGGCTACATGCAGTTTTGCACGGCGTTCAGTTGCCAGTCGGACGTCTTCATCCACAAAACCGTAACGCCACGACGCCCAGTCATCGGAATTGCGCGGGTATGGATTCTGACTCAGATGCATTCCACAATACCGCGCTTCACGCCCTTCTTCGTACGGGCTTGCCATTGCAGCCTCCTATGCACTCGAAGTGCTTGCTCAACTCTCATCTTACCCGTATATAATAGCTTGGACTATTTACTCGTCACAAGAGTCAAAAAGCTGGTTGCCCATCAAATTATTTCTTGTAGGGTGCAAAGTTATTGCTCGCTGGGCTTTTTAGTGTCTCGTTTGTGGTAGGTATAGGGTCGTTGATTGGCTCTTTGCTCTTTTGCTGTAGCCCATCGAACTTGCCTTGTGACTCCATCAGCTTGATAAGGTTGATAGCCAAGGTCATTATCTACTCTGTCAATTGAGTGAGCCGGTGATGGCCGCGGACCGACGAAGTCAAGAAAGGCTTTGAAACCCTCGTCTCCCCTGCTCTTGTGCCATTCATCGCAGACCCGGATACCTCTTCCACCGTAATGCTTATACGCAACATGTGTCGGATCTTCCGTTCTGACATGCATCATTAACCAGATACGATATTCCTGGTTGTAAATGGTCTTGAGAGTCTTACGTCCGCATCCACAATCTGTCTTCGGGTTCTCTCGGACAAGATAGTATTGCGGAAGAGTCATCCGAGTACCACATACACATTCGCACCGCCACCGGATCTTCAGATTAGGACTTTTGGTGGTAGTGTCATCCCGAAGGCGTTGGATCAGAGTCCACGAATGGATCTTCTGACCCGCCTTGAGTTTATGTTTCCTAGGCTTTGCTTGAGCCATCACTTCAGCCCGAGAGCGGATGGTAGCGGGTAGGGTTCGACACGACTTTCCGAGGGGTTCCAAGAAGTCGTCGCAAGTCCATCAGGCTTGTACTGATGAGTGTTCTTGGATGCCCCGTTTATGAAACGAGCAGTGTCAGGATACTTTTTCTGCAGCCATTCAGGCATTGCACCTGCACTCCACAAGTCAAAGGTAGTGATCCTTTTCCCTGCGAACTCGGACTCTCCGATGTATTCAATGTCAAATCGGCGACCGGCCATTCCACGAAATGACCCGGTTGTACGGTTACCAGGAGAATACAAATGACCGTCAATAATAGTCGATCGCTTGTAATCCTTCTCCAACCGCTTGTCAATGTTCTCATGCCAGTGATCGCATGAGAAACACATGCGGTTGCGGAGCATTCGCGAACGATGAGGTTCACTGTAAGCATTGGAGGCAGCATTACCGCACATGCTGCATGTATAGTTCCAAAAACTCTTACCTCTAATTCCGCCTTTTTTGGCGGGAGTGCAACCTGTAACATCAATTCCAGTGTCGGGGCAGATATTGTTCATCACTTAACTCCCTGCAGCAAACGATCGATATTGGACGCAAGGCTGCGAAACTTAGCGTCGACTGCCTGGCGGTGCTCCATACGCTGCTTGGGGCTGAACTTATTCTTGCGCCGCGCCTCTTCAAGCTCCATGAGATCGCTTACGCAGGCCGAGAGCTCTGCGAGACTTTCATTAATGTTCCGGATTCGAAGCTCAAGTTCGTTGTAGTGCTTGGCAGAAACGATTTTGATTCCGAACAGCTGCATGTCAGTCTCCTATGCTTGATCTGAAACCCATCTATTCTGTATTATACTACGATTCATTAATGGATCACAAGCGGGTATTTAACTGTCCGAACAATAGAAAGTAACACCCTTGAGCTTATGCTTCCCAGGCTTTGCTTGAACATCAGTCACGCTCCAGGATTTGCTTTGGCAACTTCCTTAAAAGTAATTCCGGCATTGTAGGGACCTTTGTTGATACGAGCAATCCAAGCGTTCATCGCCTTTTCAGCGTTTTCGCGGGTTGCGGAAAATCCTCCCGCATCAGCCATGTCACCATTCGTCCGTTTCCATTCAACACGCCAAGCATATGCAGTCGGACGCTTGGTGTTGGTTTCATATTGCGTCCCGTTGGAGAAAATGGCAATGTATTTGATTGCGCTCATATCAGTCACCCTCCATCTTTTCATTCTCCATATTATATTGCATGCTATTAGGATCACTCAAGAGTCCAAATTATTTGCTGACCATTCCGAACAATAGAAAGTAACACCCGTGTCGAATTGCATCCCGGGCATGCCGTCGTCCTTCGATATAATAGTTCCACGACTTTAACTTGTTGTCAGTGCAAAAGTTCTTTGCAACTTGTGCTGTCTGTGAAATGAACGGGATACTACGTTGAATGCACAGTGTTTCTATGCATCCAATAACGTGTACTGTCGGAATCTGCGACCATGCATGATCATCAGTTTTCCAGTCATATACTGTATATAATTCATGCACCACTAAATCAGGTTTGACATGGTCGTAGAGCTTGGTCAGTTGTTCAACCATATCCTGTTGAGGCCAAGTCTTGATCTGTCCTTGGTCTACAAGTGCGCTCACTTCATTAGTTGCACTAAAACTTGCCCAACCAGTCGTCTCACCAGGATCTAATGCAAGGAGTGTTCCACTGAATGGCTTAATGTTCTTTGCCTGGTTACATGCCTTGCGGAATACACTAAATTTGGACATCCTCGGCTCCTAGGCAGAAAAATAGCCGATCCCAATTGCTTGAGACCGGCTAGTTGGGGAGGAGTCGTAAGACTCTAGGTGCTTACTCAGCGGCGCCTTCGTTGGTGCCCTCAGCCGAAGCAGCGTCCGTCTTCACAGGGCCGCCGGCGACATTCTTCGTCGCAGCGAAGACAATCTGGTACGGAACCTTCTTGCCCGTGATCTCGGTAAGCTTCTTGGCGATCTCGCCACGCGACATACGCTTCTGCACCCAGCACTCGAGGATGAAGTCCTTGCGCTTCACCAGCTCGCCCGTCTCTGGATGCGTGACCATCTTGTAGCGCTCATCCGTCTTCGTCTCTTCCACGACGGCAGCGGTGTTCTCAGTGTTCTCAGTGTTCGTCGTCTCAAACATTTCAGCCTCCTGCTGCTTGTCACGCTTTGCCATGATAAACCTCCGATAACCTCCACATTCATCGCAGAGGTGTCTCATTCAGTACATTATTGATTATATAGCTTCATAGCTGTGTCCTCAAGCTCCAATTTAATGGTCGCACTTAATTTATTTCAAGCAATTTATACATCTGTCGGTTATTACTGCTTCCTCCTTCAACAATCCCGGCAGCACTCGCTATCATAGTCTTATGCACTTTCAGATAGCGCCCAAGTTTTCTGGTATTGGTGATTTGCTCGCACTTGTCGTACACATCACTACTCATTGCCCAATTGGCAATTTCCTGAACGGTAAATGGTCGATATGTCTTACCATTCATTCCATGAGTACGCCAATATGCCGCAAATGCACAGATTCCTTCGAAAGCAAAGTCTGCTTCTGTTACTGCATGGTTAGTCACCCCTACGAGATAGTCAGGAATCCAGTCACTTCGGATACCAAATACCTCAGCCATTATGCACAATGCCTGTTCGAAGTTGATCAGGCGGTGCTTAGCTTGATAAGCCATGTTCCAACGCCGCTGGATGAGCGTAAAGAACCGATGCAGGACAGTAAAGTGATGAGCCAACCACGCTTCACGTCCGCCAAAGCGAGACAGCTGCTGCTCTTTCCACCTACCATCATATGATAGGGACCCATTAATCAGGTCTTGCGCTTTGTCTAGTTCAATGATGATTGCACGTTGCAAGATGTCTGCATTTAGGAAGGGCTGCTGAATCGCAGTAATACCGAATACGCATCGTACCGGAATCTGCATAAGCTCAGCATTAGTGAAATACTTACGCATTTCAATGGTAGGGTTAGGTTCGGTGATGATACGGCAGATTTCATCTGAGAGTCTCTGCCGTAAGTTCCTATCAACAAGCTGTACGTTGTCTGTAACGTGCAAGCCGCCGCTATTTGCTACAGACGCATGCCAGTCTTTAAGGTCTTGCGGAGCATTGCGTAGTTTAGGAACTCCTGTTTGAATTGAGAGACGCAGTTCCTGCAGTGTTGATTTGCCAGAGCCGGCTTCACCGAGAGTCATCTCAATAGGCAGCTGAGTACCTCGCCACCTGTACAGCCAAGGAGACAGGTAGAACATTAGAGCAGTGATTACACGTTGCTTGTCTTTGTCTTTTAGCCTGACAAGTGACAAAACGTCCATCCACCAGTTGGGTAGTGGTTTGTCAGCATTGTTGGATGTCTGCTTTACCCATTCTGCCTTGAGCTTCTCGGTGTCAACTGGTTTTACATGTCCCGACTCAAACAGGATACCGTCAGTACCGTTTGCCTTGATTGTAAGTCCATTCTTGTCAATAATGACATATTCACCATCACTAATCTGCATGATGACGTTGTCATCGTGGAAATTCGGCCGTGCAAACACTCGGTATGGTGTAACATCCTCAATTGGATCTTCACCAGTAAACTGAGTACCAAGCCATTGCATGACTCGAAAGTCTGCTGCGCCAAGTCCAAATGTTCGGTACATGTATTGTCCGAACTCTGTTTCGGTCATCTCATTTGGTTGACCCGTAAAGGATACCTTCATGAGCTTGTGGGTTTTGTAGTCAAAGTAATATGCTTGCAGTTCATCTGCAGACCTCAGCCGCAAACCACCGGCATCCAGCTCAGACAGAATTGCAATAGCAACCTGCTGCATCTCCTTTCGAGACAACTTGGGCTTCTGGAGACGCTTGTTCAAGTAGTCTCGAATGTTTGGATGTCTTGGAAATGCCGAACGTTTCTGTAGACAGTTTGTTAGCAAGTCATGAAATGCAGTGTTTGTTGGTTGGTTTAGCAAATAGTCATCCAGTCCAACCTTTGACAACTGCGGAAGTAGTGGTAGAGTTAGCTGCCGGATACGATCGAATCGGACACCTTTGAAGCGAAGCTCGAATGCCAGTGATGCAGCTGCGCGTTGGACCTGAAAGTTCGTTCCGAACTGGCTGTCAGTGTCGTAAATGATCACAAGATGCTTACCCGAATTAATCAGGTAATCAATCAGTTCCTGCATACCCAATGCAAGCGGTGCCATCTGATCTTCGGTCAGCTCTTCGCCTGCGGGCAGTTTTGCTTGAACCTTTTTCTCGTTGGCATTCAGCTCAGCATCTGCCGGAAGAGTAACAATTCGGTTACGCCAGCTATCAACACCACCCAAAGCACAGGCAGGAAAGCCCATTTTTGTAGCCAAAGCAGCCTTCTTCTCTCCCTCAGTCAGGATAACATAGTTGTGCTTTTCTGCACAAGCCATGAAACCCTTAGGGAAGTAGACGTGATTAGGAGTGTCTTTTGGCTGCTTATACTTAGGGTCAAAGTCAAACAGTTTGACCCGGTAGAAAGATGCGGGTTTACCGTGGATGTTGAAGTACGGTATTACATAGCCGTTTACAGAGAACGGAGTCCTAGTTGCGGCTTTCTCTGGGCTAGAGATCCAACGTGCATTCACGTCTTCAATTGTCAGCCCTGACGTCGCAAGGTCCTCCGCCATACGATTGTCGGTCGTCATGGCTCACCAGAAATGCGTGTCGTCGTAGTTAGCGATGTGCATCAGGCTGTGCCAGAGACAAAATCGTATATGACTGCTGGCGGTCGGTAGGAGTCACGACTGTCTTTCGGACGCGCTTGACAATCCCCTCTTCGATCATCTTTTCCAGTACAGGCTTCCACAGAGCGGGCATCAAAGAAGTACCGACGCCGATCTGGAGCATACTAGTAGAGATCTGGGGGTAGATCGAAAGTACGTGAATGATCTTATCCCGAATAGTTTTATCCGTGTCAATAACCTCACCGATCGGTAGCTCGTCAAGTTCTTCCTTAGACATTGCAATTGCTGCCCTTACGTTTGGGTGATTTGTGATTGACATCGTACGCCCGCCCTCCACCTCGGTAGTAGTGGTAGTGGTAGTGGTAGTAGTCCACTACACCAACCATATCCTACAATAATATATCATTGTTGTGTTGTCTACAAGTAGGATACAGTTGGTCTAGTGATCCTGTGGAGCTCCCGCTTACTTTTTCTTGTCTTCCTCTTCCTTCTTCAACCGCGCTTCAAGCGCAGTTTTGTAGATACCTTCCAGCCTTTTGAGGTCAGCCATCTGTTCTCGAACGTCACCAAGCATGTCAATCAGTCCACTTGGTGTGGCATTCTCGAGGTTGGGCATTTTGAATGCCTTCTTTGTACCTGCAAGACGCTTGGTTCGGTACTGCTGAAACGTAACTACATCCGTACACTCTTTAAGCATTGCAGGAGTTAACTTGCTTTTGACCTTTTCAGTGTTGAGTCGCTCCTGTGCTACGTCATTAATAGTCAGTTGGAAAACTTCACCGTTGTATTCCTTACTCATAGTTGTCCTCCATAACTGTTTGTAGTGCCTCAGAAGAGTATGGTGTCGTCAATATCTACTGCTTCCGTTTCAAGAGCCTTCGCCGCCTCTGTCGCAGGCCTTCCCAACTCGTCAAAGCAACTTTGGAAGAGGTTGTGGTCATCAACCTTAAACAGCTCAGGGTGTGAACCCGCAGTCTTCAAATACCACTGTTGGAGCTTATACCAGAGTTGCTCTTCCTTTGGAGGAGGTGGAGGAGGTGGGCTGTAGGATTCGTAGTAGCTTGCGATTCCTGGCAGAACAGATTTCTCTTGACGTGAAAGTTTCTCGGCTACGACTTCCTTGAAGACATTAGACGGACTCTGGTACAGATATTCGAAGTCCAGACGCCCCTCATAAAATTTGTCTTTGTCGGCGGTTACCACTTGGGACACAAATTTCGGATCCTTCGAGGTAACGATGTACGACGCAATAAGGTAGTTGACCGAATATATCGACTTCGCTGTCCGATCTTCTGTCAGTTCAATCGGAGACAGGATGTTGTACGTGTATAGTGAAGGAACTTCCAGATCAACAATCCGAAGACCACGGTAGTAAATGTATTTGCTTGAACGCTCGAAGACCTGGATTGTATCGTCCCCTTCCTTGCGCAACAATCCTCCAGGAATAAAGATGTCATGGATATTGTGCCACGCATCTTCGTATTCACGCCCGTCAACAATGATCTTCGTATACCCCTCCGAATTGATGATCTGGTCAGGAGGAGTAGTGTCATAGTAAGTTGATCCGTTCTCGTCTCGGGTGTTAGCTTCGAGTTCACGGAAAGCCTGCCACACCTCCCAGTTTTTGGCAAGTTCGGTTGTGAAGGGTAGCTCTTGATATCGCCACTTGCCAAAAAGACCATCTTTTCTACGCATCATCACCTGACCGAAACCTTTGTCTCGGAATTCGATGTCTTTGACATAGAACTCGAAACATTTTGTTCCGATCCAAAGAACAACAGTGTATCTGTTGCGCACCAACACCGCAATTGCCATTTTCAATCCGGTACCAAAATACCCGATTGGCGAATCAGTCTTAGGCTTTGCATGGAGACCAAACGTGGTGAGGGATTTGATATCCATTTCACCTTCGGTCAAGTGGATGACAGGCATGTTAGTCTTCCTCCGGTTTTGCAAGACCTCGAGCAAGCATCTCAGCCGTATTTCGAGTCATTTTACATCTCCGGCTTCTTTGGCAAGTTCGATGCGCTCAATGTTGTTCAGGTAGTACACTACTGCTTCGATGTCACTGGGAGCAAATGCATGTGATGGCTTGGTATCAGCAGGCCACGCTTGACGTAAATCACGATGGATACCAATTTCAAAGACAATCCGGCCATGTTTGGGGACAAACCCGTATTCACAATCCTGCCTCTGACCCGACCACCGATCGTAGTCTTTGGTGGCTGCATATCTTTGCCAGAGGTTTGGATAGTTTACTGGCTCCAGTTCACAAAACCATGCTATCACATCGTTGATAACAGTGTTCCGTGCAGTACCTCCATTTAAATACTTACCTGCAACATAGATAATGGCTTCAGCAGATCGGATCTTCCCAAGATCCAGGCCACTGTTCAACATTTTGATTTGGGTTTGTACTTCCTGAATTTTGCTCTTGAGCTCCTTTTGCTGTTTGTCGAACTCTTCACGCACTTGTTGCATCTGCAGATTGTACAGATGTAGAAGCTTTGTCAGTTCTACTAGCGATTGCGGTTGCTGATCAGTCATAGCGGAAGCCCTTGAAGATTGGATGGCGCGGTGCATCCTTTGACCCATATGGTAGATATTTGTATGTCACAGTTTTACCTATCAGGGAATCAATCTGATTTCGATAGTCGCGCCGCTGGCTTTCAGTAAAACCGGAACCAATGTCAAACTGAACGCCAGCCCACTTCCCTGAAGAACCCCTGACCAGAAGTTTTCCTAGAAGACTGTCATCAGCAATTTTGTTCGCTTGGTGACTTGACCGCTTTTGGTACCCTCGTTCATCGATAAATGCCTTGTTGTTGTTCCTGTAGAGCGGCTCCCACCCGATAACGACTGCTTCGTCATCTTCGTACCGCTTCATTTTCAGGAGGATGTGCTCTTTGAAGGTAGAGCGGTTGTACTTGTATTTGCCATGAGGGTGTCGAAGCATGACACCTTCATAACCTTTGTCCAACATCTCGCTTTCGAACTGATCTAGCGAGATGATGTCTTCGATCAAGGTGTGTTTAAGAAACTGTACGCGCGACTGCGTTTCAGACTGTATGGCAAATTCTCGTACAGCAATCTCTGCATCCTTTAGTCGAAGACTGAAAGGACAATTGAGTGAACTACTGCCAAAGTGGTCAAACACAATGTACGTGAAATCTGGAGTACCGTCCTGTGACATCACTCCAGACTGAGATAGGTTGAAGACGTTTGGCGCACACGCATCGCCAACAACGACTTCCCCATCAAGCCATCGCAACATTGGATGCGACAGATATTCCCGGATGAATTTGTTTGGTACGGGTTTCAGAGTACGCGTTACTGGTCCCAAAGTTGGGTGGCAGATAACTCGAATACCGTCGATCTTCGGGCTACCCAGTAGCGGGAACTTCAGCAAATGTTCAGTGCCTGGCTCAACTGTTGCAGACAGGAGTGGTCTGAACTTTGAAAGGTCGATCATGGTTGCCTGTTCTTCATCTGGTTGATGTACGACTAGATTATTTTGTTCTGGAAGGATTCAATTTCCTTCTGAGCTTCAATTGCAGCCTGTGCAGCAATCTGTTCTGCACGATGTGCTTGATACTCTTGCATGGCAATCATTGCACAAAACGCAACAAAGCCTGCAAACATGATCTTCGGGTATGTCATTCGTCAGAGTACTCCCTTGTTTTCAGTTCACTGATTGCATGCCACTTGTTATTAATGAATATCCGGTAGTCGCTTGATTCAATTTGTTCGGGTGATAGTCGCATGCAACTCGATACGTACATATCTGCACCATCCATGTCTTTGCATAGTTGCGTAACCGCTTCCTGTGAGATGTCGGTTACGACCTCAGCAACATGCTTCCAACCGTCATAGAAGACAATCAGGTATGTACCTTTCGGTACTTGATCGTGGATTGCATGTTCAAACATTGGTTGACTTCCGCTCCCTCTTCCCATCATTCTATATTATACAATGATTCATTAGGACATTTCAAGATGTCTCTTTTAGGGCCTTAGCTCCTATGGAGATTACCATACCATCTTGTCTACCAGATTTAGGTTGCTCAGTCATATGTAGATACCCAAGCTCAATGAGCCGTTTTAGGCATGCACGCATTCCACCATATGAACTGTTCATAATCCGAGAGAGTTGATGGTAGTTTGTTTTGATCATTGATGCTGGCGGTATGTGTGAGTTACACTTGTCCAGAATGTACATCAACAGCTTGCGCTGCAGCTCCGTTAGTTCTGGAAACTTGGTAGGAGGTTCATACCCAATCGGAGTGATGTACTGTGCTCGAGAGGTTGTACGTCCTAAATGGACTCTACCCTGTTCTGCAAGCATATACATTACTTTGACTGTTCTGGATGACGTTTCGCCATAGTACGCCTGAAGATGTGTGATCCTTACACCTGTTGGGTAAGACGCGATCAACTTTGGCAAGTCCTCCATGACTTCTTCAGCATAGTCTACAAGAGGAACCAATTTTCGGGTCTTTCCCATTTCGGCCTCCGCTAGTTTGGAGAGTTCGACCGAAGTGGGGCGATCATTTCAGGCGGGATAGTTGGAACTGCTTTGTCTAGTTCCTGAGCCGTTGCGTGATCTAAATGTTCGACCGTTATACAGTGGAAGGTTGCATGTGCACTTTCGCAGTATCCCTCTCCATGGCCTTGATTGATTGCTTCCCGGGCTTCAGCTACGGACGGAAAGACCGGAATACAGTCTTGCCCAGCCGCATCCAAAAGAGACCAAAAGCTAAGTCCCATGAAATAACCGACAAACAGTCCGTCTCTGGGCGTGCTGACGACATATGCTTGGTATTTGCCATTAGCTAGTTTGGTGAATGCATCGCCTATAGCTTGTGCTGTCATGATATGACTCCTAATGCTTGACGGATCTCCCACTTGGCTTCTGCATATCCTGCTATCCGCCCTTTGTCAAATCCCTACCCATCAGAGTACAATCTCCGTATTTGAACGATGGTCGACGAGGCGAAGCAGTCGCTTATTGAACTGCGGTGTACGATACCACTGCTCCATCCACTTTTGTGCTTGTTCGATTGCTCCTGCACGGCAATACTCTATTTGATCGCCCACACGCCGATTCGCTTTACGTGATGGGTCATATTGGACATATGAGATCCTACGCCATTCTTTGGTCGTTTCGTCCAGAGCTTCGATGCTGATAGAGTTGTATACTTTGGTCATATATGACATGGTTGTTCTGCCTTTGGATACGCGCGGTTAGCGCAGGAGACTCGTAGTAGTGGTGGTTGGGCTGCAGTCTATTAGTGCAGACAAAGGTATCCCACAGCCGCCAGAAACACGGTAATCCCAATGTACAGTAGCCACATGCGAGTAGTTTGTATGCCAGACTCGAACTCCATCATTTTCAGGCGACTCTGGCGATAGACTTCTGCCATCTGCCTACAATGATCCGCATGCTCTTCATCTCCATTGTTGTGTGCAGCCAAGGCTTCCGCCTCCAGCTGTCGAATCCGTCTCTCGATGGTGTCTCGTGTCATGCCTGTGATGGTCATGACTTTACTCCTTGAGAATCCGTGCAAGATCTAACGCAAACGGCATCACGTAGATTGCAGTGTATGCCATTACAACGACCCAGAACAGGCCTCGTAGAATCGTCAGCGCAACCGAAGTCGTAAGAGTCCGTTCAGCGATCTCAATTTCCTTGCGGTCATCGTACATATTACCGTTCCTTCTGTTTACCCCACGCCTTCTATTATAGTGAACCATTCAATAGTCTAGCAAGTGGATTATCCAGTCCATTTTTCGTGTATGTTCTGCTCCAGTTTTTCCATTGCTTCTTGTCTTAGAAGCTCCAGCCACCTAACTTCCTTCAATTCATCGGGAATACCTTGCTTGATAAACTCATACAGCTCCAGAAGCTGGTTTTTCGTCGGGACTGCACCATTCAGGAATAGCGTAACTTGAGTCTGCCATGCTTTCATCACACCACCGATCTCGGCATGAGTTGCGCCTAGGATCTTCAAGTAGTGGATAGAAAGCTGTACGCCATTCATCTCATTCCAATTACCGCGGTTCTGGTTCCACTCACTGACAATATGTCTTGCAAATGCGCGGCTTTCCTCAGTCTCTCGAGCAAATGACGGCCAATTGGAAGCACTCACTGTAGACCGTCTACCAGATACTTGATGTTCTGCGCCTTCTGCAGTGGCTGGATGTGACGCACTGCGTTTTGGAGGCGGGAGAAGGCCTTTAGATGCCTGGTCAAGAAGCTCCGAAATCTTAAAGACTACCTCATCAGTCACCTGTAGGCGTTTCTTCAGATAATGTGAAACATAGTATGGCGGGAGCGCTAGTAGTTGGGCAAGTTCTGTCTGGGTATACCCAAGAAGCTTGAGCTGTGTGACATGTTGGCAGAACTTGAAATATGCCTGAGCTTTTGCTTCCTCGATTGTCCCAGGTTTAGTCGGTTCTTCGCCTGATGGAAGAAATTCAGTATGCATTTCCAAGTCTTCAAAGTCTTCTGCCTGCATCCTCTTTACTCCTACCTGTAACCTGATGGGTTAACTTCTTGATTATATCATTAATATTTGTCGAGCTCAAGAGGAAATCCGTATTTGACCAAAACATTCTTTGAGTGCAGTCTGGGCTGCGGTGTATTCCCGCAAAAAACATGTAACGTGCAAAACCCGCAAAACCATTGATGTGGTATAGCGGTGCAGTTTGTGAATAAGTCGAATTTAAATTGATTGGGTAAGTAATGTTAGTAATAGGGAGGCATCTAGCTAAGTTGTTGATTTTAAACAACAAAATGAGTTCCATTACTTCATTAGTTTTGTAGAGTCTCGATTTTTAAAAAAAGGGTATGTGCTTACATTTACTAAATTCATAAGGATTTCAAAAAGGACTAAAAACAAACTAATTAATTAGGGGAATCCATTTTTTTGTTGTTTTTCAATGAGTTAGCTCGGCATTTACCTATTACTTTCATTAGTTACCGAGGAACTTTAATGACTTCTTTGAATAAATGAATAAGCATGTCTGAGGATATATCAGGAAGTCTTTGGATGTCTTGTTTTGTATGGGATTTCTGGGGCCCGTGCCGCCCATGCACCTACCTGTCGGGCGGTTTTGTAGAAAAATTTGGGGTGCCTACATACCAATGCGGCACCCTGTTCTTCAGTCGTATGCGTGCTTACATTCTTGCACGACGGTTGATGACTACATGTGCTTTCTCACCCAAGTCGTTCTCCAGCACGAACTTGATCCAATCCAACGAAACCTCGGGTTCTGACTGTACTCGATAGATCCTCCCATCACCATATTGCCCTACATTTGGTTCATTCAATGGCGGAATCTGCGGACACCACTTGCGGGCCTCTTTGTACCACCCTTTATACAGTTCCTGCACTTTCTTTGGAACAGGGATCGTACGAGTAACGGTTGTCTGCGTTGTCGGGTGGACATATTGCACAATCGGCATCTTACGTTGCCCTTTAAATGTTCGACGGGTTTGCCGTTAAAGTCCGACGGGTTTGTCTACGGTTTCAGTTTGGAATGTCTGTGTCTGACCATCAATTTTGGTCTTTCGATGTTAGGATGGTCTGCGCGATCCCACCACAGCCCAGACTGAGAAGGTCAGCAGGTAGCGGTTCGTTGGGACCGCGTTTGAGCTCGGTTTTCAAGACATTTCGGGCATGTTGATACCGAATGTTCAGGTGTTTGGCGATCACTTTCACAGGGAAGCCCAGCTCATGCAGATACCGGATGGCCGCGCTCTTGGTCTTGAAATGTTCCTTCAAGAACTGCAAGGACGGTATCCCTTCGTTTTCCGGTAAGTTCTCTTGGGAAGACGTCCCATGAATGTCGTGTAGGAATTGTTCCAAAGTTTCCGTCCGCACACCAAGTGTGTTCGGGTCCTCACTGTCACCCACCTCTACTACTACTACTTCGCTCCTGCGCCTATGTGTGGTTTTGGCTCTGGTCATGATGTGGCCTCGCTCTGTGCAAGTATGGATTCATTATATCTTGGACAAGCGATGGTCTTCTAGTGCAAAAATCATGGGCGAGGGCGAGGGCGAGTTGTAGCATGGGCGAGGGGCAGGTAGAGCAAATATGCGGGCTGTATACAGACCTGGGCGGTCCGGGCCCGACAAGGACCAAAAAGAAGAGGGCTTGCGCCCTCTTCCGACAGTGTTCAATCGGGCATACATTCATGCGAGGACGTACAGCCAGCCTACGAGGGCGGTGAGGAACGCGGTGAGCGAGGCGAGCTCGCCTAAGACAATAGTGGGGCGCATTGGTTGTGTACTCCTTATCCTTACCTCAGGATTTGAACTAGGAGGATCAGGGAGATGATGATTACCATCATACCCCCGATCCCTACTAGGAAGATCCTAGTCACAGATAGTCAGTGATGGTCTGGACGATATTTCTAATAGCCGCACCAGTTTCTTCGACCGACTCGATACAAGATGGGACGTCTGGTTGATGTATGTTCTGTTTGGTCAGATCTAGAACCAAGTCTCCATAGTAGTCAGTCAGTTCCTTTAGGATCCTGATCCTAGTGTCTTGACTAAGGATCAGAATGTTGATGGTCACATATTCACTTCTGTTCTGTGTTGTCATCTCAGAACCTGTACCAAAAGGAGGAGGAGTAGGGTGGTAGTGAACCACCCTACTAAGAACCAGTGAATCATCCCTTTTTCAACGGGGTCGTCAGGACGTTCCGGACGTGTTGGTACCGGATGTTCAGGAGTTTCGCGATCTCCGATCGAGTCTTACCCTGACTCGAGAGAAACCGGATAACATTAGACTTTGTCTTGTGTTCCTTGAGGAGCTCCTCCACATCGATCTCCGGAACAACCGTGGACTCAACAACATTCTCGATCTTCTTGGTGGCCATGATAATGTTTCCTTTTGTGTGTTACTGTGGTTTCACTTGTGTAAGTTGATTGATTAATCTCTTATCAACTTACAAATTCAATATACACCATCTTCGAGGATCAATCAACACAAATCTATGGGTCAAATCGTATTATTTTCAAGTCACTTGGATCATTTTATGACCAGGATTTAATGCCTCAATGGAGTAATTTTCGGACACGGAATAGGAACCGTGTCCTCCCTGCGCCCAGTGGTCAAAACAACACTAGGTAATTTTCATAGACAGTTTGGCACAGTTTGCCTTATGCCCATCAGGCAACATCCACACCCACATCCACATCTTCATCCTCATGTATATGCACATGTATATTTAGGCTTGGGTTCACACTTCAGCCCAAACTGCACTCAGAACAGCATCTTGTAGATGCGGTTGTAGTCATGATTTTTAAAGGGCCTCAACGGCCAAAAAGAAAGGGCTACCATCATTTAGACAGTAGCCCTACTTCCATCAGCTAGATGGGTGGAGGTCACTTTGTCGGAGTGAGCCTATCTAGCTTTGGAAGTGAGTGGGGTAATCAGGACTGTACGCACATGCTGATAACGCAGACCCAGAAAATCAGCAATTTGCGTACGCGTCCACCCTTCAGCATTGAGCCGCCTGATCGCCTCACTCTTCGAACCAGCTTCCTTGATAAGGTTTTCGCGATAACGAAGCACCTGGTTCTGCTTACGAGGGTCTTCGAGGTCTATTGCCTTCAATGCATTCAGGTCCATCTTGAAATTTCTTGTCATTGGAGATAACTCCTATCCTGTCTTTTCTGTCTAGGAGTGCGCACGCCTCATACTCTCATTGATCAGTTTGGACTTGGATTTAGAACGTTCGATGTAGGTGTATTTCGATGGTTGTGTTGGTGTTATGCTGGAGCCTCCTCTGCTTTAAGTGATGCAGCAATGATATTACCCAGTGTCCCTTCAATACTCCACATGCGTCCAGCGCAATAAGAGTACAGCTGGGAGTAGAAGAACGATGACATATTGAAGAAGTCGGTGTCATCATCGTTCAAAGGGCTGGTTCGGCCGAGTTCGAAGTGCATGACCTCATCGTGAAGTTCCTTGACCCAAGTATCTGCTGCAACCAGATCATGGATCCTTTCGAAAACACCTTCAATCCGGCGTCTTGCCGTCCGCTCAAAATCTACCGAACCATCGCGCTTGAGTTCGAATATTACCGGATGCGTCATTTTTATTGCCTCGTTTCCCTGATAACCAATTGGTTGCAGACTTTAGGTGTTTATGCAGCCTTTTAGCACCTGGGTATCCTTCAGGATACTATGTATTATAATACAGAAATAGAATCGGTCTCAAGTGCAAAAATGATAGGCTAATAATGGTATGACATGTTTCTCACATCACCACATCACCGCATCGTCATGTCGCCGCATCACCACATCACCACATTGCGGGTCTTCAACCCAAACTGCACTCAGTGGATACCAAGCATAATGCACCTTTAGGGACCATCGTTTTTCCGGTTGCCCTCCCACACTAGAAAATGGTAATATAATGTTGACCAATTCTTTTCAGGAAGTGGCAGCACCAATGCCAAATCTGATTGATCTTACCCCTGAAGATTATAAGGCCACGACTGCGCCTATGGATCTCTCAGGTCTGCGTGAGCCTCAGTTCAAGCAGGATGAATGCCGCGATCGTGAAGCTGTTGAGCCATACAAGACCCTCCCTAAGCCAGAACTCCCAGTTGATATTAGCGGGAAGATTAGTTTCTTGCGGAAGCTCAACCCCAAGAAGCTCAACAAAACATGGCAACTCATTCAGCAACTGAACGAATCAATCCCGTTGAACAAATACGGGCTGCCGATCTATGTATATCGTCCTGATATGCTAGACGTTCGCATGTTCGCCAATGCGATCACAAGATACCAGTCGCAGAACACCACCGCTACTTCGTCTGGCTCCTCCGCTGATGACGGTCCTAACATTGTATATAACATTACAGATTGTGAAGAGTGTCTAGAGGCAGCCACGATTGAGCTGACTTATGATGACGGCTTCCCAGTCACACCAAATGGACACCTGTTCTGGCGCAAACTGGAATTCGAGCCTGACGAAGCATATAGTGCATTTGTCGACTACCTAGAGATGGGTGGTGCACGGCAAATTAGTGACATGGTAGGATACAAGCTCGATGATCTTCGAGAGTACTACCACTTGTATTATTGGCCATGGCGTGTAAAGGCTTTTGACCTTTATCAGATTGCCCACCACCAAAAGCTCAAGCTTCAGCGGATGCTGTCGACTGAGGATGACCATTACCAAATGGCATCCAAACTACTCCGCCGTTTGTACACCTATTTGGAATCGGCTGCATTTGATGATGACTCTTTGACACCTGAAAAGGCAGTTGGCATGATGGAGAAGCTGGTTAAGATCCAGCGCATCTCCACCGGCTTGCCCGCAAATGGTGAGGCAAAGGAGAACAACGACGCAAACCGTCGAGCACCTCCCTCTGTCAACGTTCTTGTTCAGCAACTTGCTCAGAATGGAGCACCGGTTGAAACAGAAGTTCAGACGGATGTCGACCAGTTGCTTGCGGATCCCTCAGTTGTTGATATGGCGCAGCAGCTGATTATTCGCCAGCAGCAGATTAGTGGTGACTGATATGAACCAACCAATTCTCCATTCTCCCAGACAGAAACAGAAACTCCAGCATATTTTGTCTAACTGGAAGCTGACACCTGCGACTTTTGCACACAAGATTAGCCGGGGACAATGGATTCCCGCGCCTCACCTCATGTATATCAGTGCAAAAATTGCACAGGGAATTGCCAGAGGTGGTGCGCGAATCATTATTTCTGCGCCTCCGCGTCATGGTAAGAGCCAGTTGACCTCAGTCTACACTCCTGCTTGGATTTTGGAGACATTTCCACAGTATAAAACCATCCTGACTGGTTATGGTGCAGACCTTGCTACTGGTTTTTCGCGCCAAGTACGTGATATTTTCCTGGATGAGGAGAATTTTGCACTACTAAATGCGCGGATCCGCAAGGATTCTAGCCGGGTTGAGGCGTTCCACACCGAGCAAGGTGGTGGAATGTTCGCAGTCGGTCTTGGTGGTCCGATTACTGGTCGAGGTGCGAATGTCCTGCTGATTGACGACTACATCAAGGAAATTAAGGAAGCTTTGTCGCCTGCGTACCGTGATTATATCTGGAATTGGTTCGTTACCACAGCATTTACCCGCCTTGAACCTGACGGTTCATGCATTATTATCGCCACTCGATGGCATTCTGACGATCTGATTGGCCGGATTTTGCAGAATTTCCCTGGTCAATGGGATTACATTGAACTGCCTGCAATTGCTGAACACGGCGACATCCTTGGGCGACAAGTAGGGGAAGCACTGTTCCCGGAGCGTTACCCGCTTGAAAAGCTGCAGGAACTGCAGGAAACGCTTGGTTCGGTCTTCTTTGCAGCACTTTACCAGCAAAAACCGGTTGACGAGACCAAAAAGATCACAAATGGTAACTGGCTGGGCATCGTTGACAGCATTCCGCCACAGGAACAGAAGGTTCTCAAACGTGTTCGTGTCTGGGATCTTGCTGCAACTGAGGATGGAGGCGATTGGACAGTAGGTACTCTAATGTCTTACTGCGCCATGACTGACGTGGTATACATTGAGAACGTTGTCCGAAAGCAGGTCTCTCCTGCCCAAGTGGAAGCTTTGGTTGCTAAAACTGCACAGCTGGATGGCGAAGAAGTTAAAATCCGTATCGAACGCGAACCGGGATCTGCAGGCAAGTCGCTTGTTAGCCACTATCGAATCAACGTCCTTGAGGGCTTTGATGTCGATGAAGTTCCGGTTGTAAAGAATAAGCTTGTTCGTGCACAGCCGTTTATCGCAGGTGCAGAGGCAGGCAAGGTTAAATTGGTCAGAGGGCCTTGGAATGATGACTTCATCAAGGAGTTTGATGCATTCCCGAGCGGCCAGCATGATGACCAAATTGATACGGCGGGAGCCGGCTATACCATTCTAACGGGTAAAAAGATCTATTCTGCTTCTTGGGGTAGGACTCGCAGAGCAGGTACAACACAGAATTCTGACGCAATCAAGCGCAGTCAAGCACGTTTGGCTGTCAGACGCAGCAAAGTAACGTTCGGTAGAACGTAATCGGCGGAGGATTCAATGGGCATTCAGGGTACTCTCGCACGTTGGGCTAGCCTGCTGCGTAATGGCATGCAGTTTGGCGGCGCACGTGATCTCTATGCAGTATTTGGGTACAACCGAAACCCAGTTCATAAGGACTACGTCACCAAGTATCTGACCCAAGACATTGCAACTCGGGTGATCAACGCACCTGTTGATGCAACTTGGACAGATGCGCCCGTGCTTAAAGTCAATGGCGCTCCATGGAAGGAATGGAATGATCTTGTGGAGTCGACTAACCTGTATGCATATCTGCGAAAGGCAGATATTTTTGCAGGTTTGGGTATTTATTCTATCATGCTTATTGGTCTCGACGATGGTCGTAGTCTGGATCAGCCAGTAAATACCAATCGTCGAAACAGGGTCATCTACCTACAGCCTTATCTGGAAGGGTCTCTGAAGATCCTGCAGTATGAAGTCGATCAGACTTCACCTCGATTTGGTAAGCCGGTTCTGTATCAAGTACAACCAGGTGATCCTTTTCAGGAAACTTCGCCAGCAACTGCGGGTATCATAACGCGCAAGTCCTTTAATGTACATTATTCACGTGTGCTTCATCTAGCAGACAACTCACTGGAAGACGGTGTTTTTGGACACTCCCGTCTTAAGAACGTATATAACACCCTTGACGACCTGCTAAAAGTTTGCGGCGGTTCAGCAGAAACCTATTGGCTTACGGCTAATAGGGGTATGCAGGTTGATGTCGACAAGGAAATGGAGCTTGACGAAGAGGATCAGAAGAACCTTTCTGAAGAGCTTGATGAGTATATGCATCAGCTTCGGCGGGTAATTCGGACTAGGGGTGTCAAGATCCAGTCACTTGGTTCAGATGTCGCAGACCCAAAGAACGTATTTGCTGTTCTGATTGCGCTATTGTCGGCTGCTACAGGTATTCCGCAGCGCGTACTCATGGGCGCAGAGGCCGGACAGCTTGCATCTCAGCAGGATCGTGCAAACTGGGCTGCAAGAGTCGCTGAAAGGATTGCAAACTGGGCTGAACCCATTGTTTTGAGGCCGCTCATTGATGTACTTGTGCGTGCAAATGTACTGGAAGCGCCCTCAAATCTGGAGATTCTCTGGCCAGATCCGTTCAAAATGAACCCGCTGGAACGTGCGCAGACGTCAGCGCAGATGGCACGTTCGGCAGTCAACATTGCCCGAGCAATGCAGGTTGCGCAGGAATGCAAGTTTGACTTCTTGTCAATTGAAGAGGCGCGCAATCTTATTGCACCTGATGACAAAATGCCAGTATTTACTGGCCTTCCTGTCGGTAAACTGCCTCCACCAATTGAAGAAGTAGACCCTAACAAGTTTCTTCTGCCAGAACCTGCTGTATCTCCAGAGCAAGGGAACGCAGAAGAGGAAGAGGAAGAGGAAGAGGAAGAATCTGGCTCTGGAACTACACCAGAACGCAGGTGAACCACGACTACTCCCGCCTCCGCCAGTGAGGCAGAAAGGTTAAATACAATGTATGGGTAGTTTGTAGGACCAAAAACCCTACAGACTACCCTGTTCTTTTAAATTCTGGTTGATCGAGGACTAAATTTGCTTTATAATTATGATAGGGCAGTTACGAGGTAGCGAAAGAAATGGATGCGCTAGCCCGTCTGGGGGAAAAGCTTTTCGATACGGTACTGCACAGTGGCGGATTTGCCGCCTTGATTATTTTTCTTGTGGGAATGCTTTTCGCATTCCTTTATTTTAAGGAAAAGAACCGCAATCAAGAACTGACTGATACCATCCTGCAGAACTCTGAAAAGCATGCTACCCGCTTTGCTGATGTGGTGACTGAGAATATCGAGTCGGATAGCAAGTTAGCCGTCGCAATTGGACAGCTCACCGCCACTATCAGTGACATCAAGCATAAGCTTGAGCTACTAGTAGATACCGGGGGGCCTTCACGCCGGAGGTAATCTACAATGCTTCAGGCACTATGGTGGCTGATAGGACGTGGCAAACGTACAGTGCAGCTTCAACAGGCGGCTTCTGTGCGAACAATTTGTGATCGCGATTTCAAGCGTATGCATGTAGTTGCCTTGCGGCACAAACGTACACAACGGGAATTGCGTAGGCGTTTGGATAAGCTGTCCAATGTATTAGATGGTCAATTGAGCTACAATGACTTTTCTGACCAGAAAAGCCAGACGTGAATTTTGGTAGAAGACCGTTTATAATGATCATAAAGTGATTCCTGGGAATGGTTGCTAAAGCAACGATTACCGGAGCGATCCTGCATAACAATGAAAGCGGGTTCAATGCCATCAAACGTTAAGAGGAGCGTAAGCTTCCGCGCACATAAGGACGATGAGGCAGAGCTCCGTACTGAGATGTATCTCGGGCGAGAGCATCTTATCGTCCCGGTTGTTGCGCTTGTTGAAGGCGTTCTGCAGGGAATGACTGCAGCAACTCCTGAGCTTGCGCTTGCTAGCGAGTTTGGGAAAGTCCCTGAAGGGTGGAATGGCCGACCCGTAGTCATGAACCATCCTGTCATCGATGGTGTACCTGTTTCTGCCAATTCTCCGGCTGTTCTTGAGCAGTATTCGTTCGGACAGTTGTTTAACTCACGCCTTGACGGCACTAAGCTGAAGGCTGATGCTTGGATCGACCTAAGCAGGGTTAAGGAACTTGGCGGTGAAGTCGAGGAAATTGTGGATCTGATCCAGAAAGGTTCTGTGATCGAAGTATCCACAGGACTTTTTGCTAGTACCGAAGAAGCCAGAGGTACCTACAACGGCAAGGAATATTTCGGGATTTGGCGCGATGTAGTGCCTGACCACCTTGCATTCTTGTCTGTAGGTGTAAAAGGCGCTTGCTCAGTGGAGGATGGTTGCGGTACTCCGCGGGTTAATGGCGCAGCCATGCGAGCCAACTCAAACGTTTGGCAGGAGTATTCAATGTCCACCAACAAAGAGCATGATCATGGCAATGGTCCTAAAGTCAACAGAGGCGACTGCGGTTGCGGTTGCGGCGGAGCGTGCAAAGGCACAAAGCTCCAAACACAAGAAGAAATTGCAGCACAGTCTGAAGCTTTCCAGCGTCTCACCGCAAACGCTGTCCCGGAAGGCCTGATCGATCGCGATGTACACAAGCTGCTTCAGGACGCCATACGGAAAGCTACTGGCCGAAGCAGCTATGCCTGGGTAGTCGGATTCACTTCCGGAAAGGTTGTGTATGGAGTCTCCGATCCGATCTCAGGTGATTGGGCATACTATCAGCGTAGCTATGACATTTCTGCCGAGCGCACTGTAACGCTTGGTGACGACATTGAGCAGGTCAATCTTCTGACGGAGATTGTCCCGGTCAATAACTCCGAATCTGCCGGAGTTTCTGTAAATCAGGAGTCTACCACCATGCCTGACGATCCCAAGACGAATACGACCGCCAGCGAGGTGGTCGACAACACGGAAGCGGCCAACACTCCGAATGATCAGGAGGCAACTCCGGCGTCCACTTCGGAGGACGAGTCTAACACCCAGAAGAAGTCCACGAAGAAGGCACCTGCAATGGACACTAATGAGAACAGCTCGGAAGTGCATGCTAACAGCGCTCCGAAGGTCAAAACGATGGCTGAGTATCTTTCGGAGATGCCGGCAGAGATGCGTGCAGTCTTCGAAAGCGGGCTGAAGATGCATCGCCAGAAGAAGGCCGAACTTATCAAGACGCTGCAGGAGTCTGGTCGCTGCAAGTTCAGCAATGAGCAGCTGCAGGCGTTCGACCTCGACATGCTTGAGAACCTTGTCGAGCTTGCTGCTGTTCCGACGTACGAAGGTACGGCCACTCCGCGAGTGAATGCCGCGAGTGACGATTCCATCCCCATGCCTCCTGCACTGTTTCCGGTGCAGTAAGGAACCGCGGTATCAATTGAACTGAGGGTTACATTATGGCCAATACTATCCTCCTGAAAGGCCGTGGTATCCGTAAGGAAGCTGTCGCGGCTGGTACAATCACTCCCGGCGATCTCCTGACGATTAATTCGTCTGGCCTCCTGATCCGACATGCAACTGCGGGCGGTGCTGCTGCCCCTCTTTTTGCAGTCGAGAATGACATTGTTGGCGCAACGATCGATGACGATTATGTGACCAATGATTATGTGCAGTCTGAGTACGTGTATAGTGGTTGCACCGTTCTTGCGAACGTTGCTGCTGCGGCCTCTGCAATCGTGATCGGCGATCTGCTGGAGTCTGCTGGCGATGGTACGCTGCGCAAGGTGACTACCGGCGTTCCGATTGCTCAGGCGCTTGATGCGCTTGACAATTCAGCCGGCGATAAGAAAGCCCGTCTTCGCGTTGTCATCCTTTAATAGGTAATCGCGTTATATAGTCAAGGAGAGATCAATGTCCGTGCATTTCAATGACGCGGTCGCCGGACTGGGTGGCGGCGGTAGCACGAAAGCATTTGGTAATGTTGCCCAGAAGCTCATGGCTTCAGGCATGAATATCAGTGCTCTTCGTACCAATGGTACGCTGCGCAAGGACGAGTGGATCGCGTTCGACAAGGCGCTTGTGAACGTTGCACGTAGCCGTCTTGTCGGCGTTGCCGATCTGTTTGCGGCTGGCCTGACGTACAATCTTACCAACCCGCTTGGTAAGACCCGCCTCGAGTGGGAAAAGATTTCTGACATGGATCCGGCTGAGGTCACCATGTCGGGTATTTCCCAGTCGGATAACGACCGAGTTGTGTATGAGCTGGATCACCTGCCGATCCCGATCATCCACAAGGACTTCAACATCAACCTGCGTGCGCTTGAAGCCTCGCGGACGACTGGTGAAGCTCTTGACACGACTCAGCTCGAGGTGGCTGGCCGTAAGGTCGCCGAGCAGATCGAGACCATGCTCTTTAAGGGCGCGACTGTTCTGGGTTCCAATAACCCGATTTACGGCTACACGACTGCTCCGGCGCGTAATACGAGTAACCTGACTGCCAACTGGGCCACGGCCACTGGTGAGCAGATGGTTGACGACACCCTGTCGATGATTGACGCCCTTGTTCAGGATAACATGTATGGACCGTACTCCATGTATGTTCCTGCGGATGCGTACATTCACATGGGTGATGACTTCAAGGCCGCGTCTGACAAGACCATCATGTCGCGTCTCCTCGAGATCCCCGGTATCACGTCCATTAAGATGTCGAAGGATCTGACTTCTGGCGAAGTGCTTCTGGTCCAGATGTCGAAGGATACCGTTGACATGGTGAATGGGCTGCAGCCGACTCTTGTGGAATGGGAGTCGCATGGCGGCTTCATCCTCCACTTCAAGGTTCTTGCGATTATGGTTCCGCGTGTTCGCAATGATTACCTTGAGCAGTCTGGTATTGCCCACTTCACGGCACCGTAACAAGCAAATCAGAACTGCACTTGAAGTGGTGTAGCGATCCTACACCACTTCCCATAGGAGGATCGAATGGCTGATACGAAATCCATGACTCCCACGACTTTCACTGCGGCTCCTGCTACGAACCAGGAAGTGAAGAAGCCTGAGGTAAAAAAGGCTGAAACCTGGCCGCGCGAGTTCATCCTTGTGTCTGGTAAGCACCGAGAGATCACGCGTACTGCTGAAGGCAAGCAGGTCAAGATTTACCGCAAGGGCGACACAGTCAAGCTTACGCAGCGCCAGTATGAGCTTATGAAAGATCGGTTCGTGGCTCCGTCCAGGGACTAATCTGCTGATTAACGACGGAGTTGGGCTGTGGCTGTCACCATTGCAGATATTAAGGCGGTATACTCCCCTGCCAGAGATCGTGCGGATGATGAAATCCAGCCGTTCTTGGATACTGCCTTGATGGTTGTCAATGAACAGCTGCGCCCCAACTGCCCGATGTCAGAAGATCGGTATGATAAGATTACCATCTATCTGACTGCCCATTTTATGTCTATTTCCGACACTGCTATTGGTGGTAATGTTAGCGGCGGAGCACTTCGCAGAAGCAAACTAGGCGAAGCTGATGAGTCCTATGCTACCCCTGCAGAGTCGGAGTTTGGTTATAATGCCTCCAGATGGGGGCAAATGGCTTTAGCACTGGACACTTGCGGCGTACTTGCTGCGTCTCAAGCTAACAAGGGTATCAAAGCCCGATTCCAAGTCGTAGGTAAGAATCCTGTTGGATGGCCTCCCAATTCAAAGGGGAGAGTATGATGCCAAACTTCGAGCGGAACCTACGGCAAACAGCGACGTACTGGGCACCTGACGGTACAGATGCTTTTGGAAAGCCCCTATTTACTGCTCCTCAAGTGTTGGCATGTAGATGGGAAGATCGGGCAGAACTTTTCAGGGATAAGACAGGAGAAGAACGTACAAGCCGTAGTAGAGTCTTCTTCAAGGATGTCATTGACCTGAATGGTTACCTGTTTCTTGGGGAATCTACCGAAGCGGATCCGACTACTCTTCAAGGTGCATGGGAGATTCGGCAAGTAGTGACTCTACCGGATCTGAGGAACTTGAAGACGTTGTACGTAGCAATCCTGTGAGGTAGATGTGCTATGCGTCGTCTGCATGTTAACGTTGGACTGCAACGTACTCCGTCTCAAGGATTATGGCCTTCACATCCTGGGTATGTTGCGCAGATGCGGAGACAGTCAAAAGCCTTGACAGATGCTCTTCTGGACATTTTCGATCAATTCGAGGAAGTATCAGAAGACATCATGCTTGAGGCGCTGGAGCCTACCTTTGACAAGGCTCTAATGTATACGCCCGTTGACACCGGAGATCTCAAAGGCTCTGCTTATCTGGAGAAGGCAACGTTCAGGGGTAAGCCGCGTGTTGAAATGGGTTTTGCTCGTGGGGGTAAACCGAACTATGCAGTTTATGTTCACGAGATCCCATACAACCACGCTGCTCCGACGCGTTACAAATTCCTCGAGCAGGCAATGAAAGAGGATCTCTCCTCGATCTATGTCCGGTTGGGTCAGTTGTACAGACAATTCATGAATGGGGGCTCCGTTGGCTAGTCCCGCACAAGGCGTAGGTTGGTTGCTCACCCAGAGAGGTGTAGGCACAACTGGAACACCGACTGGTAGTGAGTGGCTAATCCGTATCGGTTGGATGCCCGATCAACCAGATGAAATAATTGCACTGTACGACTCAGGAGGGTTCAACCCGAACACCAAATGGTTGCTGGACTTTGTTACAGTACAGGCAATTATTCGAGGTAGCGTACACGGGTATCCTACAGCATATGCTAAGGCACAAGCTGTTAAGGATGCCCTTCTTGGCCTAGATCCACAGGCAATTGGGGATGGCGCTGATCAGGTTTGGTGGAGTGGTGTCACAATGCTCGCCGATATTGCCTTCGTCAAGAACGACGACAAGAATCGGCCACTCTTTTCGATCAACTTCCGAATCCTGCAAGAACGTCCGCCAAATGCGCTGACTAATAGGCAGGCACTTGACGATCCAGGGCCATAAGGAGACATACAATGGCTAAGCGCGTAAGGGTTTCGGATGACAACGGTTCTACTTGGCATACTCTACCAGGTAACACCGCCGAACTGTCCTTTGAAGCAGGTGACATCGAAGATACCATCTTTGGCCAGAACTATTCCTCGACGCAGACAGGTCTGATTGGCTGGACGATTTCTGCCAACGGCCTGTATAAAGGCTTTGCAGGTTACGTTGCCACGATCATGCGTGCAGGCACTTCGACTGCTCTGACTAATGAGCCCATGTCGCAAGTGTCTGGGCAGGTCTATCAGGTGACTGATGCTACTAAGCGGGTGCTGAACCGAGCAGTGCCACTGATCATCGAGGACAACGGGGTTGAAGTCGACGCAGAAGACATTGAAGCGGTTGACTACCTCTTTGGTCAGGTTACGTTTGCAAGTGGTTATGTCGTTACTGGCCCTGTCACAATTGCTTCGGGAGCATATTTCCCGCTGCAGGCTGTTGGCTGCTCCAATGCGTTTACCTTGACGCAGACTGCCAATGCGATCGACAATACCTGCATGGATACCGCACAGACGAACAATGGATATCGTACCTTTGAGTACGGTCTTAAGACGGTGTCTCTCGAGCTCCAGGGCATCTACAAGTCTGCCAACAACTTCCTGCAGCTCCTTCAGAATCGTGCCGAACTGATTATCGAAATCAATCCCGACGGACAGGATAAGGTCATTGCTCGAGGTTTCTTCAAAGCAATGTCTACTGGACAGTCTGGTGATGTTGGCGACTTGGAGCAGGAGACGATCACGTTCAACCTCTCGGTCCCGGATGACGATAAAGTTCCGTATCCGTTCCACTGGTTTATTGCTCCTGACGCTGCACTGAACGTTTCGGTACAGAAGTGCCTGAAGGCATGGGAAGAGAATGAGTACATTCAGGTAGCGTACCTGCCTGATGGTGATACTGGTCAGCAGGGTGAAGCTGTGATCACCGACCTGACCCTTACAGGCGGTCTTGAGGTGATGAATGAATTCACTGTCAATTTCCAGGGCAGTGGTGCGCTGTCGGCATATCCATAAACGGCAAAAGGAGGACGCATCAGAGTGGCGACGAACTTTGATGTGTCTCTCCTCCGCCAGGGATGCCGAACTTTAAAGTAATTGTAGGTAGTTCCAAATCAATGGAGGCAAAAATGTCTGAACCGATCGATCGTGATGCCTTTAGGGCAAAGATCTTTTCCGCCAAGAAGGTGAAGACCAAGATTGTCGAGTTCTTTGGTCAGGAGATTGAGCTCAGGCAGCCGACGCTTGGCGACGTGATTGATGCACAGCAGGCCGAAGATCGACAGGCTGCTGTGATCAACACCCTTATCCGGTATGCGTATATTCCTGGTACGCAGATTAGGCCGTTTGAAGAAGCAGATGCAGCCTCTTTCCGCGCTATGCCGTTCGGTGCTGACTTTATTCGGGTGAGCAATGCGCTTACGGAGCTTTCGGAGGTAAATTTTCTCGATACCGCCAAGAACTCCAACGAGACAAAATAGCATATGCAGTTCTTAAGCTTGCGTATGCACTTGGCAAGACTGAAGGCGAAATCCTAGCAATGTCACCAGACGAATTTGCTCGTTGGGGTGCATTCTTGGAAATTCAGGCGCAAGCGGAAAAACGGCGGTCAAATATTACCACACAGAATTCCGGCGGTAGGAGCAAGAGGAGGCGATAGTGGCCATCAATCTCGGGGATATTAACTTCGGGTTGGGTCCAGACACGCGTCGACTTGATGCTGCTCGCCGTGCTGTGTTGCAGTTTGGGCAGGCAGTCAACCGTGCTGCCCAGGATCAGTCTGAAGGAGCTCGAAAGGCTGAGGCAGCTTTGCGGCGACAAGAAGCCGCAATCCTGTCTGCTCTTCAGACTACACTGAAGCTGAATCAGGCGATTCGCAATAGTGGCGCCAATGATCGCCTGATTCAGTCAACAACCATGACCTTTAACCGCCTTGTACGCGAGTTAGGTAAGGGTCAGGTTTCTGCACTCCAGTTTCAACGGTCGATGGAAGACTTTCAGGCATCAACTGGAAGGGTCAATCGGCAGCTCAATGAGTTCAATGCTAAGCAGCGGCAGGCGGCGGCTGCACAGCGTGAGGCAGCTAAGGCCGCAAAAGAGCAGGAGCAGTATACTCTAAAGCTGGAAAGGGCATTGTTTTCAGCTCAGCAACAGGTTGACCGTTTCAATGCGGCTGTTGCACGTATCAAGGCTCCTGCCAGTCTCGCTGCTGGCGCGACTTCTAACCTGCAAAATCTGCGTAGTCAATTGGCGTCTGGGGTCCTGAATCCTGTTGAATTCCAGCGGGCTATGCAGCAGTTTCAACAGGGAATGCAGAGAAATAAAGACCTTCTGAAGGAATTCCAACAGAAGACGCATTGGTCTGGCCTTGAAGGTGCTCTCCGCCGTGCTTCTGACATGGCAGTACTCTTGCATGGGCCTCTGTCAGGTATTGCTACGCGTCTTACGCTGATCTCATCACTGTCTGAACGCGTTAATTTTACCACTGCTGCGATGGTCACTGGACTATCCGCAGGTGCTTATACGTTCCTGAAGGTCAGTCAGGGAGCGATTGACGCAGCCAAGCAGATTGAACGTGTCACACAGGCAATGCAGAGCCTTACGGGCAGTGCAGCTCTGACTCAGAACGAGCTTGCATATGTCATGGAAGTTTCAGATCGTGCAGGTTCTGCCTTTGCAACAACTGCTCAGCAGTTTGTTCGACTGACTGCCGCTGCTAAGGGTACTAACCTGGAAGGCGAACAGACTCGGATTATTTTCGAGAACATGCTGTTTGCAGCCCAGAAACTCGGTTCCTCGAATGATGAGCTTGCAGGATCTCTGCGTGCCATTGAACAGATCATTTCAAAGGGCCAAGTTCAAGCAGAAGAACTTCGTGGACAGCTCGGTGATCGACTTCCGGGTGCTGTGCAGATTATGGCTCAAGCACTGGGGGTTACGACTCAAGAGCTGAACAAGATGATGAAGCAGGGGCAATTGACCTCTGATGTTCTTGTCAAGTTCTCGGATACGGTAGTTAAGCGGCTTGGTATTGACGTTACAAAGTCAATTAACACCGTGATTGCCGCTGAAAACCGCCTGAACAATGCTTGGCTGCGGTTTAATAAGGCTGCCGACGATACAATCGGGTTCTCGTCTGCGTACGTCAATGCACTCAATGGGATTACGAGTGCCTTTGACTATCTTGGCAAGAACATGGATAGCGTGGTTACCGGTATTGGCGCCGTTTCTGGTGCTATCGTCGGTGCACTGACTGCAATCTATGCTCCTGCAATTATTTCTGGGTTTACATCGCTTATTACGATCATCAGGTCGTTGACTGCGGCGATGCTTGCATTCAATGCTGCAGCAATGTCTAATCCTCTGGGTGCGATTGCTACACTATTGGCCCGCGTTGGATTGGCTGCGGCTGGTGCTGTGGGCGGTTTTAAACTGATGGAAGCTGCCATTAGCGGCACAAACCAGGCTCATTTCGGCGCTTTGGCTGGTGTAGAAGCGTACATCAAAGCCCAAAAGGAGATGGGTTCAACAATTAGAGCAACCACCCAGGAGTACATTAAGCAGCAAGAAGTCATGCTGGCATCTACGCGCAGCCGCATGACTGAACTGACTAAACTGATTGCACAGGAAGAGGAGAACTTCTTCTCTGATGCGGCTCCAGGTATTCCGCGGTTCATGGGTGTGATGATTGGCCAGGAGCAGGCAATGAAAGCTGCCTCCCAGCGCATCTCACAGTACCAAACCGAACTCAAGAATCTAGGTGTTACTGCCGAGACAGTCGAAGGCAACATCAAGGAACTTAACGAGATCCTTAACAGGCAAACCAAAGAGGAAGAGGCTCGCAGGAAAGCTGTTGCATCCGGTATGCTTAGTGGTGGCAGTGGTGACGGCTCTAACCGTACTGCCCTCGCAATCAAAAACGCCAAGGATACTATTCGTGAGCTCAACCAGGCTTACGAGATCTTGCAGATGCCCAAGTGGCAGCAACAGTTTGCACAGATCCAGCTTGAGATCAATAAGTCTGTGGAAGATTTCCGTGACCGGCTAACCAAAGCCAAGGTCCCAATGAGTGAAGTCACCACACTTACTGAACAGTATGCTGAAGCCCTGCGCAGAGTTAAGGAAGGCCAATATAATATGCAGCATTCGGTTTCTTGGATGGAAACATTTGCTGGTGTAGTTGGCCGTGGCCTTGATGATGCCATGAATAGTTTTGTGGATTCTATTCTGGAAGGTAAGGATGCATTCCAGGAACTGTCGAATATTGGCAAGCAGGTTATTGCTGATCTGATCAAGGGCTTTATGCAGCTGGCGATCTTGAATCCACTGAAGAATGCCTTGTTTGGCGGTAACCCTGCAACTGGATCTCCATTCCCTACATTAGCCGGTGGTTTCTTTGGTAACCTATTTGCAGGCATTTACCATAGTGGCGGTGTTGCCGGAGGATCGGGAGCTAAGAGATCGGTTTCTGCTTCGGCTTTTATCGGAGCACCCAGGTATCACAGTGGGGGTATTGCAGGCCTATCTCCTGATGAAGTTCCGGCAATTCTACAAAAGGGTGAGACGATCATTCCTCGTGGCGGAGTTGCTGGCGGTTCAGGCGGCAGTGTAAACATCGTCATACAGGAAGCTCCGGGAACTGCTACTGAGATACAAGCTACTGAAGGTCTTAACGGGATTGATATCCAAGCGATAGTGGTCAACACCTGGTTGAACGATATGCGTAAAGGCGGCCCAATGAGACAATCACTTCGTACAATGGGCGTCACGCCATTTCCGGGGAGGTAGCAATGGCACTGCCTACATGGCCTGCAGGGCTACGATACAAGCCATTGCGGGATGGGTGGAGCATAAATGAGCCATTCAGACCGCCGCTTGAGTCTGAAATGCAAGGAGGTAATATTCGTTCGAGACCTGTATACTCTGACATTATTGCGCAAATGCCAGAAGTATTCCAGTTTAGCCGAGAGGAATACGCTACGTTCAAGGCATTTGTACAAGATGATCTCAACTATGGATCGAGCGAGTTCACCAAGCTGGTATGGGATGGTACTGACTACGTAGAGAAAACGTGCAGGATTAGAGGAGGTACATACACTGTACAACCATCTGGTCTTGGTTATCGCGTTTCCTACGTGCTGGATGTGAGGGACTTGTAATGGCTGATCCGTGGACTGACGAATTTGCCATCAACATCGCGTCCAACCCCAAGACGGATGTGCAGCTCGTGACGGTCGAGCTGCTGCACCCGGCTTTCGGTGCCCAGTCTGTGCGCGTCGTCAACCAGCTCGAGGACAAGACCTTGCGGTTGGAGCCCGGCGCGCCGCTCAATGGCGGGCAGGATGTGGTCTTCAAGGCCGTGCCGTTCGAGATTGAATGGCCTGGCTTTGAGGAGGGGCGCCCGGTCGAGGCGGTGCTGCGGGTTGATAATATCGGCCGCGAGGTGTCGCGCTATCTTGACCAGGCGGAGACGATGAATGCCACGCTCACCGTCATCTTCCGCGTCTACCTCGCGAGTGACCCGACCACCGTGGCGTATGGGCCGTTCAGGATGGTGATGCGCGAGATCACGGAGACAGGCTCGCGTATCGAGGGGCATGTGACCCTCGCCAACCCGCAGAACCTCCGCTTCCTGCGTAAGGTTTACTCGGCGCAGGAATACCCGAGCTTGCTGGCGACATCATGAGCAACAGGATTGCACGCCTCCGGGAGCTGATTGGCCGGCCCTACGTGGTAGGGGCGGACGGTCCCGATGCGTTCGACTGCTATGGGCTCGCCCGTTATGTGCTGGGCGAAATCTACGGCGTCGAGCTGCCTACGATCACGCGGGAAGCCGCCGAGCCCCGAGCTACGGCCCGAGCCATTCTTGGCCATCCAGAGCGCGTCATGTGGGAGCGCGTTGCGCCGCCACAGGATGGCGACCTCGTGCTGATGGGCAACGTGGACGGCCGGGACTTTCACCTCGGGGTCTTTGTTGCTGACGGCGCCCGCAGGCTCGTGCTGCATACTGATGCGCCGACCGGTGTTGTCGCAGACGACTGGCCGACGCTGCTCGCCAAGGGCTTTCACAACGTCCGGTATTTCCGCCGCACTGCATAGGATACGAGATGCCGCTTGTCCTGCACCAACTCGCTGACCCCGCCGGTACACCGCTGCTTGTGGTCGATGCCGCCGAGCGCCGTCATCGGGAGACAATTGCGAGCTTTGTGCGCCGGCAGGGCTGGACCTTTGCCGGTCTGCCGACCATTTGCCTCATCAACGGTCAGCCCGTGCCGGTTCGGGAGTGGCCGCATCGTAAGCTGCGCAAGCGGGATGAGGTGGTTTTCCTGTCCCGCCCTCTCGGTGGTGGAGGCGCCACGGGTGCCTCGTCGCGTAAGTCCATCGCTGCGGTGGTCGCCATGGTCGCCCTGACGGCCCTTGCGCCGTGGGCTGGCGGCGTCATTGCTGGCGCTCTCGGCCTCGGTGGTGCCAAATCAGCGGCCGCAAGCATCATCGGCGCGCTCATTCTCGCTGGTGGTGGGTTGCTGCTCTCTGCCTTCATGCGCCCGAAGGCTGGCGGGCAGAGCGAGAAGAGCGAGGACCTGTTTTCCATCTCTGCTGACGGCAATACTGCGCGCCCGCTGCAGCCGATCCCTGTCGGGTATGGCCGCCGTCTGGTCTATCCCGACTTCGCCGCGCCGCCGTACAGCGAATTCGCGGGCGACAACCAGTATCTTTATGAGCTGCTGGCGCTTGGCTGCGGGCGGTACGACGTGGAGGAGATCCGCATCGACGACACGCCGATCTGGAACAAGACCGATGGCGTGCTGCCCTCTTTTGCAGGCTCGGTCGCAGTTGAGATCAATGAGCCAGGTGAGCAGGTCGATCTCTTCCCCGTCAATGTCGTGACGGCGAGTGAGGTGGGTGGCCAGCGACTGCCGGACCCGTCCACGTGGATCGGTGGCTTTATCGTCAATGCGGCCGGCACGCAGGCCAAGACGATCCTGCTCGACTTCGTGTGGCCGGGCGGCTCCTACACGACCTACAAAGATAGGGTTCTGTGGGCGCACACAGGGATTGAGGTGCAGGCACGGTACGTCACTGACGCCGGTGAGCCGGTGGGCGGCTGGTTCACCATCCTGTCGAAGGGCTACCAGTTCACCAAGCAGTCACAAATCCGCGTCACCGAGCGAGTGAATGTATCGCCCGGGCGGTTTGAGGTGCGCGCGCGTCGGACCGATGCCGAGATCGACGGGCAGTCGCTTTATGGTGGCAAGGTGCGTGGCGCCAACCAGGTCGTCTGGTCGGCTCTGAGGGCCCACATCGACGGGCCGCAGACGTTCCCGCATGTGACGACCATTGCTCTGCGCATGCAGGCCGACGCCACGCTGTCCGGACTCTCAAGCCGCAAGATCGGTGTGATCGCCACGCGCATGGTAGCGGCCTGGAACGGCTCGACGTGGGTGGAGCAGCCGACGCGCAATCCTGTCTGGGCTGCGCTCGATATCTGGTCGAACCCTATCTACTCGGCTGGCCTGCCGCTGGCGAACGTGGACCTGCAGACATTTGCCAGCTACGCGGCTCTCTACGACAGCCTCGGGCACACGTTCGACCACGTGTTCACCGAGCCGACTTCGATCCAGGAGGCCATTGAGACCGCACTGCGCGTCGGCCGTGCCAACCCTGCCTTCATTGGCGACCGGCTAACCATGGTGCGCGACGAGCCACGTGGCCTGCCGACGATGCTCATCACCGACCGGGAGATGGTGCGCGGCTCACTCTCCATCGTTCGTAACCTGCAGGACGAGGAGTGGGCCGATGGTGTCGTCGTCGAGTATCTGGACGAGACCACGTGGCGACTGGCTGATGTCTCCTCGGCACCGGCTGGGCAGATGCTCTCCATGCCTGCGCGTGTTCAAGTGCCGGGCTTGACGAAGCGTGCGCAGGCCGTTGGTGTAGCGCGGCATCTGGCCGCCGTCAGCCGCTACCGTCGCCGGACCGTGTCGTGCCGTGTAGAGATGGAGGGGCGTCTGCTCAAGCGTGGCGATCTCGTCGCCATCTCGTCTGACCTGCCTCAGACGTGGGGGCAGAGCGGCTATGTTGAGGCCTACAACGCAGCGACGCGGCAGGTCAAGTTGTCGCGGCCGGTGGAGTGGCAGCCGACTGGCAATCATTACCTCGAGGTGCGTCGGCGCAACGGGAGCCCCTTCGGGCCTGTGCGTGTACTGCGTGGCGGTGCAGACGACATCGCCATTTTCGAGGCTTTGGACCTCGCTGCAGTGGAGGCAGATCAGGGCATCACTGCTGCGGTGGCCATCGCGCGCCAGCCTACGGAGGAGGCGTGCTCGTTCGTGTTTTCTGCAGGCGAGCCGCGGACCTATCACGGGCTGGTCACGCGTGGCACGTCCTCGCCGGATGGCCGGTACATGGACATCGAGACGGTTATCGATGCGCCGGAGGTCTACGACATCACCGAGGATGGTGTGCCGCCTCCTGCGCCTGTGCCGCCGTTCCTTGAGCCGTCCGTGCCGGTGATCACGCAGATCGCGGCGATGATGGCACAGCAGGGGACGAATGCCATGCTGCGGGCTGGGTGGATGCCGCCAAACGGGGCCGCACTCTACGTGGCGCAGGTGTCCTACGATGGCGGTGAGAGCTGGGACGAGGTCTATCGCGGCTCGACGCCATCCCTGCAAGTGATCGTCGCACCGGTTGATCTCAAGCTGCGTGTACGCCCGATCACGGTCAGCAATCTTGAGGGGCCGTGGAGCGTGGTGGATGTTGAAGGTATTGATGTTGAGTTGCGTGGTGACTTCCTCACGATCCGGCTTGACGAGGATGACCTGAAGAGCGAACTGCGCGACTTCATCCTGCAGGCACCGCAGCTCCAGGAGATTGCTGATCTCGCCGCCGAGGGGCATGTGATTGCCGACGCGGCCGAAGGCGCGGCACGGGCCGCCATCCGTCAGATAGCGACTGTACAGGCGACGGCTGACTATGCCAAGGCGGTGCTGGGATCGCAGATCACGGCCGAGTACGATCTGACCGACAGGACCGTTTCTGACAACCTGACTCAGATCAGGGGCACCGTCTCGGCGCAGGCGACCCAGATTGCCAGTGTTGAGGCAGACGCCGAAAAAGCACTCGCCACGCTGGGCTCGGAAATCGTCGCCAAGTATGAAGCCAATGGCGTAACGGTCAGCGATGATCTGGACGAAATGTCAGACGACATCGCAGGCCTGGAGAATGGCTTGAACAATGTCACTGCGACTGTCACAGCACAGGCCAGTCAGATTTCCAATGTTGAGGCGGCCGCTAACAAGGCTCTTGCTGTTCTGGGCTCGGAGATTGTCGCCGACTACGACAACAACAACGTCACGGTGTCTGCGACCCTTGGCGCGCTGTCCGATTGGAAGGGCAGTATCGTCGGCAGCTACAAGGTATCGATCGATGCCAATGGCTACCTGGCTGGCTTCGAGAGCATCACTGGCACTGGCTCGACTGGTAACTTGGTCAACGAGTTCCGCGTCAGGACGGACAAGTTCCTGATCGGCCCGCCATCGACGGACCCCAGTGTGCCGGCGGAGTACTTCTTCTCAATCCTCACTCGTGGCGGGCAGGCCAAGGTGTCCATCAAGGGCGACCTGATTGCGGATGGCACCATCGCTGCACCGGCGCTGGCGGTGTCGCAACTGTCGGCCATCTCAGGCAACGTCGGTGATCTCACAGCCGGTGTTGTGCGCAGCAGTAATAACCGTCTGCGCATTGAGCTAGACAACGCGAGGATCGTGATCAGTGACTCGTAGGGTTATTCTCGGGCAGCATCCGGCTGGGCCGATTGGGCTTTTCGTCTCTCTGCCTGGCATCGATGTGTTCACAGCCGATCCAAGCAGCATCACGGACCTGTCTTTCTCTACCGAGTGGGGGGAGGTCGCGTCGGTGGTGATGTCCGGCTATGTCTCCATCAATCAGGTAATCGCGTTGCCGTCCTTCATCACGGGTGTTCCCGCGATGTGGTGGTGCGCGGCAGCGGGACCTAATACACTGGTCCCGTTCAGTTATTTTCAGCGCGACACTAGCCAAATCGTATTTTCAAACGTGCGATTCAAGGCTGTCTGGGGCGGGGCACCGGGGAGCAGGACTGTGTACTTCACGTACGTTAGCCCATACGATAGTGGGGACGCAACCTTCAAGTACGTCATCTTCATCATGGAGTAAGGGAGTGAAGCGTGTTCTTCTCGACGCAACAACGTTGAAGATTTCCAAGCCCGGATTTGACGTCGATACGGCCGGTATATCTGATCTATTGCTTTATCTTGGCGCGAACTTCGGGCAAATACTGGAAATGGGGCTCGCGTTTCTTCCTGAGCAGGGAGTTGGCACGCCTTCCTACCATCGAGCAACAACGATCAATATCGGCCCATATGATGCGGTGCCGGAGGCGTTCGTGTGTGGTGTCACGAATGGGGCCATCACTGTCCCGCCCCATTTTGTGGATTCTTACGGCTTCATGAGAGCATATTTCGAGCTGGTGTACAGCGTGTCGCAAACGCAGCTTTATATCGCAGCGCATCGGTGGTGGACTGGTCCTCCTGAACTCATTGCAAGCTATGCGCTCTACATCATCTATCGGAGGACATTCTGATGGCGCTACATCTTGAGATGGGAAATCCGGCTGACCCGTTTCGCGTCGCTTCGGTGGCGGGAGGTGTCGCTAGCGATCTCGACCCCGGGTTGTCGTTTTCGTCCAAGTACAAAGCGGCGATCTGCGAGCGCCATGTTATCGCCGAGTCTGGTGGTACTGCCTACTTCAGCCGAGTCTATCCGACATTCCCGCTCGTTATCGGCCATCGCTTTGACGGGCTCACACCTATACGCGAAGTCGCGGCTACTTGGAATGGATACAATTATGTCCATTCATATGATTTTGGTTTCTGGTATACCGTTTACCAAGATCGGGTTACTGTGCATACGGCTGGTGGCCTCACCGGGCCCTTTATCTTCTTCGTTATAGGGAATATCACATGACCTTCGTTATCTATGATGAGACGGGCCGTATCGTGCAGACGGCCAGCGTCGCTGATCCTGCCAGCTACAGGACACTGCTTGAGAAGCGGGGCCTTTCTTTTATCGAGGTCTCGCACGACCCATCTGTCGGGTATGTCGTCGATGGTGCCTTGCGCATGCGACCGGCTTCGACGGCTGCGCTGGACAAGACGACGATAGAGGCGGGCCAGTCTGTGACGCTTTCCGGTTTGGTGCCTGGTGCCCGCGTTTCCATCACTGGGCCCGCGACGCAGACGTTCACCGCAGAGGTGGATGCCGCCGATCTTACGTTCGTCCTGCCGGGCACCTACGAGATCGCCATTGAAGCCTTCCCGCAGCGTGATGCTCGCTTCACTGTGGAGGTGCGCTAATGACCAACCAAGCCATCACTGTCGCTCCGCCTCTTGACGCCTTCCGTGAACAGGCTGAGCGCGCTATCGATATGCATTTCGCACAAGTCTCGCCAAGGCTCATGCTGGCCAGCGAAGATGCCGCTACTATTGCTGCCGCAATGCATGTTAGGGATGGAGGCACACCACCAGCTGCCTTCGTGGCGGAGGCCGACATGCGAGGCATGTCAGTGGCTGATCTCGCCTCGCGCGTTCTGGTTATGTCTGAGGAAACGTTGGAGCGCAAACTGCGGCGTGTTGCCGTAAAACAGGCTGTGCGGGCCGCCCAGACGCACGCCGAAATTGCTGCGGCCTTGAGTACGGCGGGTATCCCGCTGCCGCGCAACCTCTGAACACAATCCTGAGCAACTATTTCGTGCCGCGTAGCACGCGGTCGAGGAGCGCACGGCTATGACGCTTGCATATCCCTACCTCTACGGAACCAACATCCCCGGCGCGGGGCAAGGCTCGGTCGCGACTGTGACCAACGGCAGCCGGATTGTGACCGGAACCGGCGGCGCATGGACCTCGGCCCTTGAGCAGGGCGATCTCTTCCTCACGGGTGGTGCGATTGGCCTGGTCGAGGAGATCATCTCGGATACCGAGCTGAGACTGGCCCTCAACTGGACAGGCGCCAACATCACCAACGGGGCGTATGTGGTGATGCGCGGCATCGCGCACACCGACCCGCGCAATTACGGGCGGAAGTTGGGTGAGTATTTGGCGCTCGTGCGTGAGCTGCCTGATCCAGACGGCATCGGCGATGTCTTCGGCCCGAGTGGCGGTGTGGTTAACAACGAGGTTGTCCTGTTCGACGCCACCACCGGCAAGAAGATCAAGGCCTCGAACGGCGTGACCGCCAGAGCCCGCGGCAACATCCAGGTGGATGGTCAGCTCGATGTGCTGGGCTCGAACATATTCATGAGCGGTGATGGATACAACAGTATCCGGTTCAGGAATGCTGACGGCTCCCTGCAAAATGCTGTCATATACTGGGACAACACAAACAGGCGCATAGTAATTGAGATTCGTACTCCTGATGGAGCGACTGCCGCAAGGCTATTATTTGTTGGCGAAAATTTGTCGTGGTACGATGGGACCAACTTCCGCACTATCTGGCACAGCGGCATTGCGCTGGATGGGTTTGTCCAGGGGCTGACGCTTTCGAACAATGCGGCTGACCCAAACAACAAAATCGACATTGCGCCAGGGCGCGCCTATAGCAATGGAGTGACGGTCGTCAACCCAGCCGTGTACACCGCGACATTTGGCGTTGCCCCAAAGCAGCCGAACACGACCTACCACGTCTGGGCGTTTCGCAACAATACCACGGGTGAATTTACGGCGACGCTTGCCCTCTCGGCAACAAACCCCGCGGTTCCGTCTGGCCACACGCGCATACAGCGGCTCGGAGCGATCATGACCGATGGCAGCGGGAACATCCGGCCGTTTGTGCAAAACGGTAACACGTTTCTTTTCAATGCCGCAGATGGCATCGTGGTCTATTCGGCCACCACGACGCGCGCAAAAGCTCCGCTGTCTGTGGTGGTTCCGAACGGCGTGCGCGTGCAGGGGCTTTTTCAGGCCGTGCTGAACACGGCGGGAAGTAATGCGTATGTGCATATGTACGTGTACGATGGTCTGCACCCAGACATTCGAGACACTGCTGCCCTGCATTCATCAGCTGGCGCGATGACTAGCGTCACGCCAATTATGGCGTTCACGAACACAACGCAGCAAATTCAACTGGAGGTTACTAACAGTCCGCACCCCTCTACTCCTTGCAGTCTACGCTGTCGGGGCTGGATCGACTATCAAATTCCGAGGATCGGCGCATGATGTACTATGTAGAACGGAACAGCGACGGCGCGATTGTGGCGCTATACGGCCTCCCGCAAGAGGGACTCACCGACCCGGAGCCGCTGCCTGAAACCGACCCAGAGATTGCGGCTTTTCTCAATCCGCCGCCGTCGCTCGAAGACTACCGTGCCGCCATCCGCGCGCATGTCGATGCTACAGCGCAGGCCCGCGACTACGACAATGCGGTCTCATGTGCTTCCTACGTCGACTCAACCAACCCGCAATGGGCGGCTGAGGCGCAGGCGTTCGTGGCGTGGCGGGATGCTGTGTGGGCCTACGTCTTCGCCGAGCTTGCGAAGGTCGAGAACGGCGAGCGAGAGCAGCCGACCGTTGAGCAATTCATCGCCGAGCTGGCGGGCGCTGTGCCTATGGAGTGGCCGTCGTGACCACTCTCATCGCAACCGACGCCATGTGGCAAAGTTCGAAAGGCCTGTGACTACTATAACTATGGAGGCTAAGATGTCGATGCAATTGTATCCAATCATTAAGCAGCTTGGTCTGAAGAATGCCAATAGTATCTACCTTAAGGCATTCGAACTGGCAGATGCTAATAACCTATGGGCAAGCTATGGGATCGACAACAAGCTGCGTGCTGCACACTTCCTTGCACAGATCCTGCATGAGTCTGGCGGGCTGACTGCAGTTCGGGAGAATATGAACTATTCTGCAACCCGAATTATGCAGGTCTTTGGCGTCAACAAGCATTCTGCAGCAATTACCAAAGCAGAAGCATCTGCACTAGCGCATAACCCTGAAGCACTTGCAGAACGTGTGTATGGTCTAGGCAACCCGAAGAAGGCTAAAGAGCTCGGCAATACTCGCAAGGGTGATGGCTACAAGTACCGTGGTGGCGGTCCTCTGCAGAATACTGGCGGACATGAGTACAAGCGTCTCAGTGCGGAGATTGGTATCGATCTCTATGCAGATCCAGATAAGATTGCAACTCCGTCAGTAATTCTTCTTCCTGCACTGAGCTTCTGGTCTAGGCATAAGCTCAATGCACTTGCCGACAAAAACGATGCAAGAGCCATTACCAAAGTGATTAACGGCGGATACAATGGCTATAACGATCGGATGGGCTGGTTCAATAAGGTTTGGCGGATTATGGGTGGTACGGCAACTTCTTGGGATGTTGCGCGTACCGACAGTAAGACGCGGCAGCTGCAACGAGATCTTAATGCACTCGGAGCTAATCCAAAGCTCATTGTTGACGGCCGGATGGGTCCTGCAACAGAGCGGGCTATTCGTGACTTTCAGAAGGCTAATAAGCTGAAGGTCGACGGCATTGCAGGCCCTGCAACTCTTGCCGCGATCGAAGCGAGACTCGCCGCTACCAGAGTTATTGAGCCTTCTTCAAATGAGCCAATTGCAACCTCTCCATCCACTAAACCCGAAACAGCCGGTGGTGGACTTGTAGTTGCAGGAATTACCCTTGATCAGGCTATTGAACATGTGGATACGGTTCGAAACCTGGTAGAGGGTAATCAGATTCTGCAGTTTGCGTTGGGTGCAATCGTAGTTGCTGGTATTGCCTTCATCATGTACGGACTTATCCGTCGATGGATGCGTATGAACCAGACAGCAATCCAGGAGTGACATATGCTCGACATTATCTATGGGCTTGTCAAGCCATTCCTAGGAGAACTTTTGGTCGGCCTAGGTGCTCTACTGGCAATTGCTATGGCGTTCTTCAAAGGGAAGAATGACGGCAAAAAGCAGGAGCAGGACAAACAGATGAGGGCTAACTATGAAAATGAACGGTTGCGCAATAACATCGAAGACCGTGTTCGTAATGCTGCTGATGACGTTACTCAGCGCTTGCGGAACAAGTGGTATAGGGACTAACTGTGCGGGCTGGCGAGTTATCCGGCCTTCACATGCAGATGTACTCACCAAGGAGACCGAAGATATGATCTTCGCACACAACGAATACGGTGAGTCACAGGGATGCTGGTGATGTCCGAGTAGTTTGCCTCCGATTATTCGGGCGTCATAAACCAGCAGGGGTGGATCCTTTCGTCGTCGGGATCCACCCCACTTTATTTTTAGAGCATCCTCACGTACGGCTCAAAGCCAGAAATTCTGCACGCAGTTCAGGTACAGTGCGGAATTTACCTGCCAAACGAGAAGTTACGGTGTTTGAGCATCCATCACGAATACCGCGGAGCTTGACGCAATAGTGATCTGCATTGATGACTACTGCAACATCTTCGGTCTGGAGAATAAGCCGCAATGCTGCCGAGATCTGTTCGGTAAGTCTTTCCTGAATCTGCGGCCTACGAGAGAAGAATTCAACCACCCGATTGAACTTGCTGAGTCCGAGTACAAGCTTGTCGGGAATATACGCTACAGATGCGGTCCCAACAAACGGGAGGAAATGGTGCTCACACATAGACTGTACTGTGATACCACTGACGCAGACCATTTCATTGTACTGCATCTTGTTCTCAACAGTGGTCGCCTTGGGGAAGTTTGCGTAATCGAGTCCGGTGAAGATCTCATTGCAGTACATCTTCGCGATCCGCTTAGGTGTGTCCCGCAACGAGTCGTCATTAAGATCCAAACCCAATGAACGCATTGTCAAGTGGTGGCAATGCTTAATACTGTCGAACTTATTCAAGGGTACCCCGTCGACCAATAGGGGTGCTTCTGGATTCTTCTCCATCGGCGTTTCAAGCCCCAGGGCAACAAGGTGTTTATGGATCTTTTCACCAAGTTCAGGATCGGTAGCCATGTATCAATGCCTTTCAGGTCAGGTCCCAGAACTTAGCGGAGGTGAAGAACACAGAGAGGTAAGCCATTAAGCGCAGGAGAGCGCTTTTTGGGACACACTGCAACCCACACTGCACTCACGAGCCCTTACTGTTTCTTCCCTCCGCCAAGGGTCCGGAAAGTTTAAATACGATAGTTGGTTGAGCGGGTTTTAAACCTTTGAATTCACAAACCGCCAACACCCATCTTCGTCTTGATTCATATCTTGGTAGATTGCAGGATAGCGCATTTTCAACTGCTTACCGACGTCATAGAGGATATCTCTAATCTCCTGCTCAGCACCGGGAGCAGTACGATTCTCGATAACATGCCGCCATGCACGGTGGTTACCTGTTACAATGATATGGGTGTTAACTCCACCGGGAACAAGTCGACGCAATGCAGATGTCAGCTTCTTCTTGACTGAGAATGTAACACCTTCGTTATCGAGCCCCCAGCTAGCAATCAAGTCTCGAAGTGCAGTTTGTGCTTGCTCTTTGACATGCTCTACTGAGGCAATGAAGTCCTGTTGAGCTTGATTAACCCAGATCTGCTTAGCACTTGCTGTACTATCCGTGTACTGGCTGTCGTAAAGTTCCTCAAGTGCATCAGTGAGATCTGGGATATACACCTCGAAAGTATCAAGCCGGACGAAACGCTGACTTTCCTGGCTGAATGCCATACCTGCACGATGGCGTACGATTTCGTGGGTGAAGATCCGAGAGACATTGAGGAATGCAAATGTAACAGAAGCGTGTTCCAAAACAGATCCGTGCTTCTGCTTCAGGATGTTTTTGACATATTCCTGATTACCTTCGCGTACCCGTGTAATGTTCGGATTCAGCTCAGTGTTGAACGACTTGTAGCAGAGTCGTCCAGCAATTTCAACGAGCAGATCGGCATCACTCTTAGGTTCAACAGAAGACCATTCAGGTGCACCAAGTTCTTTCAGGAACTCAGATACTCCGGATGCATTTAATTGGGTTTCAGCCAGGTGGATTACCTTATGTGTACTTTGGGTCATACACCCTCTCCTCATCAAGACTGGAAGTTACGAAGTGACGTTGATGCTGTCATCGACCCCATCCTTCCGGCTTGTTCTGCTTGATCCACTGGTTGGCCTCATCAATGAGTGACCGCTCCTGAATGCGGTTAATCGGACGATCATCAATCAGCATACCCTGAACAGCGGCGTCAATCAGGATGGAGCAGCATGCCTTGATATGGCCAAGATGCTCAATCAAGGAATCTGATGCAATCTCATGACCTTCCTTATAGTCTTCCAGGTGACGTTCGATTGCGCTAATGTATGTACGTGCCCGAACAGGTTCCACACGCCAGTTGTATGGGCCATACTTCGATCCACCATCCATCAGTGCTTTGGCTTCAGCAATCTTGCCAGCCGTTGGGATCAGTGAGAAATCGATCTTGGCAGCACCAATCCGATCCTTCGGATTAACTCCCACATCAGAGTCTGCATTGCGTAGGCCGATAACCTTCTTACGACCCAGCATATCTCGCTCTGCGGGTTCCCTGACTGGAAGCGTTGGACGCTCAGTCAGTCGAACATTATTGGTCAGCTCTTTGAAAGCCTCTTCCATGTTACGCTGCAGCTCGTCAAACGTTTCGGCAGACTTGTTCATTATGTCCTCCTATTAACATGCACTGTAACCGCACGACTTGCACTTTTTGCACCCCTCAACTCGGAAGAGTGTCGGCGCTTTACATGAGGGGCAAGTCTCACCTCTTTGATCCTTGATCACGATCTTACCGTCAGCAATAGCCAATCCACCATCGGCAGATGCAATCTTCAGCTCCGACTGGGACGTGGTATTGCCCTTCTTCCGTTCCATATGCTTTTCAAGGATTCGACCAATGTATGCAGGAAGCGATCCAACATACTGCTGATCGATGAATGCACCATCATGCAGAGACTGAATCTGCTTAAGTTCCTGCGGAATGAACGAGACATCACCGCCTTTTCGGAAGATGGCTGTGATCATCAAGGAAAGTGCCGTAGTCCACTCGCTGTGCGATCCATCCTTGCTAGTAATGAAGATTTCAAACGGTACTCCTTCATCGTCCTCGTTGATGGTGAGGTAGAAGGCAGCATCTCGTCTGGGCCACTTGACCTTGTACGTGTATCCGTGCAAGACATCAGGACGCTCTCTGAGTTGTTCCACCGCTTTCGGAACAGGGCTTCCGCTTCCGCTTTCTGCCGTTGCATCGGTATCGCTAGCTTTGACAAGAACTGCTCCACGTACATCGCTTGGCCTGTAAGTGGTGCATCCCTTGCAACCTGCATTGTATGCCAGTTCGTAAACCTTGACGAAGTCGTCATAAGGCATGTTTTCAGGGATATTGATGGTTTTGGAAATTGATGCATCCACCCACCGCTGGACTCGAGACTGGATGAGGATATGCTCATGAACAGTCAGATCCTCTGCAGTTACCATGTACGATGGAAGAGGAGTTGTCTCTCCAAACAGTGCATAGAAGAGTCTTGCAGCATAACCGTATTCACGATATGGGAGCCAGGATCCATCTGCCTGTCGCACGTTACGCTGGGTAAAATGTGCAAAGACAGGTTCGAGACCACCAGAACAGTTACCAAATACAATACTCGTGGTGCCTGTTGGTGCAATCGTGTTTAGAACACCATTGCGGATGCCGTATTTGCGAATCAGCGCACGAATCTCTGCAGGCATCTGCCTGTTAACAAACGATCCCGAATTTTCATCCAGGTATCGGTCAGGATCAAAGAGCGGAAACGCACCGCGCTCTTTAGCAAGGTTGATAGATGCCGTATATGTAGCGACTGCAATGCAGTTCATTACGCGCTCGGCAAAATCAGCAGACTTCAGTGATCCATAGCGGATGCCAAGCTGAGCCATAGCATCTGCAAGACCCGTGAAGCCAAGACCAATACGACGTTTGTTGTACTGCTCAAGACGCTGCTCTTCAAGCGGATAGTTCGTGACATCAATCACATTATCCAAGAAGCGCGTACCAATAGCAACAATCTCTTTCAGAAGGTTGAAGTCAAACTGCGCATTATCAGTGAACGGATTGGTAACCATTCGCGCCAGATTGACATGACCGAGATTGCATGAGCCATGAGGCGGTAGAGGCTGTTCACCGCACGGATTCGTACAGCGGATAGTTTCACAGTACCAGAGATTATTGGCTTCGTTGATTCGGTCGATAAAGATAACGCCTGGTTCAGACCAATCATACGTGTTCTTGGTAATCAATTCCCACAGTTCACGAGCTTTCCAGACGGAGTACGCATATTGCTGCACACCATTGTCATCGACAAAATCATATTCCTTGAGCCAATCCTCACGCTCCCAAGGGATCACCGGGAAGTGCAATACCCAATCCTCATCATCCTTCACAGCCTCCATAAAGGCGTCGGAAACAAGGACGGAAATGTTGAAATTAGTCAAACGACCCGGTGTCTGCTTGGCAACAATGTATTTAGGCAAGTCGGGATGCGTGTCACTCAACACTGCCATCATAGCGCCCCGACGATCACCAGCACTACGAATAGTAGTGCACATAGCGTCCCACATGTCCATAAAAGGGAGCGGACCCGACGCTTTCGTTCCCGTGCGTTTAAGTACAGCCCCTTCAGGACGGATTGGAGAGAAATCAGCACCGTCTCCGCCTCCTTGCTGCATAGTAAGTGCAAAGTTGGTATGTTCGCGCATGATACCTTCCATCGAATCATCGATGGTTCCGGTAACATAGCAGTTCATTAGAGTAACACGCTTCGCAGTTCCAGCTCCTGCAAGGATTCTACCGGCAGGAACCCAAAGACCCGCATTGATCGCATGATATGCGAGGATTTTTGCTTGTTCATCCGGATCTTTGGCGTAAACACCTTCAACCACTCTGCGTGCAGTGTCACTGAAGGATTCTTCGCCCGGCTGTGCATACTTGTCACGCCAAATATCTTTGCAGAGGCCTTTGTACGGGAAGTCTTGCGCCAGATGAAGCGGGTCAAGCCTAGCTGCAAAAGGATTGTTTGCCATGGTGTTGGTAGACATTGTTATGCTCCACGCGCGTCTTCTACAACCTGATTGGAGGTTACTTCATTGACATCCTGGTTGCCAGTGATGATTGCGTGACGCAACTCCATGAAACGCTTGTACAGAGGACGTGAACTGGAAAGGAAATCTGTACAAATGTTGATTGCAGTGAACGCATCGGCAACAGTGATTACCCCACAATTTAGTCGATCGTAAAAGCTACTTGAGAGGTTCCAGTATACTAGGGTTTTCTGTTCAAGAGTTAATTCCCGGCCTACAGCTGTGAAATCTGCTTTGCCTTGTATATGCATAGCACCCTCTTTCCAGTTTACTATCAATTATAGCTGAGACTCTTTGATGGTTGCAAGGGCGAAAATTCTGATAGGTTGTCTATGCAGACTCAGCAAAGACTTCTGCATAGAACTTATTCAAACTCTTCAGCTCACCCCAACGCATTCCACCTTTAGCTTCCGCCTTGAAAGGAATTCGAGTTAGACCCCAATCTCGCGGAACCTGTTCTAGCGCATTGATAGCTAGGTTGGCAACTGCTTCAATTACATCTTTGACAAGTGGTACCTCCATTAGAATTGAGTCGTGGACGGTGTTGACGATATTTGTATCATATTCCTTCCGCAGAGTGTCTTGGATACGCATACCGCCATGAAGGGTGATCGTAGATGCAGTGCTTTGGTGCGGAAAGTTTGCCGCTTCGTTTTGGATCGCCATAATCGTTTCTGGGGTTACGATCTCAAACCGCTTCTTATGTCCAAAGCAGGTTACGATATTCTTACCATTAAGTGGTGCATTTCTGCAAAGCTGAATGAAGTTCCAAGCAACCTTGAACTTTTTAGCCCAACCTGCGAGCATTCGACTAGCTTCCTGCGGGGTATCCTCAATCTGCTCTGCCAACCCAAAAGGCGTGATTCCATACACGATGCCGAAATTCACGTTCTTTGCACGCATCTTCTGCTCTTCGACTACTCGCTCGATGGTATCTACGTACCACTTCTGCATATAGGCTTGAATCTGTTGCTCAGACCAGTCTTTTGGATGCCCGTACAATTCTGCGCGTACTTCTTCATGTAGTCCAACTGAATTGGGATCAGTATAGATTCGGCAAAGTTCTGGATCTCCAGACAGAATGGCGAGTGATCGAAGCTCAGCCTGGTTCAAATCGACCTCAACGAAGCAATATCCAGGCTTTGGAATGAATTGCCCACGCAAAAGCGGTTCACGCGGAATATTCTGCAAGTTTGGGTTGTTACATGCAAGACGACCAGTTGCAGTACCGTGAAGCAAATAAGTCGGGTGAACTCGTCCATCATCCTGAATATGTTCTGTTGCAGGGAGGACATAAGTTGTCAGGCCCTTATTGATCTTGCGGTACTTACGGAGTGCAACCACTGCAGGATGATCTGGCAGTGACTTCAGCACTTTTTCATTAGTGCTCTTCTCCTTTGACGGAATCTGGAGTACGTCGAAGAACAGTTCCTTAAGCTGCTGGGGTGAATTGACGTTGACAGCCGCTACTACCTTAACCTTCTTACCACCTTTGGTAATGGTTTGAGTAGTTGGAAGCATGCCCGCATCTCGTGCAATCCGCTCTAACTCCTCTTCGTAGACCTTTGCATCCTTTTCGTACCTGGCTGCATTGCTTTCAACTCGTTCCAGATCAACAAGCATACCAGCCTTTTCAATTTCGGCTAGATACTTGCTTCCCGGGATCAACGTCTTGTAATACAATAAGGAGGATTTTGAGTCAGCCTCGATCAACGGCCGTAGAATGAATGCCAGGTTGTGAGTGTTAGCAATATCGTATGCCATATACTTAACAAGTACAGATTCTGGAATGACATCGTAGGACTCATTCTTCTTTTTGTGCGAGTCTAGAATACCTTTCCAATCTGGACTGTGTAGCCAATCAGCAGCAACTGTTTCCAAGTCATGTACGCCACATGTTTCATCCAATGCATAAGACATTAGCATGGTATCATCGTCAACACGTGCGGCTTGGTTATACTGGTGATGGAAGAACTTGATATCGAACTTGCCATTATGCCAGTTGAATCGTACTTGTTCAGAGCTAACGTCCCACATCTCGGCCAGATACGGGAATAGATCAGGAATACCTGCTTTAATATACTCCCGTTTCTTACCTGGAATAACATAAACATGCTTGCCGTCAAGGGTGAAGCCACCCATTAGGACTTTGTCAAGCCGATGAGAAAAACCGCCAGTTTCCAAGTCGCCTGATACAAGCCCTTCATGCTGCTTAACCTGCTCAACAAACCATTTGACCTTCTCTACTGTGTCCAGTAATTCCCATGTGGGTGGGACAAACTCACGAACTTTACCTCCAGCAGCAAGATCCATTGCATAGCCAACGTCAATCTTGAACTGCCTGAAAGAACCGTTGCCGCGCAATAGAAACGCAGGATGAGTTGTAGGAATAATACCACGTTCGGAAAGATCAGACTGCAGCAGCTTGCCGCGTATCTTTGTGATCTTGTGACTGAAATCGTTGGTCAGCGCCCAAAGTGCAACATTTCCAAGTGCTAGAATTATTTTGCGTGGATGCTTTCGCACCAGTTCAAGTACTTGTGCTTGGTATTTGTGTACAAGCTCCTGCAACATTTCAGGAGACTTCTCTCCCTGAATCATATGCGGAACAACATTAAGAATGTAAGGTTCGGGGTGGGGAAGCTGCTTAAGTGCTTCCGACAATACTTGGCCAGAAGGCCCAACAAAGGGCATACCTTTCTTGATTTCTTCCTTCCCCGGAGCTTCACCAACAATGACAAAAGGGCTATCTTCTGGACCGCGCGGTGGAACGACTCGAGGTTGGACATTAATCATGCGTATATGCCCTTTATTGGTTGTGATTGTATCCGTCAGATGTAATGGATACCATCGTTCTTGTTCATCAGGTAATTTGGCAAATCACGTAGCCAGCGAATAACGTTCACGTCGTTTCGATCAATGAACCGGTCTAGAACAATTATCCGCCGGTAGCGTCTGCCATGAATACTCATTCCAGGTGTTACACAGTATACGGACAACAGCCTGCTAAGTGCCTCCCGCGTTGCAACAATATGATCATTGTCAGCGCACACAACCAAAATATCTGAATACGGGTTACCGTTCTTATACTTGGTTTGGCTTGTAGTAGAGGACTCCATTGTCAACACCCCCGCCAACATACTGGCGTTCGATCTTCCGCCCGTGATCGCCGATATGACGCCGTATCCATTTAAGGTTCTTTACCATTGCTACGTCAAATACTGTCTTGGGATCTTCCCACCAGTCACCTCTTGGAGGTAGTTCTTTGTCCATATCGAAAGACATTGACATGCCATGAGATGCTGCGCGAAGAGGTACTGCAGAGTCCATTCCTGTAACTGCAGAATGCTGTGCGGAAAGTATATCATCGAGGATGTTGTCTGAAAAGCCGAGGAGATGGATGTTGCGCTTGGGGTTTAGCATATGTACAATATCAACAGCATCCCGCCTTGATCCGAGGCCTTTGATGTTGTAATTGCGCGGAATACCCCACCAACCAATCCGTTCATCTTCTGCGAGTGCTTCGGCACAAGCTGCAAACTCATTCGGCGTAGTCCCTTGCGGAACATACATGAAAGTGTAATTACCCTCTCCCAATTCATGATCAAGCTTTTTAGACCATGGATCTAGGGCTTTTCGACACTGCGTAATTGTTGCTGAAGCATCCAGAAGCACGTCAGGGAGAACAATTACATTGGCCTTGACAGTTTTTGCAGCGGCAGCAATTACCTCAATGTTCACTGCCGAACCAAGTTCAATGACAGAATTGTCAAGGATAACTGTGCTCCGATAATGTCCATACTGTTCACGGATAACCTTGAATGCACGTTCATATCGGATTTCGTTATGGATCACGTCGTGGGCAAGCGGTAGGTGGTAGTTGCCTGCCTGATCGATGTCAATGAGTGCCTCAAGGATATGGATAGGGCAGACCGGCGCAAAACTTGCCATACTAGTTCTCCTTGGCCTTGGGATCGAGAAACTGATGTACTTCACTAAGCTTCTGTTCGATCTCAGTCACTTGCTGTTGAGCCTCTTCATAGACTCCGTCTTCGACAAGCCCGAGTAGCTGGTTAGCCTTTTCAACCAGTTCTTCAAGCATGTTGACAATATCTTCCTTTTCCATGACTGCTGCCATGTTAGTGCCCCTGATCATTACCCCATACAAAAACATGCCACTGGGGAAGGAATCGCGTCTGCGACAGAATCGGATGCTTCTGAATGTCCTCGTACAACGTTCGATACCGCTGCAAGAGGATTTGATGGTGTTTCCAGCTTGTTAACGGCTCACGTGTTTCTGGGTCGAACGCTTGCGAACCATCAGCAGGTGGTGGAATAGGATTACCAAGCGACAGGTAGAAGAATCTGGAAGGATCTTGCCAAGCCAGCAAAGGATGCTTCTTCAGGTAGGAGAAGATTTCTGCTGCAAAGTCCAGATCCCGCTGATCAAACACAACGATCTTGACACACAAATCCGGGGTGTGTCTGAGCCCATTACGCATGCTAGCATACAATGCGTCACAGAAACGCTCGAATGCACTTTGATCATGCTTTTCACCCATGCCAGGACCTTTGGGACTGATCGTCAGAGAATCTACCTTCCCAAGCCATCCCTTCCACAAGGTACCCTGCGTCTCGACATTTACCTTGAAACCCTGTAGTCGTAGAAGTCCAAGGAGATGACCCAGTTCATGGACTGCAGGATTACCGCCGGAAAAAGTGACCCAATTAGTGCTGTCTGGTACATGGAACTCAAGAAAATTGTTGTAGATTTCCTGCTGAGTTAGCCAGGTTGCATTTCGCTTGACTTCTGAGGGCAAGACTGCATGCATGGAATCACACATCTTGCACTTGTAGTCACAAAGTCCGAACCGTAGAAAATATGTCTGCTGACCAATTACAGACCCTTCACCCTGTATAGTTGGTCCAAACATTTCTACGAGTGGTATCTTTTTGTTAACCTGATCTTCAGGGTTGACCATCAGTATCTCCCTTGTTCTGCGAATAGCTAAAGAGATCGCCAATTGCCATATGCCCGTCTGACTGTATGTTAGTGGCTAACCGCTGCGGAAGCGCATCTACACAAATTACACGTGCGCTGTTACCTTGGTGTTCCTTGACTTCCACACTTCGCAGAATACACCGTGGTGAATATCCATTATCTCGAAGCCAAGTGTCTGTATAATGGTAGATCATTTCGGCAAATTTTTCACAACCGCATGCAGGAACAACCCTTAGATCAAGCATTCCCAGCTTGTGCATATTCTGGAAGTGCTCAAGAAGCGGATCATCCTCTGCAACTAGTGTCTTGTGATCGAAGGTATCCTCTAGCCAACCCTTGAGGCTCTTGAGTGAGCCAAAGTCCACTACCCAGTTTCGAACGTCTAATTCCACAGCTTCGAAGACAAAGTGGACTTCAAGCGAATATCCATGCAGGAAACGGCAATGCGATTCGGCACGCCACTGGCGGAAACAAGCAGAAAGACCTACACTGTGCGTGTAGGTCTTCGTGCTCTGATAAATCAGAGTAGGATCAGACATTCTGGTCACTCGGCGTATTCGGTTGGATCAACAACACCTGCGCGCTTGAATGCAGCTTTTCGTGCAAGGCATGTGGGGCACTTACCGCAGTGGATATCACCGTTGTCGTAGCAGCTCCAGGTCAAGCGCCAATCAACCCCAAGAGATTCGCCAAGCTGCACAATCTGCCACTTCTCAAGCCACTGCAGCGGAGTTGCCAGCCGAATGGTGTTGTAGGATCCAGTGTAGATTGCATTTGCCATCGATCCATTGAATTCCGGCGTGCAATCTGGATACGCCCAATTAGCAGCGTCTTCTGCATGCGCACCATAATAAATGGTCACGAGATCCTTGGCGTAGCCCAGACGCTCGTTGTCGTAGCCGACCTGACTATTGACGTACTTCTGTGCATAAGCCGTGATTGCTGACAGAAGAAGGCCGTTACGGAACGGGACGTAGGAAGGAGAAACACCCTTGATCTCGGAGTAGTCCTTGTGGACCATCTCCATCTCGCCGATCGACGCAGCAGACAGGAGAACTTCCTTGCCCGACAGCAGATCGCCGACATCGAGAATGGTGTGGTTAATACCGAGACGATCACACGACTGCTTGGCAAAAGTCAGCTCACGCTTGTGACGCTGGCCGTAGTTGATGCTGATAGCTTCAACAGAGCCGTCAAAGTCCTTGTATGCTTTGTACAGACACGTGGTAGAATCCATACCACCTGACAGGAGAACAAATGCTTTTCGCTGCATGACTATTCAGCCTCTGGTTCGAGAAGGTATGTTATAGAAAGTGTAGTTGGGCTAGACGCCCAACTACTGGTTGGGTATGTACAGATTGCCTTCTTCGAGGAACCTGCGCAGCTCTTCCTCATAAATGCGCCAGCTACCTCCGATCTTGACGGCACGAATCTTTTCTTCCTTCACATACCGCAGTACCGTCTGGTATGTGACTCCCAGGAGTCCGGAGAGCTGCCTGAGAGTCACCCAATTCCTGCCTACAAGATCCTTGAGAGGCGGAAGATTTCTCAGCTGGCCATTATCAGCCGCCGAAGAATCCATCGCCCGTAACCGAACCACCAGCAGCCGGAGCCAGGATCTGCGCAATACGCGCCTGCGGCTCGCCATTGTATTCCTGGTGCGTGACCTTGATACGGACCTTCTTACCGAGAAGCTGGCCGGACTCAGCAACTTCCTGAGGCTTGAACGGACCGTTGAAAATCTCCGGATCGATACGCAGAAGCTGTGTCTTGGTAGACGGCAGAGCCTTCGGGCTGAACGAGGTATAGTGGTAGAGCTTGCGTCCAGCATAGTCACCCCCGTCAATGGAGAAGACAAACTGGAACATAGGAGCACCCGAGTTCTTGGAGATCTGGTACTCGACGCTATCCACCTCGGCATCATAGATACCCTTCGGGATAACCTCGAACTTCATCTCCTGAATATTCGACAGGTCAACAACCAGCGAGCCACCATCCTCGAACACGGTCTGGGCGTACAGCTCGTCGGAGATCACGTTGTTATCAGCCATTGTACTAACCTTTTAGGTTTGAGTAGAGGGTTAAATTGCCGGTTTCGTTCTCAGCTTACCCGCAAGGAGCTGAAAACCAGGAGAGCCGGATTCCTGATGCACAACGATACATGGGAGCTGGGGAGCCGGGGGCTATATCGTCGTGACATTCAGTTACTTCAACAACCCAATACCACGCATAATGGTTTCCATAGTGGGGTTGTCAAAGTATGCCTGACGGTAGACCGAGCGACGGTTCTTAGCATCGAATCTCGGACCACCTGAAATTGGTTGGACATAGAGACGGCGGGGAGCCTCGATCTGCCCCTCCTGCAGTGCGCCAACAGTCAGCCAGCCGACAATGTCGACAAAACCTTGTACCTGCGCGGAAAGCTTACCAGTTAGAGCAGGCGTATAGTGAAACCTCTTCTGCTCATCCTGGGTGTACGATTCGGCGCAGACAAAAATAACATTCATCGGCAGATCACGGAATGCACGGACAAGCAGCTTGACCATTTCGTTGTTTTTGCGAAACTCTGGCCAACCCGCAACATCTATGTCACCTTCCAGCATAACCTTGTTAGGATCAATACTGAGGATCCCATAGGTGCAGTAAACCTCAACCTCTGTGAGGGAGTCAATGATCACAGTCTTGTAGCGAGGAACTTGTTCATCAGGCAGCGTGTCGGGATCAAGCCCGGTAACACGGCAAAACAGTTCCTTCATCTTCTTGACGTCATTTGCATCTCGTGCCTTGCAATATGCTGCCAAGAATTCCTGAATGTATGCCACAGTCTTGAAATTGGAGACAGGAATATTGTGGAGCAGATGGGCGTTTTTGATGCGCGGAGACGCCTCGACAGTCGTGTCACCCTTTTCGGCGTCGATTACCAACACGTCACGCATCTCAGGGACATCCACTGCGGTAGATGCCAGCTCAGTTTTGCCAATGCCGTGCTTGGCGTAGATCAGGAGCTTCAGCCAACGCTGTCTTTCATGCTGGATCTGAATCTGGAAGGGAGCAGTTACCTTCCGCGCATTGGACGTCTTTGACGGATCTGCAGAATTCGGATTCGGCGCCTGATTAGCGGCATTGGGGGTAGTAGCAGTAGTAGGGGTAGGCATCTTTGCAGAGACTTCTGCCATAACTCATCTCCAAAAAGGAAGGGAAGGAGGGAAGGGAAGGAAAGAGAGTATTTCCTCTGGTTTCAGCCCGGTTTTTCAGCCCAGACTGCACTCACGTTACTCAAGATACTTACGCCACGTATCATACTCCTCATCACGCGGTTGCATAAGGATCTTAAGTTCGTATTCCCAATCCCCGCCGTCATCAAGTGATACACATGCACCATTGAATGGGCACATATATTGACAGGTACGATCAGGATTTGGGTAGAGTGCTAGATCTGGGTTGAGCATTTCCTCAATTTCCATCAGGATCTTAACACCCTCAGCTTCCCTCTGATGATCGTTGCGCCGAATCTTGTCACGCCGAATGAACTTATCAGAATCCATGTCTTCCTGAGTAGCAAGCCAGTTTAGGAAGTCAACATAATCCTGCGGCGCGTTTGTAACCTCTCCGTAAAGGTTCTTGATATATCTGCGCAAAGACCTATGAGTGATGAGCTGTCGCTTATCTTGGCTGAGGCGCCCATTTGCCAAGACTCGAGGTTCAGCAGGAAGAGCCTTACGATGCTGTTGGTAGATAACTCCTGCAACAGGGCGACCATACAAAAGGTTTGCAGCCCAGCAATAGGTAGAGATCTGACTGTCGTTGCTGTAGTGCAGTGTCTGGATTGTTTTTGCGGTCTTGTACTCAACAATCCAGAGCTGCCCATGCTCATCAATCACTACCCGATCTAGTGTTCCCGAGTAGACAACTTTGTCATACCCGTACTTACCGGCTTCCCATGGAATTTCGACTCGGAAGTTAACCTCTGTCTGGGGGATGCCGTCATGCACATATGTAACTAGTTTGTCACGCGCAACTAGCCATTCATCCCAATAGTACCGGAGCATACCGGTAGCAAGCTCGGTAAGCTCAACGATATCAGCAGGAAGTCGATTGGGATCGCGTCGAGCAGCTCTCTTTGTTGCCTCAACATAAGCCTCGAATGCAGTAGCTGGATGGCCATACTTGTTTATGCCATGACAGTCTTCCAGGGCAAAGTGAAAGCCAGTACCCATCCAGAGAGGTGCAGGATTCTGTTTGGGGCCGATATTACCACGAAGATGCGAGTTCCATCCCCATCGGCGACGGCAGCGCCTAAACATGATCCTGTCAGAGGTGCGAATAACCGCAATTCGTTCTTGACGTTCTTCTACGGCAAAGTCAGATGGTCGAGGGTCGAAGTCATATTGTGTTGGATCCCAAGAATCAGTGGATGCATCAGCCATTTTGAATACCTAATCCCATCGAACTACAGATATCATCTTATATCAAAATGTAAGGCATATCAATATAGGTCTTTTTGGTCAAAAAGTGTCCTATAAGGTCTGTTTTCGGGAATGGCATTTTGACTTTTGTCTGCCAATTTGCACCTGCGCTAAAAAATCTACCATGATTTTCATCCGGCAATCTATCCCCATTGCCCGCCTCACTCTCCCCTCTTCCCCTCTCCCTCTCCTCCCGCTTTCGCAGTTTTAGCACAAAAAGAAAGGACGACCCGAAAAGATCGTCCTTCAAGTTGGCCACCAACTGGAACCTGGTGTTACGGATAGTGTCTAGAAAACCTTCTGCGGCAGTAGTTATGCCATGCCTTGACTTCACGCACATCAGGCATGGCCATCTCCGATAAGGACTTTACGAGATGAGGTAGGGAAGTGATCAGGCTTCCTCTTTGCCAATTCGGTAAGCAACTCAACCACATCACCATTTCTGCCTTTCTTAGGGACAAGAATCTGGTTGAGGCGCTCACAATACACACGGACAGCGGCAGCAACATCTGACGAGCAGTAAATCGTTACGCTCGCTGTAGTGAGCTTGACTCGAATCCGATTGGTCTTCTGGATCTGGCGCTTGATCGGGAGAGCAACAATTTTCTTAGCCATCAGTTGCTCCTCCCATATATTTCCTGGTTGAACTCCCTGACACGCTTGTCAATCGCCTCCTGAGTATCGCCCTCAACGGTCAGGATCTTGAGGTGCTTCAGTTTGACTCCATGTTCGATCAAGAGATCACGTTCGCTGAGACATTCGTCATACACATATGATCCGAACTGAACAATGTATTGCCCACCACCGCCAGGCGCTGGATAGCGTTCGACAAGAACATAATACTCCTTGGTGTTGGTAGCCATTTCGTATTCCTTTCATCTTATGCTTTTATTATAGCAAAGACTACTAGGACTAATCACGAGGTTATTTTTAGGTTATTTGCTGATCCAAGGGTTGCTGTCGCAAGTGAGTTCTTGTCGTCCAAAGTCATGATGACGTTGTCGTCGACTGTATTGCGGTAGTGGTAGTAGTAGGAGTTGATCGGATTGACACCTACTTGCGGGATTAGTCGGTCTTCTGCCTGCTTATTGTCGTTAGGATCCCATTCAGGTCCGATAAAGTAGCATGTCTGTGCTGGAACTAGCGAGAATGCCTGCGCATATTTAATCGAACACAGGATAATACCCTTTGTAGCCTTGAACTTTCTAATTCGGTCTTCAAGATCTTCGGGTTCAAGACCTCCGAATAGTTGCCATACATTATGGAATCCGGCTTCTTTGAGCCTCCGCTCGAAATGCGGGAGAGCGTTTCTAAATGCCGTAAATACGACTGTATGTCGGTCATCTTCTGTAGCAGACTCGTCCGAGATTCTTTCGACGAAGTCTTCAAATGCAGCACCCACACCTAGTGCAGGATCAAAAATTGCAGGGCATGCAAGAAGTTGCCGCTTCCGGAGCATTGCCTCCAGTGACGTTGGGGTGACAATAAACTGCCCATCCGGAGTGAAATATGCTGAGTCATCCTCCAGTGCTTGGTATGCCTTCTGTTGGTGCGCATCCATTTCCACATATAGTCGGTCTCGTTGGATCTTTGGCATTTGTGTTGCACAATCCTTACGGAACCTACGTCGCGAGAACCGATCTAGGAGAGCCCAGAAAGCATTGGCATTTTTGATGCCGACAATTTCTTTACCCCATCCATTGTCAATCACGTCACAAAATGTGTTGACAAAACGCCAGTATGAACTGAATTCATTTGGACTAATTTGGTTGAGGATGGCCCAAAAATCTGCAGGCCCGCCTTTTCCAGCCAAAGTACCTGAAAGAGGATGATAACGGTAGCATCCCAGTTTAGGAGAGGTTAGAACCTTGAAAATGTCGTTGGTCTTGGTTTTGCGGTTCTTCATCCGCATGTGAACTTCGTCAGCGATTACTGTATCAAAGATAAGCCCAGATTTTCTGGTAGCTGGCGACATTAGGAAGGAGAAGTCATTTGCCAAGACGTTGAAGGTACAAATATACACAGTGACTTCTGCTGTACGTGGTTTCAGCCACTTTTCCTCCCGCTGCTTTTTGGCAGTAGGTCCTTTTCCACGTAAAATCCGTACATCCAGTGTACGATGTGCGTACTTTTCAGCAAACCATTCTTTGAAATGACTGTACCAGACGCCCATAGCATTTTTACTGCAGGCAACCAGTACAATTTTGGATCTAGGATCCATCCCTACTACATTGACCGATACCACCGTCTTACCCAGACGAGGTTCGTATAAGTTCATAGAGCGTGGATGCCCCAAAAACCATGGGACATCCTCCTCCTGGAATGGCCGAAAAGCACCGACTGCCATATTACGTCTTACCCTTTCCGATCTGTTCAATCTCACCCTGCAGATTGACTCGCTCCTTGCATAGATCCTGCTGTAAACGCAGTAACAAGGAGATAATCTGTCCTGCACTCTGTTTTTGGTTTGGAGTGGCCGACGATGCACTGCAGACTCTTCTCAGGAGACTTATGGCAACTCCAACAGAGCCATGCAAGCTGTTGTGCATCCAGACGTGTTTCCGCTTCTGCCACGCCTCACTCGTATTTGGCTGCCTGTGGGCCGGCTTTTTGGTGTTGGTATTTTCCATTATAGGGTTTCTCCGCAGGCATATCAAGCAAATGGAAAACAATCTGGGCGATTGGCATGCCTTCCTTGATGATAATGATGTCCGTAGAATGGTTGGTCAATTCCAAAGTCAAAAAACCACACCAACCAGGTTCAATGACCGTATTCTGTGTTGCCAGCCCTTTTCGAGCCCACGTACTTTTGTCATGGACAAAAGCGATTAGATCGTCAGGCATGGCAAACCGCTCAATAGAGGATGCCAACACGAAATCGCCAGGGTACAAAACATGAGGTTCGGCAACACGGATATCATACCCAGCAACAGAAAGGCCGAAGGACATGCCTTCGACCACTCCACGTTCGTGGAAGGGATAAAGCAACCCTTCCTGAAGACATCTCTTGCGAATGCTTTGTCCGGAGAGGATCATTTGCTGAAGAACCTCATAATGCACATTTTCAGTCCGATGCAGATCAAGACAATCCAGGTAATCGGCCACAATGCAATTGCAACCTTTTCCCACAAGGTAAGGTGCCGAATGTATTCTTCTTCTCCGTAGGTAAGCTCCTGAAAGGTGATGTATGCACCAACAAACCAGGCCATAATGAATGCCGCAATATCCATGTTACTTCCTCCGAGGCTTTATCACTGGTTGCCCCAGCCGTATTGTTATTGACGGATGACCTCGCGACGGAGGATTGCTCTGATGTCGCTGATGCGCTCTTCGTCGATGAGAGATGGCTTATGCACGATGGCGTCAATTCGTTCAACCATCTTATGAAGATCGTAGTACTTCTGACGCCAGTATTGCCAAGCTTCTTCAAGAGTCAAATCCCAAGAACAAGCGTCTGGTGATGTACAATCTGGATGAGGGGTGTCACGTCCTTCGCTGGCTGGACGTTTACGACCGCAATTTACGCACATGCGTGTATTGTCAGGTTCATTCACCATTTTGGTCATCCGTTTGCGGTTCAAGCCATTTCTTGGAATCGAATTGGTACATCCAGCCAGAATTGATTCGCTCCTCAGCCTGGAATAGTCGAAGCATCTGACGGTGACGACATGTTGGACGACCACCTGCAGGGCAAGTACAGATCATTGCACCACCAGGTAGGTCAGAGATGTGATAAACCTGTACAGACGTAGAGTCTGGATCAACCTTGACGCACTCGTAGGTGACGTCATCAGGCTTATTCTGCCTGATAGTGTATAGATCTTTCTTGCCCATGATTTGTGCTTCTACACCAAATAGGTTAAGAACGAGGATTGCGTAGAGATCCATGTACTAAGTATCGTCACCGATCCTGCAGAAATCGATTCCACTAGTACACTTCACTCTACGCCTACCACAGTTGCCAAATGCGCAGCAAGTAGCAACGTGGCCTTAAGGCATTCGACAGTGATCTACACCGCATATGCATTACCTTGGCCGGAATGATCAACTTCCGGTTGCAGCATCCACTGATTGTAGACCCCCCTCTATCTGCGTGCCTGACTAGCCCTAACACGATAGGACTAGTTTCGCTCTATGCCTAGAGCTCATCAGAGGCAGTTATGCATGAACTGGTTCAGCAGGTGTCTGGGCAACCTTCTCTGCAGTAGCCCGTCTCTTGCGGCTACGTACCTTCTTGGGCTTCACTGTAGTGTCAGCATCATCCGACTTGAGCCCACTCAGCATCGGAGGAAGTTCATCAAATTCATGCCGAACAGTGAGTGCAAACGACCACGCCTTACGCAAAAAGGCAATGTGATCATTTTCGCTCATGTTGGCAAGTTTCCGAACACTCTCCAGCTCCTTCAAAATCGGTTCATGAAACGGAGGATTAGGCTGCTTCAGCAACATATGAACTCGCGGATCGGTATTCAGCTGGCTCAGTCGACGGATGTGACAGTTACGCAGCGCCTCCATTCGACCAGTCTTGAATGCGTGCACAGCCTGTGCGAAGGTAACTTCGGCTGCATCTGCGAAGACCGTTAGAACACCCAGGATCCAACGGCGATCAGCCTCATTGGGCTTCTTGTCCGAGAAAGCGTTCATTGCGCGGCGCTTCTCCCGCTCATTCATGAGCTGGGCAAACTCACCACCACTGTTAATCGGATTGGGACGCAACCAAAGCGTAGAGGACTGGGTGAAATGCATGTCTATCTCCTATGACTCGAAATCATGGATGTGTACGCGGTGGTTATTTAAGGACTGCCGCCTTGCTGGATCTGCTGATCTTACTCCCCGTTCCCAGCAGCAAGCTTGTTGAGCTCCTCCAAGAGTTCCTTCACAGTCGGATCCCGCTCTGCAATCTCTTCATACTTGACACGCCTCTTGTAATCCTCGACCGCAGTATCCAGCTGGTTCATCAACTGCTGGATGCGAGCGCGACGCTTCTGTCCGGCTTCAAAGCCTTCAACGTCTACCCTACCGACGACCCATTTAGTTGCACGAGGCTTCTCGATGTACGGATGCACTCCGACCACCTTGACGCACGTGTAACCCGTCGACGGGGCATCCACTACGACAATGTCACCTACCTTGATCGACATATCGTCAGTCAAGTAGGAATACTTCTTCTTCGGATTGTGGTAGTAGCCGAGTTCCGGACGGAGATCGTGCTGAAAGACACAATCAACCGTTTGAATTGCGCCGTTGAGCGGTAGTGACATTTGCTGCTCTTCTTTCATGAACTCTTTCAGGTTTTGTACAGACTTGGCTACATGCAGTTTTGCACGGCGTTCAGTTGCCAGTCGGACGTCTTCATCCACAAAACCGTAACGCCACGACGCCCAGTCATCGGAATTGCGCGGGTATGGATTCTGACTCAGATGCATTCCACAATACCGCGCTTCACGCCCTTCTTCGTACGGGCTTGCCATTGCAGCCTCCTATGCACTCGAAGTGCTTGCTCAACTCTCATCTTACCCGTATATAATAGCTTGGACTATTTACTCGTCACAAGAGTCAAAAAGCTGGTTGCCCATCAAATTATTTCTTGTAGGGTGCAAAGTTATTGCTCGCTGGGCTTTTTAGTGTCTCGTTTGTGGTAGGTATAGGGTCGTTGATTGGCTCTTTGCTCTTTTGCTGTAGCCCATCGAACTTGCCTTGTGACTCCATCAGCTTGATAAGGTTGATAGCCAAGGTCATTATCTACTCTGTCAATTGAGTGAGCCGGTGATGGCCGCGGACCGACGAAGTCAAGAAAGGCTTTGAAACCCTCGTCTCCCCTGCTCTTGTGCCATTCATCGCAGACCCGGATACCTCTTCCACCGTAATGCTTATACGCAACATGTGTCGGATCTTCCGTTCTGACATGCATCATTAACCAGATACGATATTCCTGGTTGTAAATGGTCTTGAGAGTCTTACGTCCGCATCCACAATCTGTCTTCGGGTTCTCTCGGACAAGATAGTATTGCGGAAGAGTCATCCGAGTACCACATACACATTCGCACCGCCACCGGATCTTCAGATTAGGACTTTTGGTGGTAGTGTCATCCCGAAGGCGTTGGATCAGAGTCCACGAATGGATCTTCTGACCCGCCTTGAGTTTATGTTTCCTAGGCTTTGCTTGAGCCATCACTTCAGCCCGAGAGCGGATGGTAGCGGGTAGGGTTCGACACGACTTTCCGAGGGGTTCCAAGAAGTCGTCGCAAGTCCATCAGGCTTGTACTGATGAGTGTTCTTGGATGCCCCGTTTATGAAACGAGCAGTGTCAGGATACTTTTTCTGCAGCCATTCAGGCATTGCACCTGCACTCCACAAGTCAAAGGTAGTGATCCTTTTCCCTGCGAACTCGGACTCTCCGATGTATTCAATGTCAAATCGGCGACCGGCCATTCCACGAAATGACCCGGTTGTACGGTTACCAGGAGAATACAAATGACCGTCAATAATAGTCGATCGCTTGTAATCCTTCTCCAACCGCTTGTCAATGTTCTCATGCCAGTGATCGCATGAGAAACACATGCGGTTGCGGAGCATTCGCGAACGATGAGGTTCACTGTAAGCATTGGAGGCAGCATTACCGCACATGCTGCATGTATAGTTCCAAAAACTCTTACCTCTAATTCCGCCTTTTTTGGCGGGAGTGCAACCTGTAACATCAATTCCAGTGTCGGGGCAGATATTGTTCATCACTTAACTCCCTGCAGCAAACGATCGATATTGGACGCAAGGCTGCGAAACTTAGCGTCGACTGCCTGGCGGTGCTCCATACGCTGCTTGGGGCTGAACTTATTCTTGCGCCGCGCCTCTTCAAGCTCCATGAGATCGCTTACGCAGGCCGAGAGCTCTGCGAGACTTTCATTAATGTTCCGGATTCGAAGCTCAAGTTCGTTGTAGTGCTTGGCAGAAACGATTTTGATTCCGAACAGCTGCATGTCAGTCTCCTATGCTTGATCTGAAACCCATCTATTCTGTATTATACTACGATTCATTAATGGATCACAAGCGGGTATTTAACTGTCCGAACAATAGAAAGTAACACCCTTGAGCTTATGCTTCCCAGGCTTTGCTTGAACATCAGTCACGCTCCAGGATTTGCTTTGGCAACTTCCTTAAAAGTAATTCCGGCATTGTAGGGACCTTTGTTGATACGAGCAATCCAAGCGTTCATCGCCTTTTCAGCGTTTTCGCGGGTTGCGGAAAATCCTCCCGCATCAGCCATGTCACCATTCGTCCGTTTCCATTCAACACGCCAAGCATATGCAGTCGGACGCTTGGTGTTGGTTTCATATTGCGTCCCGTTGGAGAAAATGGCAATGTATTTGATTGCGCTCATATCAGTCACCCTCCATCTTTTCATTCTCCATATTATATTGCATGCTATTAGGATCACTCAAGAGTCCAAATTATTTGCTGACCATTCCGAACAATAGAAAGTAACACCCGTGTCGAATTGCATCCCGGGCATGCCGTCGTCCTTCGATATAATAGTTCCACGACTTTAACTTGTTGTCAGTGCAAAAGTTCTTTGCAACTTGTGCTGTCTGTGAAATGAACGGGATACTACGTTGAATGCACAGTGTTTCTATGCATCCAATAACGTGTACTGTCGGAATCTGCGACCATGCATGATCATCAGTTTTCCAGTCATATACTGTATATAATTCATGCACCACTAAATCAGGTTTGACATGGTCGTAGAGCTTGGTCAGTTGTTCAACCATATCCTGTTGAGGCCAAGTCTTGATCTGTCCTTGGTCTACAAGTGCGCTCACTTCATTAGTTGCACTAAAACTTGCCCAACCAGTCGTCTCACCAGGATCTAATGCAAGGAGTGTTCCACTGAATGGCTTAATGTTCTTTGCCTGGTTACATGCCTTGCGGAATACACTAAATTTGGACATCCTCGGCTCCTAGGCAGAAAAATAGCCGATCCCAATTGCTTGAGACCGGCTAGTTGGGGAGGAGTCGTAAGACTCTAGGTGCTTACTCAGCGGCGCCTTCGTTGGTGCCCTCAGCCGAAGCAGCGTCCGTCTTCACAGGGCCGCCGGCGACATTCTTCGTCGCAGCGAAGACAATCTGGTACGGAACCTTCTTGCCCGTGATCTCGGTAAGCTTCTTGGCGATCTCGCCACGCGACATACGCTTCTGCACCCAGCACTCGAGGATGAAGTCCTTGCGCTTCACCAGCTCGCCCGTCTCTGGATGCGTGACCATCTTGTAGCGCTCATCCGTCTTCGTCTCTTCCACGACGGCAGCGGTGTTCTCAGTGTTCTCAGTGTTCGTCGTCTCAAACATTTCAGCCTCCTGCTGCTTGTCACGCTTTGCCATGATAAACCTCCGATAACCTCCACATTCATCGCAGAGGTGTCTCATTCAGTACATTATTGATTATATAGCTTCATAGCTGTGTCCTCAAGCTCCAATTTAATGGTCGCACTTAATTTATTTCAAGCAATTTATACATCTGTCGGTTATTACTGCTTCCTCCTTCAACAATCCCGGCAGCACTCGCTATCATAGTCTTATGCACTTTCAGATAGCGCCCAAGTTTTCTGGTATTGGTGATTTGCTCGCACTTGTCGTACACATCACTACTCATTGCCCAATTGGCAATTTCCTGAACGGTAAATGGTCGATATGTCTTACCATTCATTCCATGAGTACGCCAATATGCCGCAAATGCACAGATTCCTTCGAAAGCAAAGTCTGCTTCTGTTACTGCATGGTTAGTCACCCCTACGAGATAGTCAGGAATCCAGTCACTTCGGATACCAAATACCTCAGCCATTATGCACAATGCCTGTTCGAAGTTGATCAGGCGGTGCTTAGCTTGATAAGCCATGTTCCAACGCCGCTGGATGAGCGTAAAGAACCGATGCAGGACAGTAAAGTGATGAGCCAACCACGCTTCACGTCCGCCAAAGCGAGACAGCTGCTGCTCTTTCCACCTACCATCATATGATAGGGACCCATTAATCAGGTCTTGCGCTTTGTCTAGTTCAATGATGATTGCACGTTGCAAGATGTCTGCATTTAGGAAGGGCTGCTGAATCGCAGTAATACCGAATACGCATCGTACCGGAATCTGCATAAGCTCAGCATTAGTGAAATACTTACGCATTTCAATGGTAGGGTTAGGTTCGGTGATGATACGGCAGATTTCATCTGAGAGTCTCTGCCGTAAGTTCCTATCAACAAGCTGTACGTTGTCTGTAACGTGCAAGCCGCCGCTATTTGCTACAGACGCATGCCAGTCTTTAAGGTCTTGCGGAGCATTGCGTAGTTTAGGAACTCCTGTTTGAATTGAGAGACGCAGTTCCTGCAGTGTTGATTTGCCAGAGCCGGCTTCACCGAGAGTCATCTCAATAGGCAGCTGAGTACCTCGCCACCTGTACAGCCAAGGAGACAGGTAGAACATTAGAGCAGTGATTACACGTTGCTTGTCTTTGTCTTTTAGCCTGACAAGTGACAAAACGTCCATCCACCAGTTGGGTAGTGGTTTGTCAGCATTGTTGGATGTCTGCTTTACCCATTCTGCCTTGAGCTTCTCGGTGTCAACTGGTTTTACATGTCCCGACTCAAACAGGATACCGTCAGTACCGTTTGCCTTGATTGTAAGTCCATTCTTGTCAATAATGACATATTCACCATCACTAATCTGCATGATGACGTTGTCATCGTGGAAATTCGGCCGTGCAAACACTCGGTATGGTGTAACATCCTCAATTGGATCTTCACCAGTAAACTGAGTACCAAGCCATTGCATGACTCGAAAGTCTGCTGCGCCAAGTCCAAATGTTCGGTACATGTATTGTCCGAACTCTGTTTCGGTCATCTCATTTGGTTGACCCGTAAAGGATACCTTCATGAGCTTGTGGGTTTTGTAGTCAAAGTAATATGCTTGCAGTTCATCTGCAGACCTCAGCCGCAAACCACCGGCATCCAGCTCAGACAGAATTGCAATAGCAACCTGCTGCATCTCCTTTCGAGACAACTTGGGCTTCTGGAGACGCTTGTTCAAGTAGTCTCGAATGTTTGGATGTCTTGGAAATGCCGAACGTTTCTGTAGACAGTTTGTTAGCAAGTCATGAAATGCAGTGTTTGTTGGTTGGTTTAGCAAATAGTCATCCAGTCCAACCTTTGACAACTGCGGAAGTAGTGGTAGAGTTAGCTGCCGGATACGATCGAATCGGACACCTTTGAAGCGAAGCTCGAATGCCAGTGATGCAGCTGCGCGTTGGACCTGAAAGTTCGTTCCGAACTGGCTGTCAGTGTCGTAAATGATCACAAGATGCTTACCCGAATTAATCAGGTAATCAATCAGTTCCTGCATACCCAATGCAAGCGGTGCCATCTGATCTTCGGTCAGCTCTTCGCCTGCGGGCAGTTTTGCTTGAACCTTTTTCTCGTTGGCATTCAGCTCAGCATCTGCCGGAAGAGTAACAATTCGGTTACGCCAGCTATCAACACCACCCAAAGCACAGGCAGGAAAGCCCATTTTTGTAGCCAAAGCAGCCTTCTTCTCTCCCTCAGTCAGGATAACATAGTTGTGCTTTTCTGCACAAGCCATGAAACCCTTAGGGAAGTAGACGTGATTAGGAGTGTCTTTTGGCTGCTTATACTTAGGGTCAAAGTCAAACAGTTTGACCCGGTAGAAAGATGCGGGTTTACCGTGGATGTTGAAGTACGGTATTACATAGCCGTTTACAGAGAACGGAGTCCTAGTTGCGGCTTTCTCTGGGCTAGAGATCCAACGTGCATTCACGTCTTCAATTGTCAGCCCTGACGTCGCAAGGTCCTCCGCCATACGATTGTCGGTCGTCATGGCTCACCAGAAATGCGTGTCGTCGTAGTTAGCGATGTGCATCAGGCTGTGCCAGAGACAAAATCGTATATGACTGCTGGCGGTCGGTAGGAGTCACGACTGTCTTTCGGACGCGCTTGACAATCCCCTCTTCGATCATCTTTTCCAGTACAGGCTTCCACAGAGCGGGCATCAAAGAAGTACCGACGCCGATCTGGAGCATACTAGTAGAGATCTGGGGGTAGATCGAAAGTACGTGAATGATCTTATCCCGAATAGTTTTATCCGTGTCAATAACCTCACCGATCGGTAGCTCGTCAAGTTCTTCCTTAGACATTGCAATTGCTGCCCTTACGTTTGGGTGATTTGTGATTGACATCGTACGCCCGCCCTCCACCTCGGTAGTAGTGGTAGTGGTAGTGGTAGTAGTCCACTACACCAACCATATCCTACAATAATATATCATTGTTGTGTTGTCTACAAGTAGGATACAGTTGGTCTAGTGATCCTGTGGAGCTCCCGCTTACTTTTTCTTGTCTTCCTCTTCCTTCTTCAACCGCGCTTCAAGCGCAGTTTTGTAGATACCTTCCAGCCTTTTGAGGTCAGCCATCTGTTCTCGAACGTCACCAAGCATGTCAATCAGTCCACTTGGTGTGGCATTCTCGAGGTTGGGCATTTTGAATGCCTTCTTTGTACCTGCAAGACGCTTGGTTCGGTACTGCTGAAACGTAACTACATCCGTACACTCTTTAAGCATTGCAGGAGTTAACTTGCTTTTGACCTTTTCAGTGTTGAGTCGCTCCTGTGCTACGTCATTAATAGTCAGTTGGAAAACTTCACCGTTGTATTCCTTACTCATAGTTGTCCTCCATAACTGTTTGTAGTGCCTCAGAAGAGTATGGTGTCGTCAATATCTACTGCTTCCGTTTCAAGAGCCTTCGCCGCCTCTGTCGCAGGCCTTCCCAACTCGTCAAAGCAACTTTGGAAGAGGTTGTGGTCATCAACCTTAAACAGCTCAGGGTGTGAACCCGCAGTCTTCAAATACCACTGTTGGAGCTTATACCAGAGTTGCTCTTCCTTTGGAGGAGGTGGAGGAGGTGGGCTGTAGGATTCGTAGTAGCTTGCGATTCCTGGCAGAACAGATTTCTCTTGACGTGAAAGTTTCTCGGCTACGACTTCCTTGAAGACATTAGACGGACTCTGGTACAGATATTCGAAGTCCAGACGCCCCTCATAAAATTTGTCTTTGTCGGCGGTTACCACTTGGGACACAAATTTCGGATCCTTCGAGGTAACGATGTACGACGCAATAAGGTAGTTGACCGAATATATCGACTTCGCTGTCCGATCTTCTGTCAGTTCAATCGGAGACAGGATGTTGTACGTGTATAGTGAAGGAACTTCCAGATCAACAATCCGAAGACCACGGTAGTAAATGTATTTGCTTGAACGCTCGAAGACCTGGATTGTATCGTCCCCTTCCTTGCGCAACAATCCTCCAGGAATAAAGATGTCATGGATATTGTGCCACGCATCTTCGTATTCACGCCCGTCAACAATGATCTTCGTATACCCCTCCGAATTGATGATCTGGTCAGGAGGAGTAGTGTCATAGTAAGTTGATCCGTTCTCGTCTCGGGTGTTAGCTTCGAGTTCACGGAAAGCCTGCCACACCTCCCAGTTTTTGGCAAGTTCGGTTGTGAAGGGTAGCTCTTGATATCGCCACTTGCCAAAAAGACCATCTTTTCTACGCATCATCACCTGACCGAAACCTTTGTCTCGGAATTCGATGTCTTTGACATAGAACTCGAAACATTTTGTTCCGATCCAAAGAACAACAGTGTATCTGTTGCGCACCAACACCGCAATTGCCATTTTCAATCCGGTACCAAAATACCCGATTGGCGAATCAGTCTTAGGCTTTGCATGGAGACCAAACGTGGTGAGGGATTTGATATCCATTTCACCTTCGGTCAAGTGGATGACAGGCATGTTAGTCTTCCTCCGGTTTTGCAAGACCTCGAGCAAGCATCTCAGCCGTATTTCGAGTCATTTTACATCTCCGGCTTCTTTGGCAAGTTCGATGCGCTCAATGTTGTTCAGGTAGTACACTACTGCTTCGATGTCACTGGGAGCAAATGCATGTGATGGCTTGGTATCAGCAGGCCACGCTTGACGTAAATCACGATGGATACCAATTTCAAAGACAATCCGGCCATGTTTGGGGACAAACCCGTATTCACAATCCTGCCTCTGACCCGACCACCGATCGTAGTCTTTGGTGGCTGCATATCTTTGCCAGAGGTTTGGATAGTTTACTGGCTCCAGTTCACAAAACCATGCTATCACATCGTTGATAACAGTGTTCCGTGCAGTACCTCCATTTAAATACTTACCTGCAACATAGATAATGGCTTCAGCAGATCGGATCTTCCCAAGATCCAGGCCACTGTTCAACATTTTGATTTGGGTTTGTACTTCCTGAATTTTGCTCTTGAGCTCCTTTTGCTGTTTGTCGAACTCTTCACGCACTTGTTGCATCTGCAGATTGTACAGATGTAGAAGCTTTGTCAGTTCTACTAGCGATTGCGGTTGCTGATCAGTCATAGCGGAAGCCCTTGAAGATTGGATGGCGCGGTGCATCCTTTGACCCATATGGTAGATATTTGTATGTCACAGTTTTACCTATCAGGGAATCAATCTGATTTCGATAGTCGCGCCGCTGGCTTTCAGTAAAACCGGAACCAATGTCAAACTGAACGCCAGCCCACTTCCCTGAAGAACCCCTGACCAGAAGTTTTCCTAGAAGACTGTCATCAGCAATTTTGTTCGCTTGGTGACTTGACCGCTTTTGGTACCCTCGTTCATCGATAAATGCCTTGTTGTTGTTCCTGTAGAGCGGCTCCCACCCGATAACGACTGCTTCGTCATCTTCGTACCGCTTCATTTTCAGGAGGATGTGCTCTTTGAAGGTAGAGCGGTTGTACTTGTATTTGCCATGAGGGTGTCGAAGCATGACACCTTCATAACCTTTGTCCAACATCTCGCTTTCGAACTGATCTAGCGAGATGATGTCTTCGATCAAGGTGTGTTTAAGAAACTGTACGCGCGACTGCGTTTCAGACTGTATGGCAAATTCTCGTACAGCAATCTCTGCATCCTTTAGTCGAAGACTGAAAGGACAATTGAGTGAACTACTGCCAAAGTGGTCAAACACAATGTACGTGAAATCTGGAGTACCGTCCTGTGACATCACTCCAGACTGAGATAGGTTGAAGACGTTTGGCGCACACGCATCGCCAACAACGACTTCCCCATCAAGCCATCGCAACATTGGATGCGACAGATATTCCCGGATGAATTTGTTTGGTACGGGTTTCAGAGTACGCGTTACTGGTCCCAAAGTTGGGTGGCAGATAACTCGAATACCGTCGATCTTCGGGCTACCCAGTAGCGGGAACTTCAGCAAATGTTCAGTGCCTGGCTCAACTGTTGCAGACAGGAGTGGTCTGAACTTTGAAAGGTCGATCATGGTTGCCTGTTCTTCATCTGGTTGATGTACGACTAGATTATTTTGTTCTGGAAGGATTCAATTTCCTTCTGAGCTTCAATTGCAGCCTGTGCAGCAATCTGTTCTGCACGATGTGCTTGATACTCTTGCATGGCAATCATTGCACAAAACGCAACAAAGCCTGCAAACATGATCTTCGGGTATGTCATTCGTCAGAGTACTCCCTTGTTTTCAGTTCACTGATTGCATGCCACTTGTTATTAATGAATATCCGGTAGTCGCTTGATTCAATTTGTTCGGGTGATAGTCGCATGCAACTCGATACGTACATATCTGCACCATCCATGTCTTTGCATAGTTGCGTAACCGCTTCCTGTGAGATGTCGGTTACGACCTCAGCAACATGCTTCCAACCGTCATAGAAGACAATCAGGTATGTACCTTTCGGTACTTGATCGTGGATTGCATGTTCAAACATTGGTTGACTTCCGCTCCCTCTTCCCATCATTCTATATTATACAATGATTCATTAGGACATTTCAAGATGTCTCTTTTAGGGCCTTAGCTCCTATGGAGATTACCATACCATCTTGTCTACCAGATTTAGGTTGCTCAGTCATATGTAGATACCCAAGCTCAATGAGCCGTTTTAGGCATGCACGCATTCCACCATATGAACTGTTCATAATCCGAGAGAGTTGATGGTAGTTTGTTTTGATCATTGATGCTGGCGGTATGTGTGAGTTACACTTGTCCAGAATGTACATCAACAGCTTGCGCTGCAGCTCCGTTAGTTCTGGAAACTTGGTAGGAGGTTCATACCCAATCGGAGTGATGTACTGTGCTCGAGAGGTTGTACGTCCTAAATGGACTCTACCCTGTTCTGCAAGCATATACATTACTTTGACTGTTCTGGATGACGTTTCGCCATAGTACGCCTGAAGATGTGTGATCCTTACACCTGTTGGGTAAGACGCGATCAACTTTGGCAAGTCCTCCATGACTTCTTCAGCATAGTCTACAAGAGGAACCAATTTTCGGGTCTTTCCCATTTCGGCCTCCGCTAGTTTGGAGAGTTCGACCGAAGTGGGGCGATCATTTCAGGCGGGATAGTTGGAACTGCTTTGTCTAGTTCCTGAGCCGTTGCGTGATCTAAATGTTCGACCGTTATACAGTGGAAGGTTGCATGTGCACTTTCGCAGTATCCCTCTCCATGGCCTTGATTGATTGCTTCCCGGGCTTCAGCTACGGACGGAAAGACCGGAATACAGTCTTGCCCAGCCGCATCCAAAAGAGACCAAAAGCTAAGTCCCATGAAATAACCGACAAACAGTCCGTCTCTGGGCGTGCTGACGACATATGCTTGGTATTTGCCATTAGCTAGTTTGGTGAATGCATCGCCTATAGCTTGTGCTGTCATGATATGACTCCTAATGCTTGACGGATCTCCCACTTGGCTTCTGCATATCCTGCTATCCGCCCTTTGTCAAATCCCTACCCATCAGAGTACAATCTCCGTATTTGAACGATGGTCGACGAGGCGAAGCAGTCGCTTATTGAACTGCGGTGTACGATACCACTGCTCCATCCACTTTTGTGCTTGTTCGATTGCTCCTGCACGGCAATACTCTATTTGATCGCCCACACGCCGATTCGCTTTACGTGATGGGTCATATTGGACATATGAGATCCTACGCCATTCTTTGGTCGTTTCGTCCAGAGCTTCGATGCTGATAGAGTTGTATACTTTGGTCATATATGACATGGTTGTTCTGCCTTTGGATACGCGCGGTTAGCGCAGGAGACTCGTAGTAGTGGTGGTTGGGCTGCAGTCTATTAGTGCAGACAAAGGTATCCCACAGCCGCCAGAAACACGGTAATCCCAATGTACAGTAGCCACATGCGAGTAGTTTGTATGCCAGACTCGAACTCCATCATTTTCAGGCGACTCTGGCGATAGACTTCTGCCATCTGCCTACAATGATCCGCATGCTCTTCATCTCCATTGTTGTGTGCAGCCAAGGCTTCCGCCTCCAGCTGTCGAATCCGTCTCTCGATGGTGTCTCGTGTCATGCCTGTGATGGTCATGACTTTACTCCTTGAGAATCCGTGCAAGATCTAACGCAAACGGCATCACGTAGATTGCAGTGTATGCCATTACAACGACCCAGAACAGGCCTCGTAGAATCGTCAGCGCAACCGAAGTCGTAAGAGTCCGTTCAGCGATCTCAATTTCCTTGCGGTCATCGTACATATTACCGTTCCTTCTGTTTACCCCACGCCTTCTATTATAGTGAACCATTCAATAGTCTAGCAAGTGGATTATCCAGTCCATTTTTCGTGTATGTTCTGCTCCAGTTTTTCCATTGCTTCTTGTCTTAGAAGCTCCAGCCACCTAACTTCCTTCAATTCATCGGGAATACCTTGCTTGATAAACTCATACAGCTCCAGAAGCTGGTTTTTCGTCGGGACTGCACCATTCAGGAATAGCGTAACTTGAGTCTGCCATGCTTTCATCACACCACCGATCTCGGCATGAGTTGCGCCTAGGATCTTCAAGTAGTGGATAGAAAGCTGTACGCCATTCATCTCATTCCAATTACCGCGGTTCTGGTTCCACTCACTGACAATATGTCTTGCAAATGCGCGGCTTTCCTCAGTCTCTCGAGCAAATGACGGCCAATTGGAAGCACTCACTGTAGACCGTCTACCAGATACTTGATGTTCTGCGCCTTCTGCAGTGGCTGGATGTGACGCACTGCGTTTTGGAGGCGGGAGAAGGCCTTTAGATGCCTGGTCAAGAAGCTCCGAAATCTTAAAGACTACCTCATCAGTCACCTGTAGGCGTTTCTTCAGATAATGTGAAACATAGTATGGCGGGAGCGCTAGTAGTTGGGCAAGTTCTGTCTGGGTATACCCAAGAAGCTTGAGCTGTGTGACATGTTGGCAGAACTTGAAATATGCCTGAGCTTTTGCTTCCTCGATTGTCCCAGGTTTAGTCGGTTCTTCGCCTGATGGAAGAAATTCAGTATGCATTTCCAAGTCTTCAAAGTCTTCTGCCTGCATCCTCTTTACTCCTACCTGTAACCTGATGGGTTAACTTCTTGATTATATCATTAATATTTGTCGAGCTCAAGAGGAAATCCGTATTTGACCAAAACATTCTTTGAGTGCAGTCTGGGCTGCGGTGTATTCCCGCAAAAAACATGTAACGTGCAAAACCCGCAAAACCATTGATGTGGTATAGCGGTGCAGTTTGTGAATAAGTCGAATTTAAATTGATTGGGTAAGTAATGTTAGTAATAGGGAGGCATCTAGCTAAGTTGTTGATTTTAAACAACAAAATGAGTTCCATTACTTCATTAGTTTTGTAGAGTCTCGATTTTTAAAAAAAGGGTATGTGCTTACATTTACTAAATTCATAAGGATTTCAAAAAGGACTAAAAACAAACTAATTAATTAGGGGAATCCATTTTTTTGTTGTTTTTCAATGAGTTAGCTCGGCATTTACCTATTACTTTCATTAGTTACCGAGGAACTTTAATGACTTCTTTGAATAAATGAATAAGCATGTCTGAGGATATATCAGGAAGTCTTTGGATGTCTTGTTTTGTATGGGATTTCTGGGGCCCGTGCCGCCCATGCACCTACCTGTCGGGCGGTTTTGTAGAAAAATTTGGGGTGCCTACATACCAATGCGGCACCCTGTTCTTCAGTCGTATGCGTGCTTACATTCTTGCACGACGGTTGATGACTACATGTGCTTTCTCACCCAAGTCGTTCTCCAGCACGAACTTGATCCAATCCAACGAAACCTCGGGTTCTGACTGTACTCGATAGATCCTCCCATCACCATATTGCCCTACATTTGGTTCATTCAATGGCGGAATCTGCGGACACCACTTGCGGGCCTCTTTGTACCACCCTTTATACAGTTCCTGCACTTTCTTTGGAACAGGGATCGTACGAGTAACGGTTGTCTGCGTTGTCGGGTGGACATATTGCACAATCGGCATCTTACGTTGCCCTTTAAATGTTCGACGGGTTTGCCGTTAAAGTCCGACGGGTTTGTCTACGGTTTCAGTTTGGAATGTCTGTGTCTGACCATCAATTTTGGTCTTTCGATGTTAGGATGGTCTGCGCGATCCCACCACAGCCCAGACTGAGAAGGTCAGCAGGTAGCGGTTCGTTGGGACCGCGTTTGAGCTCGGTTTTCAAGACATTTCGGGCATGTTGATACCGAATGTTCAGGTGTTTGGCGATCACTTTCACAGGGAAGCCCAGCTCATGCAGATACCGGATGGCCGCGCTCTTGGTCTTGAAATGTTCCTTCAAGAACTGCAAGGACGGTATCCCTTCGTTTTCCGGTAAGTTCTCTTGGGAAGACGTCCCATGAATGTCGTGTAGGAATTGTTCCAAAGTTTCCGTCCGCACACCAAGTGTGTTCGGGTCCTCACTGTCACCCACCTCTACTACTACTACTTCGCTCCTGCGCCTATGTGTGGTTTTGGCTCTGGTCATGATGTGGCCTCGCTCTGTGCAAGTATGGATTCATTATATCTTGGACAAGCGATGGTCTTCTAGTGCAAAAATCATGGGCGAGGGCGAGGGCGAGTTGTAGCATGGGCGAGGGGCAGGTAGAGCAAATATGCGGGCTGTATACAGACCTGGGCGGTCCGGGCCCGACAAGGACCAAAAAGAAGAGGGCTTGCGCCCTCTTCCGACAGTGTTCAATCGGGCATACATTCATGCGAGGACGTACAGCCAGCCTACGAGGGCGGTGAGGAACGCGGTGAGCGAGGCGAGCTCGCCTAAGACAATAGTGGGGCGCATTGGTTGTGTACTCCTTATCCTTACCTCAGGATTTGAACTAGGAGGATCAGGGAGATGATGATTACCATCATACCCCCGATCCCTACTAGGAAGATCCTAGTCACAGATAGTCAGTGATGGTCTGGACGATATTTCTAATAGCCGCACCAGTTTCTTCGACCGACTCGATACAAGATGGGACGTCTGGTTGATGTATGTTCTGTTTGGTCAGATCTAGAACCAAGTCTCCATAGTAGTCAGTCAGTTCCTTTAGGATCCTGATCCTAGTGTCTTGACTAAGGATCAGAATGTTGATGGTCACATATTCACTTCTGTTCTGTGTTGTCATCTCAGAACCTGTACCAAAAGGAGGAGGAGTAGGGTGGTAGTGAACCACCCTACTAAGAACCAGTGAATCATCCCTTTTTCAACGGGGTCGTCAGGACGTTCCGGACGTGTTGGTACCGGATGTTCAGGAGTTTCGCGATCTCCGATCGAGTCTTACCCTGACTCGAGAGAAACCGGATAACATTAGACTTTGTCTTGTGTTCCTTGAGGAGCTCCTCCACATCGATCTCCGGAACAACCGTGGACTCAACAACATTCTCGATCTTCTTGGTGGCCATGATAATGTTTCCTTTTGTGTGTTACTGTGGTTTCACTTGTGTAAGTTGATTGATTAATCTCTTATCAACTTACAAATTCAATATACACCATCTTCGAGGATCAATCAACACAAATCTATGGGTCAAATCGTATTATTTTCAAGTCACTTGGATCATTTTATGACCAGGATTTAATGCCTCAATGGAGTAATTTTCGGACACGGAATAGGAACCGTGTCCTCCCTGCGCCCAGTGGTCAAAACAACACTAGGTAATTTTCATAGACAGTTTGGCACAGTTTGCCTTATGCCCATCAGGCAACATCCACACCCACATCCACATCTTCATCCTCATGTATATGCACATGTATATTTAGGCTTGGGTTCACACTTCAGCCCAAACTGCACTCAGAACAGCATCTTGTAGATGCGGTTGTAGTCATGATTTTTAAAGGGCCTCAACGGCCAAAAAGAAAGGGCTACCATCATTTAGACAGTAGCCCTACTTCCATCAGCTAGATGGGTGGAGGTCACTTTGTCGGAGTGAGCCTATCTAGCTTTGGAAGTGAGTGGGGTAATCAGGACTGTACGCACATGCTGATAACGCAGACCCAGAAAATCAGCAATTTGCGTACGCGTCCACCCTTCAGCATTGAGCCGCCTGATCGCCTCACTCTTCGAACCAGCTTCCTTGATAAGGTTTTCGCGATAACGAAGCACCTGGTTCTGCTTACGAGGGTCTTCGAGGTCTATTGCCTTCAATGCATTCAGGTCCATCTTGAAATTTCTTGTCATTGGAGATAACTCCTATCCTGTCTTTTCTGTCTAGGAGTGCGCACGCCTCATACTCTCATTGATCAGTTTGGACTTGGATTTAGAACGTTCGATGTAGGTGTATTTCGATGGTTGTGTTGGTGTTATGCTGGAGCCTCCTCTGCTTTAAGTGATGCAGCAATGATATTACCCAGTGTCCCTTCAATACTCCACATGCGTCCAGCGCAATAAGAGTACAGCTGGGAGTAGAAGAACGATGACATATTGAAGAAGTCGGTGTCATCATCGTTCAAAGGGCTGGTTCGGCCGAGTTCGAAGTGCATGACCTCATCGTGAAGTTCCTTGACCCAAGTATCTGCTGCAACCAGATCATGGATCCTTTCGAAAACACCTTCAATCCGGCGTCTTGCCGTCCGCTCAAAATCTACCGAACCATCGCGCTTGAGTTCGAATATTACCGGATGCGTCATTTTTATTGCCTCGTTTCCCTGATAACCAATTGGTTGCAGACTTTAGGTGTTTATGCAGCCTTTTAGCACCTGGGTATCCTTCAGGATACTATGTATTATAATACAGAAATAGAATCGGTCTCAAGTGCAAAAATGATAGGCTAATAATGGTATGACATGTTTCTCACATCACCACATCACCGCATCGTCATGTCGCCGCATCACCACATCACCACATTGCGGGTCTTCAACCCAAACTGCACTCAGTGGATACCAAGCATAATGCACCTTTAGGGACCATCGTTTTTCCGGTTGCCCTCCCACACTAGAAAATGGTAATATAATGTTGACCAATTCTTTTCAGGAAGTGGCAGCACCAATGCCAAATCTGATTGATCTTACCCCTGAAGATTATAAGGCCACGACTGCGCCTATGGATCTCTCAGGTCTGCGTGAGCCTCAGTTCAAGCAGGATGAATGCCGCGATCGTGAAGCTGTTGAGCCATACAAGACCCTCCCTAAGCCAGAACTCCCAGTTGATATTAGCGGGAAGATTAGTTTCTTGCGGAAGCTCAACCCCAAGAAGCTCAACAAAACATGGCAACTCATTCAGCAACTGAACGAATCAATCCCGTTGAACAAATACGGGCTGCCGATCTATGTATATCGTCCTGATATGCTAGACGTTCGCATGTTCGCCAATGCGATCACAAGATACCAGTCGCAGAACACCACCGCTACTTCGTCTGGCTCCTCCGCTGATGACGGTCCTAACATTGTATATAACATTACAGATTGTGAAGAGTGTCTAGAGGCAGCCACGATTGAGCTGACTTATGATGACGGCTTCCCAGTCACACCAAATGGACACCTGTTCTGGCGCAAACTGGAATTCGAGCCTGACGAAGCATATAGTGCATTTGTCGACTACCTAGAGATGGGTGGTGCACGGCAAATTAGTGACATGGTAGGATACAAGCTCGATGATCTTCGAGAGTACTACCACTTGTATTATTGGCCATGGCGTGTAAAGGCTTTTGACCTTTATCAGATTGCCCACCACCAAAAGCTCAAGCTTCAGCGGATGCTGTCGACTGAGGATGACCATTACCAAATGGCATCCAAACTACTCCGCCGTTTGTACACCTATTTGGAATCGGCTGCATTTGATGATGACTCTTTGACACCTGAAAAGGCAGTTGGCATGATGGAGAAGCTGGTTAAGATCCAGCGCATCTCCACCGGCTTGCCCGCAAATGGTGAGGCAAAGGAGAACAACGACGCAAACCGTCGAGCACCTCCCTCTGTCAACGTTCTTGTTCAGCAACTTGCTCAGAATGGAGCACCGGTTGAAACAGAAGTTCAGACGGATGTCGACCAGTTGCTTGCGGATCCCTCAGTTGTTGATATGGCGCAGCAGCTGATTATTCGCCAGCAGCAGATTAGTGGTGACTGATATGAACCAACCAATTCTCCATTCTCCCAGACAGAAACAGAAACTCCAGCATATTTTGTCTAACTGGAAGCTGACACCTGCGACTTTTGCACACAAGATTAGCCGGGGACAATGGATTCCCGCGCCTCACCTCATGTATATCAGTGCAAAAATTGCACAGGGAATTGCCAGAGGTGGTGCGCGAATCATTATTTCTGCGCCTCCGCGTCATGGTAAGAGCCAGTTGACCTCAGTCTACACTCCTGCTTGGATTTTGGAGACATTTCCACAGTATAAAACCATCCTGACTGGTTATGGTGCAGACCTTGCTACTGGTTTTTCGCGCCAAGTACGTGATATTTTCCTGGATGAGGAGAATTTTGCACTACTAAATGCGCGGATCCGCAAGGATTCTAGCCGGGTTGAGGCGTTCCACACCGAGCAAGGTGGTGGAATGTTCGCAGTCGGTCTTGGTGGTCCGATTACTGGTCGAGGTGCGAATGTCCTGCTGATTGACGACTACATCAAGGAAATTAAGGAAGCTTTGTCGCCTGCGTACCGTGATTATATCTGGAATTGGTTCGTTACCACAGCATTTACCCGCCTTGAACCTGACGGTTCATGCATTATTATCGCCACTCGATGGCATTCTGACGATCTGATTGGCCGGATTTTGCAGAATTTCCCTGGTCAATGGGATTACATTGAACTGCCTGCAATTGCTGAACACGGCGACATCCTTGGGCGACAAGTAGGGGAAGCACTGTTCCCGGAGCGTTACCCGCTTGAAAAGCTGCAGGAACTGCAGGAAACGCTTGGTTCGGTCTTCTTTGCAGCACTTTACCAGCAAAAACCGGTTGACGAGACCAAAAAGATCACAAATGGTAACTGGCTGGGCATCGTTGACAGCATTCCGCCACAGGAACAGAAGGTTCTCAAACGTGTTCGTGTCTGGGATCTTGCTGCAACTGAGGATGGAGGCGATTGGACAGTAGGTACTCTAATGTCTTACTGCGCCATGACTGACGTGGTATACATTGAGAACGTTGTCCGAAAGCAGGTCTCTCCTGCCCAAGTGGAAGCTTTGGTTGCTAAAACTGCACAGCTGGATGGCGAAGAAGTTAAAATCCGTATCGAACGCGAACCGGGATCTGCAGGCAAGTCGCTTGTTAGCCACTATCGAATCAACGTCCTTGAGGGCTTTGATGTCGATGAAGTTCCGGTTGTAAAGAATAAGCTTGTTCGTGCACAGCCGTTTATCGCAGGTGCAGAGGCAGGCAAGGTTAAATTGGTCAGAGGGCCTTGGAATGATGACTTCATCAAGGAGTTTGATGCATTCCCGAGCGGCCAGCATGATGACCAAATTGATACGGCGGGAGCCGGCTATACCATTCTAACGGGTAAAAAGATCTATTCTGCTTCTTGGGGTAGGACTCGCAGAGCAGGTACAACACAGAATTCTGACGCAATCAAGCGCAGTCAAGCACGTTTGGCTGTCAGACGCAGCAAAGTAACGTTCGGTAGAACGTAATCGGCGGAGGATTCAATGGGCATTCAGGGTACTCTCGCACGTTGGGCTAGCCTGCTGCGTAATGGCATGCAGTTTGGCGGCGCACGTGATCTCTATGCAGTATTTGGGTACAACCGAAACCCAGTTCATAAGGACTACGTCACCAAGTATCTGACCCAAGACATTGCAACTCGGGTGATCAACGCACCTGTTGATGCAACTTGGACAGATGCGCCCGTGCTTAAAGTCAATGGCGCTCCATGGAAGGAATGGAATGATCTTGTGGAGTCGACTAACCTGTATGCATATCTGCGAAAGGCAGATATTTTTGCAGGTTTGGGTATTTATTCTATCATGCTTATTGGTCTCGACGATGGTCGTAGTCTGGATCAGCCAGTAAATACCAATCGTCGAAACAGGGTCATCTACCTACAGCCTTATCTGGAAGGGTCTCTGAAGATCCTGCAGTATGAAGTCGATCAGACTTCACCTCGATTTGGTAAGCCGGTTCTGTATCAAGTACAACCAGGTGATCCTTTTCAGGAAACTTCGCCAGCAACTGCGGGTATCATAACGCGCAAGTCCTTTAATGTACATTATTCACGTGTGCTTCATCTAGCAGACAACTCACTGGAAGACGGTGTTTTTGGACACTCCCGTCTTAAGAACGTATATAACACCCTTGACGACCTGCTAAAAGTTTGCGGCGGTTCAGCAGAAACCTATTGGCTTACGGCTAATAGGGGTATGCAGGTTGATGTCGACAAGGAAATGGAGCTTGACGAAGAGGATCAGAAGAACCTTTCTGAAGAGCTTGATGAGTATATGCATCAGCTTCGGCGGGTAATTCGGACTAGGGGTGTCAAGATCCAGTCACTTGGTTCAGATGTCGCAGACCCAAAGAACGTATTTGCTGTTCTGATTGCGCTATTGTCGGCTGCTACAGGTATTCCGCAGCGCGTACTCATGGGCGCAGAGGCCGGACAGCTTGCATCTCAGCAGGATCGTGCAAACTGGGCTGCAAGAGTCGCTGAAAGGATTGCAAACTGGGCTGAACCCATTGTTTTGAGGCCGCTCATTGATGTACTTGTGCGTGCAAATGTACTGGAAGCGCCCTCAAATCTGGAGATTCTCTGGCCAGATCCGTTCAAAATGAACCCGCTGGAACGTGCGCAGACGTCAGCGCAGATGGCACGTTCGGCAGTCAACATTGCCCGAGCAATGCAGGTTGCGCAGGAATGCAAGTTTGACTTCTTGTCAATTGAAGAGGCGCGCAATCTTATTGCACCTGATGACAAAATGCCAGTATTTACTGGCCTTCCTGTCGGTAAACTGCCTCCACCAATTGAAGAAGTAGACCCTAACAAGTTTCTTCTGCCAGAACCTGCTGTATCTCCAGAGCAAGGGAACGCAGAAGAGGAAGAGGAAGAGGAAGAGGAAGAATCTGGCTCTGGAACTACACCAGAACGCAGGTGAACCACGACTACTCCCGCCTCCGCCAGTGAGGCAGAAAGGTTAAATACAATGTATGGGTAGTTTGTAGGACCAAAAACCCTACAGACTACCCTGTTCTTTTAAATTCTGGTTGATCGAGGACTAAATTTGCTTTATAATTATGATAGGGCAGTTACGAGGTAGCGAAAGAAATGGATGCGCTAGCCCGTCTGGGGGAAAAGCTTTTCGATACGGTACTGCACAGTGGCGGATTTGCCGCCTTGATTATTTTTCTTGTGGGAATGCTTTTCGCATTCCTTTATTTTAAGGAAAAGAACCGCAATCAAGAACTGACTGATACCATCCTGCAGAACTCTGAAAAGCATGCTACCCGCTTTGCTGATGTGGTGACTGAGAATATCGAGTCGGATAGCAAGTTAGCCGTCGCAATTGGACAGCTCACCGCCACTATCAGTGACATCAAGCATAAGCTTGAGCTACTAGTAGATACCGGGGGGCCTTCACGCCGGAGGTAATCTACAATGCTTCAGGCACTATGGTGGCTGATAGGACGTGGCAAACGTACAGTGCAGCTTCAACAGGCGGCTTCTGTGCGAACAATTTGTGATCGCGATTTCAAGCGTATGCATGTAGTTGCCTTGCGGCACAAACGTACACAACGGGAATTGCGTAGGCGTTTGGATAAGCTGTCCAATGTATTAGATGGTCAATTGAGCTACAATGACTTTTCTGACCAGAAAAGCCAGACGTGAATTTTGGTAGAAGACCGTTTATAATGATCATAAAGTGATTCCTGGGAATGGTTGCTAAAGCAACGATTACCGGAGCGATCCTGCATAACAATGAAAGCGGGTTCAATGCCATCAAACGTTAAGAGGAGCGTAAGCTTCCGCGCACATAAGGACGATGAGGCAGAGCTCCGTACTGAGATGTATCTCGGGCGAGAGCATCTTATCGTCCCGGTTGTTGCGCTTGTTGAAGGCGTTCTGCAGGGAATGACTGCAGCAACTCCTGAGCTTGCGCTTGCTAGCGAGTTTGGGAAAGTCCCTGAAGGGTGGAATGGCCGACCCGTAGTCATGAACCATCCTGTCATCGATGGTGTACCTGTTTCTGCCAATTCTCCGGCTGTTCTTGAGCAGTATTCGTTCGGACAGTTGTTTAACTCACGCCTTGACGGCACTAAGCTGAAGGCTGATGCTTGGATCGACCTAAGCAGGGTTAAGGAACTTGGCGGTGAAGTCGAGGAAATTGTGGATCTGATCCAGAAAGGTTCTGTGATCGAAGTATCCACAGGACTTTTTGCTAGTACCGAAGAAGCCAGAGGTACCTACAACGGCAAGGAATATTTCGGGATTTGGCGCGATGTAGTGCCTGACCACCTTGCATTCTTGTCTGTAGGTGTAAAAGGCGCTTGCTCAGTGGAGGATGGTTGCGGTACTCCGCGGGTTAATGGCGCAGCCATGCGAGCCAACTCAAACGTTTGGCAGGAGTATTCAATGTCCACCAACAAAGAGCATGATCATGGCAATGGTCCTAAAGTCAACAGAGGCGACTGCGGTTGCGGTTGCGGCGGAGCGTGCAAAGGCACAAAGCTCCAAACACAAGAAGAAATTGCAGCACAGTCTGAAGCTTTCCAGCGTCTCACCGCAAACGCTGTCCCGGAAGGCCTGATCGATCGCGATGTACACAAGCTGCTTCAGGACGCCATACGGAAAGCTACTGGCCGAAGCAGCTATGCCTGGGTAGTCGGATTCACTTCCGGAAAGGTTGTGTATGGAGTCTCCGATCCGATCTCAGGTGATTGGGCATACTATCAGCGTAGCTATGACATTTCTGCCGAGCGCACTGTAACGCTTGGTGACGACATTGAGCAGGTCAATCTTCTGACGGAGATTGTCCCGGTCAATAACTCCGAATCTGCCGGAGTTTCTGTAAATCAGGAGTCTACCACCATGCCTGACGATCCCAAGACGAATACGACCGCCAGCGAGGTGGTCGACAACACGGAAGCGGCCAACACTCCGAATGATCAGGAGGCAACTCCGGCGTCCACTTCGGAGGACGAGTCTAACACCCAGAAGAAGTCCACGAAGAAGGCACCTGCAATGGACACTAATGAGAACAGCTCGGAAGTGCATGCTAACAGCGCTCCGAAGGTCAAAACGATGGCTGAGTATCTTTCGGAGATGCCGGCAGAGATGCGTGCAGTCTTCGAAAGCGGGCTGAAGATGCATCGCCAGAAGAAGGCCGAACTTATCAAGACGCTGCAGGAGTCTGGTCGCTGCAAGTTCAGCAATGAGCAGCTGCAGGCGTTCGACCTCGACATGCTTGAGAACCTTGTCGAGCTTGCTGCTGTTCCGACGTACGAAGGTACGGCCACTCCGCGAGTGAATGCCGCGAGTGACGATTCCATCCCCATGCCTCCTGCACTGTTTCCGGTGCAGTAAGGAACCGCGGTATCAATTGAACTGAGGGTTACATTATGGCCAATACTATCCTCCTGAAAGGCCGTGGTATCCGTAAGGAAGCTGTCGCGGCTGGTACAATCACTCCCGGCGATCTCCTGACGATTAATTCGTCTGGCCTCCTGATCCGACATGCAACTGCGGGCGGTGCTGCTGCCCCTCTTTTTGCAGTCGAGAATGACATTGTTGGCGCAACGATCGATGACGATTATGTGACCAATGATTATGTGCAGTCTGAGTACGTGTATAGTGGTTGCACCGTTCTTGCGAACGTTGCTGCTGCGGCCTCTGCAATCGTGATCGGCGATCTGCTGGAGTCTGCTGGCGATGGTACGCTGCGCAAGGTGACTACCGGCGTTCCGATTGCTCAGGCGCTTGATGCGCTTGACAATTCAGCCGGCGATAAGAAAGCCCGTCTTCGCGTTGTCATCCTTTAATAGGTAATCGCGTTATATAGTCAAGGAGAGATCAATGTCCGTGCATTTCAATGACGCGGTCGCCGGACTGGGTGGCGGCGGTAGCACGAAAGCATTTGGTAATGTTGCCCAGAAGCTCATGGCTTCAGGCATGAATATCAGTGCTCTTCGTACCAATGGTACGCTGCGCAAGGACGAGTGGATCGCGTTCGACAAGGCGCTTGTGAACGTTGCACGTAGCCGTCTTGTCGGCGTTGCCGATCTGTTTGCGGCTGGCCTGACGTACAATCTTACCAACCCGCTTGGTAAGACCCGCCTCGAGTGGGAAAAGATTTCTGACATGGATCCGGCTGAGGTCACCATGTCGGGTATTTCCCAGTCGGATAACGACCGAGTTGTGTATGAGCTGGATCACCTGCCGATCCCGATCATCCACAAGGACTTCAACATCAACCTGCGTGCGCTTGAAGCCTCGCGGACGACTGGTGAAGCTCTTGACACGACTCAGCTCGAGGTGGCTGGCCGTAAGGTCGCCGAGCAGATCGAGACCATGCTCTTTAAGGGCGCGACTGTTCTGGGTTCCAATAACCCGATTTACGGCTACACGACTGCTCCGGCGCGTAATACGAGTAACCTGACTGCCAACTGGGCCACGGCCACTGGTGAGCAGATGGTTGACGACACCCTGTCGATGATTGACGCCCTTGTTCAGGATAACATGTATGGACCGTACTCCATGTATGTTCCTGCGGATGCGTACATTCACATGGGTGATGACTTCAAGGCCGCGTCTGACAAGACCATCATGTCGCGTCTCCTCGAGATCCCCGGTATCACGTCCATTAAGATGTCGAAGGATCTGACTTCTGGCGAAGTGCTTCTGGTCCAGATGTCGAAGGATACCGTTGACATGGTGAATGGGCTGCAGCCGACTCTTGTGGAATGGGAGTCGCATGGCGGCTTCATCCTCCACTTCAAGGTTCTTGCGATTATGGTTCCGCGTGTTCGCAATGATTACCTTGAGCAGTCTGGTATTGCCCACTTCACGGCACCGTAACAAGCAAATCAGAACTGCACTTGAAGTGGTGTAGCGATCCTACACCACTTCCCATAGGAGGATCGAATGGCTGATACGAAATCCATGACTCCCACGACTTTCACTGCGGCTCCTGCTACGAACCAGGAAGTGAAGAAGCCTGAGGTAAAAAAGGCTGAAACCTGGCCGCGCGAGTTCATCCTTGTGTCTGGTAAGCACCGAGAGATCACGCGTACTGCTGAAGGCAAGCAGGTCAAGATTTACCGCAAGGGCGACACAGTCAAGCTTACGCAGCGCCAGTATGAGCTTATGAAAGATCGGTTCGTGGCTCCGTCCAGGGACTAATCTGCTGATTAACGACGGAGTTGGGCTGTGGCTGTCACCATTGCAGATATTAAGGCGGTATACTCCCCTGCCAGAGATCGTGCGGATGATGAAATCCAGCCGTTCTTGGATACTGCCTTGATGGTTGTCAATGAACAGCTGCGCCCCAACTGCCCGATGTCAGAAGATCGGTATGATAAGATTACCATCTATCTGACTGCCCATTTTATGTCTATTTCCGACACTGCTATTGGTGGTAATGTTAGCGGCGGAGCACTTCGCAGAAGCAAACTAGGCGAAGCTGATGAGTCCTATGCTACCCCTGCAGAGTCGGAGTTTGGTTATAATGCCTCCAGATGGGGGCAAATGGCTTTAGCACTGGACACTTGCGGCGTACTTGCTGCGTCTCAAGCTAACAAGGGTATCAAAGCCCGATTCCAAGTCGTAGGTAAGAATCCTGTTGGATGGCCTCCCAATTCAAAGGGGAGAGTATGATGCCAAACTTCGAGCGGAACCTACGGCAAACAGCGACGTACTGGGCACCTGACGGTACAGATGCTTTTGGAAAGCCCCTATTTACTGCTCCTCAAGTGTTGGCATGTAGATGGGAAGATCGGGCAGAACTTTTCAGGGATAAGACAGGAGAAGAACGTACAAGCCGTAGTAGAGTCTTCTTCAAGGATGTCATTGACCTGAATGGTTACCTGTTTCTTGGGGAATCTACCGAAGCGGATCCGACTACTCTTCAAGGTGCATGGGAGATTCGGCAAGTAGTGACTCTACCGGATCTGAGGAACTTGAAGACGTTGTACGTAGCAATCCTGTGAGGTAGATGTGCTATGCGTCGTCTGCATGTTAACGTTGGACTGCAACGTACTCCGTCTCAAGGATTATGGCCTTCACATCCTGGGTATGTTGCGCAGATGCGGAGACAGTCAAAAGCCTTGACAGATGCTCTTCTGGACATTTTCGATCAATTCGAGGAAGTATCAGAAGACATCATGCTTGAGGCGCTGGAGCCTACCTTTGACAAGGCTCTAATGTATACGCCCGTTGACACCGGAGATCTCAAAGGCTCTGCTTATCTGGAGAAGGCAACGTTCAGGGGTAAGCCGCGTGTTGAAATGGGTTTTGCTCGTGGGGGTAAACCGAACTATGCAGTTTATGTTCACGAGATCCCATACAACCACGCTGCTCCGACGCGTTACAAATTCCTCGAGCAGGCAATGAAAGAGGATCTCTCCTCGATCTATGTCCGGTTGGGTCAGTTGTACAGACAATTCATGAATGGGGGCTCCGTTGGCTAGTCCCGCACAAGGCGTAGGTTGGTTGCTCACCCAGAGAGGTGTAGGCACAACTGGAACACCGACTGGTAGTGAGTGGCTAATCCGTATCGGTTGGATGCCCGATCAACCAGATGAAATAATTGCACTGTACGACTCAGGAGGGTTCAACCCGAACACCAAATGGTTGCTGGACTTTGTTACAGTACAGGCAATTATTCGAGGTAGCGTACACGGGTATCCTACAGCATATGCTAAGGCACAAGCTGTTAAGGATGCCCTTCTTGGCCTAGATCCACAGGCAATTGGGGATGGCGCTGATCAGGTTTGGTGGAGTGGTGTCACAATGCTCGCCGATATTGCCTTCGTCAAGAACGACGACAAGAATCGGCCACTCTTTTCGATCAACTTCCGAATCCTGCAAGAACGTCCGCCAAATGCGCTGACTAATAGGCAGGCACTTGACGATCCAGGGCCATAAGGAGACATACAATGGCTAAGCGCGTAAGGGTTTCGGATGACAACGGTTCTACTTGGCATACTCTACCAGGTAACACCGCCGAACTGTCCTTTGAAGCAGGTGACATCGAAGATACCATCTTTGGCCAGAACTATTCCTCGACGCAGACAGGTCTGATTGGCTGGACGATTTCTGCCAACGGCCTGTATAAAGGCTTTGCAGGTTACGTTGCCACGATCATGCGTGCAGGCACTTCGACTGCTCTGACTAATGAGCCCATGTCGCAAGTGTCTGGGCAGGTCTATCAGGTGACTGATGCTACTAAGCGGGTGCTGAACCGAGCAGTGCCACTGATCATCGAGGACAACGGGGTTGAAGTCGACGCAGAAGACATTGAAGCGGTTGACTACCTCTTTGGTCAGGTTACGTTTGCAAGTGGTTATGTCGTTACTGGCCCTGTCACAATTGCTTCGGGAGCATATTTCCCGCTGCAGGCTGTTGGCTGCTCCAATGCGTTTACCTTGACGCAGACTGCCAATGCGATCGACAATACCTGCATGGATACCGCACAGACGAACAATGGATATCGTACCTTTGAGTACGGTCTTAAGACGGTGTCTCTCGAGCTCCAGGGCATCTACAAGTCTGCCAACAACTTCCTGCAGCTCCTTCAGAATCGTGCCGAACTGATTATCGAAATCAATCCCGACGGACAGGATAAGGTCATTGCTCGAGGTTTCTTCAAAGCAATGTCTACTGGACAGTCTGGTGATGTTGGCGACTTGGAGCAGGAGACGATCACGTTCAACCTCTCGGTCCCGGATGACGATAAAGTTCCGTATCCGTTCCACTGGTTTATTGCTCCTGACGCTGCACTGAACGTTTCGGTACAGAAGTGCCTGAAGGCATGGGAAGAGAATGAGTACATTCAGGTAGCGTACCTGCCTGATGGTGATACTGGTCAGCAGGGTGAAGCTGTGATCACCGACCTGACCCTTACAGGCGGTCTTGAGGTGATGAATGAATTCACTGTCAATTTCCAGGGCAGTGGTGCGCTGTCGGCATATCCATAAACGGCAAAAGGAGGACGCATCAGAGTGGCGACGAACTTTGATGTGTCTCTCCTCCGCCAGGGATGCCGAACTTTAAAGTAATTGTAGGTAGTTCCAAATCAATGGAGGCAAAAATGTCTGAACCGATCGATCGTGATGCCTTTAGGGCAAAGATCTTTTCCGCCAAGAAGGTGAAGACCAAGATTGTCGAGTTCTTTGGTCAGGAGATTGAGCTCAGGCAGCCGACGCTTGGCGACGTGATTGATGCACAGCAGGCCGAAGATCGACAGGCTGCTGTGATCAACACCCTTATCCGGTATGCGTATATTCCTGGTACGCAGATTAGGCCGTTTGAAGAAGCAGATGCAGCCTCTTTCCGCGCTATGCCGTTCGGTGCTGACTTTATTCGGGTGAGCAATGCGCTTACGGAGCTTTCGGAGGTAAATTTTCTCGATACCGCCAAGAACTCCAACGAGACAAAATAGCATATGCAGTTCTTAAGCTTGCGTATGCACTTGGCAAGACTGAAGGCGAAATCCTAGCAATGTCACCAGACGAATTTGCTCGTTGGGGTGCATTCTTGGAAATTCAGGCGCAAGCGGAAAAACGGCGGTCAAATATTACCACACAGAATTCCGGCGGTAGGAGCAAGAGGAGGCGATAGTGGCCATCAATCTCGGGGATATTAACTTCGGGTTGGGTCCAGACACGCGTCGACTTGATGCTGCTCGCCGTGCTGTGTTGCAGTTTGGGCAGGCAGTCAACCGTGCTGCCCAGGATCAGTCTGAAGGAGCTCGAAAGGCTGAGGCAGCTTTGCGGCGACAAGAAGCCGCAATCCTGTCTGCTCTTCAGACTACACTGAAGCTGAATCAGGCGATTCGCAATAGTGGCGCCAATGATCGCCTGATTCAGTCAACAACCATGACCTTTAACCGCCTTGTACGCGAGTTAGGTAAGGGTCAGGTTTCTGCACTCCAGTTTCAACGGTCGATGGAAGACTTTCAGGCATCAACTGGAAGGGTCAATCGGCAGCTCAATGAGTTCAATGCTAAGCAGCGGCAGGCGGCGGCTGCACAGCGTGAGGCAGCTAAGGCCGCAAAAGAGCAGGAGCAGTATACTCTAAAGCTGGAAAGGGCATTGTTTTCAGCTCAGCAACAGGTTGACCGTTTCAATGCGGCTGTTGCACGTATCAAGGCTCCTGCCAGTCTCGCTGCTGGCGCGACTTCTAACCTGCAAAATCTGCGTAGTCAATTGGCGTCTGGGGTCCTGAATCCTGTTGAATTCCAGCGGGCTATGCAGCAGTTTCAACAGGGAATGCAGAGAAATAAAGACCTTCTGAAGGAATTCCAACAGAAGACGCATTGGTCTGGCCTTGAAGGTGCTCTCCGCCGTGCTTCTGACATGGCAGTACTCTTGCATGGGCCTCTGTCAGGTATTGCTACGCGTCTTACGCTGATCTCATCACTGTCTGAACGCGTTAATTTTACCACTGCTGCGATGGTCACTGGACTATCCGCAGGTGCTTATACGTTCCTGAAGGTCAGTCAGGGAGCGATTGACGCAGCCAAGCAGATTGAACGTGTCACACAGGCAATGCAGAGCCTTACGGGCAGTGCAGCTCTGACTCAGAACGAGCTTGCATATGTCATGGAAGTTTCAGATCGTGCAGGTTCTGCCTTTGCAACAACTGCTCAGCAGTTTGTTCGACTGACTGCCGCTGCTAAGGGTACTAACCTGGAAGGCGAACAGACTCGGATTATTTTCGAGAACATGCTGTTTGCAGCCCAGAAACTCGGTTCCTCGAATGATGAGCTTGCAGGATCTCTGCGTGCCATTGAACAGATCATTTCAAAGGGCCAAGTTCAAGCAGAAGAACTTCGTGGACAGCTCGGTGATCGACTTCCGGGTGCTGTGCAGATTATGGCTCAAGCACTGGGGGTTACGACTCAAGAGCTGAACAAGATGATGAAGCAGGGGCAATTGACCTCTGATGTTCTTGTCAAGTTCTCGGATACGGTAGTTAAGCGGCTTGGTATTGACGTTACAAAGTCAATTAACACCGTGATTGCCGCTGAAAACCGCCTGAACAATGCTTGGCTGCGGTTTAATAAGGCTGCCGACGATACAATCGGGTTCTCGTCTGCGTACGTCAATGCACTCAATGGGATTACGAGTGCCTTTGACTATCTTGGCAAGAACATGGATAGCGTGGTTACCGGTATTGGCGCCGTTTCTGGTGCTATCGTCGGTGCACTGACTGCAATCTATGCTCCTGCAATTATTTCTGGGTTTACATCGCTTATTACGATCATCAGGTCGTTGACTGCGGCGATGCTTGCATTCAATGCTGCAGCAATGTCTAATCCTCTGGGTGCGATTGCTACACTATTGGCCCGCGTTGGATTGGCTGCGGCTGGTGCTGTGGGCGGTTTTAAACTGATGGAAGCTGCCATTAGCGGCACAAACCAGGCTCATTTCGGCGCTTTGGCTGGTGTAGAAGCGTACATCAAAGCCCAAAAGGAGATGGGTTCAACAATTAGAGCAACCACCCAGGAGTACATTAAGCAGCAAGAAGTCATGCTGGCATCTACGCGCAGCCGCATGACTGAACTGACTAAACTGATTGCACAGGAAGAGGAGAACTTCTTCTCTGATGCGGCTCCAGGTATTCCGCGGTTCATGGGTGTGATGATTGGCCAGGAGCAGGCAATGAAAGCTGCCTCCCAGCGCATCTCACAGTACCAAACCGAACTCAAGAATCTAGGTGTTACTGCCGAGACAGTCGAAGGCAACATCAAGGAACTTAACGAGATCCTTAACAGGCAAACCAAAGAGGAAGAGGCTCGCAGGAAAGCTGTTGCATCCGGTATGCTTAGTGGTGGCAGTGGTGACGGCTCTAACCGTACTGCCCTCGCAATCAAAAACGCCAAGGATACTATTCGTGAGCTCAACCAGGCTTACGAGATCTTGCAGATGCCCAAGTGGCAGCAACAGTTTGCACAGATCCAGCTTGAGATCAATAAGTCTGTGGAAGATTTCCGTGACCGGCTAACCAAAGCCAAGGTCCCAATGAGTGAAGTCACCACACTTACTGAACAGTATGCTGAAGCCCTGCGCAGAGTTAAGGAAGGCCAATATAATATGCAGCATTCGGTTTCTTGGATGGAAACATTTGCTGGTGTAGTTGGCCGTGGCCTTGATGATGCCATGAATAGTTTTGTGGATTCTATTCTGGAAGGTAAGGATGCATTCCAGGAACTGTCGAATATTGGCAAGCAGGTTATTGCTGATCTGATCAAGGGCTTTATGCAGCTGGCGATCTTGAATCCACTGAAGAATGCCTTGTTTGGCGGTAACCCTGCAACTGGATCTCCATTCCCTACATTAGCCGGTGGTTTCTTTGGTAACCTATTTGCAGGCATTTACCATAGTGGCGGTGTTGCCGGAGGATCGGGAGCTAAGAGATCGGTTTCTGCTTCGGCTTTTATCGGAGCACCCAGGTATCACAGTGGGGGTATTGCAGGCCTATCTCCTGATGAAGTTCCGGCAATTCTACAAAAGGGTGAGACGATCATTCCTCGTGGCGGAGTTGCTGGCGGTTCAGGCGGCAGTGTAAACATCGTCATACAGGAAGCTCCGGGAACTGCTACTGAGATACAAGCTACTGAAGGTCTTAACGGGATTGATATCCAAGCGATAGTGGTCAACACCTGGTTGAACGATATGCGTAAAGGCGGCCCAATGAGACAATCACTTCGTACAATGGGCGTCACGCCATTTCCGGGGAGGTAGCAATGGCACTGCCTACATGGCCTGCAGGGCTACGATACAAGCCATTGCGGGATGGGTGGAGCATAAATGAGCCATTCAGACCGCCGCTTGAGTCTGAAATGCAAGGAGGTAATATTCGTTCGAGACCTGTATACTCTGACATTATTGCGCAAATGCCAGAAGTATTCCAGTTTAGCCGAGAGGAATACGCTACGTTCAAGGCATTTGTACAAGATGATCTCAACTATGGATCGAGCGAGTTCACCAAGCTGGTATGGGATGGTACTGACTACGTAGAGAAAACGTGCAGGATTAGAGGAGGTACATACACTGTACAACCATCTGGTCTTGGTTATCGCGTTTCCTACGTGCTGGATGTGAGGGACTTGTAATGGCTGATCCGTGGACTGACGAATTTGCCATCAACATCGCGTCCAACCCCAAGACGGATGTGCAGCTCGTGACGGTCGAGCTGCTGCACCCGGCTTTCGGTGCCCAGTCTGTGCGCGTCGTCAACCAGCTCGAGGACAAGACCTTGCGGTTGGAGCCCGGCGCGCCGCTCAATGGCGGGCAGGATGTGGTCTTCAAGGCCGTGCCGTTCGAGATTGAATGGCCTGGCTTTGAGGAGGGGCGCCCGGTCGAGGCGGTGCTGCGGGTTGATAATATCGGCCGCGAGGTGTCGCGCTATCTTGACCAGGCGGAGACGATGAATGCCACGCTCACCGTCATCTTCCGCGTCTACCTCGCGAGTGACCCGACCACCGTGGCGTATGGGCCGTTCAGGATGGTGATGCGCGAGATCACGGAGACAGGCTCGCGTATCGAGGGGCATGTGACCCTCGCCAACCCGCAGAACCTCCGCTTCCTGCGTAAGGTTTACTCGGCGCAGGAATACCCGAGCTTGCTGGCGACATCATGAGCAACAGGATTGCACGCCTCCGGGAGCTGATTGGCCGGCCCTACGTGGTAGGGGCGGACGGTCCCGATGCGTTCGACTGCTATGGGCTCGCCCGTTATGTGCTGGGCGAAATCTACGGCGTCGAGCTGCCTACGATCACGCGGGAAGCCGCCGAGCCCCGAGCTACGGCCCGAGCCATTCTTGGCCATCCAGAGCGCGTCATGTGGGAGCGCGTTGCGCCGCCACAGGATGGCGACCTCGTGCTGATGGGCAACGTGGACGGCCGGGACTTTCACCTCGGGGTCTTTGTTGCTGACGGCGCCCGCAGGCTCGTGCTGCATACTGATGCGCCGACCGGTGTTGTCGCAGACGACTGGCCGACGCTGCTCGCCAAGGGCTTTCACAACGTCCGGTATTTCCGCCGCACTGCATAGGATACGAGATGCCGCTTGTCCTGCACCAACTCGCTGACCCCGCCGGTACACCGCTGCTTGTGGTCGATGCCGCCGAGCGCCGTCATCGGGAGACAATTGCGAGCTTTGTGCGCCGGCAGGGCTGGACCTTTGCCGGTCTGCCGACCATTTGCCTCATCAACGGTCAGCCCGTGCCGGTTCGGGAGTGGCCGCATCGTAAGCTGCGCAAGCGGGATGAGGTGGTTTTCCTGTCCCGCCCTCTCGGTGGTGGAGGCGCCACGGGTGCCTCGTCGCGTAAGTCCATCGCTGCGGTGGTCGCCATGGTCGCCCTGACGGCCCTTGCGCCGTGGGCTGGCGGCGTCATTGCTGGCGCTCTCGGCCTCGGTGGTGCCAAATCAGCGGCCGCAAGCATCATCGGCGCGCTCATTCTCGCTGGTGGTGGGTTGCTGCTCTCTGCCTTCATGCGCCCGAAGGCTGGCGGGCAGAGCGAGAAGAGCGAGGACCTGTTTTCCATCTCTGCTGACGGCAATACTGCGCGCCCGCTGCAGCCGATCCCTGTCGGGTATGGCCGCCGTCTGGTCTATCCCGACTTCGCCGCGCCGCCGTACAGCGAATTCGCGGGCGACAACCAGTATCTTTATGAGCTGCTGGCGCTTGGCTGCGGGCGGTACGACGTGGAGGAGATCCGCATCGACGACACGCCGATCTGGAACAAGACCGATGGCGTGCTGCCCTCTTTTGCAGGCTCGGTCGCAGTTGAGATCAATGAGCCAGGTGAGCAGGTCGATCTCTTCCCCGTCAATGTCGTGACGGCGAGTGAGGTGGGTGGCCAGCGACTGCCGGACCCGTCCACGTGGATCGGTGGCTTTATCGTCAATGCGGCCGGCACGCAGGCCAAGACGATCCTGCTCGACTTCGTGTGGCCGGGCGGCTCCTACACGACCTACAAAGATAGGGTTCTGTGGGCGCACACAGGGATTGAGGTGCAGGCACGGTACGTCACTGACGCCGGTGAGCCGGTGGGCGGCTGGTTCACCATCCTGTCGAAGGGCTACCAGTTCACCAAGCAGTCACAAATCCGCGTCACCGAGCGAGTGAATGTATCGCCCGGGCGGTTTGAGGTGCGCGCGCGTCGGACCGATGCCGAGATCGACGGGCAGTCGCTTTATGGTGGCAAGGTGCGTGGCGCCAACCAGGTCGTCTGGTCGGCTCTGAGGGCCCACATCGACGGGCCGCAGACGTTCCCGCATGTGACGACCATTGCTCTGCGCATGCAGGCCGACGCCACGCTGTCCGGACTCTCAAGCCGCAAGATCGGTGTGATCGCCACGCGCATGGTAGCGGCCTGGAACGGCTCGACGTGGGTGGAGCAGCCGACGCGCAATCCTGTCTGGGCTGCGCTCGATATCTGGTCGAACCCTATCTACTCGGCTGGCCTGCCGCTGGCGAACGTGGACCTGCAGACATTTGCCAGCTACGCGGCTCTCTACGACAGCCTCGGGCACACGTTCGACCACGTGTTCACCGAGCCGACTTCGATCCAGGAGGCCATTGAGACCGCACTGCGCGTCGGCCGTGCCAACCCTGCCTTCATTGGCGACCGGCTAACCATGGTGCGCGACGAGCCACGTGGCCTGCCGACGATGCTCATCACCGACCGGGAGATGGTGCGCGGCTCACTCTCCATCGTTCGTAACCTGCAGGACGAGGAGTGGGCCGATGGTGTCGTCGTCGAGTATCTGGACGAGACCACGTGGCGACTGGCTGATGTCTCCTCGGCACCGGCTGGGCAGATGCTCTCCATGCCTGCGCGTGTTCAAGTGCCGGGCTTGACGAAGCGTGCGCAGGCCGTTGGTGTAGCGCGGCATCTGGCCGCCGTCAGCCGCTACCGTCGCCGGACCGTGTCGTGCCGTGTAGAGATGGAGGGGCGTCTGCTCAAGCGTGGCGATCTCGTCGCCATCTCGTCTGACCTGCCTCAGACGTGGGGGCAGAGCGGCTATGTTGAGGCCTACAACGCAGCGACGCGGCAGGTCAAGTTGTCGCGGCCGGTGGAGTGGCAGCCGACTGGCAATCATTACCTCGAGGTGCGTCGGCGCAACGGGAGCCCCTTCGGGCCTGTGCGTGTACTGCGTGGCGGTGCAGACGACATCGCCATTTTCGAGGCTTTGGACCTCGCTGCAGTGGAGGCAGATCAGGGCATCACTGCTGCGGTGGCCATCGCGCGCCAGCCTACGGAGGAGGCGTGCTCGTTCGTGTTTTCTGCAGGCGAGCCGCGGACCTATCACGGGCTGGTCACGCGTGGCACGTCCTCGCCGGATGGCCGGTACATGGACATCGAGACGGTTATCGATGCGCCGGAGGTCTACGACATCACCGAGGATGGTGTGCCGCCTCCTGCGCCTGTGCCGCCGTTCCTTGAGCCGTCCGTGCCG
>JGI25327J35509_1000024_pt1 | contig 108323 bp, 93 predicted proteins | sample HigsolmetaAR202D_FD_35509 | JGI IMG/M metagenome (IMG submission 35509)
CTGAAGGCTGAAGGAAGACGCGCGCTATGCGCGCGCAAGTATCCCTCCCCTGCAATCTCTCGCGAATGAATTTGCCTCGCGCAGCATCGTAAGCGCGCGGTTCGGCGTGCTGCCCCACTATCGCAGAGGAGAATCGATAGCTCGGTTCTACCACCCTCAGCCTTCAGTCTTCAGTCTTTTCTCGTCACTTGCCACGTCCCAGTGAAGAACGGCTCGTTGCCGCCTTTCTGTACCATCGCCCAAGTGCCTTTGCCTTCGTTTCCAGCAAATGTGCCTTCGAGAATGATTTCTGCTTGCGGATCGGGCGTGTAGTCGTAGCGCGCTTTGAACGTGCCGCCTTCCAGCGAAGCTGTGGAGAACGTCGCGGTGTAATCGCCCGTGTCTTGGCCGACATCGACCTTGCCGCCAAGCTTTCCTTCGGAATCGGTCAGCGTGATTTTGAAGCTTCCGCCGGAGCCCGCGCCTTCCCAAGTTCCGGTCCATGCGCCCAGGAATTCGCTGCCGGCGGCGAACGCTGCAGCGATCATCAGGCAGCCCAAGAAAACTGCAAAACCATTCCTTATCCGTCTCAAGAACATACATCCCCCTTGCGTTGTGTTCCCGGATCGTAACTGAGCCGACGAGCAGAAGTTGTCGGGATTGTCTGCGATCATGCCGCGAACGATCTGTCTTGGCTCGTGATTTTCTCGATTGCAGATCGCATCCGGTCACGGGCCCTGGATGAGGAGTCGCGCGGAATTTCAGGCTTCCCTTTCTGGCACGGTCGGATATCCTGATCTCTTCCTGTATGAATATCCAGAGCTTATTTCATCCGGCCGTAGCGTCTTGGTTTGCCAAGACGTTCGATGCGCCGACGCCGGCGCAGCAGGAAGCGTGGCCGGAGATTCGTTCTGGCCAGCACGTGCTGATCGCCGCACCGACCGGCTCGGGCAAGACGCTCGCCGCGTTCCTCGCCGCAATCGACGAGCTCGTGCGCGAAGGCGAGCAATGGGGGCTGCCGGACGAAACGCGCATCGTCTATGTCTCGCCGCTCAAAGCACTTTCCAACGACATCAATCGCAATCTCGAAGCGCCGCTCGCCGGGATTCGCGAAGAGATGCGCGCGCATTCGATTCGCGATGTCGAGATACGCACCTGGGTTCGCACCGGCGATACGACCTCGGCCGAACGTTCGCAGATGCGGCGGCGTCCTCCGCACATCGTCGTCACGACACCCGAGTCGTTGTACATCCTGCTCGGCTCGCAATCGGGCCGCGAAATGCTCGCGACGACGCGCACGGTGATCGTCGATGAAATTCACGCGATTGCCGGCAACAAACGCGGCTCGCATCTTTCGATCACGCTCGAACGATTGGAAGCGCTGACTGGCCGCCGATTGACACGCGTCGGACTGTCGGCCACGCAACAACCCATCGAAGAAGTCGCACGTTTCCTCGTCGGTGCGAAATACATCGATGCGAACGGCCAGGCCGAATGCCGGATCGTCGACAGCGGACATGTGCGCCATCGAGATCTTGCGATCGAGCTGCCCGACTCGCCGCTCGAAGCGGTGATGTCGAACGAGGTGTGGACGCAGGTTTACGACCGCTTGGCCGAATTGATTCGCGCGCACCGCACGACGCTGGTGTTCGTGAACACGCGGCGGCTCGCCGAGCGCGTGTGCCGGCATCTGTCCGAGCGACTGGATGCACCGCAAGCCGCAACCGATGGAGAAGGCAAGCGAACACCGCCTGCACCGCTCGCTAGGCCGCGCACGCCGTCGTGCGTTGCGGCTCATCACGGAAGCCTCGCAAAAGAATTGCGTTTCGACGCCGAGCAGCGCTTGAAACGCGGCGAGCTCAAGGCGCTCGTTGCGACGGCTTCGCTCGAGCTCGGCATCGATATCGGCGATGTGGATCTGGTCTGCCAGCTCAGCTCGCCACGTTCGATCAACGCGTTTCTGCAACGTGTGGGCCGCTCGGGGCACGCAGTTGGCGCAACACCCAAGGGGCGCTTGTTTCCGCTGTCGCGCGACGATCTCGTCGAATGCGCGGCGCTCCTCGACTGTGTCCGGCGCGACGAGCTCGATCGGCTGAAAATCCCCGAAGCGCCCATCGATGTGCTGGCACAGCAGATCGTCGCGGAAGCCGCCGCGCAAGAACGGAGCGAGCGTTCGCTGTTCGAAACGATGCGCGCGGCGTACCCCTACAGAACGCTGACGCGGGAGCAGTTCGACGAGATCGTCGCCATGCTCGCCGAAGGGTTCACCACACGCCGCGGCCGGCGCGGTGCACTGCTCTATCACGATGCCGTCAATCAGCTCATTCGCGGGCGAAAAGGCGCACGACTGACAGCGCTCACTTCCGGCGGCGCGATTCCCGACACGGCCGATTATCAAGTGCGGCTCGAGCCCGATGGTGTGCTCATCGGCACGGTCAACGAGGATTTCGCGGTCGAGAGCTTGGCGGGCGACGTATTCCAGCTCGGCAATACGTCGTATCGCATCTTGCGTGTCGAGCGCAGCACCGTTCGTGTCGAAGATGCTCACGGCGAGGCGCCCTCCATTCCGTTCTGGATTGGCGAAGCGCCCGGACGCACGGACGAGCTGTCGGCAGCCGTATCGAGGTTGCGCGGGGAAGTGGAAGCGCGTCTGACATCCTCGGCCGCGGCACAAGGTCCGGACACCGCGCGCGCTGCGGAGTGGTTGATCGAAGAAGTCGGTCTGGATCGCGAGTCGGCTTCTCAGCTCACGGCGTATCTTGCCGCGGGCTACGCAGCGCTGGGTTGTTTGCCGACGCAGAAAACCATCGTCTTCGAGCGCTTCTTCGACGAAGCCGGCGGCATGCAGCTCGTCATTCATTCGCCGTTCGGCAGCCGCATCAATCGCGCCTGGGGACTCGCGCTGCGCAAGCGTTTCTGCCGAACGTTCAATTTCGAGCTGCAAGCGGCGGCGACCGAAGACACGATCATCCTGTCGCTCACGACTGCTCACAGCTTCGAGCTCAAAGACGTCGCGAGCTATCTCCACCCGAACAGTGCGCGACACATATTGATTCAAGCCTTGCTCGCCGCACCGATGTTCACGACGCGCTGGCGCTGGAGCGCATCGATTGCGCTCGCTCTGCCGCGTTTCCGCGGCGGCAAGAAAGTTCCGCCGCAATTGGCGCGCATGAATGCAGAAGATCTGCTCGCCGCGGTGTTCCCCGATCAAGTCGCCTGTTTCGAGAACATCTCCGGCGACATCGTCGTACCGGATCATCCGCTCGTGCAGCAAACCGTGCGCGATTGTCTCGAAGAAGCCATGGACATCGACGGATTCGAGCGGCTTCTGCAGGGGCTCGTCAGCGGAGAAATTCGTGTCGAAGCGCGCGACCTGACCGAGCCTTCGCCGCTCGCACTGGAAGTGCTGTCTGCACGTCCTTACGCCTACCTCGACGATGCGCCGCTCGAAGAGCGCCGCACGCAAGCCGTCGTGAGCCGCCGCTGGCTCGATCCCGAATCGGCTGCGGATCTCGGCCGTCTCGATCCCGATGCGATTGCACGCGTGAGACACGAAGCTTGGCCGGATGCGACGACGGCAGACGAGCTTCACGATGCGCTTTCTTGGCTNACGTTCCTGACACAAGACGAAGTCGCAGCGAATGCAGCCTGGCCCGAGCTCATTCGTGCGCTGGAAAANCAAGGTCGGATCTCGCGGATCGAGCTGCCGAATACGCGCACGTTGTACGTTGCCGTCGAGCGATTGCCGATCTTCCGAACGCTCGTCGAGAACGCTTCGTTCGATCCTCATGCGCACATTCCTTCCGCATACATGAAGGAATGGTCGCCGGAGGATGCTGCGATTGCCGTCGTGCGCGGCCGTCTTGCAGGCTTGGGACCGACGACCGCCGCCGCCATCGCACAAACATCCGGCATCGCAGAGCCGCGCGTCGAAGCTGCGCTTCTCGCGCTCGAAACGGAAGGCTCCGCGATGCGCGGCAACTTCACGGGCAACGCGGCGGAACAGAGCACGGAATGGTGCGATCGCGGACTGTTGGCGCGCATCCATCGCTATACCGTCAAGCGCTTGCGTGCCGAGATCGAGCCCGTACAAGCGAGCGACTTCCTGCGATTCTTGTTCGGCTGGCAGCACGTTGCGCCGGGCGCACGCATGCAGGGCTCGGATGCCATCGCGGCAGTGTTGAGCCAGTTGGAAGGTTTCGATGCCCCTGCGGGCGCGTGGGAAACGGAAGTGCTGCCGATGCGCATTGCCGAATACGATCCGGCATGGCTCGACGAACAATCGCTGGCCGGCCGTATCACGTGGATGCGCATGGCGCCGCGAACGAGCGACTCCGAACGCGGCGCTGCGCCCGTGCGTTCGACGCCGATAGCGCTGCTCGCGCGACGCAATCTGAAACTCTGGACCGCCTTTGCGGCGCCGCCTGCGACGACGGAGCTCACGCCGAAAGCGCAACGCGTGCGCGAGTTCATCCAACAGCACGGCGCATCGTTCTTCGACGAAATCGTCGACGGCGCCGGCCTGCTGCCGAGCCAAGCGGAAGAAGCGCTCGGCGAGCTGGTCGCGCTCGGCATCGTCAACTCGGATAGCTTCGGCGGCCTGCGTGCGCTGCTCGTACCGTCGGATCGCCGCCGCCCGCACGCGCGCGATGCGCGCCGCAAACGCCGCATCGCCATCTTCGGTATGCAGGACGCCGGACGTTGGTCGATCGTCCGCAAATCGGAATCGCCGACGACGGAACGCGGAAACGGCGCGGACCCTGAATCGATCGAGCACGTGTGCCGTACCTTGTTGCGACGCTGGGGCGTCGTGTTCTGGAAGTTGCTCGAACGCGAAGCCAAGTGGCTACCGCCATGGCGCACGCTGCTCATGTGTTTGCGGCGGCTGGAGGCGCGCGGTGAGATTCGCGGCGGACGCTTCGTTGCGGGATTCTCGGGCGAACAGTTCGCATTGCCCGAAGCGGTCGGTGCGCTTCGCGAGATCCGGCGCGCGGCCGACACGAATCAATTGATCTCGATCTCGGCGGCCGATCCGCTCAATTTGATCGGTATTCTGACACCGGGTCCGCGGGTGCCTTCGCTCACCGGCAATCGTGTGCTCTATCGCGACGGTACGCCGATCGCCGTTCTCGTCGGCGGCGATGTGCGATTCCTGGTTGGAGTGGAGGGAAAGGAATTGTGGGACGCGCAGAATGCGCTGTTGAGACGTCAAGTACCGTCCGCGCTAGCCGACTTGTCCTGAGCCGCGCCCAGCGAGGCTGAAGACTTGAGACTGAAGGCTGAACACTGAAGGCTGAAGGCTGAAGGTAGAGCGCGTCCGCTCGGCTACACCTCGATTTTCATTTCCGATTCGCTAGCGTCACGCTCAGACGCCGGCTCGTCGTCGTTCGAGCGGCGTTCGCGATCTCTGCTGATCGTGCCGATGCCATTCATCGATGTGTTCACTCGGCGCGGCGAGCCGGAGTAAAGAATGGCGCCGACGCCATTCATCGTCGCATCCAACGACTCTGTGGCGTGCACATTGACCGAACCGACACCGTCAACCGTTACTTTCGCCTCGGCGGCAATGAGCTCGCGCAAATCCGCATGTCCGGCACCGGACATCCTCACCACCAGCGAGTCGAGCCGGCCCGTGGCCCTTAGATGCCCGGCGCCTTCGATCGTGATGACCGTCGAGCCGCCGTCGAATCCGCTCAGGCGAACTTCGTTTCCGCCGGAGACCTCCAGTTCGTTCAATTTCGGCACCGAAACTCTCACGACGAGCCGCGAGCGCCCGCCTGCGAGCACCCACCCTCCGCGATGATCGGTACGGATGCGCAAGGTGTCTCCGGAAACATCCGTCTCCAGGCTGCGCACGGCACGTTCTCTGCCGGAGATCTCGATGGCAGGACCCGAGCCGACCTCGACTTCCAGGCGTGCGCTGCCTTCCAAGGAGATCGCGGTGAAGTTCCCCACTTCCCGCTGCTCATCGACGACGGGACCGCTCTCGAACTCATGGTCCCCGCATGCGCTCAAGAGCACCAAGGGCAAAAGCAAGATCGCGATCGGTCGGATGCTCTTGGCAGTCATGGATCCCTCATCCGTATCTCGGCTGGCTGCGATGGTGCACCTCTGGCGGCCAGTATGGCCAACCTTCACCGGCCAACAGCCGTTCAACGCCGGGGAGCGTCCCTGGCAGCGCTCTCCCCCCGAGCTGCGCGAGAACTGGTTCACGTCCATTGCCTGCGGCTGCGCCGCACCGGCAGCGGCATCACGTCTTCTGTGAACATGTTCGCCGCCTGGGGGAATCCCCGAGGGGTAATGTCCGATACGCCAATGAGATCAACCCCTTCAACCCCGCTCGGCTCGCGCACTACTGGCGGGTCGCTCAGATACGCGCTCCAACGGGTCAGGGGCGTCCTCCCCCGTTTGTCGTTCCCGGAGCCGCTCGAGAGCGAGTTCCGGCAGTGGTTCGCGAGCCGCGTACGCTGGCGCATCCGCGCGACGCTCTGGCTGGCGATGGGCAACATTCTGCTCGTCGTTTTCGCGCTCGGCCCTTTCACCTCGATCCGGCATCAGCTGTTCGGCCCGGATCGCGACGGCATTGTAGCGGCGCTCGCAGGCATCCTGTCCGCGACGAGCGTCCTTGCTCTCATCTTGGTCTCCGTGCCGAGATTCGCCAAGAGCTACGACTTTGCGGCGCAAATCATCGCGCCGGTCCAGGCAATGTGTTTCGTCGTCATCGACGTACTCATGCAGAGACAGGGATACTCGCTGGCGGCCTGGATGCCGCTCGTCGTCATCGCGCCTTATTTCATCTTCGGCATGCTGCACGTCGAAGCGGCGCGCTCCTCGATGATTTGCGTCGCAGCGTATCTCGTCGCCGGCGAGTTGGCCGGGCTCGGTTCGTTCCAGCGCGGGTTGGACGTTTCGATCACCGCGTTCGCGAGCGTACTGGGCGGCGCTGTGCACTTTTCTCTGCAACGCGCCGTACGGCGCAGCTACATGGCCACGCAGTCGTTGAACGAATCGGCGCATCGCGACAGCCTCACGGGCATTCACAACCGTCGCATGTTCGATGAGCACATGCGTCGAGTATGGCAACAGGCAGCACGCGAATCCGTTCCGGTGGCGCTGCTGCTCATCGATCTCGATCGGTTCAAGGAATTCAACGACACGCACGGCCACCAAGGCGGCGATACCTGTCTCGCGAAGGTTGCATCGCTCTTCCCGCAAGTCGCGCGACGTCCGCTCGATCTGGCCGCGCGATACGGCGGTGAAGAATTCGTCGTACTGCTCTACGATGTGCAGCGCGAGCAAGTCGAAGAGGCCTGCATTCAGTTGCATGCGGCATTGAAACATGCCGCGATTCCGCATCCGTCTTCGCCGACCGGCATCGTGACTTTCAGCATCGGCGCTGCTTGCGTACAGCCGCGCGCCGATCGCCATCCCGAAGGTTTGATTCAGCTCGCCGACGAAGCGTTGTACGCTGCAAAGGAAAACGGCCGCGACCGCACGGTCATCATGGACCGCGAATACGAATCGCTCGTGACCGGCGCATTCAGGGTGCGCCGCGCCGGCGGAGCGGCAGCCTGATCGATATCGAGCTTTTCCGGACGCCGTCGGCGGCTTCGCTGCACGACGGACGGATGAGTTGTTTTCCAGAGGTTGATGATGAGCGAACCTGCCAACGTTCTCGACAAGTCTCTCGTGGGCCCGGACATCGTGACTCTGCAGGCCCACATTCTCCAGCAGCAAACGCATCCGGATGCGTCCGGCCAGTTCTCGTGGATTCTGTCGGCATTGTCGATTTCGGCAAAGATCATCGCGGCACACGTGCGACGCGCGCGCCTCGACGATGTGCTCGGCGCCGTCGGCAGCCAGAACGTGCAAGGCGAACAGCAGCAAAAGCTCGATGTGATCGCCAACGAAATCTTGTTGCGCACGCTCGGCGGACGCGAAGGCGTCGCCATCGTCGCCTCCGAGGAAAACGAGGAGCCGGTGATTCTTCGTAGCGACGATTCGAGCGAGCGCAAGTACTGCGTGCTGTTCGATCCGCTCGACGGCTCGTCGAATCTCGATGTCTGCGGCTCGGTCGGCACGATCTTCAGCATCCTGCGCAAGGATCGCCGCTCGCAGAAGGCAGCCGATTCGCTGCTGCAACCCGGGCTTCAGCAAGTCGCCGCCGGTTACGTTCTGTACGGGTCATCGACAGTGTTGGTGCTGACGGTCGGCAACGGCGTGGACATGTTCGTGCTCGATCCGTCCTACGGTGCGTTCATCCGCGTCGCGCAGGGCCTGAAGATCCCGAAAGCGCACAAGTGTTACTCGGTGAACGAAGGCAATCGCCTGAGCTTTCCGCAGGGATATCAGCAGTACCTGACCTGGGCGCAGGAGCACGGCTATTCGAGCCGCTATGTGGGCGCCATGGTCGCGGACGTTCATCGCATTCTTCTGCAGGGCGGTGTCTTCATGTATCCGCCGACCAAGAAGGCGCCGAACGGCAAGCTCCGGCTGATGTACGAGGCCAATCCGATGGCCATGCTGATCGAACAGGCCGGCGGCAAGGCCGTCTGCGCGCCCGATCAGCGCATCCTCGAAGTGCAGCCGACAGACATCCATCAGCGCATCCCGGTCGTTCTCGGCAGCCCGGACGAGGTCGACCACGTGGTCGAGCATCTGCGCAAGAGCTGACTCCTCTGGCATTTCGCGCGTACGAGCAGGCCTACGCCGCACGCTCGCCGCGCGAAGCGAGCGCCCGGGGTGTATCCTTCGCACCCTGGTTTTTGGCCCTCGCAAGGTTTCACGGTGCTCACGGCTGACAAAGTTCTAGTTACTGTCGGTACTCCCTGCTGCATTTCAGCTGTCGGCACCACCCAGACGTACCTGGCGAAAGTGTCGGGCGCGCCGGAGTTCATCGGGCTGGCGGCGTTCGATGCTGGCCTCGTCGATGTCGATCCTCAGCCGGATGGGAGCCTGCGCTTCAAATGGTCGAACGGCGAGCCTGCATCGCTCGAAGAGATCGAAGCGCGGCACGGCGCGTCTCTGCGCGCCAACATGGGGATTCGTCACATCGATGAGCTGACGAAGCTCGGCGATACCGTCGTCACGGATATCGTGGCGAGCCTGCCGCACGATTTCGCCACCGGCGGCTTGCGGCGCCTCGGCGGGCTTTCCTTCCGCGAAGTGCGCGATTCGGCCCTGAGAGATATGTACGGGCTGTTCGACGACGATCCGCGGCTCGGACCTTCGTTGCAAGCGCAGCTCTTCGTGTGCAGCGGCCTCGGCGCGCTCGCAGCGTTGCCGGTGTCGCTATCGGAATTGTTGCCGCACCCTTACGCGTTCCGGATCGTGGCCGCAACCGCATTTGCGGGTCTCGACGCCCTGCATCAATGGCGCAATGCCGGCAGCGTTCCTCCCGACGACAAGCTGCGCGACAAGTTCGCCATGCGGCTGGCGAACTCGCTCGCCTCGCACGGACCGGCGCTGATCTCCACGATGCTGGCGCCCGCCTACAGTCTGAGCAAATCGCTCAAGAATCCGTCGCTGCTCGACTCGCTGAAATCGCCTGATGGCTACATGCGCGTGCCGCAATCGCCGCTGAATGCGGTCGGAGCTTGCGCGTCGAGCTCGATTGCATTCTGCGAGATCGCACCGCAGATGCTGCTCGATTATCCCGGCTATCAACGTCCGCAGCTTGCGCTCTGGACTGCTGCAGATGCCGCCGTGCGTCCGCAGTGGGGCTTGCTCGATGCGTTCGGTCCCGGTGCATTGATGACGCGCGGCAAGCTCGAAGCGTTGAATGCGGGGCGAGCTCCGCAAGAACGGCGTCCGGTCGATCAGTGTCTCGCGCCGTTCGACGTCGATGCGAACGGTACGGTTGTGGGCGAAGGAGGCTCGGGATTGTTGATCACGACGCTCGACTTCGCGTTGCGCAACTTCCTGGACATTACGTCCATCATCGCAGGCTGGGGACAGAGCGGCGAAGCGGGCGGCAAGGCGCATTTCGCAGGCGTCGGTTTCGGCGGCGAGAACGCGATCATTCATGCGCTCGATCTCGCCTATCGCGGTCATGGCTACGGTATTACGGACTTCCAATACTTCGTCGCCCATGCGACCGGCACGCGCACGAATTCGAAGACGGATTTGACGACCGCCGCGAATGCACGCGCAACGGCCGCAGAGCGCCAAGGTTTCAAGGGCAACCTACCGCCGATGATCGTCGGCACGCCGAAAGCCATCGGCGATGGTCATACGATGGGCGAGACAGGTCTCAAGGCGGTGGCACAGGCGATTCAATACTTGCTCGGCAAACCGGCCGTCGGCGTGCCGACATTGCGTCAGCTCGATCCCGATCTCGGTCCGGTCACCGAATCCTTCGTTCTCGACCGCAACCCGCACACGGGAAACAACGACGGCGGTGCCCTGTGCGCCACGCAAGGTTTCGGCGGGTACAACGGTGCGATCGCCTTGCGCGCAGCGAATCCCGAATCGCTCGCGCGCTATTCGCCGGACCGCAAAGTGCTCGACGCCTATCTCGAACGCTGGCCGGAATTGCGTCGCGAACGCGAGCTGCGCGAGCTACGCTGGCGCACTCGCCGCGCAAGCGCGCTCGAGCTTGCGCAGATGCATCGGTGGAAAGGGCTCGATTGAAAACAGGCTGTAGCCTGTACGTCAGGCCTAGCACCGCTGCGCACGTCTTCTCGCTGAGCGCACACGGTGTGGGTCGCGAAGCGTGAGGCCGGTGAAAAGAGGCACCGAAGAGAACGTTCTCCCGCTGCCGCACGGACCGTGAAAGAGCGCCTTCTTTTCTACGGCATCGGTACAGCCTGAGCTCGCCCGTCCCTTCCGCGAATCGCGGAAGGGAGAGGGCACGCGCCACTTAATTGGCTTTCTTTCCCGTGAACGTTCCTTCGCCCATGTCGCCGTACGACACTTTGCCCTTGATCGTGTCGCCTTCGACCGTGCCCGAGTACGTGACGGTGAGCTCCATACCTTGGGCGCTCAGCGTGTACTTGAGCTCGACCTCGTTGCCCTTCACCGTGCCCGTCACGGGTGCTTCACCGAGCTGACCTTTGTAGGTGCCGGTGACTTGATTGCCGTTCTGGGTCAGCTCGAACGTGGGGTTGCCGGAGCCCATGGACATCTCGACCGACATATTCCAGGTCCCGGCCACATTGGCGTCCGCGGCGAACGCGGACATCGCAAATGCACCGAGCGCGGCTGCCGAAATCACGATCATTCTGCGTAGCGTATTCATGGATCTCTCCGTTGGTTGACTCAGAGGTTGCTCATTGTGCCGCCGCGAACCCGGGAATGGGCGCACTTCGGCGTGTTCGAAATGGTTTCGTCGGTACACCTTACCGAGCGGAAGGCACGCAATACCGCAATTGGATTTTGAAATTGTCGCTGGCAATGAGTTGCCCGGTCAAACCTACTGCAAAATCAAGACGACGAGACCGAGACTCATCGAGCGGCATCGCATTCCGTGTTCTGCAACTCGTTTCGCCACGCAGTCCTGTGCAACAATTCGCTCCCTAATGAAGCACCGTATCCGCCACTTCACTCCGCGAGTTTTCTGGATTGCCACGATCGCTGCCGCCGCGGTGCTCGGCGCAATCGTGGCTGTGCCGCAATGGCTATCCAAGCAGGCGCGTCTGGAAGTGCTGCGCTCGAACGTCGCGCAGATTGCGCAGTTGGCGGCCAGCGTCGTCGATGGCGATTTGCATCGTCAACTGCTCGACCCTGCCAATTACACGTCCGAGCTGTACGAGCTGGCGCTCGAGCCGCTCGTGCGCTTCCATTCGGCAGCAACCGACGTGTTCTACGTCTACACGATGATGGAGCGCGACGGAAAGACCGTGTTCGTGCTCGATACGGCCGCTTCGGACAAGCTCGTAACGTCGCGCAAGCTCAAGGCTTCGTCGTACATGGAGCCGTTCGCGCCGCTCGATCAGGAGCCCGATCCCGACTGGCTGCAACGCATCGCACGCGGCGAAACGTACGTGTACCCCTTCTTCCTGCACGACAGCTACGGCTACTTCCTCTCGGGCCACACACCGATCTACGACAGCGCCGGCCGGTACAGCGGCTTCGTCGGCGTGGATTTCGATATCGAGTACTACCTGGCGCGCGAGGCTCGCTTCCGCACGATCTCCATCGGCACGCTGACCGCTGCGATGCTGATCGCGCTGCTCATCGGTTATTTCGTAGCCCGTTATCACTACTCGTTGCAGCATCGCATTCAGGAGCATTACGCGCTCTCGATTCACGACGAGCTCACTCATTTGCTGAATCGGCGCGGCGCGATGCATGCCATTGCAACCGCCACGACGCTGCGAGCGAGTAGCTATGCTGCCATTCTCGTCGACGTCGACGACTTGAAGCACATCAACGACACGTACGGTCACGCGGCAGGCGACGATTTCTTGCGCAAAGTAGCGGATGGAATACGCGGGAGCGTGCGCGATGCCGATATCTGCGCGCGACTCGGCGGCGACGAATTCCTGGTATTCGCCAGCGGCTGCGATCTCGATGCCGCTACGGAGATCGCCAGAAGAATCTTGAAACGTGTTTACGCACGGGACTCATCCGAGCCCGATGCCTTCGGCGTCTCGATCGGCATCAGCATTGCGAGCGGCCCGCATGTCGATTTCGACGACATGTATCGCTCCGCCGATCGCGCGCTGTACAGCGCGAAGACGGGAGGCAAGAACAGGTACGTTGTTGCAGCATAGCTGCAACGACAGGCTGGTAGGCTCTAGGCTGTAGACTGTAGGAAGCTTGCGCGCGTTGCGCGCATCAGCCCAGCGCCCAATTCGAACATCGCGCGACATCGCGCGCTCTACCTTCAGCCTTCGGTCTTCGGTCTTCAGCCAGCGTTGGCCGGGCTAACGCCCGGCCAACGCTCTCGGCACAACGCCACGAATCTCGCACCTGCCTGCGACAGCGGCCGGTGCTTCAAGTGATACACGGCGACTTGGCGTTCGATGCTGGAGAACGGCAACCCTTCGATCGGCACGAGCTCGGGAGGAAGGTTCGTGACGAGATCCGACACATAAGTGACGCCTTTGCCTTCCGCGACCAGGGCAAGTCGCAATTCCATGTGACTGACTTCCCAGACCGCTGCAAAAGCGTTGCGCAGACGATCGCCGCCCGGGCGACGCGGATTCTCGTCCAGGTACGAAGTGATGAGCGGCAAAGTACGCAGTGTCCCTCGCGGATCGCGCCGCAGCGCTTCGCGACTCGGGTGGTCGCGCGAGATCATCAAACGGCGCGTTTCGGAGAAACACGGATGCACGGCGAAGTAATCGGGCATCGTGTGATGGAGAGGCCCGAGCCCGACCTCCCAGCGTCCTTCCGAAACGCCAGAGACGATTTCGCGGCTCGGCGCGACGACGACCTTGAGACGGGTCAGCGGGTTGCGCTCCGAGAACTCGCGAAGCAGGCTCACTCCGAAACGCACGTTTGCCGCAGGGGACAACGCGAGCGACAACGTCGACAACGCACCCGATTTGATTTGCGCAATGTCGGCCAGCGTCTCCCGTTCTTCGTTCATCACGGTCTCGGCGAAACGCAGGAACCGCATGCCCGCTTCCGTCAGCTGCGGAGGATTGCCGCGGCGTAACAATGTCGTCTCCAGCCGATGCTCGAGATTGGCAATCGCCTGGCTGACCGCCGACTGCGACAGGCCCAGCCGTTCTGCCGCTCGACTGAAGCCGCCCGCTTCGACGACCGCGTGAAAACAACGGATTTCGTTACGCTCGATTTGCATGGGGAGAATTCTTCGCCTCCGCACGGGCCAATGCAAACGAACCGTCCGGGTCGTCGGCTATCGCATGAGCTAATAGGTCCATCGGTGCCGGGCCATGGCTCCGGCTTCCTCGCCGCGCTACGTTTCTACGGCGATTTCGCTGTCGGAGGTGTGCCGTGACCGAAACTACATCCATAAACAAAGGGCTCGAAGGCGTCATCGTCAATACGACGTCCGTGTCTCACGTGGATGGCGAAGCTGGACGCCTCTATTACCGCGGCGAACCGATCGAAACGCTGGCACAGCGGCGTTTTGCCGAGGTCATGCACCTCGTCGTGTTCGGCTCGTTGCCGGATGCAGCACGGTTGAGCGAAGTCGAAGACTACTTATGGGAAGCGGGGCGCCTGCCGCCCGAGTTCATTGCAACGCTTCGACAACTGGCCCGTCACGGTGCGCACCCCATGGCGACGCTGCAAGCAGTCACGCCATTGCTTGCGCTCGAACCGCCCGCCGTGCGTTTGGGACGCACCGCCGCCGAGGAAGAAGGACTGCTGATCGCCGCACGCATTCCGGCGGTAATCGCCACAATCCGAGCTGCGCTCGAGGACCATCCCGATCCCGTCTATCCCAGCAGCCGACGGTACGGCGAGCGTTTCTTGCAAATGTTCGAAGGCGCCGATGCCAGTCCGGAAGCGGTCGAGGTGTTCGAGTCCACGCAAATCTTGCAGCTCGACCACAACTTCAACGCGAGCACCTTTACCGCGCGCGTCGTCACGTCCACCGATGCGCCGCCCGCCTCGGCGCTTGCGGCCGCCATGGGCGCGCTGTTCGGACCGAAACACGGCGCTGCGGATCAGCTCGCGTTGGAAATGGCGCAAGAAGTCGGCGATCCGAAGAACTCCGAAGCCTTTGTCGCGAAATGTTTGGAGACTCGCCGGCTCGTGATGGGCATGGGACACCGCGAGTATCGCGTCGTCGACCCGCGTGCCCGCATCATCAAGTCGCTCACCGGACGCTTGGCCTTGCAGCAGGAAACGCAGCGCTTGCTCGAAATCCTCTGTGCGGTGGAAGAGTCGTTCATCGCGCAAACTGCGGCCAAGAAGCGGCCGCTGCGCGCGAACATGGAGTTCTACAAAGGCATCGTGTATCTCGCGCTCGGCATCCCGAAGGAATTCTTCACGACGATGTTCGCCGCTTCGCGTGCTTTCGGCTGGACAGCCCACGTCGTGGAGCAGCGTCAGGACAACCGGATCATCCGGCCGGCGGGACTGTATGTGGGACCGCCGCCGCGTGACTCGTGACTGGTGACTCGTAAGGGCCGCATAGAATTGCGGCCTTCGACAAGCCCAGTAATCACGTTTCGCGATCTTCCTTACTGGCACTTCGCCTGCTCTCCGTTGCTCAAGGAGCGGAGAGCATTCTTTCCTTCTTTCCATTCCGACCGCTGGGCCCTACATTTTCGTGTTTGACTTCTTACGCTCAGTCACGAGTCACGAGCATGCCCATCACCTGGAACGACTTCGAGAAAGTAGAGCTGCGGGTTGGCACCATCGTCGACGTGCAGGATTTTCCTGAAGCGCGTAAGCCGGCGTGGCGCTTGCGTGTCGATTTCGGTCCGGAGATCGGCATCAAGCAATCGAGCGCGCAGATCACGCATCACTACTCGAAGGAAGCGTTGCTCGGCCGTCAGGTCATCGGTGTCGTGAATTTTCCTCCCAAGCGCATCGGACCGTTCGTGTCCGAAGTGCTGATCACTGGCTTTCACGATGCAGATGGACACGTCGTACTCGCGATTCCCGAACGCAGCGTTCCGAACGGTGCAAAGCTGTTGTGAGCACCCGCGTGCGATGGCGCATTGCGCGATGCCTGAGCGACAATTCGCGCTAGTCACTGCACAGGTCTTGCGATGCTGTTCTCTGAGGTTCTCGATTCCATCGAATTCGACGGTTCGGTCGGTCGTGTCACGATCACCGAGGACTGGTCTCAAGGGCGCGCGACGTACGGCGGGCTCGTTGCCGCGGTCGGCAATGCGACGATGCGCAAGCTGGTACCTTCCGATCGTTTGTTACGTTCGCTGCAAACGACGTTCGTCGGTCCGGCCGGTCCGACGACGTGGCGACTCGACGCTAAAGTGCTACGCGTCGGCAAGGCTGTCACGGTGGCACGGTGCGACATCATCGATGGCGACAACGTCGCTGCGACATTGGTCGGCGTCTATGGCGGCTCGCGCAGCTCGGTGATCGACGTTCGACCGGAACCGACACGCGCGGCGCGTGCGATCGACGAGATCAACGAAGTGCGCTTCAAACCCGGCCTGGCCCCGAACTTCATGCAGCATTTCGCGATCCGCTGGGCCGAGGGCGCAAAGCCGTTCTCCGGTTCGCCGCGTACTCCGACGAAAGCCTTCATCCGCCACCGCGACCCAGCACCGCTCACCGAATCTCACGTCGTCGGTTTGATCGACTGCATTCCGACGGCAGCGATCTCGATGTTCAAGAGCCCTGCGCCGTTCAGCTCGCTCACGTGGACGCTCGAATTCTTCGAGCACGACATCGAGTTTCCGTCAGAACGCTGGTGGCGCATCGACACGGATATCGATGCGGCGGGGAACGGGTATGTGAATCAGACGGGCGTGCTGTACAACCCGGATGAAAAGCCTGTGGCGCTGACGAGGCAGGTCGTCGCGGTGTTCGGCTAGACGCTGCGCTGGGCGCTGCGCACGCCACAGGGCTCGGGGCGTGGGACTCGGGGCTCGGGGTTAAACGTTGCGGCCTATCCCTTAGTTGACCCTCGGCTTGAGCCCGTGAGTTTCAATCACCGCGTGGCGCCGTTCGGAGGGACGACTCTTCCCTCCCCAAGCCCCAAGCCCCGCGTCCCAAGCCCTCACCAGATCTTCACCCTCTCCTCCGGCGCCAGATACAACTTGTCGCCGGGCTGTACGTCGAACGCGGCGTACCACTCGTCCATGTTGCGGACGACGCCGATCACGCGAAACATCGCGGGGCTGTGCGGATTGCTCATGACGCGATTGCGCAACGACTCCTCGCGTCGCAGCTCGCGCCACACCTGGGCCCATGACAAGAAGAACCGTTGATCGCCGGTGAAGCCGTCGAGCACGGGCGCTTCTGCATCGTTGAGCGCGAGCTTGTAGGCGGCATAGGCAACCGTGAGTCCGCCGAGATCGCCGATGTTTTCGCCCGCGGTCAGGCGTCCATTCAATTTCAGGCCCGGCAGCGGTTCGTACTGCGCGTACTGATCCACGATGCGATCGACGAGCCCCTTGAAGGCCTTCTCATCCTCGGGCTTCCACCAGGTGCGCAACACACCGTGTGCATCGGACTTCGCGCCTTGATCGTCGAAGCCGTGACCCATTTCGTGACCGATCACGCCGCCGATCGCACCGTAATTCACTGCCGGATCGGCATGCGGATCGAAATACGGCGGCTGCAAGATGGCCGCCGGGAAGACGATTTCGTTGAACGTCGGGTTGTAGTACGCGTTGACGGTTTGCGGCGTGAGGAACCATTCGTCGCGATCGGTCGGCCTGCCGAGCCGGCTCAAGTCGTAATTCCACTCGAACAGCCGCGCACGAACCGCATTGCCGAACGCATCGCCTGGGCGCACGTCGAGCGCACTGTAATCCTTCCACTTGTCCGGATAGCCGATTTTCGGTTTGAAGGTCTGCAGCTTCTCGAGCGCGACCTTCTTGGTGTCTTCCGACATCCAATCGAGCCCGCGAATCCGATGCGCATAGGCGCGGCGCAGATTCTCGACGAGATCGAGCATCTGCTCCTTCGCCTCGGGCGGGAAGTGCTTCTTCACGTAGAGCTGCCCAACGACTTCGCCGATCGCACGGTCGAGCGCGTCGATGGCGCGCTTCCAGCGTTCGCGCTGTTGCTGCTGCCCGTTCAGAACGCGGCCGTAGAACTCGAAGCGTTCGTCGTCGAACGCCTTCGGTAGCACGCCTGCGTGCGCCACCAAGTAGTGGTAACGCAGATAGGTGCGCCAACGATCGACGGGCACGGAGGTAAAGAATGCAGCCAGCGATTGCACGGCATCGAGCTCGGCAACGATGAACTCCGGCTGATCGGCCAGGCCTGCCGCAGACAGGAACTCCTGCCACGGATAGTTCTTCGCGAGCGCGCGCAGCTGATCGCCGGTACGCAAGTTGTACGTCAACTCCCGCTCGCGCCGCTTCTCGATCGGCCAGTGCCGCTGCGCGATCTGCGTCTCGAGATCGAGCAGTGCACGCGCCTTCTGCGCCGAATCCGTCTCGCCCGCAAGCGTCAACATGCGTTCGACATGCTCGACGAACTTGGTGCGCAGCTCGACGAACTGCGCGTCCTTCTTCAGGTAGTAATCGCGATCGGGCAGGCTCAAGCCGCCTTGCACGACGATCGCGATGTAACGATCCGGATTCTTCTGGTCGATCGTCACACCGATGTTGACCGGCGTTTCGAGGCCGAGATCGGGACGTCCCAAGAGCCGTGCGATGTCGGCGTGCGTCTTGGCCTCGGCGATTTCCTCGAGTCCCGGCTCGGCTGGCGCCAGACCGGCCTTCTCGATCGCATCGACGTCCAGGAACGCACGATAGAAGTCGTGAACCTTCTGCTCCGGAGAGCCGACCGGCGCTCCGGGTTGTAGCTCTTCGAGAATCGCATGCACTTGATGCTCGGTATCGACGTCGAGCTTCGTGAAGCTGCCCCAGCCAGTCAGGTCCGGCGGAATGGTGTTGGACTCGAGCCATTTGCCGTTGGCGTAACGATAAAAGTCATCGCCCGGCTTCACGCTCGTATCCATGCCCGCCATGTCGAAGCCCCACGAGCCGATGGCTGCTGTGGGTGCCGGCGCAAAACGCGGCGGCCGTTCCGATTTGCTGCATCCGGCCGCGAAGACGATGACCGCCGCCGCGAGCGCGGCCGTGAGTTCTCGATGCATCGAAGGATCCTCGCTGAAAGGTCGGGGAACGATACTGCCGCGCTTTGCATCAACTCAAGCGCAACGATCCGCGAGTCGGCATTGCGGTAACGCGAAACGAGCGGCGTATACAGTTTCGCACCGACCGCTGGTTGCTTACGCTCGAAACGCCGAACCGGACAGGCAAATCGAGGAGCGCCCCATGATGCGAATCGGCGTTTTGGTATGCACTGCACTATGGGCCATTCCGACCGTCGCTGCCGAAGATTTCCGGGTCATGAAGCTCGAGCAGGACGTGCGCAATCTCGAGCGGCAGGTTCAAACGCTGGAGCGGGAAGTCCGTGCGCTTGCTCAAAGCACGCGCTCGCCGGTATCGACATCCGAGCTGGCGCGCTCCGGCCGCGAACCCACGCTCGAGCCGGATCGAACGTGGCTCAGTGCAAGCGCCTGGGATCGAATTCGTATCGGTATGGATGAGCTCGAGGTCATCGAAATCCTGGGCCGTCCGACCGCGGTTCGACCTGCCGAATCCGAGCGCCGTGCGCTGCTGTACACACTGGAGATCGGCACGACCGGCTTCTTGACGGGTTCGGTCGTTTTCGAGAACGGTCAGGTCGTCGACGTGCAAAAGCCAACGCTGCGATAGCCGCGCTAAGACGCCGTGCGCAACACGGCGACGATATCCGTGACGCCGTTGATGACGAACTGCACACCCATGCAGATCAGCAGGAATCCCATGATTCTCGCCGTGGCATTCATGCCGGTCGTGCCCAGTAGACGGTCGAGGCGCGTGGCGGCACGCAGCACGACATAGGAAATGATGGCGGTCACGGCGATACCGACCGCGACGAATATGTGTCCGAAAATGATCGAGCCGCGCTCTTGAATCGTGGAGGACACGCCGATCACGACGGCAATGGAGCCCGGACCGCTCAAAGCCGGCATGGCGAGCGGCGTGAAGGACACATCGGGCTTCTGCAGCGCCTCGGCCTGTTCCTGTTTCGTGATCGGGGGCGATTCGGGAAACAGCATGCGAAAGCCGAGGTAGCTCACGATCATGCCGCCGGCGATCCGCAGCCCCGGTATCGAAATTCCGAAGAAGTTCATGATGAGTCCGCCGGCGATGAGAAAGGTCGTCAGGATGCAGAACATGTAAATGCATGCGCGGCGGACTTGCTGCGTGCGCTCCGCATCCGTCAAGTTGGCGGTGATGGCGGCGACGAGCCCGGCCGCCGAAAACGGATTCACGATCGGCAGCAAAGCGCCGACAGTGCTCAACACGAGCGTGAATCCTTCGACGAACCAGGACATGTGCGGTGGATCGGAGCGAATACTTCGCGAGCAGCCGGGGCGAACATACACGATTGCCTGCGCAATTCGAACTGTGCCGGCGTGATGCGGTTCTCGCGCGATCCATGAGAGGATGCGCGCGATGGCCACGAACCTCGTGCACGACATGTCGACGCAACCGGTTGCCGTCTCGGACCGCGCATCGTTCAAACTCGTCCTGCTGAGCGCGTTATATGCAGCTCAAGGCCTGCCCTATGGTTTCTTCACGCTGGCATTCCCGGTCGTACTGCGCGAAGCCGGCCTGTCGCTGATCGCGATCGGTGCGACATCGCTGTTGTATCTGCCGTGGACGCTCAAGTTCCTGTGGGCACCGTATCTGGATGCGGTACGTAATCGCAGGGCGTGGCTGCTCGCGCTACAGGTCAGCGGCATCGTCGGTGCCTTGGTACTGAGCCAGCTGCCGATCGAGGCGAGTTATGTGCCGATCGCCGTTGCCATTTTCGCGTTCAGTTTCATTGCCGCCTCGCAAGATGTGCTGACGGACGGCCTGGCCGTACGCACGCTCGATTCGCGCGAGCGCGGTCTGGGAAACGGCGTGCAGGTAGGCGCGTACCGCATCGGCATGATTCTCGGCGGCGGCCTGTTGCTGTTCATCTTTGCGCGCACGAGTTGGTCGACGATGTTCGTGTGCATGGCCGTCTTGCTCGCCATCACGACCGTGCCCGTGCTCCTCTATCGCAGTCCGAAGCAAGAGCCGCGTGCCGATATGCCGGCCCGGAAGCTCCCGCTCGAATGGCTCAGACGGCTGCTGATGCCGGGCATGCTCGGCTTCGTGCTGCTCATCTTCTGTTTCCGTTTCGGCGATGCGATGATTTCGACGCTGCTCGGATTGTTCTTGAAGGATCGGCAGGTGAGCACGGAGACGATTGCGCTCATGAAGGGCACGGTGGGATCGGCGACGAGCCTACTCGGCGCGCTGCTCGGCGGCATCTTTACGTTCAAAGTCGGCCGTCGTTTCGCTGTGCTTGCGACCGGCCTCGGTCAAGCGCTTTCCTTCGTGCCGTATTGGATCTCGGCGCTCGGCGTCGGCGGTATCGGCCTGCTCTGGTTCGCAACCGTCGTCGAAGGCATCGTGGGCACAATGGCCACCGTTGCGTTGTTCACGTTGATGATGGATGCGTCGGATCCCGAGCACGCCGGCACGGATTACACCGTGCTTGCAAGCGTGTACGTGCTCGTCAGTTCGGCGGGTCAGCTCGCGGGCAGTGCGATCGCGCAGTTCTTCGGGTACGTAACGACGTTCGGAATCGGTATTGCGCTCACGCTCGCCGGTACGCTCGCCCTGGTGTTCGCCTTGGATCGACGGCCAATGCCGGCGCGCGTTGCGGAGGTCTGGAAGACGCCGGTTCGTGCTGCGTAGCTGAGCGGGCGCAGCGCTCAATCGACCTGCGCGAGATCCGGTGCCCGAAGCTCTGCGTTTTCCGCCAGCGGCAGCTCGACGAAGAATCTCGCCCCCTGACCCGGTGCGCTGTCCGCCCACACGCGTCCGCGCATGCGTTGCACCGCCTTGCGTACGAGCGCAAGCCCGATGCCGGTCCCGGGATAGCGCTCATCGCGATGCAGACGATGAAAGATTTTGAAGATCTGTTCGTGATGGGCCATGTCGAAGCCGATCCCATTGTCCTCGATTTCGAGCACGACCGTTTCGCCGCTGCGTCTGGCATACACGCGCAAGCGAGCATCGGGGATCGCGCGCGAATACTTGAGCGCGTTCTCGATGAGATTGCGCAGCACGAGCATGAGCCCCTCGGCATCGACCTTCAACGTCAAGGGCTCGACATCGACTTGTACATGAACGCTGCGCCGCTGGATCTCGTCGGCGTAGTGCGCGAGCGCGGCCTTGACCGCTGCCTGCAAGTCCACCGCGGTGACGCTGAGCTGCCTGCGCTCCATGTGCGAATAGGCGAGCAAGTCGTCGATCAGCTCGGCCATCGTCAGCGCGCCTTTACCGATGCGCTCGATGTATCGCTGGATGTCCGGCGGGGCGCCCGGTCCCAAGTGCTCGCGAAGCATGTGTGCGAAACCGTTGATCGTACGCAGCGGCGCTTTCAAGTCGTGCGCAACTGCGTAAGCGAAACTTTCCAGCTCGCCGTAAGCCCGTCCGAGCTCGGTCGTTCGCTGAGCAACGCGCCGCTCGAGCTGCACATTGAGCTCGCGATACCGGCTTTCGCTTGCTTGCAGCTCTGCGTTCGCGACCGCGAGCTGCCGGTTGGCACGAATCAGTTCTTCGTTCAGACGTTGCGCTTCATCGTGAATCCATGCTTCTCGAACGCCCAGAATCACGGCAAACAGGATGAAGAGCACGGCAGCGATCCCGAGCGTGCGGGGAGAGGCGTGCGGGGCCGTAATCAGCACGACGATGACCATGACGGCGATCAGCAACGCAGGGATCACCGCTTCGAGCCAGCGCTCGCGCGCGAGCATGCGATGCGGCATCTCGACGCTCGGATGCGCATCCAGCCAAAGGCGCTCGTGCGCCGCGCAACTCAGGAAACAGAAGACGACGGTCCAGCTTGCATTGACCGGACCGTTCGGAGAGTAGCTCTCGGTCAGAACCGAGTACGAATAAATCAGGTTCGTCAGCGAATACACGCCCGCGCCCGCGACGATCAGCAGCATCGAGGTCCAAACCCGATTCCAGCGATAGGTGCACAGCGCGAACAACGCGACGAGAAACGTGCCGGCCAGTAGCCCGCTGTGCACGGCGCCGACGAAGACCACGGCGCCGGAGGCGGCGGTGCTCGACACCGGTTCCAGCAGTCCCAAGACGCCGGTTGCAGCCAAACAGCACACGACCAGCCCGACATTGCCCAAGTGTTTCGGCGCGAGCGGTTCGGTGCCGCGCACTTCGGGCAGGTTCAAGATGCCGGCAATGAGACACACGGCAAACAATGCGTAGAAGAGCTGCGCGACGTTCGGAAACGTCACCGGCTGCCCGAGCACGAGTTGCTGGACATCCCAAAAGAGCTGGCCGACGAACCAGCTTGCGCAGCCGAGCGCAATCCACCGCCATCCCTTGCGTGCCGACGCCGAAACGCGCTTGGCCGTCTTCGCACACAGCAGAAGGGCAATGAACGAGGCGAAGGTCCAGGTCAGGTCGTTGATCCAGATCGCCGCCGCAGGCGTGACGATCGAAATAGCCACGACATGCGCGACGATTGCGACTCCCCAAGCATAGGCCACGACCCACCGAGCGCCGGGTCGTGCCATGGACTCGACAGGTTGCGGCTCTGCAGTCATCGGCCTAAGGGGATCGCGTGTTCACTGCGCCAACTGTCACGGAATTCGACGATCAGTCGGCTGCATCGCCATCCGCTTGATCGCCGGCATCGATCACGACGACGGTGACGTTGTCGCGCGCACCGGCGGCCAGCGTGGCATCGATCAGCGCCCTGGCGCTTTCGTTCACTGCGCCGCGTCCGAGGATCTCGGCGATTCGTTCGCCCGACAATTCGCGCGTGAGTCCGTCCGAGCACAACAAATACCGGTCTCCAAGCCTCACGCGTTCGCGCCGGATCGCAAGCTCGAGCGTTTGTTCGCCGCCGACTGCGCGAGTAATGGCATGGTCGGCGTCATCGCTGAGCGCTCCTTCGATTTGCAACTCGGACGCCCAGGTGTGATCGGTCGTGAGCTGCACGAGCTGGCCGTCGCGCAGGCGATAGGCGCGGCTGTCGCCGGCCCACAAGAACGCACAGGAAGTTCGCTGGGCGATCATGATGACAACGGTGCTGCCGCTGAAGACCGGATCGACCGGCCGCACCGCGGCTGCATAGAGCTTTGCGTTCACCTCGCTCATGCGCTCCTGCAAGTGTTCGAGCGCGTCGTCGAGCTTGCCGCGTATCTCGAACGAGCTCAGTGCATCGCACACCATGCGACTTGCGACATCGCCGTCGCGATGCCCGCCCATGCCATCGGCAACGGCCCACACGCACGCATCGCTACGATCGACGAAGGCGTCCTGGTTCGTCGGCCGCACACGCCCCGTATCGGTGAGCCCGGCCGACGTATAAACAGGATGGATGTCGGCTTCCACCACCGTGTCTTCGAACACGTGTATCTCCCTTCCGCNTCGCGTGCCTGCCCTACGGCGGCACACGGCNTATTTCTGGCGATTGCGCGCTAGCGCTTGCAGGCGCTGCAGCTGATCTTCGTACGCCCTTCCGAATTCTTCGACGAACAACGCGCGGAAGCTGGCATCCGCGTTCTGCGTCATCTCGGTGTATTTGTCCCGGTACAGATCCCAGTAACGGAGCTTCGCAGGTACGCCGAGGATGGAACCCTTCTTCATTTGGCGATCGAATTCCTGCTGCAAGCGCGCGGGATCGAATTGCGCCAGCACGGCTTCGAACGCAACGCGCATCGCCGCGACGACGGCCGCCTGGTGATCGCGCAGATCGCGCAGGGCCTCATCGAATGCAGCCGGCGGGGAGAGATATGCCGGGTTGCGTTTGACCAGCAGGTTGTGGAACGCGTCCTCGACGTTCGCGGAGAACTTCAATGGATTGTTGTGCTGCGGCTTGAATGCCGTGCCGGGCAGCCGTAAGTCGTCCTTCACTCGCTCGCGTGCGCGCAGCGCCTCCATGATCCCTTCGAGCGACGTGCGCAAGACTTCACCCAACGTCTGAGCCAATTCGACCGAAGGCTCGACAGCTTCGATACCGGCTGCAGCCAGTAGCGCTTGCAGCGGCTCGTCGCTCTGCGCATGCGGCGCCGGACGAGTGGGCGCCGGTTTCGCTTGCGGTGCGGCATGCGTGCGAACGACCGGGCGTTCGTTGACCTGAGCAACAGTCGCGGTCGACTCGGCCTCGTCCTCGAACCATTCGGTGCGCGATTCGTCCGGTTCGGCTCGAAGACTCGCCGTGCGGTCCTCTTCCCTGTCCAGCATCGCGACGGTCTTGTCGACGTGTCCGCCGAACGCATGGGCCTTCAGCAGATCGAGCGGATCGTTCGCTTGCGCAGCGTCGCGACGCGGCTTTTCGATCCGCACCTGAATGCAATACGTATCGATGTAGAGTCGATCGCCATCCTTGAGCTGATAGGCCTGGGTACGCGGGATACGATTATCGGGCGAGTTCACGAACACACCGTTCGTGCTCGTGTCTTCCACGAAGAACTTACCGTTGAGATATCGGATCAGAGCGTGACGACCGGAGACGTAGGGGTCGGGGAAGACCCAATCGTTGTCCGGCAACCGACCGATCGTCCCGCCGATGGAATCGAAGACCTTGCGCCTCGCAGGGCCCAGAACTTCGGCCTGCTCGCCCATTACTTCCAGCGTGAGGATCATGAGCGCCTACAATCCCTGATGTGCGAAGAGATCCGGTAATGAAAGCCGATGCAGTAGCCTGTCAGTATCGGCCATAGGTCTGCAACAATAATGCGTCTTGGAGCACATTTCGCCGGGGATCGCCTATGACGAGATCTCTGCCTTTTCTTGCCGCATCCCTGTTCTGCCTTATGGTCAGTGGGATCGGGCATGCCGAACCGCTGGTAACAGAGGGGTTCATCAACGCGCCGGTCGAGGAAGTCTGGCGGCTGTTCACGACTTCCGAGGGGTTCAAGGCCACCGGGGTCGCCCATGCGGAGGTGGACCTGCGCATCGGCGGCTACATTCGCACGCACTACGATCCGAAGGGAAGCCTCGGCGATCCCAATACGATCGAGAACGAAATCCTGGCTTACGATCCGGGGCGGATGCTGGCGCTGCGCATCAAGCGCGCGCCCGCGGATTTTCCGTTCAAGAACGCCATGCAAGGCACCTGGACGGTCATCTATCTCGAGCCCGCCGGGACCATGACCCGGGTGCGCATCGTCGGTCTTGGTTACTCGGACGATTCCGAATCGCAGGCCATGCGCGAGTTCTTCGCGAAAGGCAACCGCGCCACACTCGACCTGATGGCCAAGCCTTATTGGCCGAAGTGCACCAGCTGTGTGCAAGAGCAGCCCTGATGAGGCTTCGCGCGTGCCTCCGCTTTTCCCCTCGGGCGGCTTGACTGGACATGCCGGTGATCGTTGAGTTTGCAACTCTCAGGCAGTCTTGAAATGGATCGCAATTACATCGAACGCGAACACATCGTCGATCGCTACCTGGCCGGCGAGCTCACGGTGCGAGAGGCCCGCGAGTTCGAAAAGTACTGCCTCGAGCATCCGCAGTTCTTGAACAGCTTGCCGATACCCGTGCGGCTCAAAGCGCGGCTTTCGCGCCGGCCGCTCGAGGACAGCGAAACAGGCATCTTTCCGGCGATTCCGTCGAGCACCACCCATGCGGCGTTGCGGGCAGCCGAAGAAGGCTTCGACGACGATGAAGACGACGAGGAGCCCGAACCGTCGGCCGGTCGGGTCGTTGCCGGCGGCGCAAACCGCTTCGTCGTATTCGGGCTCATCTTCGCGCTCATTGCAGCCATCGCGGGACTGATTGCGTATGCCGTGCAAGCAGGAAAGCTTGCGAACGAGCTGGACGATGTGAAACGCCAAAGCCAGTCCTTGCAGATGCAGGCGCCCGGCAGCGTACAGACCTATCGTCTGAAACTGAGCCGCAATAAACCTTCCTCCCCCACGGTGTCGATCGGTTGGCCGAACCCACCGCAATTCATGGATCTGCACGTCGACGTGACCGAGGGCCGCTACACCACATTTCAGATCACGATCGACAAAGCGGACGGCACGCGTGTGATGCAGATCCGGCGCATCTCGCGCGATTCGAACAAAGAGCTACGTCTTGCGCTCAATTCTTCGGCGTTCGGTCCAGGGAATTACTTGCTGCGATTCGACGGCTACAACTGGCGCGGACAGACGGAAGAGATCGGGTGGGCGATGTTAGGGCTGCAGTGAAGAAAGGACGTGGGGCGCGGGGCCTGGGGCTCGAGGCTACAGGCAATAGCGAGCGCGCTGAGCTCTGGCAAGAGCTAATAGTTGACTGTGGACGGTTGACAGCGAGACGGGCGAACGCGCGCTTCAGCCTTCAGCCTGCAACTTTACGCGCCGGGCTACCCTGCGCGTAAAGTTGCAATGGGCGGATGACTCACCACCGACCGCGTCGCCAACGTGCCGCTCACGCCGACGAGCAATGTGCCCGAAATGAGGCCAACGGCCCACACGAGCGGATCGAAGGTGTAATCGAGATCGAAGAGTCGTTTCGCGAGGAAATAGCCTGCAGCGCTCGCGCCGAGCGCCGCGAGCGTTCCCGATAACAAGCCGAGCGTGGCGAACTCTGCGGCGACGCCTTGGAAAACGACACGGCGGCTTGCTCCGAGCGTGCGCAACATCGCGCTTTCGTAGCGACGTTCGTCGCGCGTAGCCTGAATCGCGGCGAGCAGCACCGTGATACCGGCGAGCAATGTGAATCCGAAAACGTATTGAACCGCAAGCGTCGCCTTGTCCATCACGCCGCGTACTTGCGTAATGATCGCTTCGAGATCGATTGCGGTGACTTCCGGGAAACTGCGCGTGAAGTCGATCATCATCGAACGACGATCCTCCGGAATGTTCACGGCCGTGATGTACGTGCCGGCGGCATCGTCGAGCACGCCGGGCGAGAACACCATGAAGAAGTTCGGTAGGAACGTATCCCAGCGCACTTCGCGGAAATTCGCCACGCGTGCCGTGACGATCTCGCCCGCGACGTCGTAGGTGAGTCGATCGCCCAACTTGAGCCCGAGATTGCGTGCCAGCTCGATCTCCACCGACACGCGCGGTCCGCCGCCATCGCCTTCGCGCCACCAGCGTCCTGCAACGATCCTGTTGCTCGCTTGCGGCTCGTGCGCCCACGTCAGGTTCGCCTCGCGTTCGACGAACTCGCGGCCGCGATCGGTCGGCAGTCGCAGCTCGCTCACCTTCGTGCCGTTGATCTCCACGAGCCGCGCACGAACCATCGGCACGAGATCAGGGACCGGAAGCTGCCGATCGGCGAAAAACGCGCGCATCGGCTCCGCCTCGTCGGCACGAATGTTGATCATGAAATAGTTCGGCGCATCGGGAGGCAGGCTCGCACGCCACTCTTCCATCAAGTCGCGTCGCACGACACCGAGCAACAACAGCACCATCAATCCCAGACCGAACGCGATGATCTGAATGACGCTGTCCCGGCCGCGACGTGCGATGTTCGCCATGCCGTAGCGCCATGCTACGCCGACGCTGCCGCGCAGGTGCGTCAAACCGCGCACGAGCAACCACCCTGCGCCGAACAGCACCGCGAACGTGCCGGCCGTCGCAAGGATCACGTAGACGAGCAACTCGAAATCGCGCAACAGCCACCACAGCAGTCCCACGAGCGAACCGAGTGCCGTGCCGTACACCGTGACGTACCTCAGCGGCGGCGGCTCGAGATTGCGCCGCAACACGCGCGCCGGCGGGACGTGCCGAAGTTGTAGGAGCGGCGGCAGCGCAAAGCCGACGAGCATCAACAGGGAAGTCGTGAGCCCGAGCGCTGCGGGCGCGAGCGACGGTTGGGGCAGCTCGCCTCGAACGAGATCGCGAAGCAGCGTCGCTATCCCGGCCTGCGCGGCGTAGCCGATCAACGATCCTATGACACCTGCGGCAACCGCGAGCATCGCAAGCTCCAGCACGCTGATCTGCAACACCAACCGTTGCGGTGCGCCCATGGCCTTCATCAAGGCCGCCGTGTCGAGATGTCGAGCGACATAGCGGCGGGCCGCAATTGCGACTGCGATGGCCGCGAGCAGGATCGTGACGAGCGCCGACAAGCTCAGGAACCGTCCGGCGCGATCGATCGCCGAACTGATNTGGGGACTGGCGTCGGCCAGATCGGAAATGCGCTCGCTGCGCGTTTTGCGCGCTTCGAGCTCCTGCTTGAACTTTGCGATCGTTTCCGGATCGCCGGCAAACAATGCCGCGTAGCCGATTCGGCTGCCGGTGCGATCGAGCGCGGTCTGCGGCAGCTCATCGAGCCGCATCAGCAACGTCGGCGCAAGATCGACGAATGCCGATCCTTGATCGGGACGGTATTCGAGCACCTTTGAGATCGTGAGCTCCTTCGAGCCGACGCGCACGCGATCGCCCACTTTCGCTCCGAGCTGTGCCATCACGCGCGACTCGAGCCACGCTTCGCCCTCGCCTGGGATGCGATCGATCTCCACGCCCTTGGCGAAAGGCTCGTCGGCAACACGAACGCGGCCGCGCAGGGGATAGTTGTCGGTCACCGCGCGGATCGCAGTGAGCGCACTTTCCTCGCCGACGAATACGACGCTCGGAAATGTCGCGAGCTCTGCCGTCTGCAAACCGGCTTCCTCGGCCATGCGGAAATAATCGCGGCTGATCGGATTGCTCGATCGCAGACGCAAATCCGCTGCGAGCACCTCGCCTGCTTGTTGGTCGACGGCACGGCTGACGCGGTCCGTGAAAAAACCGACGGCCGTCAACGCCGATACCGCAACGAGCAGCGCCAGCATGAGTACGCGCAGCTCGCCCGACTTGCCGTCGCGGGCCAGTGCGAGAACGGCCAGGCGCAGCGCTCTCATACGATTCGTCCGGCTTCGATATGGATGATGCGCTCGCAACGTTTGGCGATCCCTTGATCGTGCGTGACGATGACCAGCGTCGTGCGCATGTCGCGATTGAGATCGAACAACAGATTCATGATGCGCTCGCCGGTTTGCGCGTCGAGGTTGCCGGTCGGCTCGTCTGCGAACAGCACCGCCGGACGGGTCACGAACGCACGGGCGATCGCCACGCGCTGCTGCTCGCCGCCGGAAAGTTGACGCGGATAATGTCCTTGCCGGGCCGTCAGATTGACCTTTGCGAGCACCTCGGCTGCCGCTGCCCGCGCGTTGGGCTGACCCGCCAGCTCGAGCGGCAGCATGACGTTTTCGATCGCCGTGAGCGACGGCACCAAATGAAAACTCTGAAATACGAATCCGACATGACGAGCGCGAACGGCTGCGCGGCCGTCCTCGTCCAATGCCGTGAGCTCTGCGCCGTTGAGCCAGATGCGGCCGCTCGTGGGCTCGTCGAGTCCGGCCAGTAATGCGAGCAGCGTGGATTTGCCCGCGCCCGAGGCACCGACGATCGCCACCGTCTGGCCTGCAGTAATGCTTACATCGACGTCCGCGAGGATGGTCAGCGTTCCTTCCGGACTGCTAACCTGCTTGGTGAGTTTTTCCGCTTTGAGGACCGGTTCCGCAATGCTCATGTGGAGTTCTTGGTCGCGATGGCTTCGGCGTCTGGAATCGTCGCTCAGGTCGCTGTCCGGTTTGCTCGTGCGCTCGGTTTGCATGGCGACAGCCGGCTGTGTCCTTCTCGTCGGTCCTTTCCAGTGGGCCGCCCCTGCAAACGCTGAGAAGCCCGCGATTCTGGTCGTCGGAGACAGCCTGAGCGCCGGCTACGGAATGGCGGTGGATGCGACCTGGGTCGCGCTGCTCGAGCGCAGACTGGCGCAAGAAGGGTACGGGTACCGCGTCGTGAATGCCAGCGTCAGCGGCGATACGACCGGCGGCGCGCTGAACCGCCTGCCTCGCGCCCTGGAGCTTCACAAACCTGCGATCGTGATCCTCGAGCTCGGCGGTAACGACGGGCTGCGCGGCTTGCCGCTCAAACAGGTTCGGGCGAACTTCGAAGCCATGCTCACAAAGATTCAAGCACATGGAGCGAAACCCCTATTGATCGGCATGCGCATCCCGACCAACTATGGCCCGGAATACGCCGACCGTTTCCATGCTTTGTACGGGGAGCTCGCGAAACAGTACGACGTGCCGCGCGTGGAGTTCTTTCTCGATAACGTGGCACTCGATCCCGAGCTCATGCAAGCCGACGGAATTCATCCGAACGCGAAAGCGCAACCCATTCTGCTCGACAACGTGTGGCCGGTGTTGAAGCCGCTGCTACGCAAGTAAAACGGGGAATCGATGGAGAAGATCTGGCTCAAGAACTATCCGCCCGGCGTTCCTGCCGAAATCAATCCGGACGAGTATCCGTCGCTCGTCCACATGTTCGACGAAAGCATCGAGCGTTTCGCCGATCGACCCGCCTTCACGAGCATGGGGCGCACGATCGACTACGCGACGTACGAGCGGCTGTCGCGCGATTTCGCTGCATACCTGCAAAACGTCGCGGGTCTGCAGAAAGGCGATCGCATCGCACTCATGCTGCCGAACGTCTTGCAGTATCCGATTGCCGTGTACGGCGCGTTGCGCGCGGGGTTGACGGTCGTCAACACCAATCCCCTCTACACGGCGCGCGAGCTCGAGCATCAGCTCAAAGATTCCGGCGCCAAGGCCATCGTGATTCTCGAGAACTTCGCGCACACGCTCGCCGAAGTCATCGAGCACACGGAGCTGTCGCACGTCATCGTGACGGCCGTCGGCGACCAGCTCGGCTGGCCGAAATCGTCGATCGTCAATTTCGTCGTGCGTCGCGTACGCAAACAGGTTCCGCGCTGGGAGCTGCCGCACTACGTCGAGTTCAACACTGCGTTGGCTGAGGGGCGATATCGGCAGTTCGCGCCCGTTGCGGTCGGTCCCGAGGACCTCGCGTTCCTGCAATACACGGGCGGCACGACGGGCGTCGCCAAGGGCGCGATGCTCACTCATCGCAACATCGTCGCGAACGTGCTGCAGGCCTCCGCCTGGATCGGCACTGAAGCGCGTTACGGCGAAGACGTCGTCATCACCGCACTGCCGCTGTATCACATCTTTGCGCTCACCGGTAATTTGATGGTGTTCGTGAAGTTCGGCGCGCAGAACATTCTCATCGCCAATCCGCGCGACTTCCCGGCGTTCGTCGCCGAACTGAAGAAGTATCGGTTCACGTACATGAGCGGCGTGAACACGCTGTTCAATGCGTTGCTCCACACGCCCGGATTCTCCGAAGTCGATTTCAGCAACCTGCGAATCACGCTCGGCGGCGGCATGGCTGTGCAGCGCTCGGTCGCCGAACACTGGAAGAAAGTGACCGGCAACGTGCTGACCCAGGCGTGGGGGCTCACCGAAACCTCGCCGGCGGTCTGCGTGAATCCGTTCGGACCGGAGCACGATTTCAACGGCTCGATCGGGCTGCCGATTCCTTCGACCGAGGTCAGCATTCGCGACGATGCGGGCAACGAGCTCGGTATCGGCGAGATCGGCGAAATCTGCGTGCGCGGACCGCAGGTCATGCGCGGCTATTGGAATCGTCCCGAGGAGACCGCCGAAGTGATGCTGCCGGGCGGCTGGTTGCGCACGGGAGATATCGGCCGCATCGACGAAGAGGGTTACGTCTACATCGAAGACCGCAAGAAGGACATGATCCTGGTGTCGGGCTTCAACGTGTATCCGAACGAAGTGGAGGCTGTCATCGCAGCACACCCCGGCGTGCTCGAGGTCGCCGCCGTTGCGCAACCGGACGAGCGCTCCGGCGAGGCGGTGGCGCTGTTCATCGTCAAGAAGGATCCGAATCTGACCGAGCAGCAGGTCATCGACTACGCACGTTCGCAGCTCACCGGCTACAAAGTGCCGCGACACGTGTATTTCCGCGACGAGCTACCGAAAACGAATGTCGGAAAGATCCTGCGGCGAGCGTTGCGTGACGAGCTGCGCGCGAGCGTCCAAGGCTAAAGCAGGCTGTAGGCTGTAGACTGTAGGCTGTAGGAAGAAGATCGCGCGGTGCGCTGCACTTTACCCCTAGCCGCAGGGGGAATTGTTGCGACGCGCCTCGCCGTCGACTCTCCAGCAACTATCAACTCTAGCCAGCGCCAGTGCCCAGAGCCCAAGGTGGCGTGTAGCCTCTGCCTTCAGACTTCGGTCTTCAGCCTTCAGTCTTCAATATGTCTCAACTCCAAAACGACCTGCTCCTACGCGCTCTGCTTCGCCAACCCGTGGACCGCACGCCTGTGTGGATGATGCGCCAAGCGGGTCGCTATCTGCCCGAGTACCGCGCGACGCGCGAGCGTGCGGGCAGCTTCTTGAACTTGTGCATGACGCCGGAGCTGGCGTGCGAGGTGACGTTGCAGCCGATTGCACGCTATCCCCTCGACGCCGCGATTTTGTTCTCCGACATTCTGACGATTCCGCATGCGCTCGGGCTCGGACTGCAGTTCGAGACGGGCGAGGGTCCGAAGATCGAGCGGCCGGTGCGATCGCGCGCGGATGTGCGCAAGCTCGCCGTGCCCGATCCGTTGGTCGAGCTCCGCTACGTAATGGACGCCGTCGCGCTGATTCGCCGCGAGCTGAACGGCAAAGTTCCGCTGATCGGCTTTGCGGGCAGCCCATGGACGGTCGCGACGTACGTGGTGGAAGGCGGCAGCTCGCGCGAGTTCTCGCGCATCAAGGCGATGATGTACGACACGCCCGAAGTGCTGCACGAGCTGCTCGACGTGCTCGCGCGTTCGACTTTGCTTTATCTCAACGCACAGATCGAATCGGGTGCGCAAGCCATCATGATTTTCGACACTTGGGGCGGCGTGCTCACGCCGAGTCAGTACCGCGAGTTCTCGTTGCACTACATGGCTTTCATTCTCGATGGACTGACTCGCGAGCGCGAAGGCCGGCGGATCCCGACGATTCTGTTCACGAAGGGCGGCGGCGCATGGTTGAGCGTGATGGCGGAGACTTCTTGCGATGCGCTCGGCGTGGATTGGACAACCGACCTTGCGACCGCGCGCACGGCGGTGAACGATTCGAAGGCCCTACAAGGCAATCTAGATCCTTCGTGTTTGTACGCTTCGCCGGCTCGCATTCGCGAAGAAGTCGCCCGCGTTCTGGCGAGTTACGGCCACGGCCACGGCCATGTCTTCAACCTCGGCCACGGCATTCATCCGCAGATTCCGCCCGAGCACGCCGGTGCGATGATCGAGGCGGTGCATGAGCTCAGCCCGCAATACCATAGGCTGAAGACTGAAGGCTGAAGACTGAAGGTAGGGCGCGCTCGCGCGCGTGCTCGCCTCCCCTTGCGGGACGCCGATCCAACGCATCCTGCGTTCGCGGCATTCGTACGTCCCGCACATCAAGGCAGGCCCCGGTAGGACTCTTCGCACGTGACAAGGTCAAGGACAGCGCGTTCCGGTCTTCAGCCTTCAGTCTGGCGCTCAAACGCGTTGCGTTCGAGCGCTTCAGCTGCGCTTCGCCGGATCGAACAGGCGCTCGTACTCGAGAATCGCGAAGCGGTCGGTCATGCCGGCAATGTAATCGGCGACGGCGCGCGCACGGCCGTCGTCGCCTGATTGGCTCTCCATGTCGCGCGCGGCTTCGTAATGCTCGGTCGGCAACAGCTCCGGGCGTTCGAAGAACGCTTCGAACAAGCGTTTGACCACGGTTTGAGCCTTGCTCGTCATTCGCAGCACGCGGTAATGGCGATAGACGCGGTCTCGCAGGAACCGTTTCAGCTCCTGATGCTCAGCGGCGATTTCGTCGCTGAATCCGACGAGCGGCTGGGACATTTGTCTGACCGCATCGATATCTGCAGGATCGGCGTCAAGGATCGCCGCGTTCGTCGTTTCGATCAGATCGGTCACGACGCGATTGATCATGCGGCGCACGACTTCGTGCACCAGGCGGCGGCCGCTGACTTCGGGAAACGCCGCGACGACCGCTTCGAACTCGCGCCGAAACAGCGTGACGTCGCGCAGCTCGTCGATGGTGATCAGCTCGGCGCGCACGCCGTCGTCCAGATCGTGATTGTTGTACGCGATCTCATCGGCGAGGTTGGCGATCTGCGCCTCGAGCGAAGGCTGCTGACGTTTGATGAACCTCTCGCCAAGCTCGCCGAGCTTGCGCGCGTTGTTGAGCGAGCAATGTTTGAGGATACCTTCGCGCGTCTCGAACGTGAGGTTGAGCCCGGGAAAGGCCGCGTAGCGTTCCTCGAGCTCGTCGACGACCCGCAACGATTGCAGGTTGTGCTCGAAACCGCCGTAGGGCCGCATGCATTCGTTCAATGCGTCCTGCCCAGCATGGCCGAACGGCGTGTGCCCCAAGTCGTGCGCGAGACAAATGGCCTCGGCAAGCGTTTCGTTCAGCCGCAGCGCTCGGGCAATCGTGCGCGCGATTTGCGCAACTTCGATGGAATGCGTCAGTCGCGTGCGATACAGATCGCCCTCGTGATTGACGAAAACCTGGGTCTTGTAGACCAGGCGGCGAAATGCCGTCGAATGGATGATCCGGTCGCGATCGCGCTGGAACTCGCTGCGCAGCGCGGGCGCTGGTTCGGGAAACCGCCGTCCGCGCGTGCGCTCGTCGAAAGCCGCATACGTCGCGAGTGAATATGACATGACGCGTGCTCCGTGACGTTCCGGAGTTTCAAGCACCCAAAGCCGCTCGCACGCGCGAGCCTTCAGCCGAAATGGGCCTGTAGCGTATCGAGCAATGCCTGCCGCGGATAGTCGCTCACGACGTCCGCTTGTCCGAGCTTGCGCAGCAGCACGAGGCGTATTTGGCCCTTCAAGACTTTCTTGTCCATCCCCATGAGCTCGTAGGCGCGGTCGACGCCGATGCGCGGTGCATCGACGGGCAGTTCGAAGCGGCGCAGAAGCGCTACCGCGCGCTCCACGTCGGCGGACGTCAACCAACCGAGCCGGGCGGACATTTCCGCAGCCATCACCATGCCGGTAGCAACCGCTTCGCCGTGCAGCCATTCGCCGTAGCCGGTCGCCGTTTCGATGGCATGACCGAACGTGTGGCCGAGGTTCAGGATCGCGCGTAAGCCTTGTTCGCGTTCGTCCGTTCCGACAACCGCCGCTTTGATTTCGCACGAGCGTCGCACGGCGTACACGATCGCTTCCGGTTCGCGCGCGTTGAGCGCCGCTACCTGGCGTTCGAGCCATTCGAGAAATTCGCGGTCGTAGATCAGGCCGTATTTGACGACTTCCGCAAGACCCGCGCGATATTCCCGCTCCGGCAGCGTTGCAAGCGTATCGATGTCCGCAATAACGGCCTTCGGCTGATGGAAGGCACCGATCATGTTCTTGCCTTGCGGATGATTGACCGCCGTCTTACCGCCGACCGAGGAATCGACCTGCGCAAGCAAGGTCGTCGGAAGCTGCACATAGTCGATGCCGCGTTGATAGCAGGCAGCCGCGAATCCGGCCATGTCGCCGACAACGCCGCCGCCGAGCGCCAGGACCGCAGCATCGCGATTGAACCGGCCCGTCACGAGCGCATCGAGAATCTTTGCGAAGCCGTCGAGCGTCTTGTACTGCTCCCCGTCGGGCAGCACGACCGACCCGATGCGGCGAGCGCCGAGCGCTTGCGTCAANGGCGCCAGGTAAAGCGGCGCGATGGTCTCGTTGGTGACGATCAACACNTCGCGGGCACGAATGTGCGAATCCAAAAGATTCGCATCGGTGAGCAGACCGGGGCCGATGACGATCGGATAACTGCGCTCGCCCAGATCGATATTGACCTCGGCGCGTATCGAAGAGGCTGTCACGAACGTCTCCTGCCGGTCAGCCGCTGCACGATTTCGTCCGCAACCGCGCGCACGTGTCGTCCGTCGGTTTCCACGGTGATTTCGGCGATGGATTCATACAAAGGGGCACGTTGCGCCATCAGCTCTCGCAAGCGTTGCTCCGGATCGTCGGTATAGAGCAGAGGTCGTTGCCGGCCATGTTTCGTACGCTCGAGCTGTTGCTCGACGCTCGTCTTCAGATAGACGACGTGGCCGCGCGACGCAAGGTGTGCACGATTGTCGGGGTGCAGGATTGCGCCGCCGCCTGTGGCGATGACGACGCCGTCGAGCTGCGTGAGCGCGTCGATGACCTCGCGCTCGCGTTCGCGGAAACCCGCTTCGCCCTCGCGCTCGAAGATGTAGGGGATATCGACGCCGGTCCGACGCTCGACCTCTGCATCGCTGTCGTGGAACGTCAGGTGCAATTGCTTTGCGAGCTGGCGGCCGACCGCGGTTTTACCGGCGCCCATGGGACCGATCAAATAGACGTTCCGGTTTTGGTTCATGCAAAAACAAACGCGGCCGCATTACTGCGGCCGCGTATTGTCTGTCTATCGGCTGACCGGGGCAAATTTGTTGCACCGGCCTCCGATCGGTCAGTACAGGCTCGCGCCTTCGCGCAGGATGCGCGGCGTCACGAAGATCAGGAGCTCGTCCTTGTTGTCGGTCTTCGTAGTCGACTTGAAGAGCCGGCCAAGCACCGGGATATCGCCGAGGAGCGGCACCTTTTGCTCGCCTTCGCGGCGCTCGGTCTCGAGAATGCCGCCGAGCACAATGGTCTGACCGTCGTTCACGAGCACCTGCGTAACGATCTCGCGCTTGTCGATACTCGGAACGAAGCCACCGGTTGCGCTCGCCACGAGCTGACCGACGCTGTCCTTCGAAACCGTCAGGTCGAGAATCACGCGGTTGTCGGGCGTGATCTGCGGCGTGACCTTGAGGCTCAAGACCGCCTTCTTGAACGAGGTCGTCGTCGCGCCGCTGGACGAAGACTCCTGATACGGAATCTCGACACCCTGCTCGATCGTGGCCTCGCGGCGATTTGCCGTGATCAGGCGCGGCGAAGAAATGATCTCGCCGCGACCCTCGGCTTGCGCAGCCGACAACTCGAGGTCGACGATGTAGTCGGAATCGAGCAGCGTCATCGCCAGACGGCCGGCCGGATTCGAAACCGGCAAATTGACCATGTAGCGCGTGTCCGGATCCCCCTGGACGAAGCCCGGCGTACCGCGCAAGTCAGGACGCGCACGCGTGAGGATGTACTCGTCATCCTCGGTCACGTACGGGCTGCCGCCGATGATGCCGCCGCCTTCACTGCCGCCGTGATCGAACGCTGCGGTCGTACCGAAGCGAACGCCCAGCTCGCGGCTGAAGTCGTCGTTCACGATCACGATGCGCGCTTCGATCATGACCTGGCGAACCGGGATGTCGAGCGTCGAGACGAGTCGGCGGATATCCGCGAGCCGCTCTGCGGTGTCCTGCAAGAGCAGGGTGTTGGTGCGCTCGTCGATCGTNACGCTGCCACGCTCCGACANTAGCGAGTTCCCGGAGCGCGCCTTGATCAGGGCGGCCAAGTCGGCNGCCTTCGCATAATTGACCTGCAAGTACTCGGTGCGCAGCGGAGCAAGCTCCTGCACTTCCTTACGAGCGGAGAGCAGCTCCTTTTCCCGGGCGGCAATTTCCGCGGCCGGTGCAACGTACATCACGTTGCCTTCCTGACGCATGTCGAGACCCTTCGTGCGCATCACGATGTCGAGNGCCTGATCCCACGGCACGTTCTGCAACCGCAGCGTGACGCTGCCGCGCACGGAATCGCTGATNACCATGTTCTGGCCGGCCGTATCGGCCAAGAGCTGCAGCACTGCGCGCGTTTCGATGTCTTGGAAATTCAGCGTGAGCCGCTCGCCGGTGTATTCCTTCTGGTCCTCGAGTCCCGGCGGAAGCTTCACGACGGGTTTGAACTCGATCGTGTAGACGTTATCGGACTGATACGCGAGATGCTCGTAATCGCCCGTGGCGTTCACGACCAGCCGGGCCGAATCGCCGACGCGCAGCACGTCGACCGAGTTCACCGGCGTGGCGAAATCGACGACGTCGAGACGTTGCAGCAACGTGTCGGGCACCGAGGTACGCGCAAAATTCACCACGACACGGCCGCCTTCCTGACGCAGATCGGCCGGCACTTTGGCATCGGTGAGCTCGACGATCACGCGGCCGGATCCGTCGCTGCCGCGGCGGAAATCGACGTTATTGATGGTGCGTGAGCCGCTGACAGCTGCGGCAGCAGCGCGAGCTGCCGGAGCGGGCGCTGCCGCCGTCGCTGCAGTACTCACACTGCCGGTGCCCAAGCTCACGATGATCGAATTGCCCTGAACGCGTGTCTCATAAGGAACGAGGCTATCGACGTTCAGTACGACGCGCGTACGGCCGTTCGCTTCGGCGACGTTGACCGTATCGAGCACGCCTTGCTTGACGTCGATGCGACGCGAGCTCAGCGCCACCGAGGTATCCGGGAGATCCAACGCAATGCGCGCCGGGTTGTCGACGGTGAACGTCAGCGGTTGCGGCGCGTTGTCGCTCAAACGCAGCGTGACTTCCACCCGATTGCCCGGAAGCGGGTTCGCTTGAACGCTCTCGAGGCGGTTCGAGCCTTGTGCGTTGGCCCCCTGAATTGCCAGTGCGAACAGCGCCAGACAGGCAGCAGTCACCCGCGACGCGAAGCGCAGCGTCTGCGTCAGCGCGCTCGTAGATGCACTCGCTGAGGTTGCAAGATTGCGAGACAACATTCGGGAATCTCCCTGTCGATTATTCGTTCAATGCCAGCGCTGCAGGACGCTCGATGTATCCACCAAGCCCATCGGGAATGATCTCGATCAACGAGATTCTGGTGGGCGTGATGCTGACGATGCGGCCGTCGTTCTGCCCCATGTAATTACCTGGGAGCACTCGGTGAACGAGGCCGTCTTTGCCTTGTACGAGACCGTAGGTGCGGCCTTGCATTTCCAACGTACCGACCATGGTCATCGTGTCGAGCGGAAACTGTTCGAGGAACTCGCGCGGCCGCTTCGTATCGGGACGCACGGCAGTGGCAACTTCGCTGCGCGCGGGCGCGCTCGGCACGAACGGCGAACGCAAATTCGATGCCGAGTAGAGGAATGTCTCGTTCGGCTTGATCTCGGGCAACGGCTCGATGCGGTCGCCGGGACGGGCCTTGATCTCTTTGACCTTTTCCTGCAGGTCCTCGAGACCCGAAGAACACCCCGCCAACGCGAGGGCGAGTATCACAGCGACGAGCGATTTACGTTCGGTCATGGCGTGTCGATCCGTCACTTAGCGCGCTGGGAACGCGAACGACTCTGGCGAGTCTGGCGGGTCTGCCGCGCATTCGCAGCATTGACCGCCGCCTGCTCTTCTTCATCCAGATAGCGGTACGTCTTCGCGGTGACATCAAGTTGGAGCTGATCGACCCCGCGTTCCTTCGAGGCCGGTGTGATCTCGACATCGTGCAACGTCACGATGCGCGGCAGCGAGGCGATGCCGCTGACGAAATTGCCGATTGCGTGGTAGCTGCCCGTCAAGCGCATCTTGATCGGCAGCTCGGCATAGAAGTCCTTGATGACCTGCTGGCCAGGCTGGAACAAGCGTTGATCGAGACCCGCACCCGCGCCTTGCTGAGAAATATCGGTGAGCAGGTTCGGCACTTCCGTCTTGTTCGGCAGCTTGCGCAGCATCGCACCGAAGGACTGCTCCATTTCCGCAAGTTGTGCCTTGTAGGCATCGAGATTCGCGGCTTTCCTGGCCTTCGACTCGAGCGTGTCGAGCAGCTTCGCCTCCTCGCCGCGCACGCGATCCAGCTCAGGCTTGATCGGTTTCCATGCCCAGAAATATGCGATCAGGAACGTGGCCGCGATGAAGACCACACCGATGGTGCCGAGGCGGAAAGGGAGAGGCCAACGACCCGGGTCGTTGGGATCCAAATCGCGCAGTTGATCCAGGAAGTTGCTCATCGGGCGGCCACCGCTTGCTGATCGGGGTCTTTCGGAAGCTGCGGATTCTCTTGACGGGCACGCAAGGTGAACTCGGAGCCACCATCACCCGAACCCTTCGTTTCGAGAATTTCGAGCGAAGGTTCGGCGAGCCACTCCGAAGCCTCGATGTTGCGCATGTAGGAGGCGACACGCGTGCTCGACTGCGCAACGCCTTTCAACGTGAGCCGGCGATCGGTTTGCTTCACGCCCGTGAGATACACGCCGTCGGGCAACGTGCGTACGAGCTGGTCGAAAACGTGCACGATCTCCGGGCGGCTCCGTTCGAGCTGCTCGATGACCTGAATGCGGGACTTGAGCCGGTTCTTGCGCTGCTCGAGATCGAGGATCTCGGCAATCTGCTTGTCGAGATCGGCGATCTCGGCCTTCAAATAGTCGTTGCGGCGATTCTGCGCGTCGATCGCAGAGCTCATCTGCCAGCGCACGGCGAACGCAAGGACGCCGGCAAACAGCAACGCTGCGACGATGCCGACGATGAACTCCTGCCGACGCTGCTTGCGCTGCTCTTCGCGCCAGGGAAGTAGATTGATTCTCGGCATATCAGTCGAAGCTCCTCAATGCCAACCCGCAGGCGGTCAGCAAGGCCGTTGCATCCTTCTTCACGGCTTGCGCCTTGGCCTTCTGACTGATCTTCATCTGGCCGAGCGGATCGCCGCGCACCGATTCGATGCCGACTCTGCTCTGAATCATCTCGGCGGCCCCGGCGATGTTTGCGCATCCGCCGCAGACGATGATCTGCTCCGGCTGCTCGCGTCCGGCACCCGAAGCCAGGAAGAACTGCAGCGATCGGCTCACCTGCTGACACATATCGTCGATGAAGGGACCGAGTACTTCGTTCTCGTAGTTGCTCGGCAAGCCGCCTTCCTTCTTCGCGCGGCCGGCTTCCTCCATGCTCAAGCCGTACGTGCGCATGATTTCTTCGGTGAGCTGCTGCCCGCCGAAGGCAAAGTCGCGCGTGTAGATGACCTTCAAGTCGCGCAGCACGCTGAACGTCGTGCTACTCGCGCCGAAATCGACGACCGCGATCACGCGGCCGAGCCCGCCGTCCGGCATTTGATGAGTCAACAGTCGACAGGCGTTCTCGAGCGCGAAGGCCTCGACGTCGACGATCTTCGCCGTGAGCCCGGCTGCCGCGCACGCGGCAACGCGCTGCTCGACGTTCTCGGAACGCGTCGCGACGAGCAGCACATCCAGCATTTCGGGGTCCTTCTCCGACGGGCCGATCACTTCGAAATCGAAGCTGACTTCTTCCATCGGGAAGGGGATGTACTGGTCGGCCTGCATCTCGACCTGCCCCTCGAGCTCGTTCTCGCTCAAGTTACGGGGCATTTGGATGATCTTCGTGATCGCCGCATCGCCGCTGATGGCGACGGCGGCTTCCTTGGCGCGGGCGCCAGCGCGCTTTACGGCACGCTTGATGGCCTCGCCGACGGCATTCGCATCGACGATGGCCTTCTCGTTGATCGAATTCGGAGGTGTCGGTTCGGCGGCGTAGGCTTCGACACGATATTGGCCACCACTCATGCTCAACTCGATCAGCTTGACCGAGGAGGTAGTGATGTCCAATCCGAGAAGCGGCCTGGCTTTGGGAGTGAAGAGCACGCTAGTTCCCTATATTGATCAGACACTTAGGTGACGATCGGAGATCCGACACTAAACACGGGTCGCAAGCATATACAGTCGCGATTTAAGTTGAATGTGAGAGGCCTCACGAAATACCATCGAGACAGTCCCGGAAGATTGCCTGCCGGTTTGCGGAAGGTATTGTCCCACCGGCGAATCCTTTTCCAGACAAACACTTAGCACCCACGAAGCGCGTACCCTGCCGGCTTCGCGGCGAGACGTGCAGCGATCGGCAGTGATCAAATCCCGGTACCATGGCCTCAGGCGACGTCCGTGTGTCGGCCTGTCCCCAAAGACCGCCGCGAATAATGCTCACCCCCCGTCGACGATGAGCTTGTCATAAAGTTTGGTACTTACTATTGCATAGCCGATTTTTGCGAAGCAAGGACTTACGCATCATTGTTCTCATGCGACGTTATCTATCCTCCCCGTTGCGCCTGGTGCTTGCGGCCTTTGTCGCCGGCGTAGGGGGCATCGCGCTCGCCCTGTTGGGCGCCTACCAATACTTAAAGCCGGCGCTCCCGGACGTCGCTTCGATTCGCGACATCCGGCTGCAGGTGCCGATGCGGGTGTACAGCCGCGACGGCCGCCTCATCGATCAGTTCGGCGAGCAACGACGAATCCCGCTGTCGTTCGAGCAGATCCCGAGTCAGCTCGTGAATGCGGTATTGGCGGCCGAAGACGACAGCTTCTTTCAGCACGGCGGCATCGATTACCCGGGTTTGATCCGTGCGACGGTTCGTCACCTTATTTCGGGCGAGAAGAGCGAAGGCGGCAGCACGATCACCATGCAGCTCACGCGCGGCATCTTCTTGAGCCCCGAGAAGAGCTACCGCCGCAAGCTGCTCGAAATCTTTCTCACGCTGCGCATCGAGCAGCAGCTCACCAAGCAGGAAATCCTCACGCTCTATCTCAACAAGATGTTTCTCGGGCAGCGTGCCTACGGCGTGGGCGCTGCCGCCGAGGTGTACTTCGGCAAGACGGTCGATCAACTGACGTTGCCGGAGATCGCGCTCATCGCCGGCACGTTCCGTTTGCCGTCGCGGGACAATCCGGTTGCGAATCCCGAGCTCGCGAAGCGTCGGCGCGCTTACGTGCTACGCCGCATGCGCGAGAAGGGGTTCATCACCGATGCCGAGCATGCCGCTTCGTTGGATGCGCCCGTCGAATCGAAGCTGCATGGCTACGCGGTCGAGGTCGAAGCGCCGTACGTCGCCGAGATGGTCCGCGCCGAGCTCTTCAACCGCTACGGCAGCGAAGCGTACACGGCCGGCTACAGCGTGATCACCACGATCGACAGTCGATTGCAGAAGGCTGCAAATCGAGCCGTGCGAGCAGGCTTGCTTGAATACGATCAGCGTCACGGCTATCGCGGTCCTGTCGGACGCATCGCGCTCAACGACAACGCACGCGAGAGCGAATGGGCCGAGCTGCTGAAGGACTTCCCATCGCGCGGCGGACTCGAGCCTGCCGTGATTCTTTCGGTCGATGAACGCAGCGCCGTTGCCTGGTCGCGCCGCGAAGGGCGCATCAATCTCGGTTGGTCGGCACTGTCGTGGGCGCGATCGCCGCTCGCCGACGGCACGCTCGGACCGCCGCTACAACGCGCTTCGGATGTCGTTGCACGCGGCGATGTGGTCTATGTCGCGCAAGAAACTTCCGGCGCCTGGCGTATGGTGCAGATTCCCGAAGCACAGGCGGCATTCGTCGCGCTCGATCCGCGAGACGGCGGTATCAGCGCGCTCGTCGGCGGTTTCGATTATTTTGCGAGCGCATTCAACCGTGCGGTTCAGGCGAAGCGCCAACCGGGCTCGGCGTTCAAACCGTTCTTGTATTCGGCTGCGCTCGATCGCGGCTTCACCGCGGCGAGCATGATCAATGACGCGCCTTGGGTGATGGACGATCCGTCCCTCGAGGCGACCTGGCGTCCGCAGAACGATTCGCGGGAGTTTCGCGGGCCGATGCGCCTGCGCGAGGCGCTCGTGCGCTCGCGCAACCTCGTCTCCATTCGCGTCATGCACGCGCTCGGGCCTGCGTACGCGACGAAGTACATCTCGCGCTTCGGCTTCGCCGAAGATTCTCTGCCGCGCAATCTCACGCTTGCGCTCGGCACTGCCCAAGTCTCGCCGCTCGAAATGGCGCGCGGTTATGCGGTCTTCGCAAACGGCGGCTACCGGGTCGATCCGTACTTCATCGAACGCATTCATGCATCGGACGGTTCGATCGTGTTCGAAGCCGCGCCGCGTTTCGTCTGCGACCGCTGTCTCGAGCAGAAGCAGGGCACTGCCGCCGCAGAAGGCGCACCGCCCGAGTTCGCGCAACCGACCGCCACGACCGACGAAGCGCGTTGGGGAGGACTCAACTATCTCGACGAATCGGCGATTGCGCCGCAAGTGATCTCGCCGCAGAACGGTTATGTGATGACGGACATGATGGCGGACGTCGTTCGGCGCGGTACCGGTGCACGCGCCATGCAGTTGCGGCGCGGCGATTTGGCCGGAAAGACGGGCACCACGAACGACGGACGGGATGCATGGTTCTGCGGTTTCAATGCCTCGCTCGTCGGCACCGCGTGGGTCGGTTTCGATCAGGAGCGCCCGCTCGGTCGGGGCGAGCAAGGCAGCCGAACCGCCTTGCCGATCTGGATCTATTTCATGGCAGAAGCGTTGCAGGGAACTGCGGAACATCGGCTGACGCCTCCTCCGGGTTTGGTCACGATGCGCATTTCCGCCGAGACCGGACGCGCTGCACGACCGGACGACGAAAATGCGATGTTCGAAACCTTCATCGAAGGTCACCTGCCGCCGCCGGCCGAAGACGTGATTACCGGCGATCCTGCAGAAGGCGCGCAAAACGAGCCGTCTTCGAGCGAGCCGCTGTTCTGACGAAATCGACTAGACTCTCGCCTTCATTACATTTCCGTTATCGAGGAGCTCGCCTTCCAGACGCATCCCTGAATCTTCGGTGCTTTCCTTCAATCGTTCGTCCCGTCAACGAGGGCGGCATGACTAAACGAACCAATCCACGCGCCGACAATTTGCGGCGTGCACTCGCGCAGGAAGCAGCGCGCATCATGGCCGAGCAAGGAATCGACGATTACGGCCTCGCCAAACGCAAAGCCGCCGAACGGTTCGGTGCGACGGACTTAGCGGTGCTCCCCAAGAACACGGAAATCGAATCGGCGCTCGCGGATCACCAACGCCTGTTTCACGCCGACACGCATTCCTCGACCCTGGAAGAGCTGCGCAGAACGGCGTTGCGTGCGATGCGACTGCTCCAGCGCTTTCAGCCGCGCTTGGTCGGGCCGGTGTTGAGCGGCACGGCGTCTGCGCATTCCGAGGTCAGCCTGCATGTGTTCGCGGACAGCCCCGAAGCCGTGGCGCTGCATCTCATGGACAGCGGCATTCCGCATCGCATCGTCGAACGAAGGCTCCGCTACGAACCCGACCGCTTGGTGGCCTATCCGGTCGTGCGATTCGTCGCGGGTCATCATGAAATCGAGGCCGTCGTATTTCCCGTCAACGGCATTCGCCAGGCGCCGGCCAGTCCCGTCGACGGTCGGCCGATGCGCCGCGCCAGCATCGACGAGCTGGAAGCGATGTTGATGGAGGAGGCGGAGCCTTCTCGAGGCTGGAGGCTGGAGGCTGAAGGCTGAAGACGACACCACAGCCCCATAAATAGAAAAGGGCGTTCCGCATCGCATGCGGAACGCCCTTTCCTTCAGTCTTCAGTCTACAGCCTTCAGCCTATGCATCAGCCTCGCTTCGAAATCTCGACGTAATCGCGGCGAGCAGGGCCCGTGTAGAGCTGGCGTGGACGGCCGATCTTCATCGAGGGATCCGAAATCATTTCCTGCCAGTGCGCAACCCAGCCGACGGTGCGGGCGATGGCGAACATCACGGTGAACATCGACGTCGGGATGCCGATCGCGCTGTAGATGATGCCCGAGTAGAAATCGACGTTCGGATAGAGCTTGCGCTCGACGAAGTATTCGTCCTTGAGCGCGATTTCCTCGAGCCGCAGCGCGAGCTCGAACAGCGGATTGTCGGACTTGCCGAGCTTGGCGAGCACCTTGTGGCACATCGCGCGAATGATGGTCGCGCGCGGGTCGAAGTTCTTGTACACGCGGTGGCCGAAGCCCATCAGGCGGAAGTTGTCGTTCTTGTCCTTGGCCTTCGCGAGGTACTTCGGCACGTTGTCGACCGTGCCGATCTGCTCGAGCATGTTGAGCACGGCTTCGTTCGCACCGCCGTGCGCCGGGCCCCACAGTGCGGAGATGCCGGCCGAAATGGCAGCGTACGGATTCGCACCGGTGCTGCCGGCCAAGCGCACCGTCGACGTCGAGGCGTTCTGCTCGTGGTCGGCGTGCAGGATGAACAGCAGGTCGAGCGCTTGCGCCGCGACCGGATCGACGTTGTACGCCTCGCACGGCACGGCGAAGAACATGTGCAGCAGATTGCTGCAGTAATCCAGATCGTTGCGCGGATAAATGAACGGCTGCCCGACGGAGTGCTTGTAGGCCGCCGCCGCAATCGTCGGAATCTTGGCGATGATCCGGTGCGCGAAGATCTCGCGGTGGCGCGGGTTATAGATGTCCATGGAGTCGTGGTAGAACGCCGCCATCGACGCCACGACGCCCGACAGCATCGCCATCGGATGCGCGTTGTGTTGAAAGCCGTTGAAGAACCGTAGCAGCGATTCGTTGATCATCGTGTGGTACTGAATCGCGTGCGTGAATTCGGCGAGCTGGGCCGCGGTCGGGAGCTCGCCATTGATCAGGAGGTAAGCGACTTCGAGAAAGTTGCTCTTCTCGGCCAGCTGCTCGACCGGGATTCCGCGATAGAGCAGCACCCCTGCGTCGCCGTCGATGAACGTAATCTTGCTCTCGCAGGACGCCGTCGCCATGAAGCCCGGGTCGAACGAGTACATCCCGTGATCTTTCGCGAGACTCGCAATATTGAGCACGTCCGCGCCTAGGGTGCCGCTGCGCACTTCGGCGATCGATTTTTTACCGGTAGCAAGATTCGTCAGTTCGAACTTTTTTTCGGACATGGGCGGGTCTCGATCTGATCCAATTACGGACTGCAGCTTTTTTGCAGGTGCAAACGGGACGCGCAGACTTACACGACACCGCGACCGAATCAAGCCGCCGCGATGCCCAAAAACGAGCCACGGTCGTCCGATTATTCGACGACGATCTTGAGCAACTGGCCCGGCTGCGGCTCCTTGTTCGGGTAGAGGTCGTTCATGAGCCGCAGCAGGTCCGCCGCGTATTCCTTGATCGGCGAAGCTTTCGCCAAGTCAGCGATGCGCGTATTCGCATCGGCGCGAATGATCTTGATTTTGTAAGGTTCGGCGAGCGCAAACTCGTTGGTGCGCAAGCGCCTGAAGGTGCGGATCGACGACATGAACAGCGGATCCGCTGCGGGCGCCGTGCTCGAGGCTTTGCTCGCACCGGCAAACACATACGCGAGATTGTTGTAGTAAATCACCGCATAACGAGCGGGTACCACACCGAAATCGGTCCGCTCCGATCTCACGACGGTGGTGTAGCCCTGCAGCCCGTTCACCTCGATGGCTTCGCCCGGCGCCGCATTCTTCCCCGCCAGCAGGCGCGCGAGGAATTGCTGGGGGTTCGTGTTCGGCGGCGGCGCCATCGTACGCATCATCAAGATGCTGTCCTTGCGCGGCGAGACCGAGAGCAGGCGATCGGACAGATTCTCCACCGTCCAGCCGCTCGGGAATGCGACCGTGAATCCCATGTGCGCGTGATAGAAACGGTTCCCCTTGAGCACACCCTGTGCCCGGCTGGTACCGACGGGTAATCCCTGAATCGCTTGCAGATAGCGCTCGCGCCCCGGATCGGCTTCGCCTTGCGACTGCAGCTTTTCGGCCGCTTTCACGACCTCGCGCAAGCGCTGATCGTTATCGGGGTGCGTCGAGAACACGCCGTGATAAATGCGCGGCTTCCGGTTCTCTTGCCGTGCGCGCTGCACCTCGAACAGCTCTTGATTCTTCAGGAGCCGTACGGTGTCGATCATGTGGTTCGGCGACAGACCGACCCGGGCGAGATACTCGGCGCCGAGCCGGTCGGCTTCGAGCTCCATTTCGCGACCGTAGCCGGTGACGAGCGCCGCGCCCGCGTAACTCGCGAGCTCTGCCAGATCGCCGCTGCCGGTCATGATGCCGAGCGCGGCAGCCCCGATATTGCTCAGCGTCGACTGCGTCTGCTGACGCACCGGATGCCTTGCCGTGATGTGCCCGATCTCGTGACCGAGCACCGCGGCGAGCTCGGCTTCCGAGTTCAAGAAATTCAGAATGCCGCGCGTGATGTAGACATAGCCGCCGCCCGGCGTAAACGCGTTGATCTCTTCGCTATCGAGCACCGTGAAGTGGTATTCCAGATCGGGGCGGTGGCTTGCCTTCGCCACGCGCTGGCCCACTTCGTTCACGTATTGCTGCAGGCGCATGTCGTCATAGGGGCCGCCGAACTGTTGCAGCAGCAGCGGATGGACCTGCTTTGCCTTGTCGATCTCGCCCTTTTCCGAGGAGAACACGAGGTCGGGCCGACCCGTCACAGGATTGGATGCGCAACTGCCGAGCACGAACGCAGCCACGCACACCGAACAGGCACGTATCAACGATCCGAGCATGGCGGGGGTCTTCAGCACAGCAGTCCGGTTATAAACCGCTCCCAAACGCAGGGACAAGCTGGGCAAGAACGCAGACCGGCACTTTGCGCCGTCGGTTACACGTGAGAGCCGCCGCAGCTGCGCAGAGTTCCGACGCGCGACGCCAGAAAAAGCAAAGGGCGCCGTACGGCGCCCTCTGCACAAAGCTCGGCAATGACGTGCGGTCTAGCGCGCGTACTTCTTGCGGAACTTGTCGACGCGGCCGCCGGTATCGACGATCTTCTGCTTACCCGTATAGAACGGGTGGCAGTTCGAGCACACTTCGATCTGCAGATCGTGGCCCAGCGTCGAGCGCGTGACGAAGGTGTTCCCGCAGCTGCAGGTGACCGTCGTCTCTTTGTATTCGGGATGGATTCCAGCCTTCATGAGCGTGTGCGCCTCGCGGGCGCCTCCGAAAAGGGCGCGCAGTTTAGCCACCAAACGAGGGGGTCGCAACAGGCTGTAGCCCACACGCCTCGCCCGACATGCGGATACGGGTTCGGCTGACAGCTAAAGCCCTAGAGTTATCCACAAAACCTGTGGACAACTTTGTGGATGAAGCTCCTCGTAGTTGCCGCAACTCGCGGCCAGAATATGGCCTTGTCAAATTGATCAAAAAATAGCCAACCCATTTTTCCCTATTCGTTCAATGGGTTACATGTGGCTCCTGATAGACCGGATGCACTTTGGTCATCAAGCGCCTGCCGGTTTGAAAACTCTTGGTCGGTGTGCATAACCCTTGTCCACCCGTGGAGTCTCGCGCGCTCGGCAACCATCGATTTTGTGCGGTAGTTCACGAACTTGCGACCGCCGCCGCACGGCGTCCCGCCTGCCGATCAGGCTTTCGGGCTCTCATCCGGTGGCAGAAACAGCGCCTGCAGGTCGTTCAGGAACAGGTGACCCCGGTCGGTCGGCCGCCAACGATCGCCCTGCCGGACGAGTAACCCTTGCGCGATCGCCCGCTCCAAGGGCTCGCGGATCGCATCGAGCGCAACGCCCGTGCGCGCCTCGAACTCCGACGCCGCGAATCCGATCCGTAACCGCAACACGTTCAGCATGAATTCGAATGCGAGCTCATCGGCGGCCACGATCCGCCGTTCGCTCGTTCGATCGCTGCCCTGCCGACGCAGGTAGTCGCGCGGCTGACGATGCCTGACCGTGCGGACGATTTGTTTGCGTGCGACATCGGTGAGCTTCCCATGCGCGCCCGCACCGATGCCGATGTAATCGCCGAACTGCCAATAGTTCAGATTGTGTTTGCACTGCCGGCCTGCGCGCGCATACGCGGACACTTCGTACTGCTCGTAGCCGTGCTCGGCGAGCAGCGCTGTACACGCTTGCTGCATCTCCCAGCTCGCATCTTGATCGGGCAACGGCGGCGGGCGATGAAAGAACACCGTGCCCGGCTCCAACGTGAGTTGATAATGCGAGATGTGCGCGGGCTCGAGCGACAACGCACGACGTATGTCCGCGACGGCCTCGTCGAGGCGCTGGTCGGGAAGCGCATACATGAGATCGAGATTGAAGTTTTCGAACCCGGCGCGCTGCAGCTCTTCGACGGCCCGTTCGATATCGCCGGCACCGTGGATGCGTCCCAACGCCTTGAGATGCCGATCGTCGAACGATTGCGCGCCGAGCGACACACGCGTCACGCCTGCTGCCTTGTAGCCGCGGAAGCGTCCATGCTCGATCGTCCCGGGGTTCGCTTCGAGCGTGATCTCGACGTCCGGCGCACAACGCACGCGTTGGCGTACGCCAGAAACNATCTCCGCAATCGATTCAGGGGAAAACAAGCTCGGCGTGCCGCCGCCGAAGAAAATCGACACGAGTTCGCGGCCTTGCACGGCGTCGAGATCCTGTTCGAGATCGTCCAGCAGCGCCGTCACGTATTCGCGTTCCGGCATCTCGCTGCCGATCGCATGCGAATTGAAATCGCAGTACGGACATTTGCGCACACACCAAGGCATGTGCACGTACAGGGCAAGCGGCGGCAGCGCCAGCCCGCTCATAGATGCGTTTCGCGCAGTCGCGCCACCAGCTCGCGCAACGCTTTGCCGCGATGACTGATCCGATTCTTCTCTTCCGGTGCGAGCTCGGCGGCCGTTTTGCCTTCCGGCAACTCGAAAATCGGATCGTAGCCGAAGCCGCCCGTGCCGCGGGGCGTCAAGACGATGCGCCCTTCCCAGCTTTGTTGGCAGACGATGGGCGAGGGATCTTGCGGATGCCGCAAGAACGCCAGGGCGCACTGATAGCGCGCCGTACGCCGATCCTCCGGGACATCGCGAACCGCAGCGAGTAGCTTTTCGAGATTCGCCTGATCGCTCGCACCTTCGCCCGCATAGCGCGCGGAGTAGATGCCCGGTGCGCCGTCGAGCGCATCGACTTCGATTCCGGAGTCGTCGGCAATCGCGGGCAGTCCGGACGCCTTCGACGCATGACGGGCTTTCAGGATCGCGTTTTCGACGAACGATAGGCCCGTTTCCGCTGCGTTTTCGTTCGTGAAGCGGGAGAGCGGTTCGACCTCGAAGCCGAGCGGCGCGAGCAACTCGCGAAACTCGCGGAGCTTGCCAGGATTGTTCGTGGCGAGAACGACGCGCATGACGGCTCAGCCCAACGCCTCGAGCTGTTTCGCGAACAGTTGTCCGATCGCATTCGCGGCAAGATTGAGCAATTCATCGAGCTCTTCGCGCCGGAACGCATGGCCTTCGGCCGTGCCTTGCAGCTCGATGAAGGCGCCGCCGTTGTTCATCACGACGTTCATGTCGGTTTCGGCTTCGGAGTCCTCGGCGTAATCGAGATCGACGATCGGGATGCCCGACCAGATGCCAACCGACACGGCGGCCACTTGGCCGTGGATGGGGCTCTCTTGCAGAACGCCGCGATCGATGAGTGTGTTCACCGCATCGACGAGCGCCACGTAGGCGCCCGTGATCGACGCAGTGCGCGTGCCGCCGTCCGCTTGCAGCACATCGCAATCCAGCGTGATCGTCCGCTCGCCGAGCGCCTTAAGATCGACCACGCCTCGCAGCGCGCGCCCGATCAGGCGCTGAATCTCCAGCGTACGTCCGCCCTGCTTGCCGACCGCTGCTTCGCGCCGGGTACGCGTGTGCGTCGAACGCGGCAGCATGCCGTACTCGGCGGTGACCCAGCCTTGCCCCGAATTGCGCAAGAACGCCGGAACGGTGTCCTCGACGCTTGCCGTACAGAGCACGCGTGTATCGCCGAACTCGACCAATACGGAACCTTCGGCGTGACGCGTGAAATTGCGTGTGATCCGCACTTCGCGAAGCTGATCGGGCGCGCGGCCGCTCGGACGGTTCTTCATGGCTAATCCTCGAAATTGCGAGCTGGGCGCTCGGGTAGGCACCCAAGCGCGATTTGCAGGAACGGGGATTTTAGTCGCGCGGATGCATCCGCGCCCGGCAGAAAAGACGAAAGTGACGCTACGCCTCGAGGAAGCGCAGCACGGCAGCCGTGGAGTTGTCGCTGAAAGGAGCCGAGGCTTGCACGGCGCGGCGGCCGAGCGCTTCGAGCCAGGCGCGCAAATCGTGGTTCTCGTCGCGGAAAAACGCGGCGATGTCCGCGTCGGACAAATTCGCCCAGATGCCGTCCGTACACAGGAGCAACACATCGCCCGGCTTGAGAACGTGCCGGCCGCTGATCGTCATTTCCGGAATGGCCGGATCGCCGCCGAGACAGCATTCCACGAAGTTGCGCATGGGGTGATTGGCGACTTCCTGCTCGGTGATCTTGCCTTCGCGCAACAGCAGCTCGACGTGACTGTGATCGCGCGTACGTTCGCGGACCTTGCCCTGGCGAATCCAGTACACGCGGCTGTCGCCGATGTGGGCCCAGTACGCGGCGCCTTGCTGCACCAGACAGATGGCCGTGGTGGCGCGCGGCCGCGAATCCATGCTTTGTCCGATCCCCAGCCTCGCGACGTCGTCGTGCGCCTTGCTCAACGCCATGTGCAGAAAGCCGATGGGGTCGAACAGCGGCAAGGTCATCCGATGGAACGAATCGAGCAAGCTCCTGAGCGCCGTGTCGGCGGCGCGACTGCCGTCGGAATGCCCGCCCATCCCATCGATGACGATGAGAAATGCCGCCTTGCCCTTTGCGGCAATCGCTACGCGGTCCTGGTTGTCCTCGCGATCGCCGACCAGGCTGACGTCTGCATACTCGATCCGCAAGCGCGGGCTCCGATAGGAAAGGCTCTGCTGAGAGAGAGGGTACTGTTAAACTTACAGCGGCAGATTTTATACACCGGCCTGCGCCTGAAGCGTAAGCCCGCTTTTTCCTTAATCCCTTAGAGCCGCTCTCTCATGATTCGCAGTATGACGGGCTTCGCAAGACGCGAGCGCCAAGGCGCGTTCGGGACGTTGGTCTGCGAGCTGCGCACCGTCAATCACCGCTATCTCGAAATCTCGCTGCGGCTGCCCGAGGAGCTCAAAGCGCTCGACAACGACGTGCGTCAAACCATTGGCGCAGCACTTCGCCGCGGCAAGGTCGACGTCAGTTTCAATCTGAAGCCTGCCGCCGGCGTTCAGCGTCAGCTCGAGATCGATAGCGCATTGCTCGACGAAGTGCTCGCACGCATCGAGCAGGTCCGGTCGCACATGAATATCAGCGCGCCGGTGAACCCGCTCGACCTATTGCGCTGGCCCGGCATCGTACGCGAAGCCGAGGCCGATGCAGCGCCGCTGATGGCGGCTGCGATCGAGGTCTTGCGCGAGGCGCTCGTCGATCTCAACGACATGCGCGCCCGCGAAGGGCAGCGCATTCGCGAGCTGCTTGCGGCACGCTGCGCATCCATGCGTACTCTGGTTCGAGCGGTGAAGACGCGTCTGCCGGAAATCTCGCAGCGGCTGCGCGAACGCATTACGGAACGCATCCAACAGCTCGGTATCGCGCCCGATGCCGAGCGCCTCGAGCAAGAGCTCGTTTTGTATGCACACAAGATGGACGTGGACGAAGAACTCGATCGGCTCAACGGCCATCTCGATGAAGTGCTGAGCGTGCTCGACTCGACCGAACCTGCCGGACGACGGCTGGATTTTCTGATGCAGGAGCTCAACCGCGAAGCCAACACGCTTTCCTCGAAATCGCAGGACGTGGAAACGACGCGCGCCGCCGTCGACATGAAAGTCATGATCGAGCAGATGCGCGAGCAAGTGCAGAACGTGGAATGACGGCAGCGGACGGCGTGGCGATGGTCGAGGGTCGAACAACGAAGCGCGGCGAACTGTTCGTCGTGGCCGCTCCGTCGGGGACGGGCAAGACCTCGCTCGTGCGGGCGCTGATGCAACGCATGCCCGAGCTCAGGTTCTCGATTTCGTACACAACGCGGCCGAAACGCGAGAACGAGCAGCACGGACGCGACTATTTCTTCGTCGACAAGGCGGAGTTCGAACGCATGATCGCGGCAGGCGAATTCCTCGAGCACGCGAACGTGTACGGCAATTTCTACGGGACTTCGCGCCGGCAGGTCGAATCGATGCTCGAAGCCGGCGACAACGTATTGCTCGAGATCGATTGGCAGGGTGCGCAGCAAATTGCGCGCTCGATGCCCGAACGACGCTCGATTTTCATTCTGCCGCCGTCCCGATCGGCACTCGAGACGCGGCTGCGCGGCCGCGGTACGGACAGCGAGGAAGTCATTGCACGCCGGCTGCAAGCCTCGATGGCGGATCTGTCGCATTGGAACGAATTCGAATTCGTCGTCATCAACGACGACTTCGATCAAGCGACCGACGACCTGGAAGCCATTGTCCGCGGCCAGGGCGAGCACTTGCGCCGGGACCGTTCGGACGTCGTCCAGCTCATGCAACGGCTGCTGGCCTAGTTTCGTTAGTTGGCGTGTTCATGGCGGGTTCATCCCGCTCGTGTTCTGCTCAAGATGCGCTTCTGCGTTCGAGGTGACCCGATGAAACACTCCGCCTTTCTTGCATTGCTGGCATGTGCGTTCCTTGCGACCGATGCGCTCGGTGCCGAGGCCGATCGGCCCCGCACCGTGACCGTCTCCGGTCAGGGCGAAGTTCGCGCCGAGCCGGATCGTGCGTTCGTTACTTTGGGCGTCGAGGCACGTAAGCCCAAATTGGAAGAGGCGCGTGCGGACGTCGCCCGTACCGTCGATGCCGTCTTGAAACTGACACGAGAGCTCAAGATCGATCAGAAGCTCGTCAATGCCACGCGCATCAACGTTCAACCCGAGTACAACTGGGATACCAATGCGCGCGAGCGGACGCTGATCGGCTACTACGTCTCGCGCCAGGTCGAAATCGAGCTCAGGGATCTTGAGAAGCTGGGCCAGCTGCTCGAGCGGGCGACCGACTTGGGCGTCAACCAGATCGGCTCGCCGCAACTCGATTCGAGCAAACGGCGCGAGCTCGAACGCGAAGCGCTTGCCAAAGCAGTCGAGGATGCCCGCGCCAACGCCGAGGCGGTTGCCAAAGCTGCCGGCGCGAAGCTGGGGCCTGCGCGCACGATTTCGGCAAGCTCGGGGTACGTGCCGCCGAGCCCCGTGCGTATGAAGGTCGCCGCCGTGGCGATGGAGGCCAGCGATGCGGCACAGACCTATCAACGCGCGGAAATGACGTTCACCGGCAACGTGCAGGTTGAATACGATCTGCTCATCGGCTCACCATAGCGGCGAGCGGGTCGTGTGTGACGCGATGCGCGCGTTTTGCCCGCATCGCTAGCACATGAACGCACCTGCCAGCGAGGTAGCCGCAATGAAGCGTCGGATCTTGTTGTCGTGCGTGCTCGCCATCCCGTTTGCGAGCGCGCTGGCCATCGAAGCGCCTCAACCTTCCACGCCGGCTCCCGAGCCGCAGGCTGCAGCGCGATCCGCCTCGATCGTGCCGAACGACGAGACGCAGTTCTACCGAACGCTGCAACGCTCGGCGCATCACCGCAATCTGATGGGCCTGAAGATTCCCTCTGACATCATCGACACGCTCGCGGGCGCCGATGTTGCCGGAGCGATCGCAGCATTGAGCAGACAAGCGGCGGCCGGCAGCAACGATGCAAATATCGCGCTCGTGCGGATTCAGCATTGGTGTAACCGGTTCGCGAACGCTCGAACCCCGGACCCCCAAACGCAGATCGAGAAACTCCCGGCGCAGCTTGCACCCGAGCGCGCCGCACGTGCCGCTGGCGTCATCGTCGCGGAAGAGCAATACCGTAAAGCAGTGCGGGAGAGTTGCGCACGCGCACAGTTCGATTACGCCGGCATCGAGGCGCGGCTGCGTGAGGCCGCCGATGCCGGAGACGCCGCAAGCTTGACCGAACTATCGCAATTCACGCGCGACGCAGCGCGTCGCCAAGAAATGCTTCAAGCAGCTGCCGACCAGGGCTTTGCTCCGGCGCAATACGCGCTCGCGACTTCGCGCTTGATTCAGGTGCAACGCGGACAGACGACCGAAAACGTCGCATCGATTCGTTTGCTGCTGAAACAAGCGGGCCGCTCGCTCAACAAGGCGAAGATCGATCTTGCGAACTGTATGGCCATCGGTTGCGACGGCCATCCGGCGGATGCTGCGGCCGCAACCGCGTTCGGCATCGACGCGGCGCGCGACGGCGAGCCCGGCGCGTTCTTGTCGATGGCGCGCATGCCGTGGGGAGCCAGGATGGATCGCGCGCAGCTATTGGCGTGGCAGTACTTCGGAGATCGCTTGAGCGAGACGGGCTGCGTCGGCGAAGGCTACGTCGCCGCGACGGTGACGTTCGATCAGACGATCAAGGCGCTCGAGCGGCGTTATCCCAAGGCGGTCGAGCAAGCGCGCACGCTTGCCGAGAAGCTCTGGGCAGATCATGGCGAGCGCGCAATGCGCGAGCAGGCGTGCTCGCCGCCGCGCAATTGACGGCTAGGCCGCCACTCGGTCGACGAGCAGGACGGTGCCGTCGACGCCCGTGACCCGGGCTTTGGTACCCGGCGGCAGATTCGGGCCGCGGATGACCCATTCGCGATCGCCGAGCCGGATGCGACCCTTGCCGTTCTGCAGACCCTTTTCGAGCACGATCACGCGCCCGATGTGGCTGTGACCCGAACGGTGGGACGCCAGCGGACTGTTCAGCTCCTTCTGGCGCTTCAAGTGCTGGATCCAGAAATACACCCCAAAGACGGTGGCCGCGAATGCAAGAAACCAAGTCATGGATGCGCTAGACCAGACGAGTTCGGACAGAGGAAGCGTAACGTTTTTACGATAGCAGCCGGCGCTGCTGGAAACGATGAAGGAATTCACACGCTTTCAATCGAGCGCCGGCCGGTATGCTCGGAGAAGTACTCGGCAGGGCGCCGACGAACTTTACGGAATCCCGATGCGAACGAGCTTGGGAGCCGCGCAAGATGACATTCGAACACCCTGCGGATTCCGACAGCGGCTGCTATGCGTGGATTCTGTGACCGCGGTCTAAGGCGAAGGATTACGCACTGGCGCGTGCGCTTCCGCCCTTGCGCTTCAAATGGACGAGTAACAGAGAAACAGCAGCCGGTGTGACGCCAGGCACTCGCGCAGCCTGCCCGATCGTCGCGGGACGAACTTCCTTCAAACGCTGCCGCACCTCGGTGGATAGCCCGCGAACTTCCGAGTAGTCGATGTCCTCGGGCAGGCGCGTCTCCTCGTGACGGCGATGCCGCTCGATCTCTTCTTTCTGCCGATCGATGTAGCCGCTGTACTTGGCCTGCACTTCGACTTGCAGCGCGACCTGCTCGATGAGCCGCTCGTCGGCGTCTGGCGCACACATCCACTCCGGCCGGCCGATCGGGGCGAGCGCAGTCAATGCTTCATATGACACTTCCGGTCGGCGCAACAGATCGAAGCCGTGCGCTTCGCGTACGAGCGGCGAGCCGAACACCTGGATCTGTTCGCTTTCTTCGAGCTGATGCGGATGCACGACGGCCGAGTCCAGACGCTCGATTTCAGCTGCGGTCCGATCGCGCTTCTCGCAGAAGAACGCCCAGCGCTCGTCGTCGACCAACCCCATTTCCCGACCGATCGGCGTCAGACGCAAATCTGCATTGTCCTCGCGCAGCAGCAGACGATACTCCGCACGGCTCGTGAACATGCGATACGGCTCGCTCGTGCCGCGCGTGATGAGGTCGTCGACCAGCACACCGATGTACGCTTCATCGCGCCTCGGCGACCACGGCTCGCGTTCCTGGATCTGCCGTGCCGCGTTGATGCCCGCAAGCAGTCCTTGCGCGGCAGCTTCTTCGTAACCGGTCGTACCGTTGATCTGGCCGGCGAAGAACAACCCCGAGATGAACTTCGTTTCGAGACTCGGTTTCAAGTCGCGCGGATCGAAAAAGTCGTACTCGATCGCATAGCCGGGCCGCGTGATGTGCGCGTTCTCGAAACCTTTGATCGAACGCACCAACGCAAGCTGCACGTCGAACGGCAGACTGGTGGAGATGCCGTTCGGATAGATTTCGTGCGTATTCAGGCCTTCTGGCTCGATGAAAATCTGGTGCGAGCTCTTGTCCGCGAAACGGTGCACTTTGTCTTCGACCGACGGGCAATAGCGCGGCCCAATGCCTTCGATGATGCCGGTGAACATCGGCGAACGGTCGCAGCCTGCGCGAATGATCTCGTGCGTGCGCTCGTTCGTCGCCGTGATGTAGCAGACGACCTGGCGCGGATGCTCGCTCCGTCTGCCGAGATAGGAGAAGACCGGAACCGGCTCGTCACCCGGTTGTACTGTCAACCCTTCGTAGTTGATCGTGCGCCCGTCGATCCGCGGCGGCGTACCGGTCTTCAGCCGCCCGACCCGAAACGGCAGCGCCCGAAGTTTCTCGGCCAACCGATTCGACGGCGGATCGCCGGCGCGACCGCCTTGGTAACTCGTCAGGCCCACATGAATCTTGCCGCCGAGGAACGTCCCGACGGTGAGCACGACGGCGCGCGCACGGAACTCGATGCCGGTTTGCGTGATGACGCCGTGGACACGATCGTTTTCGACGACGAGATCCGCAACCTCTTGCTGGAACAGCGTGAGATTCGGCTGGTTCTCCAGCATCGAACGGATCGCTTGCTTGTAGAGCACGCGATCGGCCTGCGCACGCGTGGCGCGCACGGCAGGACCTTTGCTCGCATTGAGAATGCGGAATTGAATGCCGGCACGATCGGCTGCACGCGCCATGGCGCCGCCCAGCGCATCGATCTCCTTGACCAAATGCCCCTTGCCGATGCCGCCGATCGCCGGGTTGCAGCTCATTTGCCCGAGCGTTTCGATCGATTGCGTCAACAGCAGCGTGCGCACGCCCATCCGGGCCGCTGCGAGCGCAGCCTCGGTGCCGGCATGACCGCCGCCGACGACGATGACATCGAAATGATCGGGGAAACGCATCTGATCCCAACTCGAGAAGGGGCAATCGTCAAAGGGCCGGTCAGCGCCAGGGCGCGTATTCTAGGCGGCAGCGGCGAAAAGGCGTCAACGATCGGTGGTTAATTTTTCGCCGCGTCGGCATTTATCCTGCGCAGCAGCGAAAGCGCCATGGCGATGAGCACGCCGACACCCAGGATCAGGACGCTCCAAAGCACGATTTGCCGGATCGGGGTCTTTTTCGGCAACGGCCGTAAGGCGGCCTCGCCGCCTAGCGAGCGCTCTGCACCCAAATAGGCCGAGCCCATATTCTGTACAAGCTCCGCCTCGGACAGTCCACTCAATAAGCTGTTGCAGGCGCGTGCCGGTGCGGGATCGGCGCGACGGCTGCCGTATGCGAGCGTATACGGCCCCGGACCCTGCGCCAGGAATCGCAATTGTCCGGGACGGTAGCCGAGCTCGAGACGGGGATACTCGTGGAAAACTTCCCCGTCCTTGGTCAGCCGCACGCGCCAATAGCCATGCGTCGTCGAAGCAAATTCCGCCGGCGGACTGACGAGAAACCCGTCGCCGTTCGCGATCGAGAATACCTCGCCTCGCCACCGCTCGACCCACGCTGTCTTCGGCTCCGCACGGCTTTCGATGACGACTTGCAGCGAGTAATTCGTATGCGAGAGCTGCAAACGCGCGAAGGCAATCGGTGCATGCCGATCGGACTCGAACTCCAGCTCGTTCGCCTGACGCGCCGCCATGCGTGCTTCGAACCACGTCGGCTCGATGAAGGGCGGGGGAATCACGCGCTCGACCGTCGCTGCATCGATTTGCAACATAGGACCGCCGTCGATACGGGTCACTCTCAAGTATCGATAGCGCGCCTGAGGAAGCGTCACACGCTGACGTTGTAGCTGCCGGTCAGACGCAGTGACCTGGACGAGCGTGCTCTCCGCGACGATGGTTTGCCACCGGTCCAGATCGTCGCTCGCTTGAATCCGAACGCGCGCTTCGGATGCGCCGTCCGGACTGCGCCACTCGAATACAACGGCACGCAGCTCGTCCTCTGTTTCGCGCGCATCGATCACATAGCCTGCACCGCTAGCTTGCGTTGCGGCGCGCGCACCCTCGACGTTGATCTGTGTGCCGGACGGCGTCTGCACTTCCACGCGTGTGCCATCGCCCGTTCTCGCAGGCACGTCCTGCAAGCGATAAACAGGTAACGATTGCAGCACGATCGCCGGCGGCTCGCTCGCCGGCGGACACAAAGCATGCGGCACGGGCATTCCGTCGGCATTGAAGACGCGCACATCGCTCAAGTCGTCGGTCACGACGTTACGGTACACGTCGTCCGTCAGCAGAACCCATACGATCGGACGGTCGGGCACCATCTCGATCTGCGCGCCGCGCGCATAGTCCTCGAGCGCGACGGGCTTCGCGTTCGCCACGACGGACGCAACGCTTGCGAGCAGCACAGAGATGCAAATGAGCGGATGCCTCATGATTTCACCGCTGCTTCCGAATCGGTTGCCGCATCGTCGTTCGCCGGCTGCGGCGGTAAGGGCGCGAGATAACCCGTTATGACGATGAGCGCACCGATCGTGAGGAACGAAACGACGCGTCCGAGCGTGCCGACGTTCGACAAATCGACCAAGAACAATTTGGCAACGACGACGAGCATGAGCGCCACGCCGACCATCCACACATAGCGCCAGCGCTTGCGCGCGGCGATCGTGATCGCGGCGAAGCCGAGCACGGCCCAGAAAATCGACAATGCCGCCTGGACGAGCTGCGAGTGCGCCATCCCGTACCAAGTGATCGGCGCGCCAAAATTGTGGTGAAGCGCGCGAATCAATGCCGCATTGAGCCACAAGAACACGAGACCGGCGACGATGGCGATGAGTATGCGCAGATCTGTCCGCCACACTCTTGCTCGCTGCGCTTGCGACAAGGCCGTCCACCACAACGCGCCTGCCGCCCAAGCGAGCGCCACCGTGATATCGAGCGGATTGAGAAGCGGCACATAAGGCAGCCAAATCGGATCGCCGCGACTCGTGAGATCGACGACAACGATCCACAGCGCCAGGACGACGATCAGCGGCAGCGCGACGATGACGCGATAGAGATCTTCATGGCGCGCGAGCGGCCACGTCGGTTTGAGCGTGTGCCTTCCCAAGCTGGCGATTGCGAGCGTCGGCACGATGCCCCACGCCAAGGCCGGCCAAACGCCTGCGGTATGCCGATCGAGTTGCCAGTGCAGCTCCCAGGCGGCGAGCGCGATGAGCGCCCATGCGGCGACGGCATGCAAGACAGGATGCGCCCGCGGCGCGAGTGCATCGCGCTCGACACCTTGAAGCGTCCAGTACAACACGGCGAACAGCGCGGACCAGCCGACGATGCCGCCTTCGCCGAAGGGATGACCGACGTCGAGCGCGACGAGACTTGCGAATGCAATGGCAACAAAGGGTAAGAACACGCCGATCAAACGCGCCATCGGCCAAGCCCAGCGCAACCCGGCGAACGTCAGGGCGAGGCACGTGCCGGCTACATATATAAGAATGAGACCGAATGGCCAGTCGCTCGCGAGGCGATCGATTTCGCCGACGCCACCGAACAGCCACCACACCGTGCCCCAAATCGCCGCGACTTTGCTCGCTCCGCGCTCGTAACGCGCCGCTCGCTCGCGATTGCGATGAAGCGTGTAGCCGGTGAACCAGCCCGAAAACGCCAGCATCGCAGCGCCCATGAACGCGGTGTTCAAGAATGCGAGCTTGCCGGACGGGTGCGGCAGACCGATGAGAAAGCCGACGCCAGCGGCAAGTTGCAAGAGCGCACCGAACGCACGTGCGAGCCTGCGATCCTGGCGCACACCGAGCCACACGAGCCCGGCGCCTTCCACGGCCCACATCGCCGCGGTCGTCCGCGTATCGAAGGCGAGCGGTATAGCCAGGCTTGCGAAGATCACACCGAGCGCCGCAAACGCTTCGCTCAGTACCTGCAAGTTCGAGCGGCCGGAACGTACGAGCGCATACGCAAGCACAAGATAAAGCGCCCCTGTTGCAAGCGCGCTCCACGCCAAGGCGTATTCGTACCTCGCGACCAATGTTGCATGAATCGTAAAGGCAACGACGGGCAAGCCGAACACGAGCGAGCCGGAAACGTAGTCCTTCAAAGTCGGCGCCTGACGCAGCGAGCTCAAGATCGATACGCCGACGTACATCAAGAAGAACAGGATCAGGAATGCATCGGCGCTCACCACTTCGTCGGGCGTGTAGCTCGCGATGCGCCAGAGACTCGTGACTCCGAACGTAAAGACGAAGCCGAGCACATTGAGCACCCGCCACGTGCGGAACCACGCGATTGCAAAAATGCCGACGTTCAGGACCGCGTAATAGGAAAACAACGCGACGTGATTGCCGCTGCCGCTCGAAACGAGAATCGGCGCGAGAAAGCCGCCCGCCGTGCCGATGACCGCGAGCGACAGTGCGTTTTGCGCCAGCGCGAGCGCCGCCGCGGCCAGCACGATGCCGACCATGAGCGCGAAAGCGAGCCCTAGCGGAATGAGATGGAATAGGCTCGCCGCGGCAAACACGGTCAAATACAGACCTGCAACGCCGCCGCCTTCGAGTACTTCCGCATACGCCGGCCGCCGCTTGCGCAAACGCCAACCGACGATCAACAAGGCAAGCGCGCCGCAGGCAATGGCGATGAAACGCAGCTCGATCGGAAACAGACTGTGGTCGGCCGCGTACTTCGCGAGAAACGCCGCACCGAAGAACAACACGACGATACCGATGCGAGCGAGCGGATTGCCGCCTTTGATCCAGACCACTGCCGCAGCGACTGCACGATCCAGCCAGGTCGGCGAATAAGCGATCTGCGCTGGTCTTGGCTGAAGAACGGGTTCGGGTTCCGTTATCGGTTCGGCCGCAGAACCTGACCGGACAGGAGCCGCTTCGGCAACCACAGGCGAGGACGGTGCGGCAACGCTCGTCTGGAGATCCGGCGAAGCAGCGATCGGTTGCTCGCGAGGCGGTGCAGCGGGCTCGGGTTTTACTCGAGCTGTCAGCTCCGCACGCAATCGCTCGATCGAGCTCTGCAGTCCAGACACTTGCTTCTGCAAGGAGAGAAGCTGTGCCGCCAGCGCGCCGAGCGCCGCGCCGACGAACACGCTCGCCCAATTCTGCCCGATGACGCCGAAAAGAAATGCGCCGAGCAGCCCCCACAACCAAGTCATGCAGCGCTACCTCGCCAGGCTGTAGGCTGGAGGTGGGGCGCAGCATTGCTGCGGATTTTCTTGGTTGTCGTACGTCGCTCGTTCCATGGAAGCCAACGGCACACCGATGCGCGACAGCGCTGCTACAGCCTACAGCCTCCAGTCTACAGCCTGAACGGCGTGCCGAACTGCGTTCGGTAGAGCTGGCTTTATATACAGCCATACGGCATGCTTTCCGGCATGCACGCAGTCTCCGTTTCCGAGTCCTCCGCTTTCGCTGCACGGCTGAACCCGGCACAGCTCCGGGCGGCGACGTTTGGCTCTGATCGAGAAGGGCGGTTCGCAGCCGGACCGCTTCTGATCATCGCCGGTGCGGGCACCGGCAAGACGAACACGTTGGCGCATCGTGTCGCGCACTTGCTGTTGAGGCGCGTTCCGCCCGAACGGATCCTGCTGCTCACATTCACGCGGCGTGCAGCGCAGGAAATGTTGCGTCGAGCCGAGCGGATTGCGCGCGAGATGCTCGCTTCGGGTAACACCTCGGCCTTTCATCCGAATGCGACGCGGCTGATGTGGTCGGGCACGTTTCACGCGATCGGCAATCGCGTACTGCGCGAGTACGCCCATGTCCTCGGGCTCGATCCGAGCTTTTCCATCATCGATCGCGGCGATGCAGCCGACCTCATGGACGTCGCACGCCACGAGCTCGGATTTTCCAAGAAAGACAAACGCTTTCCACGCAAGGACACGTGCCTTGCGATCTATTCGCATCGCGTCAACACGTGCGGATCGCTCGAGGAAACGCTCGAACAGGCTTTCCCTTGGTGCCAGGACTGGCAACAAGAGCTCGGCGCGTTGTTTCGCAAGTACGTCGAGATGAAACAGGCCCAACAGCTGCTCGACTACGACGACCTGTTGCTCTACTGGCACGTGCTCGTGCAAGAGCCCGCCTATGCCGGAGCGCTCGGTGCGCGCTTCGATCATGTGCTCGTCGACGAATACCAAGACACGAACGCGCTGCAAGCCGAAATTCTCCTGGCGATGAAGCCTCGCGGCGAGGGCGTCTGCGTCGTCGGCGACGACGCTCAGGCGATTTACTCGTTCCGAGCAGCGACCGTCGACAACATCCTGCAATTCCCGCAACAGTTTTCGCCGCCCGCCGAGATCGTCACGCTCGAGCAGAACTATCGGTCCGTGCAACCAATCCTCGATGCGGCGAATGCGCTGATGCGAGAGAGCACGCAACGTTACGACAAGACGTTGCGGTCGACGCATGCTTCGCAAGACAAGCCGAAGCTCGTCACGGTGCAAGACGATCAAATGCAGGCCTTGTACGTCGTCGAGCAGGTGCTAGCGCAACGCGAGCAGGGAACGCCGCTGCGCAAACAGGCCGTGCTGATGCGCACCTCGCATCACAGCGATGTGTTGGAGCTCGAGCTCGTTCGCCGCAACATTCCGTATGTGAAATACGGCGGCCTGAAATTCCTGGAAGCCGCTCACGTGAAAGACGTCTTGGCGATCCTGCGCTGGGTCGACAATCCGAAGAATAGGCTGGCGGGATTTCGTACGTTGCAGCTCTTGCCGGGCATCGGTCCGGCCCATGCCGACCGCTGTCTCAAAGTGTTCGCGGCCAGCGATTATTCGTGGCAGATCCTGGCGGAGTATCAGATGCCGGCGGCGGCTCAAGAGGATTGGCCGGCATTCGTCGCGCTGGCACGCGAGCTTGCGGCCGAGACCGACTGGACCGGACAATTCGCGCGCGTGCGGAGCTGGTACGAACCGCAACTCGAACGTCTATATGACGCTGCGCAAGTGCGTGCCGGCGATCTCGATCAGCTCGAGCAGATCGCACGTCAATATGCGTCGCGCGAAAGTTTTCTGACCGAGCTGACCCTCGATCCGCCGCAAGTCAGCAGCGACTTGGCGGGCGATCCGTTGCTCGACGAGGACTATCTCATTCTCTCGACCGTCCATTCGGCGAAGGGTCAGGAATGGGACAGCGTCTACGTCCTGAACGTCTCCGACGGCAATTTTCCGAACGAGCACGCAACCGGCAAACCCGAGCTCATCGAAGAAGAACGGCGCCTGCTCTACGTGGCCATGACGCGCGCCAAGCGCAATCTCCATCTGATCGCGCCGCTCAAGTATTACGTGACCCAGCAAAGCCGTACGGGCGACACACATATTTATGGTGCGCGCAGCCGATTCCTGACGCCGGCGGTCATGCAGACGCTCGAGGCGACGACGTGGCCGATCGCACCTCCGTCCATTGCGCCGCCTGCCAGGACTGCGGTACGAATCGATGCCGCTGCTAAGCTTCGCGCCATGTGGGAGTAGCCCGGCACGGCGGAACCTTTTACCTACAGGTCGACTTTTTTCTCATCGGCGCCGGACCCGGCGTGTAGGTAGTTCGAGGCGCGCCGCATCGGCGGCCCAGAGATTTGGAGCGTTCTCTGCAAACCGGCAGCCCATTCAACACCGTGAGACCTCAGGTCCCACGTTGGCGATCGATGTCCGCGTGGAGCAATCCGCGTGCGGATGACGAGCGCACGCTCGGATTCGACGAGGAATGGGAGGACATTCCCACCGCGCAGCTCGAAACCGTGGAGGACAAAACGCTCGACATCGAGCCTCCATCCCACACCGACCGCGAAGCCCCGAATCTAGGGCGACCGCAACCCGCTCACGACACCAACGTTCCTGTCCTGTCCGACACGCATCATCGCGCGCCGCCACCGCCGCCGCAGAGCATTGAAGCACCCGTGCGTGAACCTGCGACGTCGGCACCGCCCGAAATGACGACCGGCACCGTGTTGTGCGGCCGCTATTTGCTCGGCCGGCTGCTCGGTACCGGCGGCAGCTCGCTGATCTTCGAAGCCGAGGATCGGCTGCGCGTCGGTCCGAATGACGGCGCGCGCTTGGCCATCAAAGTGCTGCGCGAGGACAAGCGCGAGAACCCCCATGCGCTGACGCGACTGAAACGCGAGTTTCGCCAGATGCAGCGACTCGATCATCCGGGCATTGCACGCGTGTTCGAGCTCGGTTGCGACGACGGCGTGTGGTTCATGACCATGGAATTGGTCGAAGGCTGCACGATCAATCAATGGCTGAAGACGCACCCCGGCCGTGCCGAGGCGCTGAAGTTGATCGGCGCGTGCAGCGACGCGCTCGTCCACGCACATGAGCGGGGCGTCGTCCATGGCGACTTGAAGCCGAGTAACGTCATCGTCCTGCCGAATGGCGGCGTGAAGCTCGTCGATTTCGGTTCGGCGGCAGAGCGCGATGCAGTGACTGGTGCCATCGATCGGGAACGGAGTTTCGCCGCGACTCCGCCCTATGCAAGCCCGCAGGTGTTGGCAGGCGAAGTTGCCGATCCTCGCGACGATGTCTTCAGCTTGGCATGTCTCACATACGCGGTGCTGACGCATGGCGAGCATCCGTTCGCACGCAAGTCGTCGCTCGAAGCTCAGCAGCAACAGCTTCGTCCGGCGTATGCGCGCGAGATTCATCCGCGCGAATTCGATGCCATCGTTCAAGGGCTCGCCTGGGCGCGCGAAGACCGGCCGGCCAGCGTGCGCGAGTTTCTGCATGCGTTGCTTGCCTCAGATCTGCGCGCACCGACTCGCGATTCCGCCTCCGCAACGATCGACGTCGCTCGTCCCGCACCCGCTGCGACGAACAACCCGGTGGACCCGACTCCGCCGATCAAGCCAACGCCGCAAAAAATCCAGACAAAGGAACCTGCAGCCGAAATAACGCACCCAATTGCTGCCCAACCTCCGCACCGTCCGGCCTCAACGGTGCCCATGACCGCTGCCGCTGGCGCGCTCGCAAAGAGCAAGAGTTACGTCAGCGATCTCGTCGCATCCTTGCAGGTGCGTTCGCCGACGGCAGCCACCGAAACGACACAGTCCCTCACACCAAGGGAAAAACACGAACCTCGCTCCTGGAAACGCGTAACGTTCGTGGCGCTGCTCGTCGCCGCGATGGCGTTGGTGGTGTATCGGCTCGAGGTGACCGAGGAGGCGGCGATGCCAGTGCAAGACGTGTCCGCACCGATCGCCACGCCGCCACCGCCGGAACCGATTGCGACAACCGAATCCTCTGCGTCGCCGACATTACCGGCGTCGAGTACGACAGAACAGGAAAGCGCTGCGGTCGTCGAGAAGCCGGCACCGCCACCGAGTGCGCCCGGCGAGGTGTCGTTCACGACACGCACATTGCAAGTCGGACCGAACCAGACGATGGCCGCGCTGACGATACAGCGGTCGAAATCCACTCGGGGACGCGCGCGAGTCGCATGGACGATCGAAGGCGGCACGGCGCAGCCGGACGTCGATTACCAGGTCGGCGATTCGCGGATCGTGGAATTTCTGGACGGCCAGAGCGTGCGCAGCCTCTTCATTCCGTTGATTCCGCAAGGAAACAGCGAGCAGGCGCGGCTCTCGAAAACTTTTACCGTGAAGCTGCAGCAAACGAGCGGCGGTCCGGCACTTGGGGAGATCAAACAAGTGCACGTGACGATCGTCGGGAACGTCGCCGGATCCGCCGCGGAATCTGTAGCAGCGACAAGCACGCCGTCACGGGTCGTTGAGGACTCGAATCCTCAATAGACTTTGACGCCTGCAAAGCGTGCCCGCACGCGCTTGCCGAGCGTCTGATATCCGGCAGCAAACCCCCCGGCGCCCACGCCGATCAGTGCGAGCAACCACGCCCAGGCATAGCTGCTCTCGACGGCAGGCGGAGCCGGTGGCGGTTCGACCGCTTCGTTCTCGACAAGGACTGGCGGTGCAGGTGCAACGCCCTCTTGCGCGGCTTCTTTGGCCGCCGCGAGATCTTTCTTCAGCGAAGCAATCTCCGTTTGCAGCTCCGTGTTTTGTTTCTTGAGCTTGGCTATTTCTGCGGTGAGCTTCGCGCTCGTCTCATCGTTGCCTTGCGCGCGCGATGACTGCAACTCTTTGAGCTTGAGGATTGCCGGCGGTTGTTCGCTCAGGTAGCTCGCATTGACCCATCCCTCGCGACCGTCGACGAGCTGTATGCGCACGAAGTTCTCGCTGCGTTCGAGCGCTTCGACGGCATCGCCGGTTTGAATCGTTGCAACGCGCGCACTTTGCTGATCGGCCTCGGCGTAGACGCTCAGCACCAGCTTGTCTTCGACGTACAGCGTCTCGGCGATCGCTGGCGCGAGCGCGATCGTCAGGGCCGCACCAAGAAATGCTGAAGGGGCACGCATGACTTCCTCCCATCGACATGGCCGATACGATCCGTCGCTGGCCAGCAGCGAGCTCCTTCCCGCTGCAAGTTGTCGAGGAATGATGGGCGAATGCGCACGACCGAAAGTGCGCATTGATTCACATTTGCGCGCGGTCGAAATGCGGACGCCGAGCGCCGCTGCGCATGGTGTACGCAATCAGCGACAGATGCGAAGCCGTATACCGCGCTCGATTCCGCTGCGCTCGGCCACACCCGCAGCAAGCTCGAGCACGCAATGCGTATCGGGCGGTGCCAGCGCGATTCGCCACGGCCGCAGGTTCGACACGACGTGCAGCACCTCGAGCTGCGCGTCGAGAAAGATCACGTCGATCGAAAATCGCATCCACCACGTATGAACGCTGTAGCCGGGTATGAGGAGCAGTCCCTCCTCCTCATCGAGCCGCGACCGGTTCAGCAAACCCATGCAGCGCGAGGCGAACGTGCAGGCGACGCGGACGCGCGGAATCGTGCCGCTGCGGCACGCGACCGCGATGCATTCGGCGCGCGAGAAAGGAACGATCGTTGCCATGCTCACATGATGTCGAAGGCGCCCGATTCGATGAGCTGAATGACGATCGGGAAACCGATGATGATGAACGTGATCGGAAACAACAGCGCGATCAACGGGAACAGCATTTTCACGGGCGCTTGATTCGCAAGCTTCTCCGCGCGCAGAAACCGCTCCTGGCGGCGCATGCGCGCCTGATCGCTGAGGACGTCGCCGAGCGAGCCGCCGGTTTCCTCCGCTTGAATGACCGAGGCCGTGAAATTCGTGACCGCGGGAATCACTACCCGTTGCGCCAGACGATCGAGCGCGATGCGGCGCGCAACACCTGTGCGCGTCTCGCGCAAGTAACGCGAGAACTCCTCTTGCACCGGTCCGTCGCGGAGCTGATCGACCGCTTGCTCGACGGCCGCCGTGAACGTAAGGCCCGCTTTCATGCCGAGCACGAGCACATCGAGAAAGAAAGGAAATTCCTTCTCGAACCGCGCTTCGCGTTTCTTGCGGGCATCGCGCAGCCAGATATCCGGATAGGCGTAGGCGAGCGGCACGAGCCCGCCGATCGCCGCAAGGTAGATGGGATCGTCGATACCGAGCACGAAGATGACATACGCAGCGATCAAGAGCCCCGCCACGAGGGCCACGCGCCGGACGACGATGAGCTCGGCCGGTGTGAGCAAGTAGCCGGCACCAGCCGCATTCAGCTGTGCTTGCAGCAGATCGCGCTTCGGCGCCGGCAGCGATGCATCGACGCTTGCCGCATACCAACGCAACAACGGCCGCAACGCACGCAACAGTCGCGGCATGGGATCGCGCCAAGCGTCGTCGCGCTCGTGCGGCGCGCCGACTCGTCCGCGCAAGGCAAGCGGCAGTAACAGGAGCAGCGTACAGGCGACTGCGGCGAATACCGGCGCGACCAATGCCTCCATACGAACGCCTCCGCTAGACGATCAAACGTCGATATTGACGATCTTGCGGATCATCCAGGCGGCGATCGTCATCATGACGGCAATCACCGCGAGCACGATCCAGCCGTACCATTCGGTGAACATCAGGCTCATGCGCTCGGGTTGCTGACGATACAGCACGAAGCCGATGAAAATCGGCAGCAGTCCCACGACCCAGCCTTGAGCGCGTCCCATCGAAGTCAGCGCATCGATCTTGCCTTCGATATGCGCCTTCTCTTGCAGCGTTTTCGCGAGCGACTCGAGCGTATCGGCGAGATTGCCGCCGACGCGCCGCGAGACATTGATGGCGGTGTTCATCAGATCGATCTCCGGCGTCGCGATGCGTTTGCGTAGGTCGGCGAGCGAATCGGCCAGGGGCCGGCCGACACGATATTCGGCCAGCACAATCGTGAACTCCTGCGCGAGCGGAGCAGGCTGCCGCGTCGCCAACAGCTCCAGCCCTTTCGACAGATTCGAGCCGGCACGCAACGCCGAGGCGAGCGCGAGCAATGCGTCGGGCAGTTGATACACGAATCGCTGCCGACGTCGTTTCGCGAAGAACGCAAGTGTCAGGCGCGGGCCGCACAGCGCAGCAATCGTGCCGACAACGGCACCGACGGGACCCAGCGTCGCGTACCCGAGCAAGCCCAGCACGCACGTGAGCGCCAAGCTGATCGCAAACAACGCTTGCGGATTCGCGACGATGAAATTGTGTTTCAGACTGGCAGCGACGGAGGCGACGAATGCGCTGCGATAGCTGACAATTGCGCGCCACACGACGAAGAGCAGCAGCACCACGGCCGTGAAGACGCCTGCAATGAAGAGCACGCGCGGCTCGAAGCTCACGGCGTTCATCGGCGCTCGCTCCTCGGCGAACCGAAAATGCTGCGATCCAGCATGATGCCGGCCTCCGCCAGTTCTTCGTAGAAACGCGGCGCATGACCGAAGCCGACGAATTCGCCCAGGATTTCGCCGCTCGGACCGACACCGCGCTGTTTGAAGGCGAACAGCGGCTGAGTCAGGATCACATCGCCTTCCATGCCGTCGACTTCCACGATAGCGGTGACGCGGCGGCGACCGTCGCTGAAGCGCGTCTGCTGGACGATGATGTCGACAGCCGAGGCGATCTGCTCGCGGATCGCACGCACCGGCAGATCCATGCCGGCCATGAGCACCATCACTTCGAGGCGCGACAGCAAGTCGCGCGGGGAATTCGCATGTCCGGTCGTCAACGAGCCGTCATGACCCGTGTTCATCGCCTGCAGCATGTCGAGCGCTTCGCCACCGCGACACTCGCCCACGATGATGCGGTCCGGGCGCATTCGCAGCGAATTGCGCACGAGATCGCGGATCGTGATCTCGCCTCGACCTTCGACATTCGGCGGGCGTGCTTCGAGCGAAAGCACGTGCGGCTGCGCCAACCGCAACTCGGCTGCATCTTCGATCGTGCAGATGCGCTCGCTCGGTGGAATCGACTCCGACAGCGCGTTGAGGAACGTCGTCTTGCCCGAGCCCGTGCCGCCGGAGACGATGATGTTCTTGCGATACTGAACGCAGATCTTGAGAAAGGTCGCCATCTCGCGGGTGAGCGAGCCGATTTCGACCAGGCGATCCATGGAAAAGCGCTGCTTCGCGAACTTGCGGATCGTCAGAATCGGTCCGATGAGCGAGAGCGGCGGAATGATCGCATTGACGCGCGAGCCGTCCGGGAGCCGGGCATCGACCATCGGCACCCCCTCGTCGATGCGCCGACCGAGCGGCGTGACGATGCGCTCGATCACGCGCATCAGCGAATCCGCGTTGGTGAAGCGCTCCGGCACGCGAACGAGTTTCCCGCCGCGCTCGATGTAAATCTGATTCGGTCCGTTGACCATGATCTCGGACACCGATTCGTCCGCGAGATACGTTTCGAGCGGGCCGTACCCCATGATCTCGGCCGTCATCTCCTGTATGAATCGAGTACGGTCGAGACCCTCGGGCAACTCGATCGCGCCGCTCGCGATGACCGATTCGATGGCTGAGCGTGCTTCGCGTCTCAGGTCGGCTTGTGCAAGGTTGTTGAGCGCGGTACGTCGAAACAGGTCGAGCTCACGCAGCACGAGCGCCTGCAGTTTCTCCTGCAGCGGACGCAAGTCCGGCAGCGCGTTCGTTACGCTCTCGACGACCGGCTCCTCGCGCTCCTTCGCTGGCGCGGGCGCCGGCAGGACGACTGTGGGTTCGGCATCGGGCTCGATTGCTCTGTCACGCTCGTGCTCGACGATTCTCAGCTTGCAATCGCCGATCGTGAACGTATCTCCGCGGCGCACGGGCGCACAGCGATTGAAGACGACGCCGTTGCGGCGCACGGAATCGGCGCCGAGGTCCTGCAATACGCTTTCTTCTTCATCGACACAGAGCACGGCATGCCTTTTTGCGACCGAACCGTGCTTGAGCCGAATGTCGGCGCCCAAGCCGCGACCGATCGTGTACTGACCGACCGGCAGACGGCGACGTAACGGGGTGTTCTCGCCGGGCACGATGCATTCGATCTCGAGCATCCCTGCATTCCTCCTTCGCGCGTCGGCTTACATCCTCAATCGTCGAGCTTCGGTTTCAGCGCATCGTCGGATGTGCGCTTCAGCTCTTCGTAGTGGTTCGCGGCATCGCGTACCGCGGCATGCTGCGCATCGATGATGAGCGGCGTGACGAGCACGACGAGCTCGGATTGCCCGCGGCGGAACTGGCGCGATTTGAACAGCTCGCCGAGGATCGGAATCTGCCCGAGCCCCGGTACCTTCACGACGGCCTTCGCGTCCTCGGACGAGAACAAGCCGCCGACGATCATCGTCTCGCCCGCCTGAACGTTCATTTCCGTATTCGTCTTGCGGGTCGCAAAGCCCGGGATGCCGAGCACCTGAATGCCCTTGTCGACACTGCTGACCTCGACGTTCACCTTCGTGCGGATGAGCCCCGACTCATTCGCTTGCGGCTCGATTTTCAGAATGATGCCGAACTGCTTGAACAGCACGTTCAACGCGCCGTCCGCGTTCTGGACCGGAATCGGCACCTCGCCGCCGACCAGAAAATCCGCTTGGCCGCCGCTGATGCACGTGAGTGTCGGCTCGGCGAGCAATCGCGCATCGCCGTTGTTGACGAGCAGATTCACGACCGAGTCGATGAGCGTCGTCATCGCGAAATAGTGATTGTTCGTACCCAAGTTCAGCGGCAGGCCTTCCAGCTCCGACAAGCCTTCGGGTACGAGTCGAAAATGTTCGTTCGTGACGAACTCATCCAACGTGCCGAAGATCGGCCCTGCGGCCACATCGGCCCAATCGATGCCGATGTCGCGCAAGGCCGATTTCTTGACTTCGATGAGCTTGGCCTTGATCAGAATCGTCGGCTTGGCTTCGATCGGCTCGGGAATGCGTCCTGGCTCCGGAATGCCGAGCACTTTGACGAGGTAGGCCACTTGCGAACCGTCACGTCCCCAGATGCGTAGGTCCGTCACGCCTTCCCTCTTGCCGAGCACGAGAATTTCCTGTGTATCGTCGAACACGTGTACGTCGATCACGTTGCCGTCGCCTGCCGCCACACGCTTCGGTTGCGTATAGCGCATCAGCAGGCTCTGTCCCACCGGTACCGCCAACACGTTGACCGGCGCGCCGTCGACAGCCGCCTCTGCGCTCGACGATTCATTGGCGACGAATGCGAGCAACGTCGCCAGCATTGCAATGCATGACATGAGCCGTCCTTGGCGTTTCGACATGTCACACCCCGCCGAAAATGATTTCGACGCGGTGCCGCGGTGTGATCTTGCCCGTGCGCGCACCGTTCAGAAGCGTGTTCTTCGTGACGCGAGCGACTTGGATCGGCGCTTCGTCTCGCGGCTGGCGCAGCATGATCGTGAGCTTGCCGACGTCCTGAGCGTGAGCGATTTTCGCTGCATCTTCAGGCGTTACCGAAACGGTGATGGTGTTGAAGCTGTAGCCGTCGCGCCGCTCGCCGAGATAATTGGCATTCGTCACGGTTCGCACGCCGGTTGCAATGACGGGCACGCTCGTCAGCAGCGGAAGCGTCACGCTCTCGTTGTTCGATGAGGTCGTGAAGAACAAATCGATGCGATCGCCAGGTGCGAGCATGCCCGCAATCGAGGATTCCTCGTCGACCGGAAACGTGAGCGCCCGCATGCCCTCCGGTAGCTGCGACGAGAAGCCTGCAGCGGCGTTCTGTGCGAGATGCGACATCAGAATGGGTTCGCCGCTACGCAAAGGATGCGACAGCACGCGTCCGGCGATGCGATCCCAATCCTCGGCGAGCACAGCATCGGAATGCAGGAACGCTCGAGGGACTTCGCGAATGGCGGCCGTGCGTCCGGATAGAAACGTACCGGGCATCAAGTCGGCATTGGCGACCACGACTTTCGCCGGCGTGTACCGTGCATCGATCTCCGCGCGACGCTGCTCGAGCGTGCGGTCGATGTAATCGTTGGCAAAGTACGCTGCCGCGGCGCCGGCACCGAGCGCACCGGTCACCATCAGCACCGTGATCATCGTACCTTTCATCGGTCTCCTCCTTGAGACGTCATTCGCGCTTGAATCAATAGGGCATCATCAATGCCCACGTGTACTCGTCATGATGCTCTTGAATCATTCCCAACACGCCTTCGGCGCCCCACCACACGACGAGCAATCCGACGAGCACGGCAAGATACTCGCTCATGGCCCAACCCGATTGCCGCGTGCGCGACGGTTTGCGCGGTCGACGTTCGCGTTTCATGTTTTCTTCCACACGATCAGAATCGCAGTCTCGCCGCTCTTCAAGCGTTGCAGGTTGAGCTGGGCGAGCGACGCATCTTTCTGTGCTTCGATCACGTGACCGCCGCGCGCATGCGACATGGGTTCGCTGCGCCAAATCGTCCAACCGTGTTGCCGCAGGAGCTGGGCGATTTCGTGCGCTGCGCTCCCGACCGGACGCGGACTCAGCAAGCTGATGTGCTCGGCTTCGATGCCGTCGTCTTCGTATTGCTGGAGGTTCACGACGCGCGCAGAGGCCGGATGCGGAAAGCGTGTGCGGAGCAGCGGCCGCTGTTTCTTCAGCGGCGGTGTTACCGTGATCGTGCCTTGCGAGCCTTGGGGGGTGTTGCGGGCGCGCACGGTAATGTAGGCGTCATCGCTGAGAACCCCGAGTACTTCGTCGTTGCCCTCGAACCATCGTTTGGTTTGCGTGTCGGACCCGCGCAGGCGACGCTCGTAATAGTGCAGAACTTCTTGCGCATTCATGGCTGCGGCGAAGCTCTTGATCGTCATCGGTACGCCGTTCAAGCGCATGGCTTGCGACAACCATACCGCCTTTCCTCCCGGAGGCGCGTCGAGCTCCGGAAGTTGTCGAGTCGCCGACGCAATGCTTCCGCCGATCGCAAGGCTGGGCGCCAACACGACCGTCAGGATCGCGGTTGCGAAGAGCGCCGTTCTTCGCCGCTTCCTTGGCATCAACGTCGCTCCACGTAGGCCCGCGGCAAGGACGCCGAGCTCGGTCGCAGATCGGGATCCCATGCGAATTGACCCTCGCCGAACAGCGGCTCGCCAGGCCCGATGGCGTTGAGCGCCAGCACACGGCTCGGCAGCTCGATCGTCTCGACGAATTCGTTCATCGTGAGCTCATCGACGCGACGCCGGAATTCGGTTTCATCGCGGGCCGACCAGGTATCGCTCAGAATGGCTGCACCGGTCGACTGGATCAGCGGCGGTTCGTCTGCTTCGTTCGCGACCGGCCGCAGCAACGAAACCCCGGCACGCGCTCGCGCTTGAAGCCTCGGCCGAACCGCAGCGCTTGCCGTCGCGGCGGCAAAGTTGTTGCGCGGCAGGCCGAGATCGTTCACTTGCAGCACCGAAGCCGCCGTCGCAATGGCGCCCCCGCCATGAGCGAACGACGGCACGAACCATTGCCCGACTTCGACGGGATCGCGTTCGACGCGCTGCTCGACGTCAATCGCTTGTTCGCCGTTGCGATAGTCGAGCATGCGCGCATTGGCTTGATCGCGCCACAATGGATTCTCGGTGACGCCTGAATTGCTCAGGGTATCCGTTGCCACGATCGGCGCACGCGGATGACCGAACGAACGGTCGCGCGCCTCGAGCGCGATTTCTTCGGGCGCTTTGCTGTTGTTTCCGCTGCTGCGCCAAACCGTGCGCTCCCAGACGGCATATCGCGCAGCGTCCAAACTCTTGTGCTTGATGTCGAGCTGTTTGCCGAGCCACGGAATACCGATCAAGAACGGGCAGAAGGCCAACAGCGCGACGATGACTTCGGCGATCGCGTTGCCGCGACACCGACGAAAGCGCAAGTCCTTCATAGACCCACTCCCAAATCCGCTTCGACGAGGTGCGCTTCCCAGAAAGGGTTGAAGAGATTCGAGTACTCGGTCGCGCGTCCGAGCGAAGGAACGCCGATGGTGGGACGCCTGAAGCTCACACGCGCCGCTGCCATCGCCGTCATCACCGCGTGGCCGCCCGCGGCAACGCCGGTACGGCCGATCTCGCGGAAATCGCGTTCGGCGACGCTTTGTTGTCGGCGCGTGGCGATCGCAGCAATCGTAAGCCCATGAAAACCGGGGCGGCCGGCGACGTTGTAGTAGCTCGGCACGCCCTCGTACTCGTCGTCGAACTCGCTCGCGCTGGCGTCGGCGCTCGGACCGATGTTGCTCCAGCGGCTCCNACCGAAGAGCCGGCGCTGTCGCGTTTGCAAGCGATCCGTGGCTTCCCAATCGGCGGAGTTTTCCGATTGCGAATGAGAGGTGCTGCCTTGCTTGCGGAACTGTCGCAGCAGCGAGTTGAATCGCCAGCCGCGCTCGCCGGCAATCCATCGCGTCGTATTCGCATCGACGCGCATGCTCGCTTCGATCAGCTCTTGGATCGCGCCATCGTCGTCATCGGCCGTGTAACGTTCGACGAACGTCGCGACCTCATACATCTGCGAGAGCACGCGAGCTTCGAGCACGCCGCGCAACTCGGACGGCAGCGCGCCGAGCTCGCCGCGGTCGTTGATGCGAATGTTCGGATCGTAGGCCTGCGCCGTCCGGCGCATGACTTCGGTCAGGTTGTCGAGGGCGAGCGATGCCTGTGCCTCGAGCTGAGCGGCACGATAGGTCGCGTTCCAGGTATCCATCGTCGGAATCGCGAACTCGGCAGATTCCTCGGTGAATTCGCGGATCTCGGCAATGATGTTCTCGACCATCGAGACGTACTGGCCTGCGTACGGGATGTATCGCGCGAAGTCCTCGATGAAATCGATGGTTTCGTCGATGTAGCGCACCCAGCTCACGTACGACACGAAATGTCCGACACCGACGTGATTGGCCACCATGGCGCGATTGGTGTATGCCATGAAGTTCAAGTGCCGCGCCGTCCACACCGCGCCGCTGTAAGCCGCCGCGTCGGCTGCATTCGTCAGGTGAGACTTCTCCGTGATCTTGTGGCCGGTGTTGTACATCACGACGAGCACGGCGCTCGCGATCAAAATGCCGAACAGCGCGATGGGTGCGATCTGACCGCGCTGGCGCCGGATGCGCCGCATCGTGCATCTGACGCCAGGAATGGACATCCGCAGCCTCATCGCGCTTCTCCGCAACAAGTCGCTTGCGTTTACTGCTGTGCGTTCGTCTGGGTGTTGTACGTGGCCAGACTATCTGCTTGCGCGGCGCGGTTGCGGGCTGTGTCTGCCGAGTTGGCGGCGTTCTGGATGTCGGCTGCGCCCGAACGGCCCGCCATTTCGCGGCTCATGCCGGCCATCTGGTTCTGCAGCGTGTCGCCGAATGCGGCGAACAGACCGATGCCGGCCACGGCAACCAAGGCCGTGATGATGATGTACTCGCTCATTCCTTGGCCGCGCTGACGGGGCCGGAGAGCTGCCTTGCGACGGATCATTGGAACCTCCTTGTTGATCGAGTGCTTGCAAGATTGCGCTACGCGGTGTGGCGGAACGAACGTCCCGTCAGGCGTAAGCTAAGGGACCGACATCCCGCGTGGCCGGCGAATTTCTGGCGAGTTTGCGCAGTAATTCAAACGATGCTGCGGGCGATCGGTCATGATGGCGCGGACGGACGCTGTGCGGAGTAGCGAGTGAGTGCGGAAGTCGGACCGGTAGCGGGCAGCGAACGCTTGTTCGAGCTCGACCTCGTTCGCGGGGTTGCGCTGCTCGGCATCCTCATCATGAACATGCCGGGGTTTGCGACGTCGTTCTACTCGGGTTCGAGCGGTGTCGATTCATGGATCTACTGGTGGGATCAATGGACGGCAGGGCTGCGCAACGTTCTGTTCTCGGGCAAGTTCAACAGCATGTTCAGCCTGCTGTTCGGAATCGGCTTTACGATTCAGCTCGAACGCCTGTTGCAGCGACGTGGCGCGGAAGGCCTGCATATTTACCTGAAACGCCTTGCGATCCTGTTCCTGTTCGGTGCGATTCACATGCTCGTGTTCTGGACGGGCGATGTGTTGCACATGTATGCGCTGCTCGGCGTGTTGCTCGTTCTGCTGCGCAACCGCTCCGATGCGACGATTGCCGTCATTATCGTCGTGCTGTTGCTGTTCCCGATCGGCAGCGGCGCATTCAAGATGATCGCACGCGATCCCAGCCATCTCGATCGGCTCGGCGAGGCCTTCAGCGCCTGGGTGGCCTCGAACAATGCCGCGTACGGGCATGGCTCGTTCATCGAGGCGATGCACGAGCACATGCGGGAGACCTGGTTCTTGTATACCGACGCCGCTTCGGTCGATTACACGCTGAGCTTTTACGTGCAATTGACGACGACGATGCTGCTCGGCTTTCTCATCGGGCGGCATCGCATCGTCCAGCGCATTCCGGAGCTGATGCCGCAGATCGTCAAGGTGCAGATCTGGTCGTTCTGGATCGGCATCGGTTCGGCGGCTCTGCTCGCCTACGGCGAAAAAACGGTCGTGCCCTTTCCGACGTCGCCGCAAACGATTCTGGTTTCGCTCGCCTACAATTTTTGCCGGATCGCTTTGATGACGTTCTATGTGACGACGTTCGTGCGACTGGCACAGGACGATCGTTGGCGTACGTGGCTTGCACCGCTCGCCACCATCGGCCGGATGCCGTTGACCAATTACCTCATGCAGACGGCGATTGCGACGACGATCTTTTACGGTTGGGGGCTCGGCTTCTGGAACCGGGGCGGTCCGTTGACTTGGCTGCTGTTGTCGCTCGCCATTTTTTTCCTCGTGCAGGTGCCGCTCAGCGTCTGGTGGCTCGCGCGTTATCAATACGGCCCCATGGAATACCTGTGGCGTTACCTGACCTACGGGCGCACGATGTCGGGACGATTGCGCCGCGCATAGTCGCGATGGATTGCACAGCTTTCTCGCGCGCGAAACGGGTAGGCTTACATCACCGTGTTGGCCGAATCGCTGCTCACAACTCTCGCAGACCGTTACGGGATCGCTTACCGGAACGCGTCGCTGCCCGAAGCGAAACGCTGTATCGCAGCCGACGGAATCGTGCTCAGCTATCTCGATTGGGGCGGTGACAGCGAGCCGATTCTGTTCCTGCATGGCGGCGCGCTCAGCGCACACTCATGGGATTTGGTCTGTCTGGGGCTGCGCGACGATTGGCACTGCATTGCGCTCGATTTGCGCGGACATGGCGACAGCGGTTGGTCTGACCGTTACTCGATCGAAATCTCCATCGACGACATTGCGACGCTCTTCCGGCATTGCGGCATCGAGCGTGCACATCTCGTCGGCAACAGTCTCGGCGGAACCATTGCCGCTCACTTCGCGGCTGCGCATCCGAACCTGACCGCGAGCCTCACGCTCGTCGATGTCGGACCGAACATCGATTTCGCGGCAACACAGAAGATCCGCGATTACATCGAGCGCACGGACGGCGCGGTCGATCTATCGACCGCCGTCGAGATAGGCCTGCGCGTGAATCCGCAAATCGATCGGGATGCCTTGATCTACCGGCTGATGCACGCAACGCGCGTCGGCGAAGACGGCCGTATCCATTGGAAGCAGGATCGTCGACGCATGCGCGACCACGATTATTTCTTGGAGAAAGTCGACGAAATTGCGCGAATCGCACCGACGATCGATGTCCCCGTGCTCGTGGCGCGCGGTGCGCGTAGCCGGGTGTTCAGCGAGGAGGCCGCGCGCGCGTGCGCAGCCGCGTTTCCGCACGGCCGCTGGGTTCGCATCGAAGACGCAGGTCACAATATTCAGGAAGCGAATCCCGGCGGTCTCGTTGCCGCGCTCAGGGAATTCCTTCGCGACGCTCGATGAGCGTTCGGAAGCGCTGCGCGTTCCGTGAGGCAAATTCGCGCGCCTCGACCTCGTACACGTTGCGCCAATAGCCGCGCTTGAGACATTCGAACAAGTAGCGCGCAATCGTCAACCGGCGCGGCTGCCATTGACGCAGCACATGGAAATACTCGTGCAGGACGAGCTCAGGGTGGCGCCAGAATTGCGCGGCCGAGCCGACGAGTAAGATGCGTCCCCGGCGTGTCGTCGCCACGGCGCCGACATGCAAACGCGCATATAGCGAATGCTCGATCACGCGCACGTGCGTGGCCGGCTCGCCGAAAATGCGCTCGAGCGCCGCCACTACCTCTTGCGGCACTGACACGCAACGACCGAAACGCAGCCGCATCTTTTCTCGCCATTCAATCTGAGAACGTATCCGACAGGGTCCGCCTCACTCTGCTTTCCGGCCGGCACCTCGCGAGCTTGGCATCGCGCAGTACGCAAGTCACTCATGAGCGAGTTCACGGATCGCTGCAGCCGCCGCACGACTGATCTAGATCAGGGTGCAGAAGCACGTTTGCCGGCACCCTTCCGCTGCAGAGCTTCAANGACTCGAATGGCATGCCAAGACNAGAGACCTACAACGACCGTGTTGTCCGACTTTTCCTGCTTGCCGCCGCCGTATGGGGCATCGTCGGTATGGCGATCGGTGTGCTCGCCGCGGCACAACTCACTTGGCCCGCACTCAACTTCGATACGTCGTGGCTGACGTTCAGTCGCATCCGTTCGAATCACACGTTCGGCGTCATTTTCGCGTTCGGCGGCTCTGCGTTGATGGGCACCTGTTACTACGTCGTGCAACGCACGTCGCATGCGCGTCTGGCGTTCGGCCGGCTCGCAACGTTCACGTTCTGGGGATGGCAGGCGGCTTGCTTGCTCGCCATGGCGACGATGCCGTTCGGGATCACGCAGCAGAAGGAATACGCCGAACCCGAATGGTTCATCGACCTCTTGATCGCGGTCGTCTGGGTGTCGTTCGGCGTCGTGTTCTTCGGCACGCTTGCCCGGCGGCGCATCAAGCACATCTACGTCGCTAACTGGTACTACGGCGCTTTCATCATCGCGGTCGGGTTGCTGCACATCGTCAACAACCTCGCCGTGCCGGTGTCGCTCACCAAGTCGTATCCGATCTACTCCGGCATGGTCGATGCGATGGTGCAATGGTGGTACGGCCACAATGCGGTGGCGTTCTTCCTGACCGCCGGCTTCCTCGGAATGATGTACTACTTCGTGCCGCGGCAGGCGCAGCAGCCCTTGTGGAGTTATCGCTTCTCCATCGTCAATTTCTGGGCGCTGATTTCCGTGTACATGTGGGCAGGTTCGCATCATCTGCTCTACACCGCGCTCCCCGACTGGGTGCAGTCCGTCGGCATGGTGTTCTCGCTCGTGCTGCTCATGCCGAGCCTTGGNTCCGCAGCGAACGGTTTGCTCACGTTCAACGGTTCGTGGGACAAGCTCGAGACCGATCCGGCCGCGAAGTTCATGGTGCTCGCGCTCGTGTTCTATGCGGCTTCGACGTTCGAAGGTTCGATGCTCGCGATCAAGACCGCGAACTCGCTGTCGCATTACACGGACTGGACCGTCGCGCACGTGCACTCCGGTTCGATCGGCTGGGTCGCAATGATCACGATCGGCTCGCTGTACGCGATGGCGCCGCGTGCGCTCGATCAGCCAGCGATGCATTCGCGCGGAGCGATGGAGCTGCACTTCTGGATGCACACCGCGGGATTGCTCTTGTATGTCGCTGCGATGTGGGCCGCCGGCATCACGGAAGGGCTCATGTGGCGCGCGACCAATCCCGACGGCTCGCTCGCGTACAGCTTCCTCGAGAGTCTCGTTGCCGTGAAGCCTTACTACGCCCTGCGTTTGTTGGGCGGACTGCTCGTGCTCGGCGGCATGGTCGTGATGGCTTGGAATCTCTGGCACACCGCGGCCTACGCGCGCGCAAATCTGATCAAGCCCATCCTCGTGCCGATTCCGGAAACCATTCCCGAACCGGCCGAAAACCAATTCCCGCCGCCGCTGCCGGCACGAGGCTAGAACGATGGCATCGCGCTATAGGTACATCGAAGCGATCGAGAAACACGCAGGCCTGCTCGGCGTGCTGATCGCGATCATGGTGTCGATCGGCGGGCTCGCCGAGATCACGCCGCTCCTTGCCAAGGCGCGCGCAGTCGAGCCTGCGCCAGGTTACGCGCCGTACGATGCTTTGCGCCTCGCCGGCAAGGACGTCTATGTGCGCGAGGGCTGCCAGACCTGCCACTCGCAAATGATTCGAACGCTGCGTTTCGAGACGCAGCGCTATGGCGATTATTCCGTTGCGAGCGAATCGGTATACGACCGGCCGTTTCAGTGGGGATCCAAACGCACGGGACCCGATCTTGCGCGTGTGGGGGGCAAGTACTCGGACGAATGGCATCGCCTGCACTTGTTGGATCCGCGTCGCGTCGTGCCCGATTCGACGATGCCCGCCTATCCGTGGCTGAAAGACAAGGAACTGGACGGCGCGGATATTCAGGCACGCATGCGGGTGCTGCGTCGTCTCGGCGATCCGTATACGGACGCGGATATTGAAGGCGCACCCGCAGCTGTCGCAGGCAGGACCGAGCTCGATGCGCTCATCGCGTATCTGCAAGGCCTCGGCGTGCGTAATGCCTCGACGACAGAGCAGGAGATTGCGCAATGAGTCCGATGTGGGCACACGGCGTCGGCGTGATGATCGTCCTGCTCATGCTGACCTTCATCGGGATTTGGATCTGGGCATGGCTGCCTTTTCACAAACGCGACTTCGATCGATTGGCGCGGCTGCCGATGCACGACAACGAATCGCGCGCCGTTCTCGACGATGGTGAACGACGATGAGCGGCTTCTGGTCGGGTTGGGTCAAGTTTCTCGTGGTGCTGAATCTCGGCATCACGTTCCTGCTGTTCCTGGCCGCCTTGTTCGTGAAGATTCCGACACAGGCGGACGGCACGACCGGTCACGTTTGGGCGCACGGTGTGTTACGCGAAGGCGTGCGCAAGCTTCCACGTTGGTGGGTGCTGTGCTCGTCGCTCGCGTTCATCATCGGCGTCGTATATCTCGCGCTGTATCCCGGATTCGGGAGCTTTCGAGGCGCGCTCGGCTGGACTTCCGTCGGAGAGTATGAGCGCGACGTNGCAGAGAACGCCGAGAANCTCGAAGCCACGCTTGNGCCGTTGCGCAGCTCGAGNATCGAGCAACTCGCCGAGCATCCGCAAAGCGTCGCGATCGGCCATCGACTGTATCTCGACAATTGCGCCGCATGTCACGGCGCAGACGCGCGAGGCAACCGAGCGCTCGGCGCACCCGATCTCACGGATGAAGATGCTCTGTACGGCAACGACGCGGATACGCTGCTCGCGAGCATTCGCGACGGCCGAAGCGGTGTCATGCCTGCATGGGGCAGTGCGCTCGGCCGCGAAGGCGTCAATGAGGTCGCGTCATATGTTCTGAGCCTGAGCGGGGTGCAGGCACCGCAGGATTGGGTTGATGCGGGCAAGCAACGCTTCGATGCGATGTGCGTGGCTTGTCATGGTGTCGATGGGCGCGGGAATCCGATGCTCGGCGCACCCGATCTCACGGACGATGTCTGGCTGTACGGCGGCGACTTCGAACGCGTTGCAGAAAGTATTCGCGACGGGCGCGGCGGCGAGATGCCGGCATGGCGCGGTCGGCTGAGCGACGACGAGATGCGAATGGTTGCTGCGTGGGTCGTTTCGCAAAGATCTGCCACGACGCGCAAGCCGGACCGCTATCCCACCAGGACGGGCGAGTGATGTCGACGGATGTGCAAGGCGGACGCTGGTATCGACAACCCATCCTTTGGCTTGGCGTTGTCATCCTGCTCGCAACGCTCGCCGGTTGTGTCAGCATGATCGTGCTCGGCGCGCGTTATGCGGATGAACCCGTGCCGGTCGAGGGCGAGCGCGTGTTCAAGATACCGACGNCAGCCNAGGGANCGTGAGATGGTGTCATGTGGAACCGGGCGCTGGGCGCTGGCTAGAAAGAAGCCAAGTACGACGAGTGCGGTTTCACGTGACACGGTCAGATCGACTGCGCAACCCGCGTCCCGTGTCTTTCCATGGACAGAGGCGGCCGATGCGTTGCGCTACCTGGAAGCTCGCAATCACTTCGGCAAGGTATGTCTGCGCTTTGACTGATCTTGTCGGTGGCGATCGTTCGGCTCTCTGAAAGCCGCGATATCTCGCGACCTCGCTGCTTATTTCCCGATACAAAAACTCGCGAAAATCTTGCCGAGCAAATCGTCCGAGGTGAACTCGCCGGTGATTTCGTTGAGCGCTTGTTGGGCTTGGCGCAGTTCTTCGGCCATGAGCTCGCCGGCGCGTCGTTCGACGAGTTGTTGCTTGGCTTCGCGAATGTGACGTTCGGCGCGGGTGAGCGCATCGAGATGGCGGCGGCGGGCGGAGAAGATTCCGGCTTCGCTGCCGAGAAAGCCCATGCATTCTTTTAAGTGAGCGCGCAGCAGGTCAACGCCCTCGCCTGTCGCTGCGGATAGATACACGCGTGGCGGTGCAGTTGGCTCGAAGCGTGCGCGTTCGCCGCACAAGTCGATCTTGTTGAAGATCCACGTGATCGGCACTTCCGAAGGGAGCGAGCTGGTTTCGCGCGCAACGGCTTCGTCGTCGAGGCCGCGCGTCGCATCGATCATGTAGAGGATCCGATCGGCGCGCAGCATTTCTTCGCGCGCACGTCGGATACCTTCCGCTTCGACGACGTCGGCGACTTCGCGCAATCCTGCCGTATCGACGATGTGTAGCGGCATGCCGTCGATGTTGATGCGTTCGCGAAGCACGTCGCGTGTGGTGCCGGGGATATCCGTCACGATGGCCGCGGCGTAACCGGCGAGCCGGTTCAAGAGACTCGACTTCCCGGCATTCGGTTGGCCGGCAATCACGACCGTCATGCCTTCACGCAACAGCGCGCCTTGGCGTGCATTGGNGAGGATCTGCGTGCACAGTTCGAGCGCGCGTTCGATCCGCTGGCGCAGCACGTCATCGCTCAGGAAATCGATTTCTTCTTCCGGAAAGTCGATTGCCGCTTCGACGTGCATGCGTGTTTCGATCACCGCTTCGGTGAGCGAATGAACGGCTGCGGAGAACTCTCCTTGTAGAGAACGTTGTGCAGCACGCGCCGCTTCCACCGAGCCGCTGTCGATCAGATCCGCAATGGCTTCGGCTTGCGCAAGATCGATTTTGTCGTTGAGGAAGGCACGGCGGCTGAATTCGCCTGGTTCGGCCAGTCGCGCACCGAGCTCGAGACAGCGCGCGAGCAGCATGTCCATGACGACCGGTCCGCCGTGACCGTGCAGCTCGAGCACATCCTCGCCGGTAAACGAACCCGGCGCGGGGAAATAAAGTGCGATGCCGGTATCGATCGTCGAACCGTCGGCGGCGCGGAATTTGCGGAACGCCGCTTTACGCGGCTCAGGCACATCGCCGAGCAAATGCGTCGCGATGTGCGTCACGTGCGGACCGGAAACGCGAACGATGCCGACACCGCCGCGGCCGGGCGGTGTCGCAATCGCGGCGATGGTCGTCACGCTCGGGTCCATGTGCCGTCCCCGTCGCCGCCGCTCATCGACTAAGTCGCTTTCTTCTCTTCCGCCGCGACCAGCTTATTGATGCGCCATTGCTGCAGGATCGACAGCAACGTGTTCGTGAGCCAGTAGAGCACGAGGCCCGAGGGGAACATGACCATGGTCGCAGCCATGATGAGCGGCATCAGAGCGAAGACCTTTTGCTGGATCGGATCGGCGCTCGGCATCGGCTGTAGCTTGAACTGCAGGAACATCGCCGCACCCATCACGATCGGCAGGATGAAATAGGGGTCGCGCGAGGACAGATCCGTGATCCAGCCGAAGAACGGCGCTTGGCGCATTTCGACGCTTTCGAGCAGCACCCAGTAGAACGCAAGGAACACCGGGATCTGGATGAGAATCGGCAGGCAGCCGGCGAGCGGATTGATCTTCTCGCGCTTGTAGAGCTCCATCATCTGACGACCGAGCTGTTCGCGGTCGTCCTTGTAGCGCTCTTGAATGGCTTTGATGCGCGGGCTCAGCGCTCGCATCTTCGCCATCGAGCGGCCGCTTGCGGCAGTGAGTCGATAGAACGCGAGCTTGATCAGGAACGTCACGATGATGATCGCAAGGCCCCAATTGCCGACGAAGTCGTACACCCAGCTCAGCAGGATGAACAGCGGTTTGGAAATGATCGTGAGCTTGCCGTAATCGGCGACGCGATCGAGCTCGGGGCTGATTTCCTCCAACTGCGATTGCAGCTTCGGGCCGACGAACAAGGTTTCGTTCAGCGTCTGCTGGCTGCCCGCAGCGATCGGCACGATCGGGCTGAGGTACGAGAGCGTGAAATCGTTCTGCGGATTGACGTTGAGCTCGTAGTGATAGCTCTTGTCTGCAGGCGGAACGGCGGCGGCGACGAAGTGATGCTGTAGCGCCGCGATCCAACCCGCAGTGATCTCGCCGCGGTATCGCCTGTCGTCTTCGTCCTCGACATCGAGCTTGCGATAGGCCTTGCCGTCGTAAATCGCCGGTCCGCGGTAGGCGTACGTTTCGACATTGAAAAACGAACGTTCGACGTGCTCGTAGTGACGGACGATCTGCACATAGGAGGCCGCGCGCAGATCTTGATCGGATTGGTTGTCGATTTCGTAACGCAGGTCGATGCGATAGCTACCAGGTTCGAAGGTGTAGACCTTGCGGACCGTCACGCCGCTCTCATCCGTCCAAGTCAGCGGCACCTCGAGCTTCGACTGACCCGGCTGCAACGTGTATTCCTGCGCTTCGGCCGCAAACGTGGCTAGATGCGTCGGCTCCTGCGAACGCTCGGCGAAACGCAGACCCGAGCGAGCGGCATAGAGATTCTCGGTGTTGAACAGACGAACCGGGTTGTCCGGTTGATTCTTGACCTTCGGATACTGCAGAAGATCGGCGCGAACGAGGTCGCCGCCGCGCGTGCTGATCTCCAAGTCGAGCACATCGGTTCGCACGCGAATCGTCGGCGCAGTCTCTGCCGTCGGTCGCGGCTGAGCACCCGGCACAGTCGGAGGCGCATCGCCTTGTGCCGGTAATGCCGGCAACGTGTCCGAGCCATCGGCTTGCGGCGCGACGGTCTCGGTTTGGGCTGCAGGCGCGATCGTTCCGTAATCGGCCTGCCACGCCATGTAGTTCAAGTACAGGACCAGCAGGAGCGCCAGCCACACGAAGAGTCGTTGGTTATCCATGCGAGAAAGGCTTCCAGCGAGTGGTCGACGGCTCAGGGACCGGATCGTAGCCGCCTTCGTGCCAGGGATGGCAGCGCAGTAGCCGACGCACGGCGAGGTAGCTGCCTTTCAGCGTGCCGTGTTGTTCAACGGCTTGCTCCGCGTAGCACGAGCACGTCGGATAGAACCGGCAATTCGGACCGAGCAACGGACTGATGAAATAGCGATACGCGCGCAGCAGCGCCTTCAAGATTGCTTGCATCGCTCTCTCACCGTGCGCCAATGGCGCTCGAGGCTGCGCCGGATAGCTTCGTTGTCGGCGTCGCGGACGCCGGCACGCGCGTTGATGACAATGTCCACCGCCGGCAATTCATGTTGATGGTGCCGGAACGATTCGCGAATGACACGCTTCAGCCGATTGCGCCGAACGGCGTTGCCGACGACGCGAGCCCCGATCGACAACCCCAGGCGCGCATGGGCAAGGTCGTTGCTGCGTACGAAAACAGCAAACAGGCCATCGGTGAAACGTCGCGCATTCTTGTAGACGCGATCGAACTCCGATTTGTTATGGAGACGCTGCGCCGAAGTGAACGATCGGGAGGAGGCTTGCAAGAAATCGAGACACAGCGGTCGTTCAGACCGTGAGGCGCTTGCGGCCTTTGGCTCGACGTCGAGCGAGCACGGCACGACCCGCGCGCGTAGCCATGCGGGCACGAAACCCGTGCGTGCGTTTACGATGGATCTTGCTCGGCTGATACGTGGGCTTCATGCTGAATCTCGCCGCGCGAAAGTCGCGCTAAAACAAGAAGATGGTGGGTCCTGAAGAAGGGCGGGAAGCGTACGCAGCAGGCCGCGGGGTGTCAAGCTGCAAGCAGAGTTCGCTGGGCTTGCGTATAGGGAATTGGAGCTGTGGATAACCTCGCTCGGTCGGGTATAGACTCGCCCCCCTCTCGCGTTCACACACGCAGAACTAAATCTCTCTTACGACTACAGGACCGAGGGACGAAACCGTGCAGGGTTCGTTATGGCATCGCTGTCTCGCCCAACTGGAAGCCGAGCTGCCGGAGCAGCAATTCAACACATGGATTCGTCCTCTGCAGGCGGTCGAAGACGGGCAGGTGCTGCGCTTGCTCGCCCCGAACCGTTTCGTCGTCGATTGGGTTAACGAAAACGTCGTGCATCGGATTTCCGAGCTCGTCGACTCCGTCGGCGCGCCGGTGCCGCAAATCGTCCTGGAAGTCGGTTCGCGCTCGGGCAGCGGGGCAAGCTCTGCGGCCCATGTGGCGGCCCAGCCGAAAGCGACCCGAGAACCGCCGACCGTCGTCGGCAGCCGGCTGAATCCCGATTTCACATTTGCGAACTTCGTCGAGGGTAAGAGCAATCAGCTCGCGCGGGCTGCGGCTTTTCAGGTCGCGGAGAATCCGGGTCGCGCCTACAACCCGCTGTTCATCTACGGCGGCGTGGGCCTGGGTAAGACCCACTTGATGCACGCCGTCGGCAACATGATTCGCTCGCGCGATCCGCACGCCCGGGTTGCTTATGTGCACTCGGAGCGGTTCGTCGGCGACATGGTGAAGGCGCTCCAGCACAACACCATCAACGATTTCAAAACGGCGTATCGCTCGCTCGATGCATTGCTCATCGACGATATCCAGTTCTTTGCGGACAAAGGACGTTCGCAAGAAGAGTTCTTCCATACCTTCAACGCGCTGTTCGAGGGCCAGCAGCAGATCATCCTGACCTGCGACCGGTACCCGAAGGAGGTCGACGGCCTGGAAGAGCGGCTGAAGTCGCGATTCGGTTGGGGACTCACGGTCGCGATCGAGCCGCCCGAGCTCGAGATGTGTGTGGCAATTTTGAAGAGCAAGGCCGCCGTCAGCCGGGTGGATTTGCCCGACGAAGTGGCGTTTTTCATCGCCAAACGCATTCGCTCGAATGTCCGCGAGCTCGAGGGGGCGCTCCGTCGTGTGATTGCCAATTCGCAGTTCACGGGCCGACCGATTACGCTGGATTTTGCGAAAGAAGCATTGCGTGACCTGTTGGCGCTGCAGGACCGGTTGGTCACCATCGAGAACATTCAGAAAACGGTCGCGGAGTACTACAAAATCCGGGTTGCAGACCTGCTCTCGAAGCGCAGAAGCCGGTCCATTGCGCGGCCGCGTCAGATCGCAATGGCACTGGCGAAAGAGCTCACGAGCCACAGTCTCCCCGAGATCGGCGATGCGTTCGGCGGTCGCGACCACACGACGGTGCTGCATGCCTGCCGCGTGATCAAGGAACTGCGTGAGACTCACACACGCACGAACGAGGACTATTCAAACCTGTTGAGAACCCTGGCTGGATAGCTGTGGACAAGTTGTGGGGCGGCTGGGTAGGAAAGTTCTCCACAGGCCGTCAACAACGGTTCGACAGGTTCGGCGAGAGTTGTGAAGAGGCTAGCTTCGAGCGTAAGGCCCTGAAGCGGAAGAATAAAAGTGACTTTTCCACAAAGGGCCGGCCGCCTAGCAATCATCGTAATCGCTTTAAGTTTTATTCAATCTTTTATTAGTTGAGACAGGTGCAGCGATGAAGTTCAGCGCGGACCGGGAAGCAATACTTGCTCCTTTGCAGTCGGTGATCGGTGTGGTCGAGCGACGTCAAACCATGCCGATCCTGGCGAACATTCTGATTTCCGGCCGCGGCGACCACTTGACGTTCACGGCGACCGACTTGGAGGTCGAGCTCGTTGCACGGGCTGCGGTCAACCTGCAGCAGACCGGCGATATCACGGTTCCCGGCCGCAAATTCCTGGAAATCATTCGCGCACTGCCGGAGAAGGCGTCGGTGACGGTATCGGTCGAGGGCGAACGAGCCATCGTTCGATCCGGGAAGAGCCGCTTCACGCTAACCACCTTGCCTGCCAGCGATTTCCCAATCATCGAGGACATCCGGAGCCAGCAGACGCTCCGGATCGATCAACCGACGTTGCGCCGGCTCATCGAGAAGACGCATTTCTCAATGGCGCAGCAGGACGTGCGCTACTACCTGAACGGCATGTTGCTTGAAGTTGCGGGGAACGTGCTGCGAACTGTAGCGACTGACGGCCATCGTCTCGCATATTGCGAGACAACGATGGAGCAACCAGCTGCCGCGGCTCAACAGGTCATCGTGCCGCGAAAAGGCGTGCTCGAGTTGCAGCGTCTGATCGGCGGCGAGGGTGCCGTGGAGCTGACGATCGGTACGAATCACGTTCGCGTTCAAATCGGCGATATTCGCTTCACTTCGAAGCTAATTGACGGACGTTTCCCGGAATACGGTCGTGTGATTCCAAACGATCCGCCGAAAAAGGTGCAGGCCGATCGGGACCTTCTGCGCGCAGCCTTGCAGCGCGCAGCCATTCTTTCGAACGAAAAGTACCGCGGTATTCGGCTGGCACTGCGTTCGGGGGTCCTCGTTCTCCAAGCTCACAATCCGGAGCAGGAGGAAGCGGAGGAAGAACTCGAAGTTTCCTACGAGGGCGATGAGATCGACATCGGTTTCAACGTGAACTACCTGCTCGACGCGCTTGCGGCCGTAGACGGTTCCGAAGTCGTGATCGGGTTGACGGACCCGAACAACAGCTGCCTTTTGAGCGCGCCTGGGGTGACGACGACCAAGTACGTCGTGATGCCGATGCGGCTCTAAGCGCGTGCTCCAGTCGATCCAGGTCGAGAATTTCCGTTGCATTGAACGGGCGTCGCTGGAGCTGCATCCGCGCGGCACCGGAATCGTTGGCCGTAATGCCTCGGGCAAGACCAGCTTGCTCGAGGCGATTTTCTTCTTAGGACATGGACGTTCATTTCGAACTGCGACGCGCGCGAAGCTGATTCGGCGCGGCGAAGACTTCTTTCGCGTCATCGCTCGACTCGAGGACAAAGAGCGCAGTTTGGTCGCGAGCGCCGAGCACAGTCACGGCGCAACCCAAATGCGCCTCGGTGGTCGGGGCGTCTCGGGTGTGGCCGAGATCGCCGAAATCCTCCCTATCCAAGTCATCGACCCTGGCGTGCATCGTCTGATCGACGAGGGTTCCGCTCGCCGTCGGCGACTCCTCGATTGGGGAGTGTTCCACGTGAAACATGATTTCCTGTTCGCTTGGCGCCGATACCAGCGCGCGCTCGAGCAGCGGAACACGGCATTACGCGAAGGACTGGAGGAGCACCTCGTTAGAGTTTGGGACCAAGAGCTCCAAAGTGCGGCTCAACAGATCGACGAAGCGCGCCGCTATTACATGGGCGAGCTCAGGAACTGCTTCAGCCCCTTAGCCAGCTCACTGCTCGACGAACCGGTCACCGTGGAGTACAGACGAGGTTGGGCAGAGGAGGAGAGCCTGGATCGAGCGCTTGCGGCCGCGTGGGATCGAGATCGGCGGTACGCAACGACGACAGTGGGCCCGCATCGGGCTGACTTGATCATCAAGGTAGACGGTGTGCTTGCTCGGGACCGCGTGTCGCGAGGGCAGCAGAAGCTACTCGCGGCCGCACTCATCCTTGCCCAGATCCAAGCGACCGCCTCGAACGTCGATGCCAGAACGTGCCTGCTACTTGACGATCCGGCTGCCGAGCTGGATGTGGATAAATTGGGGAAACTGCTCGCGGCCCTCGACCGAATTCCCGCCCAACTCATAGTTTCCGCTGTCACCGAAGCCGGCTTGGCCGGCATCGAAATCGGCCGAATGTTTCACGTGGAACAAGGCCGTTTCACGCCGGTGCTATAATTTTGCTTCACGAAATCCAGGCAAGGTTATGACAGATTCCGACGTTTACGACTCGAGCAAAATCAAGGTCTTGAAGGGTCTCGATGCCGTTCGGAAACGGCCCGGAATGTACATCGGAGACACCGACGACGGTACGGGTTTGCACCATATGGTTTTCGAGGTGGTGGACAACTCGATCGACGAGGCCTTGGCCGGTTACTGCACCAAAGTCAGCGTCACAGTTCACGCCGACCAGTCGGTCACCGTGGCCGATGATGGCCGTGGAATTCCTGTGGATATCCATCCGGAGGAGGGTCGATCCGCGGCCGAGGTCATCATGACGGTGCTGCACGCGGGCGGAAAGTTCGACGACTCCTCTTACAAGGTCTCAGGCGGCCTGCACGGTGTCGGCGTTTCGGTCGTGAACGCCCTGTCCGAGTACCTGCTGCTGACGATTCACCGCGACGGCAAGCTCTACCAGCAGGAATACCGGATGGGCGAGCCACAGGCGCCCCTCGCCGTGATCGGTACGACCGATCGGCGCGGCACCATCATCCGCTTCAAGCCGAGTGCCAAGATCTTCTCGAACATTGAGTTCAACTACGACATCTTGGCGAAGCGACTTCGCGAGCTGTCGTTCCTGAACTCTGGGGTCCGGATCGAGTTGACGGATGAGCGGGACGAGAAGCACGAGGTGTTCCAGTACGAGGGCGGTATCCGCGAGTTCGTGCGGTACCTGAACCGCAATCACACGCCGATCCACGACACCATCATCTGGTTTCGCACGCAGCAAGGCGCGACGACGGTCGAGCTCGGCCTGCAATGGAACGACTCGTACCAAGAGAACATGTACTGCTACACCAACAACATCCCCCAGAAGGATGGCGGTACGCACTTGGCCGGCTTCCGCAGCGCGCTGACGCGCACGCTCAACAACTACATCGAGCGCGAAATCCCGGCGAAGGACAAGGTTGCGACCACCGGCGACGACGCGCGCGAGGGCCTCACCGCGGTTCTCTCGGTGAAGATGCACGACCCGAAGTTCTCGTCCCAAACGAAGGACAAGCTGGTCTCATCGGAGATCAAGGGCATCGTCGAGTCTGCCGTGGGTGAGAAGCTCGAGGAGTTCTTGCTCGAGCATCCTCAACAAGCCAAGGCGATCGCCGGCAAAATCCTCGAAGCCGCAAGGGCACGCGAGGCCGCCCGTAAGGCGCGCGAGATGACGCGGCGAAAGGGCGCGCTGGATCTCGCAGGGCTGCCCGGAAAGCTCGCCGACTGTCAGGAGCGCGATCCGGCGCTTTCGGAAATGTTCTTGGTCGAGGGCGACTCGGCCGGTGGCTCGGCGAAGCAGGGCAGGGACCGCCGTACGCAGGCGATCCTGCCGCTCAAGGGCAAGATCTTGAACGTCGAGAAGGCGCGCTTCGACAAGATGCTGAGCTCGGCCGAGGTCGGCACGCTCATCACAGCACTCGGTTGCGGTATCGGCGCGGATGATTTCGATATCTCGAAGCTGCGTTATCACCGCATCATCGTCATGACCGACGCTGATGTGGACGGCTCGCACATCCGCACATTGCTGCTGACGTTCTTCTACCGGCAGATGCCGCAGCTCATCGAGCGCGGCCACATCTACATCGCTCAGCCGCCGCTCTACAAGATCAAGAAGGGCAAGCAAGAGCACTACGTGAAGGATGACGCCGAGCTCAACGCGATCTTGTTGACGCAAGCGTTGGAAGGCGCAGAGCTGTACGCGGATCCGGCGAAGCCTCCGCTTACTGGCGAGGCGCTCGACGGCTTGGCTCGCAAGTGGATGGACGTTGCTTCGATCATCAAGCGATCGTCGCGGCGCTACGACCAGCGCGTGCTAGAGCAACTTCTCTACATGCCCGAAGTCACGTTGGCCGATCATGATCGCGTCGACTGGCTGGTTGAGTGGGGTACGACCCTCGAGTCGCAGCTCAATGCGCAGGACGATGCGTCACGGCGCTATCGCGTGCGGATTATGGCGAGTTCAGACGGCGGAGCGCCGAAGCTGTACGTCGCCAGGACCGAGCATGGCTCGACCACCGAGAAGCACATTCATCGTGAGTTCTTCGAGTCGGCCGAGTACCGGCGCATCGCCGAGCTCGGCAAGGCTCTCGCAGGCCTATTGCAGCCTGGCGCTTACGTCATGAAGGGCGAACAACGCCATCCGGTGAGCAGTTTCAAACAAGCCATCGAATGGCTGCTCGAGCAGGCGAAGAAGGGCCAAGTCATTCAGCGCTACAAGGGACTGGGCGAAATGAATCCGGAGCAGCTCTGGGAGACCACGATCAACCCGGCGACCCGCCGCCTCATTCAGGTGCGTATCGAGGACGCTCAGGCTGCGAACGATATCTTCGCCACGCTCATGGGCGACCAAGTGGAGCCGCGGCGCGAGTTCATCGAGAAGAATGCGCTGTCGGTCGCTAATCTCGATATTTAATTTTTCTAAATCAGAAGCCTGATCGTTCGCCTTCTATAGCGGCAGATCGATCAGGTTTCTTTTACAGCGACCGGCTCGTTCAGCGTCTGGGAAACCGGTGGCTCGGACGCTCTATCCAGCTCCTTGAGCGTGCCCTCGATCCATTGCCGAACCTCCTCGTTCAGCTCGCGTGGATCGCGCCCGGCAGCTTCGATCGGGGGGCCGATTACGACCCGAATTTCCCCGGGCCGTTTCAGCCACCCGCGGCGCGGCCAGAACTTGCCGGCATTGTGGGCGACGGGGACGATCTTGCAGCCGGCCTTCGACGCCAACAGTGCACCGCTAACGCCGTACTTGCGTGTCTTACCCACAGCGACGCGCGTACCTTCGGGAAAGATCAGGACCCAATAGCCTTCGGCGAGCCGCTTCGTGCCTTGCTCGACGACCTGGTTGACGGCGACCGCGCCCGCTTTGCGATTGATGGCGATGGGTTTGAGCAGCCAGATCGCCCAGCCGACGATCGGAATCCAGGTCAGCTCACGCTTCAGGACCCAGGCTTGCGGCGGAAAGATCGCCGCTTGTGCGATCGTCTCCCAGGCCGAGGAGTGCTTCCACATCGACACGTGCGCGCCGGGCGGGATGTTCTCCAAACCCTCGACCCGGTACGTCAGTCCGCACAGCGTCTTGAGCATCCACAGTTGTCCGCGTGCCCAATGATCGGCAATCGCATAGAGCACGCGCGTCGGCACCCAGAAAAGCAAGAGCACGACGACGGCATACACGGCGGTGCCGAGAAACAGCCATGTGGTGTAGAGCAGCGAGCGTACGAAGCGCACCGGTGTCCACTCCTCGATGGATCCGCAGCGACGGTTTATTGTGACGCGGCCGCCCTCGCTTGGCGCCCTTATCCAGGCAGCCGCGATAGATCGGCAATTTCGAGGAACAGCGAGCGCAGCCGCGCGAGCAAGCCGAGCCGATTGTTGCGAAGCTTTTCGTCGTCCGTCATGACCATGACGGAATCGAAGAATCGATCCACTGGCTCTTTGAGACGTGCCAGTTCCTTGAGCGCACTCGCGTAGTCGCGTTTCGAGAGCGCCGGTCGCACAACACGCTCAGCAGCCACCAGCCGCTCGAAAAGCTGTCGCTCGGCGTCCTCGACAAGCTGAGTCTCGACAACTTCAGACCCGCGAGGCGCCGCACTCTTCCGCAGGATGTTCGCAATGCGTTTGTTCGCAGCTGCCAGGCTCTCTGCCTCGGGCAGGTTCGAGAATTCCTTGAGCGCGAGCAAGCGTCGTTCGATGTCGACCGGCGAGCTCGTCTGGCCTGCCGTCACGGCGTCGAACATCTCGGTCGTGAAACGACGCGGCTGTTCTTCCAGGTAAGCGCTGCGCAACCGCTCGAGCACGTAGCTCCAAAGGTCCTCGACAACGGTATCGGAGCTTGCAACGGGCTGTAGTTCAACGGCCTGCTTCACGAGCTGCTTGAGATCCAGCTCGATCGAGCGCTCGAGGAGCATGCGCAAGACGCCGAGCGCGGCTCGACGCAGTCCGAACGGATCGCGTGTGCCCGTGGGTTTCTGCCCGATCGCGAAAATCCCGGCGAGCGTGTCGAGCTTGTCGGCCATCGAGATGGCGATGCCTACAGGCGTTTCGGGAAGCCGGTCGCCGGCAAACCGCGGCAGATATTGTTCTTCGATCGCAACGGCGACCGCTTCGGGCTCGCCATCGTGTTGCGCGTAGTACTTCCCCATCAGCCCTTGCAGCTCGGGAAACTCGCCGACCATCGACGTCAACAGATCGCACTTGCAGAGCGCGGCCGCACGCTCGACGTGCTCGGCATCTGCACCCACAGTGCGTCCGATCGAATCTGCAATCGCGGCGATGCGCTGCGATTTGTCGAACAGCGAACCGAGCTTGGCTTGGAACGTCACGTCTTTCAGCGACTCGCGCCGATCGGCGAGCCGTTGCTTGCGGTCGGTCTCCCAGAAGAACGCTGCGTCTGCAAGCCGTGGACGAATGACGCGCTCGTTGCCGTCGCGCACCTTTTCCGGATTCGAACTCGCAATATTGGCGATCGTGATGAAGTAGTTCATCAACCGACCGTTGCTGTCGCGAACGGGGAAGTACCGCTGATGGTCCTGCATCGTCGCGATCGGTACTTCTGGCGGCAGTTCCAAGAAGCGAACGTCGAAGCGGCCGGCAATCGGCACCGGCCATTCCACGAGCGCCGTCACTTCCTCCAACAGTGCTTCTGAAAGCACGGCTTCGCCGCCGAGCGATTTCGCCAACTCCTTCGCCCCCGATTCGATCAGCGCTCGCCGTTCATTCTGAGAGGCGATCACGTGTCCCTGCGTGCGCAGGACATCGAGATACGCGGCCGGGTTCGGCAACGCATGCGGGCCCGGTGCATGGAAGCGATGACCGACCGTATGTCGTCCGGCTCGAATACCGAACAGCTCTGCGTCGACGACGTCTTCGCCGAACAGGATCACGACCCAATGCACCGGCCGCACGAATTCCTGTTCGCCAGTGCCCCACCGCATGCGGCGTGCAATCGGCAGCTCGGCAAGCGCGGCTGTGATGATTCCAGGCAACAACGTGCCCGTCGCTTCGCCACGCTTCGTGCCGACGAATTGCAGCACTTCGCCTTTCGGACCTTGCGCCCGCTGTAGCGCTTCGAAAGGCACGCCGCACGATGCAGCAAATCCGAGCGCGGCTTTGGTCGGGGCGCCCGAAGCATCGAAGGCCTGCGAAACCTGCGGTCCCAGCCGCCGGATCTCTTGATCGGGCTGTTGTGCGGCCAACGATTCGACCCGCACGGCCAGACGGCGCGGCGTTGCAAACCACTCTGCCCTACCGTGGCTCAAATTCGCTTCTTTTAGACGGCGCTCGATGCCCTGGCAGAACGCGGCTGCCATCGTGAACAGCGTCTTCGGCGGCAGCTCCTCAGTGCCGATCTCGACGAGAAAATCGCGTGCGCTCATTGGGCCTCCTGAGCGCGCAACATCGGGAAGCCAAGCGCTTCGCGCGTCTTGTAATACGTCTCTGCGACACCGCGCGCGAGCTTACGCACGCGCAAGATGTAGGCCTGCCGCTCCGTCACCGAGATGGCTTTGCGAGCGTCCAGCAGATTGAAGGTGTGTGAGGTTTTCAGCATTTGCTCATAGGCAGGCAATGCGAGGCCTTGCTCCAGCAAGCTCACGCAGCACGCTTCGTGCTCGTCGAAATGGCGGAACAGCAGCGCGGTATCTGCGAGCTCGAAGTTGTACTTGGATTGCTCGACTTCGTTCTGGTGATAGACGTCGCCGTACGTGACCGTGCCGGCAGGCGTCTTCGCCCACACGATGTCGTAGATGCTCTCGACGCCTTGCAGGTACATCGCCAGACGCTCGAGTCCGTACGTGATCTCGCCCATCACCGGGCGGCAATCGAGACCGCCGACTTGTTGGAAGTAGGTGAACTGCGTGACCTCCATGCCGTTCAACCACACTTCCCAGCCGAGCCCCCAGGCACCCAAGGTGGGCGACTCCCAGTTGTCCTCGACGAAGCGAATGTCGTGCACCAGCGGATCGAAGCCCAAAGCGGCCAGCGAGCCGAGATACTGATCGATGATGTCCGGCGGCGAGGGCTTCAGTACGACTTGGAACTGGTAATAGTGTTGAAGCCGGAAAGGGTTGTCGCCGTAGCGGCCATCAGTGGGCCGCCGTGATGGCTGCACATAGGCGGCGTTCCACGGCTCGGGTCCTACGGCCCGCAACAGCGTGGCGGTATGAAACGTGCCGGCGCCCATTTCCATGTCGTACGGCTGCAAGATCACGCAGCCCTGGCGGGACCAATAGGCTTGCAGGGCAAAGATCAGATCCTGAAACGTGGCCGGTGGCTGATTCGGCTGGGTGGACGGCATCCGCCTCGATCTCCCGACATTTGCGGCGCTGGAACCGCGAAAAGCGCGCGAGTATAGCCTGCCGTCCGTATCTCTTTAGCGCTCGATTCGCTGACCGTCGAAGCCGCCCGTGCCAGCAGAGTGCACATTTCTGGTGCAATGCGCCCGATTGGTGCACTATGTCGGTGCGTACGAGACCGGCGGCTGTGCACATTCTCCGCAGAAACCAAGGAATTGCGCCAACACGGTGCGCTGGCATGGTTTCTGCAACCCCGGTGGGCCAGACGAATCAAGCCTCCGGCTCGTAGCGGCGAGCGGCCAGAGGTCACAGATATCTCGCCGCCTACCGGAGGAGACCTCATGACGACCCCCGCTGAAGTTCTCAGCATCTTGAAGGAGAAGGAAGTCAAGTTCGTGGACTTGCGCTTCACGGACACTCGCGGCAAGGAGCAGCACGTCAGCGTGCCTGCCCACACGATCGACCAATCGTTCTTCGAGGACGGCAAGATGTTCGACGGGTCCTCCATCGCTGGATGGAAGGGCATCAACGAGTCGGACATGGTCCTGATGCCGGACCCGGACTCCGCCGTGATCGATCCGTTCTTCGAAGAGACGACGCTCATTCTCCGTTGCGACGTCCTCGAACCTTCGACGATGCAGGGATACGAACGCGATCCGCGATCGATCGCAAAGCGCGCCGAGGCTTATCTGAAGTCGACCGGCATCGGCGACAAGGCGCTCTTCGGTCCCGAGAACGAGTTCTTCATTTTCGACGACGTGCGATTCGGCACGTCCATGCAGGGCTCCTTCTTCGAGATCAACTCCGCCGAGGCTGCATGGAGCTCGGGCAAACAGTACGAAGGCGGCAACCGGGCGCATCGTCCGGGCGTGAAAGGCGGCTACTTCCCCGTGCCCCCCGTCGACTCGTTCCAGGATGTGCGCTCGGCGATGTGCTTGGCGCTCGAGGAGCTGGGCCTGAAGGTCGAAGTGCACCACCACGAGGTGGCGACGGCCGGTCAGTGCGAAATCGGCGTTGCTGCAAACACGCTGGTTCGCAAGGCCGATGAAGTGCAGCTCCTGAAGTACGCCGTCCACAACGTCGCGAACGCCTACGGCAAGACTGCGACGTTCATGCCGAAGCCGATCGTCGGCGACAACGGTAACGGCATGCACGTTCACCAGTCGATCTCGAAAGAAGGCAAGCCGCTTTTCGCAGGAGACAAGTACGCCGGTCTTTCGGATTTCGCGCTCTACTACATCGGCGGCATCATCAAGCACGCCAAGGCGCTCAATGCATTCACGAACGCGAGCACGAACAGCTACAAGCGTCTCGTGCCGGGCTTCGAAGCGCCAGTGATGCTCGCGTACTCGGCGCGCAATCGTTCGGCTTCCATTCGTATTCCTTGGGTGTCGAACCCGAAGGCACGCCGCATCGAAGTGCGCTTCCCGGACTCGACCGCCAACCCGTATCTCGCATTCGCTGCAATGCTGATGGCGGGCCTCGATGGCATCCAGAACAAGATCCATCCGGGCGAAGCGGCCGACAAGGATCTCTACGATCTGCCGCCGGAAGAAGCGAAGAACATTCCGGAGGTGTGCTACTCGCTCGAGCAGGCGCTCGAGTCGCTCGACAAGGATCGCGCCTTCCTCAAGGCAGGCGGCGTGTTCACGGACGATGCGATCGATGCCTACATCGCGCTCAAGATGCAGGAGGTCACGAAGGTGCGTATGGCGACGCACCCGCTGGAGTTCGAGTTGTACTACAGCGTGTGAGCAAGGCGAGCGCCAGCTCCTCCGGCTGGCGCTCCTTTCCTCGCCCGTAAGTCAAGTGACGGCGTTCACAAAGCGCCGTCGCTGTTTTGTAAGGCCGAGACGAAGTGGATATGCTCTGCCCTCATGCGTACGGCACTGATGCTCCTGGTGTTGCTTGCCACCCCGGCGTTCGCAACCCAGACCGTATGGAAATGGGTGGACGAAAGGGGCGTCACTCACTATTCGGATCGCCCCGTTCCGGGTGCAGAGCGCATCGAGATCACGAGCAGCTCGCGCGCCGATCCGGTGCCAGTTGCTCCTTCCTCGCGCCCCGCTCCCTCGCAACGGCGCGACGATGCCTTCGAGTATCGAAATTTCGAGATCCTGAAGCCTGGCGATCAGGAGGTCCTGATCAATACCGGCGGAGTCGTCGAAGTGGTGCTGGGCTACGAACCCGGATTGAGGCCCGGCCACTCGGTTTATCTGTATCTCAACGGTCGACTTGTCGAGGACTTTCCGCCGACAGGTCGCGAGTACGTCTTGCAAGAAGTTCCCCGCGGGGAACACTCGCTGATCGCGGTCATCCAGGACGATGCAACCCGCAGGCGGATTGCCGAGACTCAACCCATCCGTTTCGTCGTACGCCAGCATTCGATCGCTCAACCGCCCGTCGGTCCGGCATTGCGTCAACCGCCGCCGTCGCGCCGACAATCGGCAAACAAGCTTCCGACCGAGCAGCCGAGCTATCAGGCGTTGAACGGTCAACGTCCGCAGATCGATCCGCGCACGAACCTCCCCGTCAAGCGCTAAGCGGCCGTTTCGGACGCGGCCGGCACCATCTCTTCCATCTCTCGCTCGAAATTCGGGCGAGCGTTTCGAGCGCTGCGAGTTGACGCATGGCTGCGCAGCTAGACCGGTTGCAGTTGGATGCGATGACGGACGCCAGCCGAATCCTCGATAGCCTGAGCACGAGCGTCCTGATCGTCGATCGCGAGACGCGCGTCCTTCACTTGAATGTCGCGGCAGAGTCCCTCTTCGGCATCAGTCGCAATCAGGCTTGCGGCCGTCGGCTTGCCGAGCTGCTCGTCGATGCGAGCGACGTCAATGGCCTGATCGAGCTTGCGGTCGAACGTTGGCGGCCATTTTCGCGCCGCGAGCTCACGATCCGGCCGCTTGCCGCCGAGAGCGAGCTCGTCGTCGATTGCACGGTTGCGCCGTTCGACGATCCGAGCGTGCCGTCCGCCGTGCTGATCGAGATCAACGATACGACGCAGCATCAACGCATCACGCGCGAAGCGGCGTTGTTGACGCAGATCGGCGGCAGCCGCGCGATGATTCGTCAGCTCGCCCACGAGATCAAAAACCCGCTCGGCGGCTTGCGCGGTGCTGCACAGCTCCTGGCGCGTCAGCTGAGCGACGCCGAGATGCGCGAGTACACGTCGGTGATCATCAGCGAAGCCGACCGACTCGTCGCGCTCGTCGATTCATTGCTCGGTCCGGTCAACTCCCGCAAGGAGCCCGTCAACATTCACGAGCTCTTGGAGCACGTCGGGCGTCTGCTCGCCGCCGATTCGCAATCGAGCGTGACGATCGAGCGCGATTACGATCCGAGCCTGCCGCCGCTCAATCTCGATCGAAATCAGATCATCCAAGCGATGCTGAATCTCGGTCGCAATGCGTTGCAAGCACTTGCGCAACTGCCGGGCACGGAGCGCGGCAAGATCATTCTGCGAACAAGAGCGCTGACGAACGTCAATATCGGTGCGCAGCGGCATCGAGTCGTCGCGAGCGTTCAGTTCGAAGACAACGGACCGGGCGTGCCCGAGCACTTGCGCGACACATTGTTTTATCCGCTCGTGACCGGCCGCTCCGACGGCACCGGCCTCGGTTTAGCCGTTGCGCAGGATCTGGTCAGCCGTCACGACGGTCTCATCGAATTCGAGAGCCGGCCCGGCCGAACGATTTTCACCATCTTGTTGCCTTTCAATGCCGCAAATGTCAGCTAAGCCTCTCAATGTCTGGCTCGTCGACGACGATGCTTCCATCCGCTGGGTGCTGGAGCGCGCGCTGCGTCAAGGCGGAATGGCGCCGACTGCCTTCGATCATGCAGACAGCGCAATTGCCGCTCTGCGCCGCGAACGGCCCGACGTGTTGATCACCGACATTCGTATGCCTGGACGCAGCGGACTCGAGCTCTTGACCGAGATTCGCGATCGGCAACCCGAGCTACCCGTGATCGTGATGACGGCGCACTCGGATCTCGACAGCGCCGTGGCTGCCTATCAAGGCGGTGCATTCGAGTATCTGCCGAAGCCGTTCGACATCGATCAAGCGGTCGATTTGGTTCGCCGAGCGGCGCAGCAGAAGACGCGAGGCGACGAAATCACCACCGAGGCGCGACGCATTCCGGAGATGCTCGGACAGGCGCCGGCAATGCAGGAAGTGTTTCGCGCCATCGGACGGCTTTCGCGGTCCAGCATGACCGTGTTGATTACCGGCGAATCCGGCACGGGCAAGGAACTCGTTGCACGTGCGTTGCACCGGCACAGTCCGCGCGCTAACAAGGCATTCATCGCGCTCAATACCTCGGCGTTCACGGCGGACCTGCTCGAGTCGGAGCTGTTCGGTCACGAGAAGGGCGCCTTTACCGGCGCAGATCAATTGCGGCGCGGCCGATTCGAACAGGCCGACGGCGGTACGCTGTTCCTGGACGAAATCGGCGATATGTCGCCGGCGTTGCAGACACGCTTGCTACGCGTGCTTGCGGAAGGCGAGTTCTATCGTGTCGGCGGACAAGTGCCGGTGCGCGTGGACGTGCGCGTGATCGCAGCGACGCACCAGGATCTCGAAGCGCGCGTGCAGCAGGGCTTGTTCCGCGAGGATTTGCTGCATCGATTGAACGTCATTCGCATCGAAGTGCCGCCTTTGCGCCAGCGGCGTGAGGACATTCCAGAGCTGCTGATGCATTACCTCAGCGCGGCCGCGATCGAGCTCGGCGTCGAAGCGAAAACGTTGACGCCGGAAGCGATGGCGATCCTGACGAACTTCGATTGGCCGGGCAACGTGCGTCAATTGGTGAATGCGTGCCGGCGTTTGACGGTGACTGCGCCCGGCCGCGAAATCCAAGCCGAGGACATTCCAGCCGATCTCGGCGGCGTGCCTGGACCCGCGAAGCTTCAGGACGAGTGGACGCGACAGCTCTCTGCTTGGGCAGAAAAGCGGCTGGCTGCGGGCGAAACCCCGCTCCTCGACGATGCTCTGCCCGAATTCGAGCGCACGCTGATTCGCGCAGCGCTACGCAAAGCGGAAGGCGGACGGCAGGAGGCGGCACGCTTGCTTGGCTGGGGCCGCAACACGCTCACGCGCAAGATCAAAGAGCTTGCGATGGACGACGAGTGAGGAGCCGCGTCGCTGCCGCGCGACTCGACAATCAGCAAGCCGTGGCAGCAGCGGTCGCGACGTGCGCGGTCGAGGTACCGACGAGCTCGCGCACGGATTTCAAATCGTGTTTCGCCAAGTACTCGGCGATGCCGGCATTGATCTTCGGACAGATCAAGGGATCGTAGAACAATGCCGTGCCCACGCCGACCGCGGTCGCGCCGGCAATCAGAAACTCGAGCGCATCGTTCGCCGAGCAAATGCCGCCTTGCCCGATGATCGGAATGTTGTGCTTGCGGGCAACTTCGTACACCTGATGCACCTTGAGCAAGGCAATCGGCTTGATCGCAGGTCCCGATAAGCCGCCTTGAATGTTGCCTAGCACGGGCTTGCGCGTATTCACGTCGATCGCCATCCCGGTCAAGGTATTGATGACCGAAAGCGCATCGGTTCCTGCTTCGATGCAGGCGCGAGCATTCTCGCGAATGTCGGTTTGATTGGGCGATAGCTTCGTAATCAGCGGCTTCTTCGTTGCCGCGCGACATGCCGCGACGACGCGAGCGGACATCTCGGGATAGTTACCGAACTGCACGCCGCCTTCTTTGATGTTCGGACAGGAAATGTTGATCTCGATCGCATCGATCGGCGAATCGTCGAAGCGACGCGTCACTTCGACATAGTCCTCGATCGTCGATCCGCAGACGTTGGCAATGAACCGAGTTTCGGTGAAATCCAACGTCGGCAAGATCTGCGTGACGACGTGATCGACGCCCGGATTTTGCAAACCGATGGCGTTCAACATCCCCATCGGCGTTTCGTATACGCGATGCGGCGGATTGCCGAGACGCGGTTCGCGCGTCGTCCCCTTGAGCACGATGGCACCGACGTCGCGGTTCGAAAAGCCTTCGACGCGCGTGTACTCCTCGCCGAAGCCGACGCAGCCCGACAGCAGCACGATCGGGGAGTCGAGCTTCAGCCCGCAGAAATCCAAGCTGAGTGACGGATGTGGCATAGCCGTTAGTCTACTGGAACCGCCTTGCGATGGCGGCGGGAATGAGGGAAAAGGGAATAGGGAAAGGGGAAAGGACGCGAACGCGCGCTTCCTACGAGTCACCAGTCACGAGTCACACACTAGCCTGTCGTCTCCTCCGTGTTCCACGTCATCCTTTTTCATCCCGAAATCCCGCCGAATACCGGAAACATCATCCGCATGTGCGCCAATTCCGGCGCACGGTTGCATTTGATCGAGCCGCTCGGATTCAGCCTCGACGAGAAGTCCGTGCGGCGGTCGGGGATGGATTACGCAGAATTGGCGGACGTGCGTACTTGGCCGTCGCTCGATGCATGTCTTGCGTCCGTGCAGCCGCCGCGCTGGTTCGCGGTCTCCACGCGCGGCACGACGCGCTATGACACGCCGCGCTATGCACCCGGTGATGCCTTCGTTTTCGGTCCTGAAACGCGCGGCCTACCGCAAGAAATCCTGGACGCCTGTCCCACCGAACACCGCTTGCGCATCCCCATGCGCCCCGGCAATCGCAGCCTCAATCTTTCGAACGCTGCTGCGGTGGTCGTGTTCGAGGCGTGGAGACAGCAAAGCTTCGAAGGGAGTTGATAGCGAATGACAGCATCGCTTCCGCGATGCGTTTTCGGTGCAGCCTACGGACTTTTCGCTATCAACTGTTTCAGGTTTGAGGCTCGGGGCATGGGGCTCGGGCAGGACGGCGCCAAGCGACAGGCAACGGCAGCGCAGCGCGCTTCTACCTTCAGTCTTCAGTCTTCAGCCTAGTTTTCTGGCTTGAGCGCTCGTCTCATCAGTTCTTTCACCGCTGCCTGCGGCGCAACGCCTTCGTGCACGACGCGGTAGACCTGTTCGCAGATCGGCATCTCGACGTTGGCGCGTGCGGCGACTTCGCGAACGGCTTTGGCGGCGAGGACGCCTTCGACGACTTGGCCGATGCGCTCCTGGGCATGAACGACGCTTTCGCCCGCGGCGATGGCCAGACCGCAGCGACGATTGCGCGATTGATCGTCCGTGCAAGTCAAAACGAGATCGCCGAGACCGGCGAGGCCCATGAACGTCTCCTTGCGTGCGCCGAGCGCCACGCCGAGACGCGTCATCTCTACCAAACCGCGCGTGATCAGCGCGATGCGCGTGTTCGCACCGAAACCGAGCCCATCGGAAATACCGGCTCCGATCGCAATCACATTCTTCACTGCACCGCCGATTTCGACGCCAGTGATATCAGTTGAGGTATAGGCACGAAAGTTGTCGCCGGAGATGCTTTCCGCCAGATCGCGCGCAAACGATTCGTCGTTCGCAGCGATGGTCATCGCAGTCGGCAAGCCCAAACCGACTTCGCGAGCGAAAGTCGGTCCGGAAATCACAGCGCAGGGCACCTCGCGACCGAGCACCTGCTCGGCAACTTGATGCGGGAGCAGTCCCGTCGAGAGCTCGAATCCCTTACTGGCCCACGCGACTCTCAGCTGCGGCGTGCGATGGCGAACGACTTGCTCGAGCAGCGAACGCAATGCATGGCTGGGTACCGCGACGATGACATCGCCGGCAGAACGCAGCGCCGCTGCAAAGTCGGTTTCGACTTGCAGCGGCGTCGGAAAGGTCGCGTCCGGCAGATAACGCTTGTTGCAGCGATCCTGCGCCACTTCGCGAAGGTGCGCGGCATCGCGACCCCAGAGCAGCGTCGGCCGTCCGGTGCGCGCGAACTGAATCGCGAGTGCCGTACCCCACGAGCCGGCACCCAGAATGGCGATGGGCGCCGAGGACGAGTGCGCCTCCGGCACGGACGCCATGGCGTCCTCAGTTCACGGTGGAGTTGTTCGCTGCCGACGAAGAGTCCTGCGGCTGCTGTTGTTGCTGTGCGCGCGCCGCGGCTTGAGCGAACAACGCATCGAAATTGACCGGCGGCAACAGGAACGGCGGAAAACCGCCCTTCAACAGCAGGTCGGACACCACCTGACGTGCATAGGGCAACAGATAGTTCGGGCAAAAGATGCCGAGCAGCTTCTGCATGTCGCCTTGCGGCACGTTGCGAATGCCGAACGCACCTGCCTGCTGCACTTCGCACAACCACACGGTCGTCTCGGCAGCCTTCGCTTCGACGCGCACCGTCAGGACGACTTCCTTGAGGTCGTTGCCGAGATCGTTGACGTTCGTGGTCAGGTTCATGTTGATCGTGGGGTTCGGCGCAGTCGCCGGCACACGCGGACCGGCAGGTGCCTCGAAAGAGACATCCTTGATGTACACCGCCTGCGGTACGAACTGCGGCGCATTCGGATCGGCGGCCTGCCCGTTCGCTTGACCGTTGGGGAGAGGAGCTTCGTCTGCCATGGTTCTCTAACCTCGAATAATTGCGTCACGTGTATCGGCTCGGCAGCGTCTGCTCACGACCCAGCATTCGCGTGCCTCAAGGCCCAATTTCTTGAAATCCAACCTTCAAAAGGAGGCTCGGCTCGCAGTTCGCCCATCGAGACGACGAGCAAGCCGGTCTCGGCAAGCGGCGGAATCGTATGTTATGCGCCCTTGCCTACCAACTTGTCCAATTCACCGGAGCGATCCAACGCTGCCAGGTCTTCGTACCCGCCGATGTGCCGCTCGCCGATGAAGATTTGCGGAACCGTTCGGCGCCCCCCGCTTCGCTGCACCATGACGTCCCGCTCCTTGGGGTCCTCGTCGATCTTGATTTCGCGTACCGCAAGACCTTTGCGCTCGAGCAGGTTGCGCGCGCGCTGACAATACCCGCACCACGCGGTCGAGTACATCACTATTTCGATGGGCTGAGTCATGGACTACTTCTTTGGGGCGCCTTTCACGACGGGCAAGTTCTCTTGAAGCCATCCCTGCAAGCCGCCGCGAAGCGAAACGACCTTCGTGAAGCCCAATTCCTTGAGCCTGCGCACCGCCCCTGCAGAGGTCAAGCCGCTGTCGCAGTACACGAGCACCGGCTTCTCTTTGAATTTCTTGATACTTTCCGCCCGATCAGCCAACTCGGCGGCTGGGATACTGCGCGCATCGATGATATGGCCGGCCTCGTAGGCTGTTCGGTCGCGTACATCCAGGACGAGCGCGCCGGCGTTCACGAGCCGGACGGCATCCTGAGGTCCGACCGCCGACGATCCGCGCCTTCGGGCACGAAACTCGATCAAGACGGCAAGAACGGCGAGAATCGCAGCTGCTGCGACCAAGAATGGGTGACGTGTGGCGTACTCGATGAACCGGCTCATCGCGTGGAGTCTTGTGCCTGTAGGGAAAGTGAGCCGGCGAACCGGCGCAAGAGACGCAAAAGTATAACCCACGGGGTGCTGGGGACTTGAGGAGCCAAGTCATAGATTTGCTTCGTCGCTGGCCGGCCGTTTGGCTGCTGGTTGTATTCGCCTTGGCGTGGACGAACGCCGGGGCGGCTGGCGTCGGCGCAGAAGCGAAAGAAGCCGAGCTCAAACAGGTACGCAGCCGCATCGAATCCATCCGCAAGGCGATTCACGCCGATGCCGAGCGCCGCGATTCGTTGGCTTCGGAGCTGAAGAAGGCCGATCTCGAAATCCAAGCAGCCCGCGAGCAGTTGTCCGAGATCCGCGCGCGCCGGCTTGCGGCCGAGGCTCGCTTACGAGAGCTCCAAGCCGAGCGCGCAAGCACCGAGCGACAAGTTACGGCGCAACGCGATGCGCTGGCTGG
>JGI25327J35509_1000027_pt1 | contig 105153 bp, 97 predicted proteins | sample HigsolmetaAR202D_FD_35509 | JGI IMG/M metagenome (IMG submission 35509)
GCGAGCCGAGACGATGAGGAAGAACAGCTCCGTCGGATTGGCTTGCGGATTCGATTTGCGAAACACATCGACGACCGATTCGATGTCTTCGGGCGGCAGATAGGCCTGGAGCCGCTTGTGCAAGCCGGCTTCGTCCAACGTGTAGATGGCCGAATCGTTGCCGAGCTGATTCGAAATCTCCGTGCGATTGGTCCCCACCAGCAACGGCACTCGAGCCGATATCGCCGGCGCGACAGGATCCCACGGATGAGCTTTGAAAACGGCGTCGTCCAACACCGGCGCAAAACGCTCATCGACTTGGGAGATCACCTTGAGCTGCGCATCGAGGACTTGTTGCCATGGCAAAGTCAGCAGTTTGCTCGCCTCCTCCGGCTTGATCTCGAGTTGGTCGAGCAGCCGGTCGGTGAGTTGTACCGCTCGCTCCACGGTCATCAATCTCAAGTGCGAACCGCTTTGCACGACTGCCCGATGGAAAAGCCCTTGGGCCGCCTCCGCGGCCATTGCGATGCTGACTTTCCTGCCGCCGCCCGATTCGCCGAAGATCAGCACATTGTTCGGATCGCCGCCGAAGCGCTCGATGTTCTCGCGCACCCATTGCAGCGACGCAACGAGATCCAAGAATCCGACGTTCGCCGATGCAGCGAAGTCCGGGCCGAGTTTGTCGGCGAGATAACAATGACCGAAAACGTTCAAGCGGTGGTTCACGGTGACGACGACGACATCGCCTCGCTTACAGAGATTCGTGCCGTCGAACCAGATCCCCGATCCTGAGCCGGCCTCGAATCCGCCGCCATGCCACCACACCATGACCGGTCGACGAGCGCCGTCGGCGGCAGGCGTCCAAACGTTCAGCACCAAGCAATCCTCGTCCGCCGGCGGCTCCGGACGCGTCGATGCATATAGATTGACTCTTTGACCCAAGCGCTCTGCTCGTTGGGGAGCGGCAGGACCGTACTCGAAGGCATCGCGCACGCCTGCCCATTGCGGCGCCGGACCTGGCGGCATGAAGCGCTGCACCGATCCGTAGGGAATGCCCTTGAACACGTTTACTCCGTCGACGACCAGGCCGCGCAGCTTTCCGCTGGCCGTCTCGACGACGGGATTCGTCCCAATTGCGGCGCGTTTGTGGCAACCGCTCAAAATGCCTGCAGCCACCGCTGCTCCAGCACCGAGAAACCAGCGACGCGTCAACGAAGGCGTATTCATGGCACTGTCTCCTTCAAAAAAGAGCGCTGAGCAGCAAGCCCTTCGGCAGGAATAGATCGATCGTTTTGTCCAACACGTACACGAGGGTCACGCACACTGCGGCGACGACGACACTGCGAAGCCACGACTCGCCGTAGCGGCGGGCGAAAGCAACGAGGTAGACGGCCGTTGCGAGCACGAAACCGAACAGGAGAATGCCGAGGTAGTACAGAGCAATGCTCGCGACCAGCTTGAGGGCTCTCGTGTAGACGTCGCGAACGCTCTCGTCCCGGCCGGGCAATTCATGCCCTGCTCCGCCCCTCGGTTCTTTCCCTGTCCACACTCGCCAAAGCGCAAGTGCCGCGACCAACACGCCGACCCCGGCGACGAAGCGCGGATACATGCGCGCGCCGGGCATGAATCCGGCGGAGGTCAGCCACATTGCGATGAACACCAACAGACCGAACGTGACGAGGCCGAGCAATACGTTCCGGTCCCAGACCGGCAACAGGGATCGCGAAGCGCGCTGAGGTGTTTCCCGGCTCATCGTCCTACTCCGCCGACGCTTTCCTGCCCGGTGCCCGTTTCGGGCCGAGGCTTCGTGCGAGACTTGCTATAGATACTGAGGCCGACAGCCGCCACGGCGAGCGTTCCGATGACGATGACGCCCGGACGCTGAAGCCATTCGAATCCGTATCGGCTCATCACTTGCCACAAGTACTGCTCGATCAGACCCGACAGCACGAATCCGATCAGCAGCGGCGCGCGAGGGATTCCGGTGCGCCGCATGACCCAGCCCACCACGCCGAACAGCAATAGCACCGCGAGATCTCCCATGTGCTGGCTCGACTGAAACGAACCGAGCGAGATGAGCAATAACAGGATCGGCATCACCTTGCTGAACGGCATGAACGCGAGCTTGGTGATCGGACCGGAGAGCGAGAAAGCCACGGCCGTGCCGATGATGTTCGCGATGGCGATGCTCCACACCACGACGAACACCAGATCCATGTGAGAAACGATGAGCGTGGGACCGGGCTCGACGCCCATGATGACCATCGCCGCGAGCAAGAGCGCCATGCTGCCACTGCCCGGGATTCCGAACATGAGCGTCGGAATCAATGCGCCGCCCTCTTTGGCATTGGTGGCGCTTTCGGGCGCGATGACGCCGCGAATGTCGCCTCTGCCGAATTGCGACTTGTCCTTGGCAGTCTTGACCACGATTCCGTAATTGACCCAGTCGATGATCGAATTTCCCAAGCCAGGCAAGAATCCGATCAAGGCGCCGATCAGCGCATGCCGGAACACAAGCAGCTTGTGGCTCAACACGTCGCGAATTCCTTGCAGCCAGCCGCGGCCGATCTCAGCGCGCTCTTCGGCGATGGCGCCGCCGCGAGACAACACCGCGATCATTTCCGGAATCGCGAATAGGCCCATCGCCAAGCTGGTCAACGTGACGCCGTCGAGCAGATAGTCGGTGCCGAACGTAAAACGAAAGGTGCCCGAGCTCGGTGCGCTGCCGATCGTGCCGATCGCCAATCCGCTGANTGCCGAGAGCATGCCGAGATAAGGATTCTGGCCGCTCAATACGGCCACCATGCCGAGCGCCAGGAACGTCAGCATCAGAAGCTCGGGCGTGCCGAGCGCCAGCACCATCGGAACTGCGAACGGCAGCGTCACGGTCAGCACCAACGCACCGATCAACCCGCCGAACATGGATGCGAGGAAAGACGCACTGAGCGCACGCGCGCCCTCGCCGCGCTGCGCCATGGGATAGCCGTCCATGACCGTCGCTTGAGAAGCCGCCGAACCGGGAACACCCATGAGCACTGACGTGTACGTATCGGCGACGGTCGTGACGGACGTCAGACCGATGAGCATCGCAATGCCNGAAACAGGATCGAGCCCGTAGGTCAGCGGCATGAGAAGCGCCAGACCGACCATCCCTCCCAATCCGGGAAGNATGCCGATGATCAATCCGACTGCCGTGCCCGCCAGCAGATAGCCGAAGTGTTGCGGGCTCAACAGAATGCCGAGAGCGCTGATCGCGGCGTCTAACATGCGTTTACCTTCACAGAATCACTCGCGGCATCGATGACTCGGAGGAGACTCGTAACGGGGGTCCGCACTCGCAAAGCCCGCTACTCGAACTCGACTTCGAATCGCTCGCCGATGAAGTTGCGTAGGAACTCGATCTTGTCGGGCGACAAATTGCGCGCCTCGGCCAGAATCGCTTCGAGCTCTTCGCCGTAAATGGGCGCGTGACCTTCCGACTCCCGCAATATGCGCGCCATGAACTCGGGATCGGCGATCATCGCTTTGATACCTTCCATCAAAGCTTCCTTGGCCTCCNGCGGCGCACCGACAGGAAGCAGCAAGACCTTGGCGGCATTGCCGACGAGCGGCAGGGTGGCTCGGTAGAGCTCCCACAACTGTCCGGATGGCGGTTCGCCGTAGGCTTCGGTGTAGACCTCGTTGAACGTCGGCACGTCCGGCATGCCTTCATCGCGCACGATGTCGCCGTTCGGCGCAACGAACCCGTCGTTCCACAGCAGAACGGCACCGCGATCCAAGAGCGGCTTGGTGGAGGCGGCGAACGTCGTCGTTACTTGCTGGATGATGTCGATCTCGCCGCGGAACATCGCGAGATCGCGATCGCGCCCGCCGTGATAGCCGGGTATGACTTTGAGAGGAATTCCCAGCATCTCGAACTGCAACACGAACGTGATGCCGGCGATCGGGTCGAGCAATGCGGTGTGCAGCGGTTGCCCATTGCGCAGCTTGCGCACATCCGTGCGATTCGTGACGCCTTTGCCCGGCCCAATCGTCACGGTGCGTGCGACCGGAATCGCGACCAGCTCTTCGAAGTCGGCTGCTCTCGCGCGGACGGATTTCTGCCCCAGAATCTGCCGCAACGTTCCTTGTCCGGTACCCGCGAGCAACACAGTGCCATCCTTCGGCGCCTGCTCGACGACCCAATTGCCCGCGAGAATGCCGCCGCCGCCCGTCATCTGTCGCGGCACGACGACGGGATTGCCGGGAACGAACTTGTGCAAACCGTCGCCGAGCAAACGCGCGAAACGATCGGTGCCGCCGCCGACCGAAGTCGGAATAATGATTTCGATGCGCTTGCCTGCGTAGTAAGGACCGTCGGACGCCTCCTTTTTCGAACAGCCCGCCAAGGTTGCAGCAATCAGCAGGAGCGAAACGAGCTTCGTGTTCATCGGCGGTGACTCTCGACTAAGCATGCACTGCGAGGAGGCCGCACTTCGGTGTGCATCGGGTTGTTGAGGCGCCGGCTTCCGCTGAATCGGTCGCAGTCCTCAAGTACGCTGACGGTGTCGCGCTAGACAGCGGCGAGCGCGCTGGTGGAAGCCGCCTCATTCGCCGTCATCCCCCTATCCCCCAAGGTTCCAAATTCCGGAACTAATAGCTATTTATGAAAACACAGTTCCTCAAGGAGCGTCTCAACTGTCCTGCCGACAGTCAAGCCCGCCGGCCTGATCGTTAGCGTGCCGGTGCGAAGCGCGCCAACAAGACGCCGAAATCGTGCTGCACGTTCAACTCGAGCGGCATTCCGGCTTTCAGGTCGGCGAAATCGTCGACGATCACGTTCGTCATCATGCGAGGCCCTTCCTCTAGCTCCACGATGGCCACGTTGTACGGTAGCCTTTCTGCGAAAGCAGGGTGATAAGCCACGTGATATATCACCCAGCTGATGAGCGTTGCGCGACCGCTGGCGTCGCGCCACTGCCAGCGATCCGTTCGCAGACACTTGGGGCATTGCGGGCGCGCAGCAGCCCAGCGCTGCCCGCACGAACACTCCTGAAACACCAAACGTTGACGCTCGAGTGCTTCCCAGTACGGTTGCGTCAACGTCGTGCGCTCTGGAAGCGGTAGGGTCATCTCAGCCTCCCAGTATCAAAGTTGCGTGCGTATCCATCACGCCGCCTTGATTGCTGATCAGCGAGAAGCGCGCGTTCTTGACTTGGCGATTGGCCGTGCCGCGAATTTGTCGCACACCTTCGTGCACGAGTTGCAATCCCGGCATACCGGATTCGGAAAGCAGCCCGCCGCTGGTATTGATCGGAAAATCTCCGTCGTGAGCGATGCGACCCTCGGCGACGAAACCTGCCGCATGCCCAGGCGCGCAGAAACCGTAGTCCTCCAACGTCATCAATACGGTGATGGTGAAACAATCGTAGATCTGCGCGACGTCCACCTGCTGCGGCGAAATGCCCGCCATCTTGAAGGCCGTGGCGGCGGAAACTTTCGCCATCGTGCTCGTCAGCGTTGCCCGCTCGTGCAGCGGAGCCGACGTTTGACCGTGACCGAATCCGAGAATGGGAACCGGCGCTCGCACGTTGAGGGAACGCGCTCGCGCTGCGCTCATGAGAACGACCGCCGCGCCGCCGTCCGACACAAGGCAACAATCGTCGCGCCGCAACGGTTCGACTACCCAAGGCGACGCCAGGTAGTCGTCCATCGTGATCGCTTTGCGTAGCTGCGCTCGCGGATTGGCGGCACCGTTGGCACGGCAGGTGACGGCGACAGCACCGAAAGCCTCCGGCGGTGCGCGGTGCTCGATCACATAGCGGCGGTGAATCATCGCGTACCCGGCCGCAGTCGAGAACCAGCCGTATGCAGCATCTTCGCCGCGCGGCCGTGCATATACGTCGCGCGCTCCGCTTCGCGGATCGTCTGCATAACAAACCAGCGCAATCTCGCACTGTCCGGCGGCAATCGCCATCGCTGCGAACGAGATCAAGGTGATGTTGGCTGCACCGCCTTGGTCCCAAGCTCCGCCGAGCTTCGGCTGCAGTCCCATAGCGGCCGCCAGTTTTTGACCGTACATGAACTCGCGCCGCGACGTGGGCGTCTTCACGAACAATGCGTCGACGGCGTCTTTCTCGATACCGGCATCCTCGAGCGCGTTCCGGCACGCCTCGACGTTCAAGGAGATCGTGTCGCGTCCCAGCTTGCCGAATGCCGTGGCACCGATGCCGGCGATGACCACTTCGCCGCGCATATTCGCAAGGTCAGCGGCCACGGAATTTCGGCGGGCGCTTCTTCGCAAACGCCTCCCGCCCCTCCTGCACGTCTTCGGAGCGTTGCAGGATCGCGTTCACCAGCTGTTCGAAGCGCAATCCTTCGGCAAGACTGACGTCGCGCGATCGAATCGCCAGTTCCTTGGCAGCTTGAACGGCGAGAGGCGCGTTGGCGGCGATTTTCCGTGCATATTCGAACGCCCGATCCAGGAGCTCTTCGCGAGGACACACAGCATTGAGCATTCCCCAACGCTGCGCCGCCTCGGCCGTCAGCGCGTCGCCCGTCAGCAGCAGTTCCATTGCGATGGGATACGGCAACTGACTCATGATTCGCTGCGTACCACCATTGGCAGCGATGATGCCGCGTTTGACTTCCGCGAGCCCGAACGTTGCCTCGGGGACTGCGACCCGAATGTCGGTCGCGAGCAGCAGCGTCATTCCACCGCCGATACAGGCGCCGTTGACCGCAGCGATGATCGGCTTCCAAACCTCGAGCCCGCGATTGAGCAGCTGTCCCTGTTGCGTGAGCCACAGTTCGCTCAGCTGGCGCTCGCGCCCGATGGTCGCACGCAAATCGGCTCCGGCGCAGAATACGCGTTCGCCGGCGCCGGTAATGATGGCCGCCCGAATTGCCGGATCGTCTCGTACCGTGATCCAGCGCTGCGACAACGCCGCGTAATGTTCGGGATCCAGGGCGTTCGCTTTCTCCGGACGATTGATCGTTATCAGCGCGATCCCGTCATCGTCGACCGCAAGATCGATGGACATCTTCAGAGCCTCGAATTCAACAGATGGCGCGCAACGACCATGCGCTGAACTTCGGAGGGACCTTCACCGATGCGCTTGATCCGCAGCTCCCGAAACCACCGCTCGAGCGGCATTTCCTGCGCGACACCGAGCCCGCCGAAGATCTGAATGCAGCGATCGACGACCCGGAACGCCGTCTCGGTGGCAAACACCTTGGCGATTGAGGCTTCGACTTTCATGTCCTGACCCATGTCTGCCTTCCATGCGGCTTGATACACCAGCAAGCGCGCGGCACGCAGCTCGATCTCGCTGTCGGCCAACATCCACTGAATCGCTTGCTTGTCCGCAAGCTTCGATCCGAACGTCTCGCGCTGCCTCGCCCAGTCGACGGCCATATCGAGCGCCGCTTGCGCAATGCCGATGGTTCCTGCCGCATACGGCACTCGACCATGCACGAGCCACCGTTCGGCAATGCGAAAACCCTGCCCCTCCTCACCCAAGCGGTTCTCGACGGGAACCTCGACATTGTCGAAATGCAGCTCGTAGGGAGCGTACGAGCGAATCACGCCGATGCGTCGCTTCGTCAGGCCGGGTGCATTGGCATCGACGATAAAAGATGTGATTCCGCTTCGGCTCTGCTGCTCGCCCGTGCGCGCGTAAACGATTCCCCACGTTGCCCTTCCGGCACCCGTGATCCACATCTTCGTGCCGTTGAGTATGTAGCGATCGCCGCGACGTTCCGCACGGCAGCGAATCGCTCGCGCGGGATCCGATCCGCCGGAAGCTTCGCTGATCGCCGTGAACGCGTAGCCATGACCCTCGATGACCGGGAGCGCGTAGCGTTCGATCTGCTCCTTCGTCCCCTGAAAGATCACATTCGGAGGATCGACGCCGAAGGCACCGCATGCGGGGATGTATGCGCCCATGCGGCACTTGGCAGCCTCCTCGGCGACGACCGCGCTTGCGAGCAGATTCAAGCCGGCGCCCCCGTACTCCTTCGGCGTACGAAAGCACCACAAGCCCAGCTCCCGCGCTTTGGCCTGGAGCGGTTTCAGCTTTTCGGGCGGGAGCTCGAACGCATCGTGCTCGAGCTGCTCCTCTATCGGGCGCACTTCGTTCTCCATGAAGCGCCGCACGGTCTGTTGCAGCAAGCGCAGTTCTTCGGGCAGCTCCCACGAACCGGTTGCGTTCATCATTTCCCCCGCCGCGTTATCAAGATTTGAACGATGATTCTATATAGTAGAATCTTGTTCTCTATGATGCCAACGATGCGCCTGCACCGTCAAACTCTTTTCAGTCTTGTTGGGGATTGCCATACTCGGGTAGCCCCACCGCTAAAAAAGATTTCCGCTAAATAGAACATGAAATTCACATCGAACGCCACCGAAACCTCGGCGGGAATCCCGCCGCCGCTCAGCGGCATCCGGGTGATCGACCTGACCCAGGTGTACAGCGGACCCTATGCAACGTTCCTGTTGGCCATGGCCGGAGCGGAAGTCATCAAAGTGGAGCCCCCGGAGGGAGAAGGGTTGAGAGGCCGAGGCGGCGCAGCCGCAACGCCGTTTGCGATGTTCAACGCCAACAAGCGTTCCGTCACGCTCGATCTGAAATCGCCCGAAGGCATTCAGCAACTACTGAAGCTGCTTCGAAACGCCGATGTGTTGGTGGAGAACTTCCGTCCCGGCGTGCTCGAGTCTCTGTCGCTGACCCCAGCGCGATTGAAGGAAACCAATCCGAGACTGATTCGGGCGTCCTTGTCCGGATTCGGCAGCAGCGGCCCGTACAAGACGTTTCCGGCGCTCGATATCACAGTGCAGGCACTTGCCGGCATCATCTCCTCGACCGGTCATCCCGACGAGCCGCCGTTGAAAGCGGGAGCGGCGCTCGCCGATATCTCGGCGGGCACACATTTATATGGCGCCATCGTCACGGCGTTGCTGCTTCGCGAGCGCACCGGCGAAGTCACCGACGTCGAAGTCTCGATGATGGACTCGGTGTATGCGACGCTCGCCTCGAACCTGGGCAGAGCCATGCACGCGACGTCTCCGGGCTTCGTGTCCCGCACCGGCAACAGACATGGAGGGGGTACGGTCTGTCCCTACAATTTGTATTCCACGGAAGATGGATACGTAGCCATCATTTGCATCAACGAGCGCCAGTGGCGCACATTGCTGCGCCAACTTTCGCTCGATGACCTTGCGAACGATCCGCGTCTGCAAACCATGTCCGGCCGGGTAGCTCACATGTCATACATCGACTCGCGGATCGAACAAGCGACGCGCGCTTATCGCAAGCACGAGCTGTTCATGAAACTTGCGGGTGCCGGCATCCCATGCGGCGCCGTCCAGGAGCTGCCGGAAGTACTGCACGACGAGCATTTCCACGCGACCGGGATGCTGCAGCACGTCGAGCACCCGGAATACGGACCCATGATTCTTCCCAATAGCCCGTTGCGTTTCGTCAGGGCGCAACGTGTCCCTTATCGGCCGAGCGCACGGCTCGGCGAAGACAACGCTGCCCTGCTGGGCGACCATGAGCAAGCAGATGTCCGGCAATCCGTCGACAAAGCACACCAATAGCGACATGCAGAGCCTACCGCTTGCGGGACTCGTCGTTCTCGACCTGACGCTCGCGCGCGCAGGTCCGACGTGTGTTCGCCATCTCGCCGATTGGGGCGCCGACGTGATTCGAGTACAACCTCCGGATACGGGCGGCGAGGAGGTGATCGGACGCCGCGACGGCCCTGACTATCAGAACCTGCATCGCAACAAGCGCGCCATTACGCTCAACCTCAAGACGCCCGAGGGCTATGAAGCGTTCATCGAGCTGGTTCGCCGGGCTGACGTGCTGGTCGAAAACATGCGGCCGCTGGTGAAACGCCGTTTGAAGATTGCATGGGAGGACTTGCAGCCCATCAATCCTCGTCTGGTCTACGGCAGCATCAGCGGGTTCGGTCAGACCGGTCCGTATGCGGCCCGTCCGGGAGTAGACCAAATTGCGCAAGGAATGAGCGGCGTGATGTCGGTGACCGGCGAACCGGGCCGCGGTCCCATGCGCGTAGGCATCGCCGTTGCGGACATGAGCGCCGGGAATCTGCTTGCGCTCGCGATCATGATGGCGCTCTTTCAGCGTGAGCGCACAGGCGTCGGCCGGTGGGTACACACATCGCTCATCGAAAGCATGATGTTCATGCTCGACTTCCAAGCCGCACGTTGGCTGGTCAGAGGCGAAGTCCCCAAACAGGTCGGAAACGCGCATCCCACGGTCGTGCCGACCGGCGTCTTCGCGACGAGCGACGGACACGTGAACATCGCCGCTTCTTCGTCCGAACAATGGAAGCGNTTGTGCCAGGTGCTCGACAAACCGGAGTGGCTACGAAAACCCGAGTGGCAGTCGCAGCGAGATCGATCCAAGGATCGNGACGCCGTCCATGCGGCCATCGACGCTGAAACGCGCAAGCGCCCCACCGCGTACTGGGTGGAGCGCATGGAAGCTGCCGGCCTTCCCTGCGGACCGATCTACTCGGTGGATCAGGCCTTCGCCGACCCGCAAGTACAGCATTTGAATATCGCCGCGCCCGTCGATCATCCGCGCGTAGGCCGCATGCATTTGGTGAGCTCTCCGCTCAATCTGGAGGGGCTCACGAAAAAAATCCGCAGCTCCGCACCCACCGAAGGAATTCATACGGTGGAAGTTCTGAAATGGATCGGTTATTCCGACGAGAAAATCCAACACATGCGCGAGCAAGGCGTCATTTGACGCCCTGCTTCTCGCGATCGGGGCAACTACAGTTGCCCCTTGTAGCTCTCGCGCAGTGCCGTCTTTAGAACTTTGCCCAGCGCATTGCGCGGCAGCGCATCGACGAATATCAGATCCGACAAGCGCTGCGTCTTACCGACGCGCTCGTTGACCCACGACCGCAGCGACTCCGCGCTCACCTCGCGACCGGCGCGCAGAACGACGAAAGCAACCGGCGTCTCGCCCCATTGTCTCGACGGCACACCGACAACCGATGCTTCGGCGACACTCTCGTGCCCGCGAAGTACCGCCTCGAGATCCGACGGATAGATGTTGAAGCCGCCGGAGATGATCATGTCCTTCTTGCGGTCGACGAGTATGAGAAAGCCGTCCTCATCGAAGCGACCGATATCTCCCGTGCGAATGAAGCGCTTGCCCTCGCTGTCGTACCACTCGGCTTCGCGCGTCTTCTCGGGTTGCCCGAGATACCCGGTCATCATGGCGCCCGAGTGACCGACGACTTCTCCGCACTGCCCCTGCTCGACGCAGCGGCCCTCCTCATCGATGACTCGAATATCGTGCCCCGCAGCCGGTCGACCGACGGTATGAAGCTTGTTCGGAAACTCGGTGGCATGCAGCAAGCAAGTGCCGCCTCCTTCGGTCATGCCGTAGATCTCCACCAGCGCACCCGGCCAACGCTTGAGGACGTCGGCTTTCAAGTCCGCCGCGAACGGCGAGCTCGTACAGGTCTTCATACGGAAGCTGCTCAGATCGAAGCTGTCGAACTCCGGAAGATCCATGATGCGGCGATACTGCACGGGAACGAGCATGGCGTGAGTCGCGCGTTCCTTCTCGCACAGTCGCAAGAACTCGAGCGCATTGAACTTCTTCATCAAGACGAGCGTGCCGCCCCGCGCCAGCGCCGGAACGAGACTGACGAGCGTCGTGTTCGAGTACATCGGTGTGGAGATGACGGCGATGGACTCCTCATCGTAGAGAAGCACCTCTCCTCGGCGAATGTGCCCCCAGCGCATCTGGTGCGATTGAATGATGCCCTTGGGCGTGCCCGTCGTACCCGACGAATAAATGATGTTGAACCAGTCTTCGGGTTGGATGGCGACACGATTTGGCGTCGGGTTGTCCCGCTTCATCCAGTCCGCGAGCAGGTTCTGCGGCAAGTGATCGTCGATCGCCACGCGATTCAGCTCGGGCACATCGTCGGTCTCGGCCAACCTGTTCGCCGCGGCCGCATCGAGAAACAGAACCTTGGCGCCGCAATCCCGCANCATGCCCGCAAGACTCGCGGCGCTCGCCGAGATCGGCAGCGGCGTGACCGCTGCGCGCGCACGCAGAATGCCGAGAAAGATTCCGATGTACTCGAACGACGTCTCGGCGCAGACCGCCGCCACATCGCCGGCGCGGACGCCGTCGCGCTGCAAAGCCGCAGCAACGCGATCGGCAAGCTCATCGAGCTGACGGTAGGTCAGACGACGCTCGCCGTCGACGACGGCGACATGATCAGGCCGCGCGAGAGCTGTCGCATGTACTAGGGACGGCAAATCAGCGAACGCACCCTTGAGCAGGCGACTCAGATTGTTTTCTACGACCGATTCTGTACGCGCCCCCGCGACTGCTCCTGCCGAACTGCTCTGCATGCCTACCTCGACTTCGATGTGTGATTGATGCCCGGGCCGATTGCCGAGCGAAGATTTTTGCCTGACGTCAAGCCGCCATCATTTCCAGCAGGTCTCCCGCGCGTTCGAGCTCTTCGAAATCGCGCGACACCGCAACGATCCGGCGAGCTCTTTCGACGCCCAAGACCGGCGCCATCAACTCCAGCGCCTTGGCTTCGACATCGGCGCGCCACATGGGCGAGTCCGGGTGACCTTTCGCAGATGCAACGCAAACGCGGCACTTGGTGCCGTCGGTCAGCGTGATCTCCACGCGCGCAGAACGCTTGGTCTCGACGATGCTCTTGCTGTCGGGATCGCGTTCGACCGTTACGCGCCGCATGAACGCCCGGACGGCCGGATCGTTGAGCATCCGCTCGCGCGACTGCGCAGCATGAAAGTCCAGCCGGCCGTCGAGCGCTACCAGGGCGAACAAGTAAGGAAGATTCAAATTCGGCATTTCGGCGACGGCGAAAGCCGCCGCATGCTGCGACGGAATGAGAACCCGAATCGTCTCGATGCGCGAGACGTCCACGGTTCGCAACAGCTCCGACAGTCCTTGAATAGCCGCTTGCGTAGGCCCGCCGCTGGCATATCGTTTGAACGCCACGCGCGGCAACTCGTAGCGCTCGCCGAGTCGCGCGACGAGATAGTTGCGATCGAGATCCGATCCCACGCGCGTGAAAGGCATCGAATCCACCCAGCTGCCCGCTCGATCGAGACAGTTCGGGACGCCGATGAAACCCGCTTCCACCAATAGGGCTGCATGCAAGCCGTTTCGCGCCGGCATTCCTGCGAAGACGAAGGCCTTCTCGATGTGGTGCACGTCGAGCAACCACTGACGCGATCCCGACATCTGCTGCGTACAGCAAGACAGCACGTCGCCGACCTGCTCGGCAGGCAGCCGCATGAGCGAAGCCGCCGCAGCAGCAGCGCCGAACGTGCCTCCGACACTGTGCGTCGACATTCCGGCGAGTTGCAGATTTTGCAGTCCCAACGCACGAGTCATTCTGCAGGCGAGCTCGTATCCCTTCACGACAGCGCGCAGCATCGCCTCGCCATTCAGCCCGCGGACTTGCGACACGCAGAGCACCGTCGGAACCACCGAGGCGCCTGGCTGAACGAGCGAGGTGGGACTGAAATCGTTGATTTCCGCAGCGTGTGCGGTGACCGCCCCTGCAAAGACCGCATCCAGCAACGCCGCACGTTCGCGAGCCCCGGGAATGGTCGCGCCTCCGTCGATCCCTCCGCTGTGTGCCGTTGCAAACGAGCGGGCCATGCGCGAAGCCGCCAAGTCACGACAGACGACGACCGCCGCAATCGTGTCGAGGATGTGCAATCGAGCGAGCTCCCTGAGATCTTCGTCCAGCGGCGTCTCATCCCCATCGGCAATGAACTCGCTCAGCGCCCGCGTTACCGCGGGCGCGAGCTCAGGGACGTCTGCCTCGACGAATTTCTCTGTGGTCCCGCAATGCATCGTCAGAAACGTTTGGTGAAATTCACGAAGTACCGGCGCTGGAGCAGATCGTACAGGCCGAGATCCGTCGAGCCATTTCCGGTCCAAGTCGGCGGTTCAGTATCGAACAGATTGATCACGCCTACCCGCATCGACACCGTATCGGTGAACGACCATCCGGCAAGCAAGTCCGTATAGCTACGATCGGTCACGCCGGGCTGCGACTTGGTTCCAGTGCCTGCATCGGACGCATGGTACATGGAATCGATCCACCGATAGCGCAACGTGACATCGAGCGGACCTCTGGCAAAGCTCGCGCTCAGATTGGCTCGCCATTCCGGCTTGGAAATCGCACCGGAATCGATTTGCGCGTTGCCGATCGTGCCCACGTAGTCGGTGAACGGCTCGCCCGCCAAGTTCTGGATCTCGAAGCTCAGCAGATACGAGATCATCAGATTGAAGCGCAACGAACCCGCCGTGTTGATGCCGATGTCAGCCAGATCGAATCCCCAGTCGGATTGGAAATCGATACCCGAGGTGCGATAGGCAGACAGATTCAATGTGGGCTGCAACTGCGTTTGGACGTTGCCGTTCTCGGTGCGCGTCGTGAGACGGCAGAAGAAGTTGTTGATGTCGTAGTTGGGGTTGGACACGCCATCGGCGTTGAAGCATCGGTTCATACCGACGGCGGCTGTGACGACGCCGATCGCGTCTTCGACGTCGATCTTGTAGTAGTCCAACGACATCGACAACCGTCGCAGCAGCGGCGCGCTGAAACCGCTGTCCCAGACGATACCTGCGGTGAACGTATCGGCAGTTTCTTCTTTCAGATCGAGATTGCCGAACGCCACACCCGAGACCGCGCTGCCGGTAAAGCGGAAGATGTCGATGACGTTTTCCGGCACGCCCTGCTCCAGACAGAGCTGCCGAACGCGCTCATGGTTGGGATTGGTCGCGGGATTGCGCAACCGACCCAACGAATCGCATGGGTCGCCGCCGCCGAGCGAAGTGGAGCCCACGGAAGACGAAGCTCGTTCGGCCGGAAGGTACAGCTCGCCAAGGCTCGGCGCACGAATGGCGCGTTGCACGCCGCCGCGCATACGCAAAGCGGGAGTGATCCGCCAATCCATGCTGGCCTTGTACGTACCGACTTCATCGATCGTGCTGTAGTCCGAGTAGCGATAGGCCAAGCCGAGCGAAAGCTGGTGAATGAGCGGCAGATCGCTCAGAACCGGCACGCTGATCTCGACGAACGCTTCCGAGACGTCGAAGGAGCCGCCGGTGCGGTCGGTCGGCTGATTGGGAATGACTTCGGATCGAATGCGTTCCTCGGGCGGCCGGTAATCGTAACTTTGTGCACGGTACGTGAATCCGGCGGCGAATCGCGCTTCGCCCGCAGGGAGACTGAACAACTTGCCCTGCATGGTCGCTTCGACGACGTCCTGTTCGATCATCGTCCGCTCTTGCAGCGTTCTGTTGAGCAACCTGTAACACGCTTCCTGGTCAGGACGATCGGCCAGCGCTTCGATGGCGAACGGATTGAAGCCGCCCGGACAAATCGATGCGCCGCCATCCGGTGCTTCGACCAGCATCTTCCATGCGGCATAGTCGATGAATCCGGAGAGCGTCTCGCCGGCGCGCATCTCGCCGTGCGATGCGTAGACATCCCACGTCCAATCGCTGATCGGGAGATTGCCGCGCAACCCGACGAGGAAGTCGGAGATTTCGTAATCGTTCTGGTACACGGAGCGCCCGACGCGGCCCGTGTTGAACTGGAAGCTGAAAGGCGCCGTCGGATTCGGGCGCGAAGCGAGGATGTGCGCGAGGTCCTCCGAAATGAACGGATTGGTGACCGGAATGAACGTGCCCTCGTCCGATGAACCCGACCAACCCTGACGGCTGTACTCCGAGTCGTACTTGGTCAGACTGAACTGCGCGTACGCCTCGATCGAGTCGGTGATGTCGTAGCGAGCGCGCGCAAACGCGGTGTAACGCTCCAACGGTTGTTGCAACGGATAGGTGGCGCCTTGCGGAAAGCCGACGCGGTTCTCGTCGATAATGTACGGAAGGCGATCCGGATCGAAGTTCAGAATCGGCGCCTGTGTCGTGAACAGCGTGCCGTCTGGGTACATGCCGAGAGGCGCATTGCGGTTCGGCATCGACAAACCGTACTTCTCGACGAAGATGTCCTCGAGCGCTTCGAGGCTTGGCAGATTCGAGGCCGTTGCCTGCACGACGCCGCCCTGAAGCACGCCCGCAATGCCCGACCGCTCGAAGAACGGTCGCGAACCGCGTAGCACGCCCTTGCGCTCGTAGAACGTCATGGAGGCCATGGCATTGCCGCGCCCTTCGGCAAAGTTGCCGCCCATGGTGACGCCGACGTTGTAGGACTCGCCGTCGCTGCGATCGGTGACACCGTATTCGGCGTTGATCTCGAGACCTTCGAAATCGCGCTTGAGCCTGAAGTTGACGACACCCGCCACGGCATCCGAACCGTAGACGGCGGATGCGCCGCCGGTGATGACTTCGACGTTCTCGATCAACGAGCTCGAGATCACGTTCAGGTCGATGGCGCCTAGCGGATCGGAAGGCGTCATGCGCCGGCCGTCGAGCAGCACCAGCGTTCTTTGAATGCCGAGACCGCGAAGGTTTGCGTTGCTGCGGCCTTGCCGTGCGGGGCTCGAGGAGCTGTTCGCATTGCTCGCAGAGAACTGCGGCAAGGTGTTGAAAGTTGCATCGAGAGTCTGCGGGCCGCTCACTGCCAGCGCAGCTGCATCGACCGTTGCGATAGGGCTCTCGGCAGCGTAGTCGGGCCGCGCGATGCGCGAGCCGGTAACGGTAATCTCTTCCAACGAGCCGCTGCCCTGCGTGCCCTCGTTTTGTCCGTGAGCAGGCATGCTCGCAACGGTTACTGATATGACGGATGCGGCAATCGCACTCGCAGAAATCGATCTCGTTTTCATCGGCCCCCCTTCATCCAAGCTGTACGGAATGTTCACTATGGAGATGCGCGCTTCTTCGCCGAGCTTGTCGACATATGTTCTGATATCTGGAACGTCGTTTACAATATTAAGAATTAGCGGCTATCCTGAAGTCAAGTAGCAGACCGCTTCGGAAGAGTCATCGGCTTCGGACGGGTCACCGAGGTTCGCGGAGTTCGAATTGCAACGGCATTGTTCCGATATCTAGAATCGTGATTCGCCCTGCGACAGCGCCATGCTTTCCCGGCTCGACTATCGAGTGCTTGGCCTCAAGAACGCGAGGAGTTTGCTCTTGAACATCGGTACTGAGCGGATGGTGGGAACGATCGAACCGCCCATAGGCTGGTTGATCTTCAACAACCCTGAACGCCGCAACGCGGTTTCGCTCGACATGTGGGAAGCCATTCCCGCGATTCTGGAAAAGTTTGCGAACGACTCGCGGATTCGCGCAGTCGTCGTGACGGGTGCCGGAGAGCGGGCCTTCGTGTCCGGCGCCGACATTTCGCAGTTCGACAAGCTGCGCTCCTCGCCGGAAGAGAACGATCGCTATGCTGCGATCAGCAGCGGCGCACGCGCGGCGCTGCGGGATTTTCCGAAGCCGACGATCGCCATGATTCGCGGCTACTGCATCGGCGGCGGCATGGCCGTCGCGCTGGCGTGCGACCTTCGGCTGGCCTCGGAAGACGCGAAGTTCGGCATCCCGGCGGCACGTCTCGGTCTGGGCTACGGATTCTCCGGAGTACAGCGGCTCGTATCCGTCATCGGCCCGGCTTTCGCGAAAGAAATGCTTTTCACCGCCCGGCATTTCAGCGCACAGGAAGCGCTGCGAATCGGACTGGTCAACGCAGTTACGCCGAGTGAGGAGCTGGAGAAGACCGCACGCAGCTACGCCGAAATGATCTCCGCCAATGCCCCGCTCACGGTGCGCGCAGCGAAACTTGCCGTCGAACAGGCGCTGCTAGATCCCGAAAAGCGGCGCACGCAAGACGTTGCCGATGCGATCAGAGCATGCTTCGCCAGCGAAGATTACGCAGAAGGACGCGCCGCCTTTCGCGAGCGGCGCAAGCCGGTCTTCAAAGGCCGCTGAGACCGGCACGATCCAACTGCCGGCTCAAGGCACCGCCGGGCTGATGGCGTTCCAAATGTCCTGCAGTATCTGCGGGTTGCGCGTTCCGTCGTAGCCCATGGTCGCGATCACCATGTTCTGTTCCGGCAGCACGAATACGAACTGACCGAAAGCGCCGGCTGCATGGAACATCGATTGCGGCGCCCCTTTCACACGCCCTGCCGCGTTCAGCCACCACAGAAAACCGTAGGAAGGATTCAGCTTCGATGGGGTGACGGATTGCTTGACGTACTCTGCGTCGATCAATTGCCGCCCGTCCCACCGGCCCATGTTGAGCCACAGCAAACCCAGCCGCGCCATGTCGCGCACTGAGAGCGTGATCGAACCGCCGATGCGCACGTTGCCGTTGGGATCGATGCCTTCGCTTTGATACGCGAACGACTCCACGCCGAGCGGCTCGAGCAAATGCTCGGTGATGTATTTCAAGCTCGGCTTGCCCGATGCCGCGGCGACGATGTCGCTGAGATGATCGGCCGGTTCGCCGTCGTAATAGAACTTCACACCAGGCTGCAGCGTCGTGCCGTAACCGGGCGGCGTTCCTTCATCGGGCTTCTCCTTGCGCACGTATCCTCCCCCGGGCTGAGAGGGCCGAGGATTGGCGAGCGGATCGGGCCGGCGCGAGCTCGGCTTGGCCATCAACGTGCCGCCCGAGCTCATCGTCAATAGATGATAGATCGTCGTGTCCGGATGCAGGCCCGAACGCTCGGGCGGGTGATACTTCGACGCGAGATCGTCCGCTTTCAACAAGCCTTCCGTGACCGCACGTCCCACCATCGCGCTGCCCCAGGACTTGCCCGCCGAAAAACTCACATTGCGATGCGTCGGCGTCGCGAGGTGATATTCATTCGCCCAATAGCGCTCGAACACGATCACGCCGTCGCGGACCACGACGATTCCCTGACGTCCGCCGATGGGCCGAATCGCTTCCGCGACGGCTTCGAGCTTCGCCCGCGACAAGCCATGTTTTTCCGGATCGTCGAACTGCCAAGGACCCGACCCCGGCCCTTGATCTTTCGGAGCCCACTCGAACTCGGCAGACATCGCAACGCCGGCAACGAGCATCGTCAATGCGGCGGCCCATGGTCTGATTGCAATCATCACTCCCCCATCCTTCTTTAATTTCTCTCATCGGCGCTCGAGCGCGGCGAGCACGTCTGCGGAAAACTTTTGCATGTCGAAGCTGGTTCGAGCACCGTCGGCGCCGTCCGTGCCGCGACGCACGATGACCACGTTGCGCGACGGAACGATCATAACGAACTGACCGCGCCCGCCTCGCACCGAATACGAGCCTTCCGGCAAGCCTTGCTTGGGACCGGCCAGCCAAAACTGCGCGCCGTAACCCAACTTGTCGCACGCACCCTCGCATCGAGGATCGGCCCATGAACCCGCCGGCTGCGCCGGTGCGGGAGTCGCCACATATTTCGTCCAGCCCTCGGGCAGGATGCGCTCGCCATTCCACACGCCATCGTTCAGATACAACAAGCCGAATCGCGCCAGATCGCGCGCGGTCGAATACATCTGCCCCGAGAGCAGATAGTCGCCGTTCCAATCGGTTTCGGGAAATGTCCGCGTCATGCCGATCTTCCAGAACAATTCGCGGAAGGGAAATTGCAGGTAGCGTGCATCGTCATTCAGCACGGTACGCAACGCGCGAATCGCGAGCAACGTATCGGATCCGGCATACACCATACGTGTGCCCGGCAGCGCATCGATCAAATTGCCGGCAGACCGCTCTGCAACCGCGGCGCCGGACAAATAGATCTCTTGCTGCGGATTGCCTGCCGCTTCGGTGTACAGGCCGCTCGACATTTGCAAGAGATTGTTGAGAGTGATGCGAGCGCGCGGATCGTAGGGCTTGCGCCATTCCGGAATCGGCGCAGGCTCATCGAGACGAAGCAACTTGTCGCGAACCGCGATACCGATGAGCGTCGCAGCCACGCTCTTCGCTGCCGAATGCGTGCGCTGCAATTTGTGCATGTCGTAGCCGCGCTCATAGCGCTCCGCTACGATCTTGCCGCCGCTCACGACGATGACGCCCCAAGTCACGCCGCCGTACACCTCGTTGACAAAGGCTGCTTCGACAACTTTGTCGAGCGCCGCGGCCTGCCGGCGAGGCAGGCGCACCGTCGCATTGCGATCACCTTGCGGCCAATCCTGCGAATCGAAATTCGGGGCGGAGAAATCTTCGGGAAGACGCGGCAGGCCGTCGATCGCTTCGAGCGGCGCTCCGATGGGCAGTTGAGCGCAACCAAGATACGGACGCCAAGCCGCAACGCGCGGCGGCATATCCGGCAGATACTCGACGGTCACGAGCTTGCGCTGTTCGTCGACGCGAGTCGTCAGCTTCAGCAGCAGATCGGTCCTCGAACCGCGCCCGAGCATGGCATCGCGCGTCACCATCTCCGGCGTCAGTCCCGCACTGAACAAACCGCTGCACGTGTAGAGCGCTTTGTATCCGGCCAGCATGGCCGCTTCGTGCCGCGGCGATTGCGGACCGTCGTCTCGCAATCTGGCTTCCGCCGACCCCATCGCCGCCGCTATCGCGAGCAGCGCACCGAACCATCTACAGCTTCTCATCCCGGCCGCCTCGTTCAATAGTTCTATTTTTTAGAACGCGTTTCGTTAATACGAAACGTATATCCGACAATGGTTGCGGACTGTCAAGCCGAAGCGCGGAATCGATTGCGGCCCGATCAAGAACGAAAACGCCAACGCACCCGCTCGGATGCGTTGGCGATTCTGGGGCAGGAATTCGGCGAGCGGGCTACTGCTCGTCCGCGCTCTTCAACGCCGTCAATGCCGAGACGCGAATGTGCGGCGGCTGCAGGCTGAGCTGATTCGGCGTGCAGGAGATGCGCTCCTCCTCGATCTTGATGCCGAGTTTCGGAAACACCTCATCGCGCAAGTCCTCCATGAGCTCGCAATCGCCCGGTTCGATCCTGAGACGACGCTCCTTTTCGAGATCTACGGTTTTCCAGGACGCGAGGAATTCCTCTTCTTCGAATCGATTCTTCACACCGAGGCGTTTGAGCAGCTCCTCGCGGCTCTTCTCTGCGGAAGACTTCTCGGCATCTCGCTTCTCGAGCTCTGCAACCGGCACCGGCGTTGCGGCGGTAATCGTCACGAAGAACGTGCGCGACGGCCAGTTCGTGGGGCATCCGGTAGCGCGCACTTGCGTCGACTCGTGCGCGCCCAATGCCACGAGAATCGATTTGATCTTTGCTGCAACCGCGTCGCAATCGTAAGCAGTCGTGAATCCCGCGTAGCTGAATCGAACTTCCTGCACCTGCCATTTTGCCGGTACAGGCGTCTCGTCGGCGCTCAGCGCCTGCCCGCTCACGGCAAATAGCAGGGCCGCGATCGATCCGGACAAGCCGAGTTTCAGTGAACGGTTCATACCTCTTCTCCCATTTTCGCTGTTGCTTGTTCCTAAGAGATGCCGGGCACTGTAGCGGTTCCGTGCTGAACGCTCGCTGGCCGCTTATTGCCGTCGTCGCCGCATTTGCCATTCCCCTAGCACCACGCCTCGAACCGCTCTGGAACTTGTGCGGCGCATGGCGATTGCTTCTGACGTTCTCGGCGCACGGATCGAAGCTCAGGAGGCCCCCATGCCTACGAAACTGGAAAAAACGCTGAAGCGCGAGATCGCGATCGACGGCGAGCCCTACATCGTTGCGATCGATCCGCACGGCCTCAAAATAACGCCCAAGGGTAAGCGCAAAGGCCATGAGCTGTCATGGAAGGATCTGGTCAGCGGAGAGGCCGCACTGGCTGCCGCGCTGAATGCGTCCATCGCGCACAACCGCCCGCCGGACGTTTGAGCCGTGCTGACGAGTGCGTGCGTGTCGCGATATCTTTTTTGGCGCGAGTTTCGTATTCGAGACCTTTCATGAAGCGCACGTTGATGTTGTCTTTGCTGTTGGCCCTCGCCGCGTGCGGACGCCAGCCGCCATCTTTGCCGAAAGCACCTGCACCCGCTGACGACGAATCGACGAATTACGCTTTCGTCGGCAAGGTCTGGTTGTCGACGACGCCGGGACATGCCCTGGGCACGATGGTGATCTTCATGGCCGATCGCACGTTGGTCATGGGTTCGTGCGTGGAGCCCTATCGGTTGGTGAAGTGGGGCGTTGCAGGCGAACGGATCCGCTGGCTCGAAGACACGATTCCGATCGAAGCCGAAGTCGAGATGCCTCGACCGAATCAGCTCGTGCTACGGCTGGCCGGACGCGACAGGGCACAAACCTATATTGCGGCAAACGTTCCTTATACGTGCCCCGACTTGCCCAAGTAGCGTTACTTTTTCTCCGCGTGCCCGCCGAACTGCTCACGCATCGCCGACAACAACTTGTTGGCGTAGGCGTCTTCGCCGCGCGAACCGAACCGCGCGAACAAAGCGCTCGCGAGCGTCGGCATCGGCACCGCTAAATCGATGGCAGCTTTGAGCGTCCAGCGCCCCTCTCCGGAATCTGAGACGCGGCCTGCATAGCGATCGAGGCGCGGATCGTCGCGCAGCGCAGCCGCAGTGAGATCCAACAACCAGGAACGCACGACGCTTCCGTGCCGCCATACCTCGGCGATGGCAGCCACATCGAAACGATAGCGATAGGCCTCAGGATCGGCGAGCGGTGCGGTCTCGGCATCGTGCGCCTGCCGCTCCTCGCCTCGATCTGCATGCGCGAGCAGGTTGAAGCCTTCGGCGTAAGCGGCCATCAGCCCATACTCGATGCCGTTGTGAATCATCTTCACGAAGTGGCCTGCGCCCGCAGGGCCGCAATGCAAATATCCGCGCGCAGCCGAGCCTGCATCGGCGTCGAAGCTGAAATCGTTCGACCCGGGAGCGAGCGCCTCGAAGATCGGCGTCAAGCGCTGCACCGGTTCTGAATCGCCGCCGATCATCAAGCAGTAGCCGTTTTCGAGCCCCCACACACCGCCGCTCGTTCCCACGTCGACGAAATGCACGGCACGCGCAGCAAGCTCGCGATGACGCACGATGGCATCTCGATAATCCGAATTGCCGCCATCGATGACGATGTCGTTCGCTTGCAGCAACGGCGCCAGTTTCGCGACGACCGAAGCGACGATCGCCGCCGGCACCATCAGCCAAATTGCGCGCGGCGGCGCGAGCTGCGCAACGAGATCCTCGAGCGTCGCAGCGCGACGCGCGCCCTCGTCGACCAACGCTTGCGCAGCAGCGGGAACGGCATCGTAGACGACGAGATCGTGGCCGCGCCGCAGCAATCTGCGCGTCATGTTGGCACCCATCCGTCCCAAGCCGATCATTCCGAGTTGCATGGCTTCTCTCTCGTGATTCGTTTGCTGGCCGGCAGGTCGAGGGCCGGCGCTCTCAGTCGCCCAGTGACGTCACAGCTCGAACGGCTTACATTGAGCGTCTCTTTCATCGCTCGAGCGAAATCGTGACTCAGCCCACGTTCGTCACCGCCGCGCGGCGCCTGGTCGAAACCGTCGTCGCAAACGACATTACGCACGTCTTTTGTGTGCCGGGCGAGAGTTATTTGCCGGTCCTCGATGCATTCGTCGATTTTCAGGATCGGGTCCGCGTGATCGCGTGTCGGCACGAAGCTGGCGCGGCGAACATGGCGGTCGGCTATGCAAAAGTCACCGGCAAACCCGGCGTATGTTTCGTCACGCGCGGTCCCGGTGCGACGCATGCGAGCATCGGTGTGCACACAGCCTCGCAGGATTCGGCGCCGCTGATCCTGTTCGTCGGTCAGGTCGCACGTTCGGATCGAGGCCGCGAGGGGTTTCAAGAGCTCGACTATCGCGCCGTCTTCGGCACGATGGCGAAGCTTGCAGTCGAGATCGACGATCCGCAGCGCGTCGTCGAGATCGCGACGCGAGCGTTCGCGACCGCCCAGCAAGGCCGCCAGGGCCCGGTGGTCGTGGCCCTGCCGGAGGACATGCTGACCGAAGATGCGGGCGATCGCTTGCCGCGGCGAGTAGTGCCCGCGAAAGCCGATCTGGACGAACGAGCGCTCGCAGAAATCGGGCGGCGTCTCGAGAACGCCGAGCGCCCCCTCGTCATTCTCGGCGGAACCGGTTGGACGGACGAAGCGCTCGCGAAATTCGCACAGTGGGCCGGTGCACACGACTTGCCGATTGCGCTGTCGTGGCGGCGTAAGGATCTCATCGACAACGAGCATCCTTGTTATGTCGGTGACTTGAGCCTGCGACCGAGCCCAGGTTTGCAAGAGCACATCGAGTCGGCCGACTTGATCGTCGCGATCGGCTCGCGGCTCAGCGAGATCACGACGGGCGGCTATCAGATGTTCTCCAGCGAAGAAGCTGCAACGAAACTGATCCACATTCATCCTTCGGCGGAAGACCTGCAGCGCGTGTGGCAACCCGCGCTCGCGGCCATCGCGGACGAAGCGATGGCTGCGGAAGCACTGATCCGACTCAATCTGCGCCGCAAGTGGACCGAATGGTGTCGGCTGACGCGCACGACGTTCGAACGGTCCCGCGTGCCGGTCCCCGTCGTGGGCGCCGTCAACCTGTCGCAGATCTTCACGTACATGAGCGAAACGCTTCCGCCCGACGCAATCGTCTGCAACGGCGCAGGCAATTACGCGGCATGGCCGAACCGCTTCTATCGCTACCGGCGGCCGCGCACGCAGATTGCACCGACGAGCGGCGCAATGGGATTCGGCTTTCCCGCAGCGATTGCCGCCAAGCTCGCCTATCCCGAGCGGGACGTGATCGCATTAGCAGGCGACGGTTGTTTTCTGATGACCGGTCAGGAGCTTGCGACAGCCGTGCAATACGGCGCGAATCTGATCACGCTCGTGATCGACAACGGCTCGTACGGCACGATTCGGATGTACCAGGAGCGCGCCTACCCTGAGCGCGTGATCGCCACCGAGCTGCACAATCCGGACTTCGCGGCGTATGCGCGCGCCTTCGGTGCCGTCGGGATGACGGTGGAACGTACGGAAGATTTCGCCCCGGCTTTCGAGCAGGCACGCGCCGCACGGCGTCCCGTGGTGATTCACGTGAAGACGAGCGTGGAAGACATCTTGCCGGGTCAGCAGCTGCATGCGCAGCGAGGGACGTCCGCCTAGCCTTCGAACAAACCGTCGTTGGAGGGAGGATCAGGCGCAATGGCCGGCTCGCGCTTTTGCGCGTCGGTTTGCGCATAGCGCCCGAGCTCCGCTTCGATTTCGTCGATGTCGGATGCATCGAGCAAGAAACCGATCACTGCGAAGAGCTCTTCGCGCGACATCTCGCTCACCGGATCGCCCATGAGATTCAACGATCGGCCGCGTGCCTCGAAGCGTTCGCGAAACGTGGGCTGCATGTGTCCTCGCCGTTCGACAAGATTCCCTGCTAGAACTCGCGCGTCGTCGAGGTGTTCCCACTGATGTTCGAGCCGCCGCATTCGCCGGCGAAACGCCGACGACTTGCTCATTAGCGCGACACGTCCCGGCCAATTCTCGAAGTGAAAGGCTCAGCGCACGGGCGAAACGATCGGCAGCTCGACGAAGAATGTTGCGCCCTCGCCTTCGCGGCTTTCCGCGCGCACGCTTCCGTGCATGCGCTCGAGCGCCTTGCGCACGAGCGCGAGGCCGACACCGTTGCCGCGATACTGCTCTTCGCGATGCAGGCGGTGAAAGAGCTTGAAGATCTGCTCGTGATATTGCATGTCGAAGCCGATACCGTTGTCCTTGACCACGATCTGCACTCGCTCGTCGTGCTCGCGGGCCGAAATCGAGATGTGCGCCGAACGTTGCGTGCGCGTGAACTTGATTGCGTTCTGGAGCAGATTGCGCACGACGGTCGCCAGCGCCTCCGGATCCGCTTCGAGCTGAACCGGCGGAACCTCCACGTGCAGCTCCACAGTCGAGGTACGCAAGCCGCATTCGACGAGCTCCCGTTCGATCAGCTCGTCCAACCGAACGGTCTGCAGACAAAAGGTACGCCGCTCGATTCGCAAGTACGCGAGCAGATCCTCGATCAGCGTGGTCATTTTCCAAGCGCCGCGACGAATGCGGGTGAGGTAGCTGATCGCCTGCTCGTCGGTGCCGTCGCGCATCGACTCGGCCAGCAACTGACCGAAGCCGTCGATTGCTCGCAACGGCGCCTTCAGGTCGTGCGCAACGGCATAGGCGAATCCTTCCAGCTCCTCGTAAGCGCCTTGCAGCTCCCGCGTGCGTTCGGAGGCGCGTTCTTCCAAATGAGCGTGCAGATCGCGCACACGCGCCTCGCTCTCCTGCAGCTCGAGGTTCGCCTGCCGCAGCAACTCGTTGGTCGTGCGCAGCTCGCGCGTCAATCGTTGCGACTCGTGTTGGATCCAAGCTTCGCGCGCGCCGAGAACCAATGCGAACAGCAGCATGAGCGCGGCCGCGAGTACGAGCACTCGTGTCGTGACGTAATCGGCAGTGGCAATGCCGACCCCAACCATGATCACGATCAACAATGCCGGGATCATGGCCTCGAACCGCCTTGCACGCGCCGTCCGAACGTCGCTCGCAACCCACGGCTCGAAAGCGGTTGCCCGCCGCAGCTGTGCGGCCAAACCGATCGCGAGGAACGTCACGGACCAGGTCGTGTTGGGCCAAGCATTGGGGCTGTAAGCCTGCAAGATCGCATCGTGCACGGAGACGAAATTACCGACGGTGTGGATCATCGTGCCTGCCACAATGACCAGCATGGACACCCAACCCGTAGTCCATTGTCGTGTCCACAAGTAATAAAGCGCGGCGAATGCGGTCAGCGACACGAAGAAGGAATGTCCGAGCCCGATGATCAGATTCACGCTCGGAGACGTGCGCGCCACCGGCTCTAAGAACGCGATGACGAGCGTCACGACGAAACAACAGCCGATCAGTCCGAGATTGCCGAGATGCTGCCACTTGAACCGAACGTCCCTCGGGCCGTCCGAGAGACTGCCGAGCGAGAGAAGCAGACAGACGGCGTAACCCAAGTAGAGCAACCGGCTGGCAAGCGGATAGCTCATGGGTCCCTCGACGAAAAACGCGTGGTAACTCCACACGATCTGACCCAGGAACCAGCTGGTGCAACCGAGCGCGATACCGCGCCAGGCGCGACGCTGTCTGGCGGTCAACCCGGCATTGCGGGAAGTCAGCCATGACGACAATGCGGCAGCCAGCGATGCGCTCAGCCAGGCAATATTGTGTATGACGAACGCGTTCTGCCGATCCGCAACGGCAAGAGCCGACACGTACAGCACGAACGCGCCGACCCAGCCGACACTCGATCGGAGATACGTTTGCGTTGTTTCGCGGCTGCTCACGCGTGATTCCAAAACGGGATACACCGCAGTATGCCGGCGGTTCGGTGCCGAGCAAATGTCGTCGCTCGCTGGGAGGGCTGCTATCGTAACCCCGGATTGATTCGCCAAGGCGCTTTCATGAGACACGACCCGCGACGCTTACAACTCGACCTGTACCCCTATCGCACCGAGATCACTCTGCGATTTGCCGATCTCGATGCGCAATCCCATGCGAACAACGTGCGGATCGCCGAGTACTACCAAGAAGCGCGGCTGGCGTTCATGCGGCATTTGACGCAAGACCTGGGCTACCAACGTTCGGCAGGCAGTCGAACGTGGGTCGCCCACCAATCGATCGACTATCTGCTCGAAGTGATGTACCCGGGCACGGTGATCGTCGGCATCGGCGTCAGCCGGATCGGCACGACCTCATGGTCGTGCTCAATGGGCCTGTTCGCGGGCGGCCGCTGCGCCGGCCTGTCGACGACGGTTCTGGTGTACGGCCTCGAAGACAGGCCCGCGCCGATTCCGCAGAGCTATCGGACGCTTTTGGAACGTTTCATTTTGCCGGCCGATCGTCCATCCGACTCGTGATCGAGCAACCTGCCAAGCAACGCGCAGCACGGTGGCTGCTCGCGGCAATCGTTGCAGCCATCGGTATGGCGGCAGTGCTGTTGTGGCGCTATACGCCGCTCGCAGAGCTTGCCGATCCGGAGCGCATCGCCGCGTGGTTGAGCCGGGCGGGCGAGTCTGCATGGGCACCCTTCGTCGCGATCGCCACATTCGTCGTCGGCGGTTTCATCGTGTTTCCCCTCACGCTGCTCATTGCCGCGACAGCAGTCGTCTTCGAGCCGCTGCTTGCATTCGCCATCTCGCTCACCGGCTCGCTGGCCAATGCGCTCGCATTGTATGGAGTCGGACGCGGACTCATGCGCACGACCGTCATGCATGCCTTCGGCGACCACGTCGAGCGTTTGCGGCATACGCTCGATCGCAGCGGCATCATTGCCGTTGCAACGGTTCGCCTCGTGCCGATCGCACCTTTCACGCTCGTGAATCTGGCGGCTGGATCTATCGAAGTTCGGCTGCGCGACTATGTCCTCGGCACCGCGCTCGGACTCATGCCCGGCACCATCGCTCTCACCGCCTTCGGTCACCAGCTGCGCGAAATCTTCGAGCAGCCCACCTTCGCAAACGTTGCGCTGCTGATAGCCGTCATCGTGGCGTGGATCGCCATTTCGCTGGCGGTACAGCGCTTCGTCGCGAAACGAGAGAACTAGGCTGAAGACTGTAGGCTGAGACTGAAAAAGGCGTGTTTCCGTGCGCGATTCTTTAGCCTGAGCCCTGTGCCCCAAACTCAAGCCTTCTCAGCACAATCCTCGCGTGCTGCTCTTTCCTGTTGTCTGTAGCCTGTCGCCTGTTACCTCTAGCGAGCCCGTCCGACATTTGCGTACAGCCTTGGCCTCGCGACCGCGAGGAACCGCCTGCCGCGTCCTACGTTAGGAGTCGCATTGCATCGACAGTGCGGACGGATCGCAGAGGCAATCGATGGCACAAGAGATACGCGACGGCGATGAGAGCCGCTCAACCACGGATGAAGTCGTCACGGATGCGCTGGGTTTGCTCAAGCGCGATCACCGACTGATCGACGAACTGTTCGCGGAGTTCATGCGGGCAGCTCCGCAACAGCTCGACCCTTTGGCGCGCAGAATCTGCAAACTGTTGCGCATCCATGCCCAGATCGAGGAAGAGCTGTTCTATCCGGCAGTCCGCCGGGCCTCGAGCGATCCGGAACTCGCCGACGCCGCGGAGCGGGATCACGCGCGCGCGAACGAACTGATCGTACGGATCGAGTCGATGACATCCGATCGCCCCGACTTCAACGATTCGATCGTGAAGCTCGCCCAGCAGACTCGCGCACACTTTGGCGAGGAGGAGGAACGTCTATTTCCGCAGCTGGCCGGGAAGATCGACCTAGTTGCCATCGGCATGGCGCTCGCAGAGCGGCGCGATACTTTGCTCGACGTGCTCGGCTTGCACAGCGACGACGAAGAAGGCGTCGCACAACAGCGCGCGTTGCTCGAAGAGGCGCGGCAGGCGAGAGAGGCGAGGAGAGCCCGTGATTCGTGATTACGAGCGTTGACGCTTTGCTTCCCGAGTCCGGTCCGGCGCTCTACTCAGAGTGGTGAGTAGTGATTGGTGAGTGGTAGGGCAGCGCTGCTACCCTTCCCTTTCCCATTTCCCCTTTCCCTTTTCCCTTCCTGAGTTGGTCACCCGAAGGTCCCCTTCCCTTCTTCCCTTCTTCCCTTCTTCCCTTCTTCCCTTCTTCCCTAGTTCAGCCTCTGCAGCCCAATCGCATATTGCATGTGACATTCGGTGCACACGATGTACATGTCGCCGCCTGCGGTGAACAGGGCATCGACATCTTTCGCTTCGGCCGCATCGAGCGCTTCCTTGGCCGCCTCCGTCAGCCGATGAGCGTGCTTGACCCAATCGTCGCGGTCGCGCAGCCGTCCCGGCGTCAACAGCAGATTGGCAGCTTCGGCAACGGTGGCCGCGGCATCGCGTACTGCCGTCCACTCCTCGTCCGTCTCGGGCTGCAAGCTTTCTTCGCCGGCCTCGGTATAAACGGTTCCGACGGCGTCCCAGACGACGTCCGCGCTCGGCTCCATGATCCAATTCATGACCTGTTTCACGTCGGCCACTTCGCGAAACTCGACCGAAGCGGCAGAGTCAGCAGACACCTGAGGCGCTTCTGCCTTGCAGCCGCACAGCGCAACAGCGATCAGCACGATCGACAATCGATGCATGGAAATCTCCGCTTTCGGCGACGCACGGCGCTATCGGTGCGAACGTTCAGCAAGCTCCGCGCACGTGCAATCCGTGAAGTTTACCGTCGGTGCGCAGGATCGTGCGTTTCGCCGCAGTTTTTGCGCTGTTAGGCTTGACCATTCTCAACAGACCTGGGCACCGGCGATGAATAAAGATTCGCGACGGGTTCAGACCGTATCACCATCGCCTTGACGTTGGGCTGTCTCAGCACCTGAAATACGGTCGATTTGTTTCACTTTCATTCATCGTGCACGGCCCGGGGGAAAGTTGTAATGCATAGCGTATCTGCGCGTCTGCTCTGTGCAGCAGCGGTAGCGATCCTGTCCACTTCTGTGGCAGTTGCTGCCGAGTCCACCGCAAACATTCCGCGTACCAAGGAGGGCAAGCCGGACTTCAACGGTATCTGGCAAGCGCTGAACTCCGCGAATTACGACCTGGAGCCTCACGCGGCCCGTGCCGCCATGGCCATGGTCCCGGGTCCGTTCGTGCCGATTCCTGCACCGCAGGTCGTCGCGCTGGGCGCCGTGGGCTCGGTGCCGGCTGGGCTCGGTGTCGTGGAAGGCGACACGATCCCGTACAAGCCCGAAGCGCTCGAGATCAAGAAGGAGAATCAGAAGCACTGGCTGGAGCGCGATCCCGAGATCAAGTGCTATCTGCCGGGCGTGCCGCGCGCGACGTACATGCCGTTCCCCTTCCAGATCTTCCAAAGCAAGGACTATATGTTCATTGCTTACGAGTACGCCGGCGCCACCCGCAACATCTACATGAAGGATCCGGGACCGCCGCCGGCCGATTCGTGGATGGGTCAATCGGTGGGCCGCTGGGAAGGCGACACGCTCGTCGTGGAAGTCACCGGCTTCAACGGCCAAACCTGGCTGGATCGCTCGGGTAACTGGCATACGGACGCTCTGAAAGTGACGGAGCGCTACCGCCTGATGGGCAAGGACCATATCTGGTACGAAGCGACCCTCGAGGATCCGAACGTCTACACGCGTCCGTGGAAGATCTCGATGCCTCTGTACCGCCGCATCGAGCCGAACGCTCAGTTGCTGCAGTTCAAGTGCGTGGAGTTCGTCGAGGAGCTGATGTACGGCCACTTGCGCAAGAAGCCGACGCAGCCTCCCAAAGAGCCTGCAAAGTAATGCCAAATAGGGAAAATTAAGGGGATATCCCCTGGAACTTCGCCGTAAAGCGGCCACTATGTGGCTCACGGCACAAGGGTAGCCGGCGAGCGCCGGTTGCCCGCAAGTTAAGATCGAGCTGCTAGCCGTGAACGCTGTGCGGCGCAAGAGCTAAGAGGTAGAGCAATGAAGATGAAATTGTGGTTAGGGCTGGCTGTTGCGGGTGGCATCGCCGCGCTCGGCACAGCAACGACGATGGCGCATCACGCATTCGCCGCCGAATTCGATGCCAATCGGCCGGTCAATCTGCGCGGGAAAGTGACGCGCGTCGAGTGGATCAATCCGCATGCCTGGATTCACATCGACCACGTCAAGGAAGACGGCTCGACGGAGGCCTGGATGGTGGAAGGCGGTACGCCGAACACTCTACTGCGCCGTGGAATCACCAAGGATTCGCTGAAGATCGGCACCGAAATCGTCGTGCGCGGCTATCAGTCGAAAGATGCGCTCTGCGTGCCGAAGTGCCGTGCGAACGGCCGCGACATCACGTTCCCGGACGGCCGCAAGCTGTTCATGGGGTCGTCGGGCACGGGTGCGCCGAAGGACGGTTCGGATCCCGACGAGCGTTGATCGAGTTCGGCGCCTTCCGGCGCCGCTGCCGAAAACGAAAACGCCCGCTCGATCGAGCGGGCGTTTTTTTATGTGTTACGGGCGACGGGCTACGGCCAGAGGTCGGCGCTCCGCAACTGGCGGTCGCTCGCGCCAGCTCTCAGCCGTACGCGAGCCGGAGCATCTCGATCACGCCGAAGATCTGCGTGATCCAGTAAATGACAACTGCCAGCAGGATGCCGCCGGAAACGGCGATGGCGATCTTTTCCTGAGTGGTAGGCTTGCGTTCGGTATTCATAAAACTGACTCGCTTAGCCTGAGAATCCGATCCAGCGACCGGACGCCGCGACGAGGAACCACAAGGACATCGAAGCCAAGGCGACGAGCTTCAAGGTCATCGGATTGAGCTCGGCGTGATCCCCCTGCAAGAGCGGCGCACGCACGAAAAAAGCGAACAGGATGCCGGCGGCGAGCGCGGCCATTTTCACCCAGTAATAGAAGTTGTGATAGCACTTCACCGCAACGCCGGACAGCATGACGAAGCCCGTCACGAGCAGCACGATCAGGGAGATCTTGAAGTACTTGTGCGCATTGTCCGTGACCGTCTTCGACGGCACGTCGGTGAGCACGACGTTGCACAGACGCAAGTCCGAGACGAGCACCGATCCGCCGAGCACCGCGAGCGCCATCAAGTGCACGGCCTCGATCGTTGCGAACGTCGCACCTTGATCCTTGACGAAGGCGCCGAGCGCCGAAGTTTCCAGCCAGGAAAAGAACGATTCGATCATGGAATCTCCGCGAATCGATGCGCTTCAGCTCAATGATGGCCTGCAGCGGAGGCGATACAGCCGGCCGCCCAGTTCATGAACGCGGACATTTCCTTGCCGCAGTCGAACCAGTCGTACGCGATGAAGCGACCGCAAACGATGACGCCCGCCCACAAGCACAACGACGCCCCCGCCGCGTAACGCGCACGTTTCGGGGGGATCTTGTCGAGATCCCAGGTCTTGCCCGTCGCGGCGAGATACTTGTTGAAGGCGATCGCGTTGATGGCTGCAGCCACGAGCAGAATGAGCTTCAAACGGAACCACACGCTTTGCGTCGTGCGGATCGGAATGGCGACGTAGAGCAGAATCCCGGTCACGATCATGATCGAGAAGCCGATCCACATCGGGCGATTGAGCCGCTCGGCGATACGCGTGGCGGGCACGTCCATCAGCCACCAGCCCAGCATGCGCAAATCGATCACGAACAGCATGCCGAGCGACAGCATCAGCGTCAGAACGTGAGTCGTCTCGATCCAGTTGTAGAGATAGAAGGATTCGTGAAGGCTCGAGCTGATGGACAAGGAGTCCACCCACTCGGCAAACCGCAAGGCCAATGAATTGAGCACGCTCGCCTCTAGCTCCCTTGTGATCCCGCAATGGAACCTCGCCCACTCGTGGGGCGATTGGGGCCGCATTCTAGTGGTCCGAAGGCCCCCAGCTGGACAAGAAGTTTAAAGGGACGCGAGCGCGCAAAACGCTGCTGGTTGAGTCGGGTTATGTCTGAATGCTATAGCCGCACGCACTCGATCCAGCATGGATCCAGGCCGACGACATAGTCCTGAAGCTTCGTGGGCACTCCGGTATCTCGGTCGAGCGCGTAGGCGCTCATGCGGTTGGAAAGCTGGCCCGCAACGAACAGAAAACGTCCGTCTGCATCGATGGCCATGGTTCGCGGCTGTCGCTCGGTGGGGACGGCGCCGATCGTCTCCATGCGACCCGTCTCCGCATCGACCGCAAATGCCGCAAGCGAGCTCGAGCTGCGCTCGGTTGCATAGAGGAACCGGCCGTCCGGCGTGAGCAGCACCTCAGCCGCCCAGCGCTTGCCGCGGTACCCTCTCGGCACCGCATGTGCGAGCGCGCGTTCCTGCAGCCGTCCGGTGGCAGCGTCGAAGTCGAAAGCTCGCAGCGATGCGTCGCGCTCGCAGATCGCGAACACGCGATCGCCGCGGGGATGGAAGCGCACGTGTCGCGGGCCGGCGCCAGTTCCGACTTTGACTTCTGTTGCTTGCGCTTCGCGCAGTCGACCGGTTTCCGCATCGAACGGCCAGACGATGAGCACATCGGCACCGAGCGCGGCAGCCACGACGAAATCGTTCGCAGGCGCGGCCAATACGGAATGCGCTTTCGGGATCGAGCGAATCACTTGATGCGGCTCGCTCAGCTCGCCGCCGTCGATCTTGCTCACGGCGACGAAATCGTTGTGATACGAAGCCATGAGCAACCATCTTCCCGAACGATCGACGGAGAGGAAAGCAAGCGGACCCGGCATCCGGGTCTCGCCGATCGGCCGCAACACGCCGCGTTGCGGATCGATCGTAAAGCCCGCTATGGCATAAGGCTCATCGCGCAAGCCTGCGAACATGAAGCGGCGGTCCGGCGACCATGCGAGCGTCGTGAACTTGCCGCCCAATACGTGTTCGACGAGCGTCAACTCGCCGGTGCTCACTTGCATCTTGAAGACGAGCAGCTCCCGGCTCTCGGAGTTGGCCACGTAGACGAAAGCGCGTTCGTTCTCCATCGACATCGAGCTCCGCTGGTCGATTTGATACCGCGGAACTGAACGAACCGCTGGCCGGGAGGTTCCGCCGATCGAGGTAAATTCGCCGTCAGTAATGCGGTGGGCGCTCGTCCTCGGGCGTGTAGATTCGCTCTTCCGACCTGAGCGCTTCGAAGCGGGTTGCAAGCGCCTTCAAGCGCTCGTTCAGCGCATCGATTTCCTGTTGCTGGCGGTATACGACTTCGCTCAGCTCGTTCGTGGCCTTTTCCAGAAAGGTCATCTTGATCTCGAGCTGTTCCAGGCGTTCGTCGTTCATGGAGGTGCCCTCGAGCCCCTAGCTATCAGGCAGGCGTCGCTTCGTAGCGCGGCGACAGGTCGCGTAAGGTTAACGCATGCAGGGAGACCGCCAGAGCCGCTCCATGGTTTCCGTCATTGCCAGCATCGTCGCGATTGGCCTGGGCGCAGTATTGCTGCTGGGCGCGTACATCTACATCGCTCAGGAACGGATGATCTTTTATCCGCGTCCGAACGACCCGCTGCTCCGGGAGCAGTGGCGTTGGAATCGTGTGGAGATCGGCTCGGGCGAGCACCCGATCGAAGGTTGGTGGGCAGATGCGGGCGCACCCGAATCGAATCTCACGATCGTGTACTTCGGCGGCAATGCCGAAGACGTGCTCTATGCGGCACGCAATGCAGCGCAGCTCGAAGCCAAGCGCATGCTGGTCGTCAACTATCGCGGCTACGGACAATCGCACGGCAAACCGAGCCAGAAAGCGCTGTTCGAAGATGCGCTGGCTGTCTACGACTACGTCGTCGGACCGGGCAACGCCGGCCCGCAGGACGTCGTCGTCATGGGCCGAAGTCTGGGCTCCGCCCTGGCCACCCTGCTCGCCGCGAAACGCAAAGTTCGCGCAGTCGTGCTGATCACGCCATTCGACAGTCTCGCAGCCGTTGCCGAACGGCACTACCCTGCATTCCTCGTTCGCACACTGTTGCGCCACCCGTTTCGCTCGGATGAGCTTGCGCCGCAAGCGCAGGTACCGGCGTTGTTCTTGATCGCCGAACAGGATCACATCGTGCCGCCGTCGCACGCTTATGCGCTCGTGCGCGTCTGGGGCGGTCCGACACACACCCGCGCGTTCGAGGGAGTCGGCCACAACGACATCGAGACGCACCCTGCCTATCACCGCGAGCTCAATGCCTTCTTGAGGCAACAGGCGTCTAGCGCGTTGCGCAGACTGAAGGGTTAAGACTGAAGGCTGAAGACTGAAGACTGAAGGTAGTGCGCGTTGCGCGCTACTTCTAGCCAGGCCCAGCGCCCATGCGCAGACTGGCTGCAGGCTGCAGGTGGTGTTGCGCGCTTCCTTCCGGCCAGCGCCCTTATTCGCGCGCTCTACCTTCAGCCTTCAGCCTTCAGCCTCCAGTCTTCAGCCTCCAAGCCATGGCAAACTCGGACCCGGCCGCACGGAGCCGCGGGTCGCACCCGCGCGGGGGATTGGAATGGCGAAGCGTTCAACTCAAGCCGTCAGCGAAGCCATCCGGCGCTGGTTGGGCAATGACCAGCCCCGGCATCTGCCTGCCGAGCAGCTTTTCGAGCGCTTCATGCGGCATCTGCCCGGCATGGCTTGGCTCAAAGATGCGTCGGGAAAGTTCGTCTATGTGAACGACGCGATGGGACGGGCGCTGGGGGTGCCGGCCCACTCCCTGCTCGGGAAAACGATTGCGGAAGTGCTCGATCCTGCTGCAGCGCAGCAGTGCAGCGAAAGCGATGCCGCGGCCGCAGTGAGCGAGGCTGGCGTACAGGTCATCGAGAAATTCCGGTGCCATGACGGCACGACCCACGCCGCGCTGGTCAGCAAGTTTCGAGTCGACGGTCCCGAGGACATACCCACCCTGCTGGGCGGCATCGCGATCGACATTACCGACCGCATGCAGGCGGAAGAACGCTGGCGACGCAGCGAGGAGCAGCTTCGCCTCGCAACCCGCACCGGCAAGGTCGGCGCATGGGACTGGGACATCCTCGCCAATCGCTTCACGTGGACGGGCTCGCTCTACGCGATTCACGGCATTACACCGGAGCAGTTCGACGGCACGATGGAAGGCTACGTCGAGCTCATCCATCCGGACGATCGCGACATGGTCTCGGCGGCCATCGAACGCAGTTTGGAGAGCGGACAGTCCTGCGACTTCGAATTCCGTGCCATCCGGCCCGACGGCACCGTCATCTGGGTCTACACGAACGCCGAAGTCATCTATGAAGACGGGCGAGCGTCTCGCATGGTCGGTGCAACGCTCGACATCACGCCTCGCAAGCAAACCGAGCTTGCATTGCGCGAGAGCGAAGAGCGCTTCGCCAAGGCATTCAACGCGAGTCCCCTCGTGTTGACACTCTCCTCGATCTCGACCGGCACGCTGGTCGAGGTGAATGAGACGTTCTGTCGAGTGACGGGCTACAGCCGCGAAGAAGCGCTTGGGCGCACGACCGTGGAGCTGGGACTCTGGGCGAACATCCGCGATCGCGAGGCCATGTTCGAGCAACTATTCCGAGAAGGCAGGGTTCGCGACCGAGAATTCCGGTTCCGCAACCGCGACGGCAAGGAAGTCATCGGCCTGTTCTCGGCGGAGATCATCGACATCCACGGCGAGCCGCACACGCTGACGGTCATTCAGGACATCACCGATCGCGCCGATGCGCAGCGAGCGTTGCGCGTCAGCGAGGAGCGGCTGCGGCTGGCGCTGCGCGGAGCGAATGCCGGCGTGTGGGTGTATCACGCCGACACGCGCGCCGCCTTTTGGAGCACCGAGTTCCGTAACCTCTTCGGCTTCGGACCCGAAGTTCCCTGCTCGCTCGACATCTTGATCAGCCGCGTCCATCCGGAGGATCGCGATCGCGTACGCAACGAATTCGTCACGCTCCTGCGCAGCGGCGAAGGCGAGTTTCGTCAGGAATTCCGCGTTGTACATCCGGAGCTGGGGCTACGTTGGATGTTGACGCTCGGTCGCATCGAGCGCGACGAGGGTGCGGTCCACTGTCACGGCATCAGCCTCGATATCAGCCGCTTGAAACAGGTGGAAGACGAGCTGCGCCGCGAGGATCAACGCAAGAACGAGTTTCTCGCCACGCTCGCGCACGAGCTTCGTAACCCGTTGGCGCCGATCCGCAACGGTCTGGAGATCTTGAAGCGCACGCCGGCCAACAGTGCGATGGCCGAGCAGGCGCGCGAAATGATGGAACGTCAGCTTCGCCAGATGGTGCGCCTCATCGACGATCTGCTCGATTTGAGTCGCATCACTCGCGGAAAGATCGAGCTCAAACGGGAGCGCGTGGACTTGACGAGCGTGGTGCAGAGCGCGCTCGAAGCGAGCCGGCCGTTGATCGAGCAAGCCGGACACCACCTCACTCTCGAGCTCGCGACCGATGCCTTGTTCGTCAATGCAGACACCCTGCGTCTCGCCCAGGTGTTCGCCAATTTGCTGAACAATGCCGCGAAATACACCGATAACGGTGGGCACATTCGGATGACGATGCGCCGCGTCGGCAACGAGGCGCATGTCAGCGTGCGCGACGACGGCATCGGCATTCCCTCGGAGATGCTGCCGAGAGTGTTCGAAATGTTCACGCAAGTCGACCGCTCTCTGGAAAAGGCGCAAGGCGGGCTCGGCATCGGGCTCAGCATCGCCAAACAGCTCGTCGAGATGCACGGCGGATCGATCGAGGCGCACAGCGAAGGTCTCGGTAAAGGTTCCGAATTCACGGTGCGACTGCCTTTGTGTCCGGCGAGTACGCCGGCGGCGCCGGACGTTTCGCAACGCGCAGCCGCTCGAGTGATCGGCGTGCGCATTCTCGTCGCGGACGACAATCTCGACGCAGCGCGCTCGCTCGCGATGATGCTCGAGATCAACGGCAACGAGGTGCAAACCGCCAGCGACGGTCTCGAGGCGATCGAAATTGCGCAGACCTTCAAACCCCATGTCATCCTGCTCGATATCGGCATGCCGCGCCTGAATGGTTATGAGGTTTGCAAACAGCTTCGGCAGCGCGCAGAGCTCGCTGATTGCTTGATCATCGCGACGACCGGCTGGGGGCAAGACGAGGACGTGCAACGCTCGCGCGAAGCCGGTTTCGATCATCATCTCGTCAAGCCGGTCGAGACCCGCGTGCTCGAGGAGCTGCTCGCGCGCGGAACTCCGCGCAGACCGTCCGACCGCTCGACTCGCTGACGCTCGGTCCGACGAGCGGAATTTCGCCCGGTCTCTCGGATTCTGTCCGCTGGAATTTTCGCCGTCGGATACGGTCTTCCCCGGCTCGCCATTCAGCCATTCGCTGTGCGCCGCTCCAGGTTGCGCGACCTACACCACAAAATTCGGTGAAGGCACGCTGTTGCGTGATGGCGGGCGTAATCGCTCACACCGCCTGTCAGCGGCGCTCGCCTAGCATTCGCGCCGGATCGATTCTTCGTGAAACACGTGACCGCTTCTGCACCCGAAACCGGTACGCCAATCGGCGCGCCCAATGCGCACCTGCTCGAGCATCAGTTGAGACTGATGTGCCGGCTGTCGCCCTCAGCGCTCTGGGGCGGCATTGTGGTGGCTGCGCTGATGGCGTGGGTCGTCGCCGTCGAGCGGCAAGTCGCTGCAATCTGCTGGTTCGCAGGTCTCGTGGCCATCTCCTTCGCGAGAATGGCCCTGCATGCCTATTTCTTGCGTCATGCGGCAAAGCTCGATATCCGCGCTTGGCGCAACTGGATCCTGTTCGGCCTCGCGTTGAACGGCTTCGTCTGGGCCATCCCCGAGATTTGGTTCGTACCGCAAGACTCTGCAAGGCAGACCGTGCTCGGTTTGCTCGCGGTCGGCATCGCTGCCACGGCCATCTCATCGCTCGCCACGGTTCCGTACGCGTACGAGGCGTTCTTGCTGCCGTTCATGCTGCCGATCGCGATCTCGTATCTGCCGCTCGACGAGAACTCCCGCATGGTGGGCATCGGCATCGTGCTGTTCGTACTGGCCATGTTGCGGATCTCGCAACGCCACCGCGACACGATCAGCGGCTTGCTGCGACTTCAAATCGACCTGCAGACTCAAATCGCTCAACGCGAGCGCACCGAGGCAGAGCTGCGCGTTGCGAAGGCTCAAGCCGAAGCGGCGAATCATGCCAAGAGCTTGTTCCTCGCGAACGTGAGCCACGAGCTGCGCACGCCGCTCAACGGCGTGCTGGGCATGGCCGAGCTGTTGATGCGCGAAACGAGCGGCAAACAGTTGCGACGCGCCGAGACCATTCGTAAGGCGGGGCTTCGGTTGCTCAGGATCATCAACGACCTTCTCGACTTGGCCCGCTTGGAGGCGGGCGCGCTGCAGATCGTGCGGTCGGAGTTCGCTCCGCATCGCTTGACGACCGAAACCGTGGAGCTGATGCAGGAGCCGGCCGGTAGGAAAGGACTTGCGTTGACCGTCGACATCGATGCCGCTGTCGCCGAACGGGCCGTCAGCGATCCGGGCCGCATCCAACAGGTCCTCACCAATCTCGTCGACAACGCCGTGAAGTTCACAGAACGTGGATTCGTCGAGGTTCGGCTTACGAGCAGTCCGACCGAAACGACCGACGAGCCGCGCATGAAGCTTCGTTGGGAAGTCCGCGATACGGGCCCCGGCATTCCCGTCGAGTCGCAGGATCGGCTCTTCAAAGCTTTCTCGCAGCTCGATCCGTCCGCCACACGCAGACACGGCGGCGTCGGTTTGGGATTGGCCATCAGCCGCCAGATCGCCGAAGCCCTCAATGGATCGATCGGCGTAACGAGCGCGCCCGGCACAGGCTCGACGTTCTGGTTCGAGATTCCAGTGACGCTTCCGGTGCATGCGCCCGAGCTCGCCGCGCCTGCAACGGCGTCGCCGACCGGGCGCCAGGGACGCATATTGATCGTCGAGGACAATGCGACGAATCGCGAGCTCGTAGCGGAGGTCTTGCAAAGCGTGGGCTACACCGCGGTGACGGCAACGAACGGCGAAGAGGCGCTTGCGCGACTGAGCAGCGAGGAGTTCGATCTCGTCCTCATGGACTGGCACATGCCCGTGCTCGACGGTCTGACTGCAACGCGACGCTGGCGGGCAATCGAGCGAGCGCAAGGGCGCGCACGCATCCCGGTCGTTGCGGTGACCGCAAGCGTGCAAGACAACGAACGCGAAGCTTGCCTGGCAGCCGGCATGGACGACTTCCTGGCCAAGCCCTTCACGGGCGACGGGCTCCTCGCGATGGTCGACCGCTGGGTGCGCAGCACGCGCTAACGCAGCTGCGAACCTTTCGTTTCGCGCAAGAACAGCGTACCGACGACGGCCGTCATCAAGGCCACGACGATCGGGTACCACAAACCATCGTAGATGTCGCCGGTCGCCGCGACGATAGCGAACGACGTGACGGGCAGAAAGCCGCCGAACCAACCGTTACCGATGTGATACGGCAACGACATCGATGTGTAGCGGATACGCGTCGGGAACAGCTCGACGAGCCATGCGGCGATCGGTCCGTACACCATCGTCACGAGCACGACCAAGTACGTGCACAGCGCGATGACCAGCGGATAATTGAGCTGCGACATATCGGCCCTGGGCGGATAACCCGCTTCCTGTAACGCCGCCTTGAGCCGCGCTTGAAACTCCGCGTTCGCGGCTCTGAATTCGTCGGTTCCGAGCTGCGTACCGTCGAACGAAACGAGCTCGACGGCATCGGCGCCGTTACCGATACGCACGCTTGCCACGGTTCCCGGTTGCGCTGCTTCGTTTTCGTAAGGAATGCCGTTGCGCGCAAGCGCACTCTTCGCCACGTCGCAGGAACGCGCGAATGTCTTGCGGCCGACCGGATCGAACTGCACGGAGCAATCGGAAGGTGCCGCGACCACCGTGACGGGCGCGCGCTGCACCGCATCGGCAAGTGCCGGATTTGCGGCATGCGTGAGCGCCTTGAACACCGGAAAATAAGTGAGCGCCGCCAGAATGCAGCCGGCCATCACGATCGACTTGCGGCCGATGCGATCCGAGAGCCAGCCGAACACGATGAAAAACGGTGTGCCGATTGCAAGGGCCGCGGCGATGATCAGGTTTGCCGAAGTCGCTTCGACCTGCAGGACGCGCTCCAAGAAGAACAACGCATAGAACTGTCCGCCGTACCACACGACCGCTTGACCTGCGGTGGCCCCGATCAACGCCAGCAGCACGATCTTCAAGTTGCTCCAGGTGGCGAACGCCTCGGACAACGGCGCTTTCGAAAGCTTGCCTTCGCGTTTGATCTCGAGGAACACGGGCGACTCTTCGAGCTGCAACCGGATGTAAACGGAAATTCCCAGCAGCACGATCGAGATCAGGAACGGAATCCGCCATCCCCAGGTCTCGAATTCCTCGCCGAGAGCGATGCGGCAAACCAAGATGACGAGCAGCGACAGGAACAGCCCGAGCGTTGCCGTCGTCTGGATCCAGCTCGTATAGAGACCGCGCCGGTCGGGCGGAGCGTGCTCGGCCACGTATGTCGCAGCGCCGCCGTACTCGCCACCCAATGCGAGCCCCTGCAGCAGGCGCAGCGTAATCAGTGCGATCGGTGCAGCCACTCCGATCGTCGCATAGCTGGGCAGCATGCCGACGAGCGCAGTGGATGCGCCCATGATGATGATCGTCACCAGGAACGTGTGCTTGCGTCCAATCAGATCGCCGAAGCGTCCGAACAGCAACGCACCGAACGGCCTCACGAAAAAGCCGGCGGCAAAGGCCATCAAAGCGAAGATGAAGCCCGTCGTCTCGTTGACGCCGGAAAAGAACTGCTTGGTGATGATGGCGGACAGCGAGCCGTACAAATAGAAGTCGTACCACTCGAACACTGTCCCCAACGAGGACGCGAAGATGACGCGGCGGTGTGATCGGTCGATCCCCGATTGCGTCCGGGCGGCGGCGACGGACGGCGAGCTCACCATGGATCCCCCTCGTTGTTGTTATGCGCTGGCAGCGAGTTGCTGGTGCGTCAGGTACGTTCGGACAAAGTCCGCAAATCCCAGTAAAGCAGGGAACGCGCTCCGGGCGCAACGAATTTGACGCTCGAGATATCCGAATCCGAGCGCGCCCAGCGACATGACGGGGACGCCGGAAGCGAGGATCAGCGATATGGCATGGCTCGTAGTTCGTGATGCGTTCGGCGAGGTGGTCGATCTCGCACCATGTGGCGATTCGCCTTACGAAAGAGCGCATCGCCTGGCGCAAGCGGTGCACACGTGGCAACAACGCGGCGACCGCGTACGCAGGCTCGTCGGACTCAAGTATCAGCTCACCTCGTTCGACGGCAACGTCCGCGTGCTTGCCATCGAGGAATATCGGCCGAGCTTTCGGCGCGATGCGTATCTAAGGGCCAAGACGCACTGATTGTTAATGGCCGGCGCAGCGAGCGACGTCAGCCCTTCTTGGCCGCCGCGCGCTCCATGGCCTCGCGAATGACCTGCTTCGCCTCGGCGGCGTCGCCCCAGCCGATCACCTTGACCCACTTCGAGCTCTCGAGATCCTTGTAGTGCTCGAAGAAATGCTCGATCTGCTTGATGGTGATCTCGGGCAGGTCCGAGTAGTTCTGCACTTTTTCGTAACGGCGCGTGAGCCGCGTCGTCGGTACGCCGATGATCTTTTCATCGAGCCCGGCCTCATCCTGCATCCGAAGCACGCCGACCGGCCGCACCGCCACGACCGCACCGGGAATGATGCCGCGCTGATTGGCGATCAAGACATCGCAGGGATCGCCGTCGTCGCTGAGCGTGTGCGGGATGAATCCGTAATTGCCCGGATAACGCATCGACGTGTAGAGGAATCGATCGACGACGAGCGTGCCGGACTCCTTGTCCATCTCGTACTTGATGGGTTCGCCACCGACCGGGACTTCGACGATCACATTCACTTCGTCGGGCGGATTGTTGCCGACCGCAATCGCATCCAAACGCATGGGGAATCCTTGAGACTAAAGTGGGATGGAACGAAAAGGGGCGCGATTATAGCGACCGGTACGCCGCTCGCCAGCGCGTTCGTTCCGCACCCGAGGAGAGATTTCGGGAGGGCCGCGGAGCGGCCGTCGACTGGCCGCTCAGCCCGTTCCGGCCAGCTTGCGCTTGGTGCAGGTGACGAACTTGAACATGAAGCCGGGCAAACTTTGATCGTTCAGGCGTTCGATGTTCGTGTCGTACGGAATGATGAACATCATCGCAATGTAGACGAGGACGAATGCGCCCGACGTCAAGAGCGCCAGCAACACGAAGAGCACGCGGATGATCGTGACATCGATGCCGTAACGCACCGCAAGGCCGTTGCACACGCCGCTCACCATCGCGCCTTCGCGGACTTGCACGAGCGGGGGATCGTCGCCGCCAACGGTGGATTCGTGCTGCGAGGACGTATTTGCCGAGGACGGCCCGGCATCGTCCCCGACCGTACCGATCTGGTCGAGCACGCTGCGCATCTCCTCGGCCGTGATGACGTTCTTGTGCGCGCTCAAGAAAGGCTGGCATTTCTCCGCAATCGATCGCTCGAGATCCGCAATCACTTCGGCGCGCCCCGGATCGGACGCGAGTTGCGCTTCGGCGCGGCGCAGATACGCGTGGACGAGGTCGTAAGCGTCCTCGTCCAGGTTGAAGCTCATGCCGTTCAGCTCGACCGTGACGACTCTTTTCATGACCGTTTCCGCAATTCTCGATCGATGTTCGCTACGCCCAGCGCGTGATCCGCCGACCGTCCGCATCCGTGAAGGAACCGAAGAGGATCACGATCAAATCATAGAGCGTCCAAAGGGTCAGACCGCCAAGCGTGATCAATTGCAAGATGCCTGTGCCGATCTTTCCTACGTAGAAGCGGTGCAACCCGATCCAGCCCAGGAACACGCAAAGCACGAGCACGGGCAATCGTGTGAATTCGCTTTCGGTTCTCGGCACCGAAAGGGCGCCATCCGTATGGACGACAGGAGCCGGGCCTGCGCTCGAATCGTCGCCCAACGTGCGCAACGCTTCGCTCATCACCGAATCGCTGACGACGGATTCTTCGGCGGTGCGGCGAGTGACGATTTGCTCCGCGATCGATTGCTCGATGTCGGCGAGCGCTCGAGCGCGATCGGGCACGTTGGCATGACGAGTTTCGGCCGCTGCAAGAAAGGCGCGGAGCCGTTCGTAGGCGTTCTCGTCCAACGCGTAGGCATTGTTGGCCAGATTCACCGTGACCACTCTGCGCATGGGCTATTTCCCCAATTGGTTGATCGTCGCCGTCAGTCGCTTCCAATACTCGTCGAACTCCGCAAGCTGTGCCGCACCTTTGCGAGTCAATTGGTAATACTTGCGCGGCGGACCCGACTCGGACTCGCGCCACTCGTAATCGACCAGATTTTCGCGCCGCAATCGGCTCAGCAGCGGATACAGAGTGCCCTCCTGCGTCGCGAACTCCGTCTCGCCGAGACGCTTCAGCATGTCCGCGACGTACAGCTTGTCCGATGAAATGACCTTGAGCAGTACGTACTCGAGCAGTCCCTTACGAATCGCATTGAGTTTCTCGGCGTTCATTGGCCTACGAAGCAACCTTGCTATAACAAGGTACCAGGATTGCACCCGGGACGCCAGAGGTCTGGCGTCTGGCGCCTCGTGATTTCCTAGGTCTGAGCCGGAGCGAAGCTCATCGAGCGCTCTTCGCAGGACGGCTCGGCGGCTCGAGCACCGGCCGGGTGACGAAGCGATACATGTACTCCATCGCCTCCCCGATCGTCGTCGACCACACGTTCCAATCGTGTCCGCCCTGAACGATGCGCAGTTCGGCCGGATGTCGGCGGCTGCGAAGCAGGCTGTAGAGCTTCATCGCCTCGGGCTCGATCACGAATTCATCGTCGTCGCCGGAGACGATGTACATCGGGACGAGTTGCTTCTTCGCGAAATAACCGTCGATCAAAGAAGGATAGTTGAGCTGCTTCCAAACCTCGCCGTCGTAATTCGGCGAGCCGAACACGCCGACGCGGCGGGCGCTCGAGCTCTCTGGCGGCTCCGGATCGTAGATGGCCGGCGACAGCAGCGCGGCGGCCGCAAACTTCTCCGGATACTTGAGCGCAAAGCGCAGCGATCCGTAGCCGCCCATCGACAATCCACCGATCACGCGACCGTTGCGCGCAGCGACGGTGCGGAATTGGGCTTCGACGTCGGATAACAGATCGTTAATGAATGCGCTCTCCATCTTTTCCTTGCGATCGACGTACCACGTCGTGCCTGCATCGGGCATGACGATCAACGTCGGCGGGATCTGTCCCGATGCGATGAGATCGTCGGCAGTTTGTTGAATGCGTCCCGATACGCTCCAGGAGGTCAGCGATTGTCCGTTGCCGTGCAGGAGATACAGCACCGGATAACGCAGCGACGAGCTCTCGTAACCGTCGGGCAGATAGACGGTGTATGCCCACTTGCGTCCTAGCGCCTGCGAATCGAATTCACGCGTGACGATGACGCCGGCCTGCGCTGTTGCCAACGCGCTTGCGAGCGCAAGCAACGCAACTGCAAGCAAGTAGTGTCGCTTTAGAGTGACAACCATGAGTGGAACCCCATCGATGTTGGAATTATTTGTGTGGCGCCGCTGTGCGACGTCTGTGGCGTGCGCGTGTTCTTCACTACAATGCGCGCCGCTGATAACGATGTCAGCACCACCGCAACCGGTCAATTGCGGTGAAAATCTTTCGTGAGGAGATTTGTAAATGAAATCACGATTCCTGAACGCGCTCGCTGCGGTCGCCATGCTGCTACCGGTCGGCGGGCAAGCCGCGAACTTCGGCTATTCGTTCATCGATTTCGCGATCATTCCGGAAGCTGAAATCGACAGCGGCCGGTTCGATCTGGATGGAGACGGCTTCCAGCTGCGCGGCTCGCTGGCGGTCAGCAGCAACTTCTTCGTGCTCGTCGAGGCTCAGGTGCTCGACTTCGATCGTGACGTGGACTTCACGCGCCTGACCGTCGGCGCCGGCGGTCACTGGCCGATCAACCAGAATCTCGACTTCATCGCCCGAGGCGGGCTCGTCCGCTACGACGTGGATGCCGGGCCTGCCGACGACGACGATATCGGCTTCTTCTTGGGCGCCCGCGTGAGAGCGGCGGTCGGCCGGGGCTTCGAGCTCGAAGGCGGCATCGACCTGTCAACAGCGGAAGTGGGAGGGTTCGAGGACGAAGTGACCCTCGTCGGCGAAGGTCGCTACCATTTCAACAACCAGTTCTCGGTCGGCGGCCTGCTGAACATCGGCGACGACCTCAAACAGATCGGCATCTACGGCCGGTACAACTTCTGAACCGGAAAGCGGCGCGTGGCGGGCCGAAGGCTCGCCACGTTTCCGCGACTACTCCGTCAACGTGAGCGGGCGCGCCAACGATTCCAAATCGAGCTCGCGAATCTTCGAGGTATCGCGCGACTCGGTACCGAACGGTCGTCGATACGAAATGAAGAGCGACGAGCCGATGTTCTCGGTCGGCGAGTGACCGGCGCTCAACGACAGCGATCCCCGACCGACACTCACGTCCTGCCGAACCGCAATGAGACTTGCGCGCTCTCGCGACCAAGTGGTTTGAGTCGCATACGCGAGCGACAAGCTCGCCCATTCGGCGACTCGAATCCCGATGCTCGCCAAATCTCGATGCATGATGGGATCGGACACCGCGAGCGAATTGATCTCGCGAAACTCCCGGCTCTGCAGCCGCGAGCGCAGCGCAATACTGAACCAGGGATTGCTGTGCTCGAAGCCGACCCGCGCAAGCCATCCCGCACCGAACTCGCTTTGGCTGGAAGCAAAGGCAACCGAGGCGATGCCGAACGAACCGAGCTTGTGGGCGAGGCCGAACCCGAGCGCGGCGACTTCGTCCGCAAGGTACTCGCCATGACCCTCGATCGTAAGACCGAGCGGCGTGCTGCAAGCCACCGTCGTATTCGCGAACAAGGGACCGTAGTCGTTGCTCTCGATGGCGTAGTCGCGGCGTACCCTGCCTAGACCGATCGAGAAATCTTCGCAGCCTTCTTTGACCAATCGCACCGGCTCGATGATGGGCGCACTGATCTGTTGGCTGCGTCCGAGCGCATCGCGAGCCGTCAGGCCCACCTTCGTACCGGTGAATGCGCGCACCGAATAGTCAACCGACAGGGAGTGCGCTCGCAGCGGCGAATCCGGATCCAGCGAGGCGAAGAGCGCATCGGCCGCGGTCGGCAACACAGCGACCCCGCTCGTCGCCAACTCCGGCAGAAGCAGCACGTGTTCGCGCGGACTCGTCTTACCGAACTGCACGCCGCCGAATCGCACCGGCGTGCCCCACATCCCGACACTGCTCACCGCATCGCCGATGCGTAGCTGTTCGCCTCCGTCGCTCACTTCGTGCGTAATGCTCGACTCGAGCCGTGTCGCCGACGCGAGCCTCGGATCGAGCGGTGTGGCGAACACGTGCGAAATGCTCACACCGTCCGCGACCGCCTGCGCACTGAACGTCGAACGCTCGAGGGAGATCTTCTTCGCATCGACCTCGACGAAGTCGAGCTCGGTGGGCACGGTGCTCACGCAGGCGCTGAGCACCAGCGCGCTCAGCGAGGCAGCAACCACTCGCGTCGAGAAAGTCGCACGCGGGGTCGGGTTTTCAGGGGAGCCGTGGCCCACGACTCGGCGCGTCTGCTCCATCGAATGAATCGTTCTTCTTATGACTTGGTCAAGAAATGTTACGTGCGAATCCTGCGGAGAACCATCGGGGGCACCCTGTCCGGCGCTCAGGGAATCACTCAAGGCTGCAGTTCGTCGATCAGCGTATGCAGCCAATCGAGCAGGAGCGTTCGATCGATCTGCACCCCGCTCGAGGTGATCCATGCCGTGCGCAGCCACTCGACCTGCAGGAACTGCGCGAGCGTTGCCGCAAAGACCGGAAAGAGCTGAGGACCGGAAATCGTCGGCCACACGGCAAGGGCCTTCAGGCGCGTTTCATCCGTATCGACCGTGATTCCCGACGCACGCCATTGCGCCGAGTAGTTGCGATCCACGCGCGCGACCTGCACGCGCCACTGGCTGTCGTTGATGAGCAAGTCGAGCGACACATCGCGCGGACGCAGGTCGTGTTTGTGCAGGAACCAGATCTTGGGAGGCACCGAGCCCATCTTCAGCGTGAACGTCCAGGACTCCTGCACCGGATCGATGCCGATCGAGCGCGCCCAGGCGTTCATATCCTCGACGCTCTTCACGTCGCGCAGCGCATTTGTGCAGATTGCAATGACGGGCTGCAACTTGGCGTCGCCGGAGTAGAGCTGCAGACGATGCAGCAGTCCCATCATCCCGATCAGATCGCCGTCGCTGGCGTACTTCGCGGCAAGCTTCTCGAGGATGGTCACGTCCTCTTCCCGAGCGCGCTGGATCAGCATCAATTCCAGATGCCCGCCGAACTTGCGATCGAACCCGTGGCGGCCGGCCAAGTACAGACTGATCGCGTCGACGACCGAATCGACGAAGGCATCGTCGCGCGAATAGTCGACAAACGCTTCCGCATGCGCACGGGTCGCGGGCGCCGTGCGTTGCTGCTCTATCCGCGCATGGAACTCGCTCCATTCCCGAAGCAAGGATTCCTCGAGCGCAAGGGCTGTGATCGAAGCTTCGCTCAACGTCGAGTCTCAGTAGTCTGATAGACGGGACGCGCGCCATCCCCGCGTACCGGGCGGCGCGGCGTGCGAATTCTGTCTCAGACCGTCGGCGCGAAAGTGTGAACCGGTAAACAGTTACCAGTTGATGGTTGATAGTTGACAGTCGATAGCGAAGAGGGCGCCTGCCCTAGTTGACAGTGGGCGGTTGATAGTTGATAGCGAGAGATCGTGCCGAAACTGCCAGTCGATCGCGGAAACAGACTCCATCGGACGAATTCCACAGCGAACGCGCTGCCTCTCGTTCGCAGTCTTGTTGCTTCCCGCTGTCAACCATCAACTGTCAACTCATAAACGTGGGGATCATGGATCTGCATGAACCGCTCCGGCGCTGAGATCGGGGTAAAACCGAATTGCGCGTACAAGCCATGCGCATCTCGGGTTGCGAGCATCCACCTCCTCAAGCGCTGCAGATCGGGATGCGCCTTGACGCATTCCATCAGGAACTTCGAGATCCCTCGTCCGCGCCAGGCGGCAACGACGAACACATCGCAGAGATACGCAAATGTGGCGCAATCGCTGACGACGCGCGCAAAACCGACTTGCTCGCAAGCGTGGTAGGCCCCGAAGCACACTGAGTTCGCAATCGCCCTCTCGACGACTTCCCGCTGAATCCCCGGCGACCAATAGGAACGTGCGAGGTTTTCGTGAATCAGCGCAACGTCCAGTCGCGCCTTGTCCGTCGAGATTTCGAACGGCGCTCGATGCCAGACCTTCACTCGCGTTCTCCAATCGGCTTGGAGCAGCGATTGAACGCCACACCGAACCGCTTCGAGAACGGACAGCTACGGGCGGGGAACACCGCTACAGTTATAGCGGATCGTTGATAGCGGAAAGCGAGCGCCGCTCGCTATCAACTGTCAACTATCCACTGTCGACTAGATCAGTGAGTCCTCACCGACCTCGGCGCTATTGTCGGCTCGGGCGCCGTAGCGGCTTGCGGGTTGAGCGTTCCTTTGGCCAGACGACTGAATTCTTCGTCCACCGCCTTGTCGCGTGCGGCGAGCTCAGCGAAACGCGCCGCGTCTTCCGTCCGGCCTAGCGCCTTTGCATACGCGGCGATCGTGCCGTAGCCGGCAATCTTGTAATGAATGATCCGCTGCAACGATGCGATGAGCGCAGCATCCCGTACGGCGGGCGCACAAACTCTCGCCATTTTCTCGGTCTCGCGGATGAGCGCGCGCATTGCGTCGTCTTCGTGCACCTGCGCATCCATCTCCATGCGTGCGAGCACACCTTCCACGTCGCTCCGGCGTGCATGCAGCTCGGCTCCATACTCGTCGACACGCAACGCGACCAACTCGTCTTGCAGGCATGGCACCGTACGCTCGATCAAGGCGGCGAAACGGCCTTCGGCGTCGCGGAGCTCCTGCAGCTCGATCCGATAAAGCGTATCCATACTGCCGATCCGGCCCGTCGTCGCACTGAGCGACTGGCGAATCCGCCGTACTTGTTCCTGCATGCCCTGTCTCAGTGACGTTTCGCCTGCGATCGCGCTCTTCATGGCGCAATATCCCGTGGCACTGCGCGCCAGCATCGGCACCGCTGCCGCCGCGAGCAGCAATTTGCCGACGGCACTGCGATTGCGCAGCGCGATCAGTCCGAGTGCCAAGCCCGCCACACCCGACAGCCAGCGTTCGTTCTCGCTCAAGTTGCCCGGCTCGGCACTTAGTCGGGAAAGCCGATTGCGCATCTCGACGACCATGGGACGCTCCTTCTGATCCGCGCGGACAAAGCTCTACTCCGCGACCATGGGGCGAGTTCCGATTCGAATGTGGGATCTGGCCTTCGCGCCGATTGCCGGCTTCACGTCAATCGATCGCGCGAGGCGAATCCATCGCCTTGCGCGAGAAAAGATTCGTGGACAGCGCTTTGTCCTAGTATTTCGCGTAGACGCTCGTCGTGCCGTCTTCGTGGACGAGATGCACGTCGTAGGGCTGCTTTCTCGAGCCTTGCTCCATGCCCGGCGAACCGATCGGCATGCCTGGCACCGTGAGTCCCTTGGCTCGCGGTTTCTCTTTCAACAGGCGCAGCACTTCCTCGGCGGGTACATGACCTTCGACGAAATAACCGCCGACCTCGGCCGTGTGACACGAACCCATTCCGTACGGAACGCCGACGCGTTCCTTGATCGGCCCCATGTCATCGACGTCATGCACTTTCGCCGTGAATCCATGCTTGCGCATGTGTTCGACCCAGACGGAGCAACATCCGCAAGTCGGGTTCTTGTACACGACCAGCTCCGGAAGCTCCGCCGCAGCCGCTTCGGAGACTGGCCGTAGCGCCGATGCAGCATCGTGCACATTGCCTTGGCTGCAACCGACCAAGGCACCGAAGATTGCGATCAACCAAGGTTTCGAGTAACTCACGGATCCGCTCTCGATTCGAAAAGACCAGTATGCAACCGCGACGATTGCCGAGGTAGAGTGTTGCTACCGACGATAGTGCAACGGACCGGGAAGGGGAAGCAGGATGAACAGCCGTCGTTCAGCTTGGATCAGCCTGGTGACGCTTTGCGGATGGACTCTGGCGCTCGCGGCTTACGCGGCCGAGCCTGCAAAATCGAAGTCGAAGTTGGATGTCTGGTATGTGCCGACGCCCTATGAGGTCGTCGATCGCATGCTCGATGAGGCGGACGTCGGTCCTCTCGACGTGGTCTACGATCTCGGCTGCGGCGATGGACGCATCGTCATCGCTGCCGCCAAGAAATACGGCGCCCGGGGTGTGGGCATCGATCTCGATCCGGCGCGCATCCGCGAAGCGCGTGCCAATGCCAAGGAAGCCGGTGTGGAGAATCTCGTGACGTTCAAAGTTGCCGACTTGTTCGAAACGGATCTCACCGAAGCGACCGTCGTCACGCTCTACTTGCTGCCGAGTCTGAACCGCCGATTGATGCCGAAACTCTTCGCCGAGCTGAAGCCCGGTGCACGCGTCGTCTCTCACGATTTCGACATGGGCCGCGACTGGCCGCCCGATAAATACATCAAGCTCGGCAACGACGGCATTTATGTGTGGAAAATGCCGCCGTATGCGGAGAGGCCGACGGTGGTTGGGGAATAGGGAAAAGGGAAAAGGGAAAAGGGAAAGGGGAAAGGGAAAGCGCGCCGGGCGCGCGACGAATCACGATTCACGAATCACGGATCGCGACCTTCCCTCCTTCCCTTATTCCCTTGTCCGCCCACGCATCCTCATCCCAAACAACACCACAGCACCTGCCGCCACGACGGCAATGGCCACATAACCCGCGCGCTGGGATTGCGCGTAAGTGATGCTGGAGTAGAGCAGATAGGCGCAGGTGCAGACGAAAATTGCCGGTAGCACGGGATACAGCGGAACGCTGAACGGTCTCGGCCGAGTCGGATTCTTTCGGCGCAAGACGAACAGCGATATGCCGCTCAGCATGAAAAAGAACCAGAAGACTGGCGCCGTGAATTCGACCATGGTCGTGAAACCGTCCTTCTCGACGGCGCCGAATGCGATCAAAGCCAACGTGATGGCCGTCTGAACGATGAAGCCGACGACGGGCAGATTGCGCTCGCCGCGCCATTCGCTCATGAACGCGAAGACCGGCCAGTCGCGCGCCACCGAATAGTTCGTGCGTGCGCCGACGATCATCGTCGAGTTCATCGACGTGAGCGCGGAGATCGCGACGATGATGCCGATGAGCTGTCCGCCGAACGTGCCGAAGGCGCCCTCCATCACGTCGACACCGACTGCCTGGCTAGCTTTCAACCCTTCGAAGCCGAGCCCATACCAGATCGCTGCCACGAAACAGACGTACACCGCAGTGATGATGGCAATCGATCCGACGAGCGTCTTGAGGATCGCGCGCGGTCCGCCGCGGACTTCCGCGGAAATGTAGGCCGCATCGTTCCAGCCGCCGTACGTGAGCAGCACGAACACCATCGCGAGTCCCAACGCACCGACGCCCGTGCTCGACGTAGCCGGGACGACTTCTTCGGCGATGCGCGAGCCGAGCGCAGCACCTGCCAGCGCCACGAGCAAGACACCAGCGATCTCCAGGATCGTCAGGACGCTTTGCACGCGCGCGGATTCGCGCAAACCGAGCAGATTGACCGCGGTGAGGACAATGACCGCCCCTGCGGCATAAATGGCGGAGGAATACGGTCCGAAGCTCCACAGGCGCGTGAGATAGTCGCCGAGAATGAATCCGATCAGTGCGATCGAGCCCGTGCAGATCACGAGACTCCTCGCCCACGCAAACAGAAAGCTCAAGTTCTTGCCGTATGCGCGAGTAAGAAATGTGTAATCGCCGCCGGCGCTCGGATACGTACTCGCGAGCTCGGCATAGGTGAGCGCACCGATGAGCGACAACACACCGCCTAGCACCCAGGCAGCCATCATTGCCCAACCCGAGCCCGCGATGTTCGCGACCAGCGACGGCGTCTGAAAAATGCCGGCACCGATGACGATGCCGACCGTGATCATCGTCGCGCCCCAGACGCTCAATACGGGGCGCGGCGCTGACGCAGGTTCGGTGTCCTGCACCAGCGCCGCGCTTGCGCGATCCATTTCGATGCTCATCGATTACGAGCGCGTGCCGACGTAGCGCGTCTTCTTGTTGCCTTGGGTCACCGTGGCTTCGATGCGCGATCCGTTCACGGTACCGACGAGCTCCGCCGTGCCGCCATCCCCGACGAACGAGAAGCGAATTTCCGCGCCGTTCAGTTTCCCATTGCTGATCGGGCGAGCCTGAGCGCCCGAACCCATATTGCCCTCGAGGAACTGGAACTTCTGTTCCAGATTCACGACGAAACGCTGTCCCTCTCCTTGCGGCGTGAACGTCCACGTGCCTTCGACCTGAGCCGGGACGATCCATAGATAGGCATAGCCGTCTTCGGTGGTACGGTCATCGGGCTCCCAGTCGTCCATCAGGAAGGAATGCGAAACGACACGTGTCCCCGGTTTCATTTTCAAGAGCGTGGGACGCAACCGCAGATTCAGCTCCGGAAGCAAGTACAGCGTGACGACCGTCGCTTCGCTGAAATCGGATTCGAAGATATCGCCTTGAATGATCCGGACCTTGTCGCTGACGCCTTCCGCTTTCACCAGGCATTGGGCGTACTTCGCCATGTCTGGGTTGTACTCGATACCCACCGCGCGAGCCCCGAATTTCTTGCCCGCAGCGATGGCAATCTTGCCGTCGCCCGCACCGAGGTCGTACACGATATCGGACGAGGTCGTCTTAGCCATCCGCAACATGCGCTCGACGAGCGCATCGTTCGTCGGCACCCAAATGACGTCCTTGCCCGGCTGACCGGTTTGCGGTTTGTATTCCCTTTCGCATTCAGCGCGCGATTGACTCTGCGCAGCCGTGCACGCCAACAACAGGCTGAGCGCCCACACCGCATGTACGAGTCCGAATGAATGCACCCTTCGCATACTGCCCTCCTTCACGATCCCCAATGCGTGGCACAACGTCGATGTCGCCGGAAAAGTTCGCTAGGCGCCGGCCGGTTCCGATCGGCGTGGACACGCTTACTTAACACGATCGAGACCGGCCTGCCTGCCATTAATGACTTCTTGACCCGATCGAGGCGGCCCTGCACCGAAACGGCAACGAACTGCAACTTGCGGGCGACACCGCGCATTAGCGAATACGTCACTCACTGTTTGCGCCCATGCCCAACCAACCCGTTGCTTTCCCGGATCGGACCGCGCCTCTGTTCATCGTCATGAATGCGCGCTCGGGTGCGGCCGATGCGGACACAACGCTCGCGCAAATGCGCTCCCAACTCGAAGCGGCGAATCGTGTTCATGAATTCGTGCTCATCGAACGACCAGACGATGTCGCCAGGCAAGCCCGACGCGCCGTACAGAAAGCTCGCGAGCATGGCGGCGCCGTCGTGGCCGTCGGCGGGGATGGCACGATCAATGCCATTGTGCATGCTGCATTGCCGTTCGAGGTTCCGGTGGGCATCGTGCCGCAGGGCACGTTCAATTACTCCGGCCGGGCGCACGGCATCCCGCTCGAGCTCGAAGCCGCCATCGACGTGCTGTTGCATCCGCGTCTGAAACCGGTGCAGGTCGGCGCCGTGAACGACCGTATTTTTCTCGTCAATGTGAGTCTCGGCCTTTATCCGAAAGCGCTCGAACGACGCGAAGAGGCGACCAGCCAGTTCGGTCGCAAACCTGTTGTTGCGCTATGGTCGGGATTGCGCACGCTGCTACAGGAATCCGGACAGCTCGAGCTCGAAATCGAGCTGGAGCATGAACGCGAAGTCGTACGCACGCCGACGCTGTTCGTCGGCAACAATTCGTTGCAACTCGAACGTGTCGGACTGGACGAAGCCGACGACGTTCAGCAACGCCGCCTTGCCGCCGTGATCGTCAAGGCGAATCGACCTTCGGCACTGTTGTGGCTCGCGCTGCGCGGCGCGCTCGGCACGCTCGGCGATGCTGATCACATTCGTAGCTTTGCGTTTCGCAGCATGACCGTGACCCCCCGTCTGCGCCGCGGACGCCGCGACATCAAGATTGCGATCGACGGCGAGATCCTGCGCATGCGTCCTCCGCTCGATTTCAGCATCGCGCCCTATTCGTTGCGGCTGATGGTGCCGCGCCAGGACGCAAATGGAGCGCCTGAGCAGCGATGACGATGCAGGCCACGCTCTTGCAGATCTCCGACCCGCATTTCGGCACCGAACGGCTCCCGGTCGTTGCGGCACTGATCGAGCTTGCCCGCGAAGTGCGTCCAGAGGTCGTCGTGCTGTCGGGGGATATCACGCAGCGTGCACGTGCCGCCCAATTTGCGAAAGCAGCCGCATTCGTGCATCAGCTGGAAGCAGCTGCCGTGCTTGCCATTCCGGGCAATCACGATATCCCGTTGTTCAATGTATTCGCGCGCGCATTCGATCCTTACGCGGGATTCGTTGCCGCCTTCGGCTCCGATCTAGAACCCACGTATTCGAGCGAGGCGTTGCTCGTCGTCTCGGTGAATACGACGCGCCCGAAACGCCACAAGGACGGCGAAGTCTCGCCGGAACAGATCGAACGTGTCGCGCGCCGCTTACGGCATGCTCGACCGGAACAACTGCGCATCGTCGTCGTGCATCAGCCGGTTCACGTGATTCGCACGCAGGATGTGGGCAACCTGCTGCACGGATATCGGGAAGCCGTATGCGCATGGGCTGAAGCGGGCACCGACCTCATCATGGGCGGACACATCCACTTGCCGTATGTGCGCTCGTTGAACGAGCACATCGCCGGATTGAAACGGCGCGTCTGGGCGGTGCAAGCGGGCACCGCCGTTTCCTATCGCGTGCGCGCCGAANCGCCCAACTCGGTCAACGTGGTGCGATATTGCGCGGAGCGGCCGGTTTGCGAGATCGAGCAATGGGATTACGAGGCTGACGAAGCTCGATTCCGGCTCGATCGGCGTGTCGACTTGAAGCTCGATAGAGACCCGGAAAAACAAAGGGCGATCGGCTGAGCATCGCTCAACCGATCGCCCTGCATTGGAACGCTCAACGCGCTTGCGTTACCTGTGTCGTCTCATCGGCGTAGCGATAACGTACGTTGCCGTAGATCATCTCCTCCCAGGATTGCTCGCCCCACCGCACTTCGATCGTCGGGTCGGGGTTGGCCTTGTTCTGGCTGGAGTTGTCGTAGACCGTGTCATAGATGAGCGTGGTGCCGGCCGGCAGGAACTTGGGCTCCTTGAGCTCGTACGCGGTCTGCCAATTGAAATCGTAATGCGGCACCGACAGCAGGATCTCCTCGCGGCCGTCCGGATATTTCGCGACGAACTTCGACGCCTTGCCGCGATAGTGCGAATGCGCGGTCAGCGTGTAGATGATCACGTCGCGGTCGAACTTGCGCGGCGGAGCAACCACGTAGTGGTCCTTCGCATGCGGCGGAATCTTCAGGCGCGGATCGAGCATCACGAACTGTCGCAGCGGATGCTTCGGCGGCTCTTCCGTGAAATAGATGCCGATCTTCGTCACGTCCGTCGACTCCTTGCCGCTCGCCGTGTAGTGCATCTGGAATCGGAAATCCATGTCCTTGGTGAGCAGCACGCCGGTATCCTCCGGAAAACGGATCGTGCCGCCGCCCGGCGCGTATCCCGCGAGATAAGTGCCGAGACTGCGCGAATTGTTCGCACCGGCCTTTACGCCGTAAGCGAGGATGTGGTGCACGACGGCGCGATCCCCCGGGTTGAACGCGACTGCGCGCACCCAGACGTCCTTACCGAGCGGGTTCTTCACGATCGGATTCTGATAGTCGATCGTGCCGGTCGCAGGCACCGTAAACGCCGGCGTTTCCACGACGAGGTCCGGCTCGCCCAGCTCCCACTCCGGCCAATCCTGTTTCAAGCTCTTGAGCGGATCGGGCGCCTTGTCCTGCGGCGCACCGGCTTCGATCCAATGTACGAGCGTCTTCACTTCATCGTCGCTCAGCGAACGATCGTTGCTGAAAACGCCGTAGTGCGGATCCGCGTGCCACGGCGGCATGCGGCGCGTACGCAAGACTTCGCGGATCATCGGTGCGAAGCCTTTGATCATTTCGTAGCTCGACATCTGCCACGGACCGATGCCGCCCTCGCGATGGCAAGTCACGCACTTGTCGATGAGGATGGGCGCGATCGTCTTCGAATACGAAATCTTGGCGTGCTCTTTACGCCGCTCGCGCTCCGGCATGCTCACCGCACATCCGGCAGCTTCGACTTTCTTTGGCTCCACAGCGGCTCCGGAAACCAACGCATCGAGCGTCGATGCCGCCTGGTCGATCGGTCCGCGATACGCCAGTTTCCAGCCGACCGGATTGATGACGAACACCTCGCCCGCCCGCGTTGCAGCGAGCGATTCGCCGATGAGTTGCAGGCGATCCTCGAGCACGGGAATCTTCGTGCCGACTCGGTCGGTGACTGCGCGAATGGAGGCACGATCGTCGCCAGGATTGGAATTGAGCATGAAAACGCGAACGCCGCGCGGCTCGTACGCGGCACGCAGCTCATCGAGGCGCGGAATGGCCTTGTTCGCGACTTCGCAGCCGTTCGCCTGCGTCATGAGAACGACGGCCTTCGTATCCGAGTAGTAATACAGCTCGTGCGCGGCGCCTTGATGATCGAGCAGACGAAAATTGTCAACTGTCTCACCCGGATTCAGCGCCCATGCGCTCGAAGCGAGCGCGCTGGCAACGGCGAGCGACAACCATTGATACGTTCTCGACATAGCGATCCCCCTAAACGGACAGGTCAGTAGTCTTGCGCCTACACGCGGTGCGTGTCCACTGGGGGGCGTGTAAAGGAGTGGCAATGGGGGCTCTGGGGCTCTGGCAAGAAGGTTCGCGCTCGGCGATTTCTTCTCAGCCGCCTCTTTGCCGAAAAGGACAAGGAAACTCCACTTCGCCTCGACTGAACATTCGAGCGCGCGGTTTGTATGCGGATCTCTGGGGTGCCCAGCGCCTCGAGCCCAAAAAGAATCTTCGAGCGACTATCCCTCTCTACTCTTCCGCTATGCAGAGAGTTACGGGCGCGCGAAGGCGCCCTCTCTTCCTTCAGCCTTCAGCCTTCAGCCTTCGGTCTTCAGCCTCCGGCCCGGCGTTAGCGCCGGGCCGACACGGGCTCCGCGCGTTCGCCCAAACCGCCGCCCATCGCGAGTGCGAGATCGACTGTATTGAGTAGCGAGTCGCGATGCGCAGCCACGAGATTGATTTGTGCCTGATACAGCCCGCGACGAACGTCGAGCAACTCGAGGTACGCAATGTCGCCTTGCTGATAACGAAGCTCGGCAAGCTCGGTGGCCCGGCTCAATGCCGAAACTTGCGCGCTGCTCGAGGTACGCACGCTCTCGATCAAGCGCTGGCCGTTCAACGCATCGAGCACTTCGCGAAACGCCTGCTGCACGGTACGCGCGTATTCGGCCTTGCGCTGCTCGCGTACGGCTTCGGCGCGCGAAACGTTCGCGCGCAACCGCCCGCCTTCGAACAACGGTTGGAACAATCCGCCCGATGCAGACCACGCTTCGGAAGATTCGGTGAACAAGTTGCTGAGCTCGCGGCTCACCGAACCGAAGGCGCCGGTCAGCGAAATGCTTGGGAACAGCGCCGCGCGAGCCACGCCGATATCGGCTGCAGAAGCATTCAGCGCCTGCTCCGCCGCGCCGATGTCGGGCCGACGTTGCAAGATGGTCGAAGGCAACGCCTCCGGCAACGCAACCGGCGTCGGCAGCTCGACGTCGCTCGTCAGGATCGCACGCTCGACGAGGTCTTTCGGCGAACGTCCGAGCAACAGCGCGAGCGCGGATTCGCGCAGCGCCACTTCGAGCTCCAGCTGATAGACCGAGGTGCGCGTCGCTTCCGTGTCCGCTTCCGCGCGTCGATACGTGAACTCATCGCTTTCGCCGGCATCGAGCCGCAGCTTCTCCAGTCGCAGCGACTCTTCGCGCGTTGCCAACGTGTCGCGTCCGCGCGCGAGCTGCTCCGCCGCGGCGATCAACGCGAAATAGCCGCGCGCCACATCGCCGGTGAGCGCGAGCTTGGTCGCTTCGCGGCCGTATTCGGTGCTCAGCAATTGCGCACGCGCCGATTCGGATGCGCGCTGATAGCGACCCCAGAAATCGAGCTCGAAGCTGACGATGCCTTGTACGGTGTAGGTGGTCTGAATGCGCTCCGCGCCGGGAAACGTCACTTCCTCGCTCGATTTCGCGCGATTCGCTTGTCCTTGAAGATCGAGCCACGGTAACCGGTCGGCATTGGCCGAGCGCAGCAAGGCGCGCGCCTGCGCGACGCGTGCGGCGGCCACAGCCACGTCGGTGTTGTGATCGAGCGCCTCCTCCATCAGCGCATCGAGCACGGGATCGCCGAACAGCTTCCACCAGGGATTCGGCAGATCGACCGCCTCGCGTTCGACCGCCGGCAATGCGTTGGGCAGCGGCAGATCGGGTTTCTGCGGATCGACTTTCGAAACGATGCAGCCGCTCAACGCGACTGCAGCCAAAACCAAGCACGTCTTTTTCATCATCGGATTCAATTTTGTTGATGCATTCGAATTCCGCGGATGTCCGCGATTGAGCGCGACATCCGCGGCTCACGCAGTCGATAGCACTCTCACTGCGTCGTCATGGCGGATTTCGCAGCCACCTGTCGCGCGGCGCGCCGCTCGCTCCAGCCCGCAATCCAGCGGAAGAACAGCGGCACGAAGAACGTCGCGATGAACGTCGCCGCGAGCATGCCGCCGATCACGCTCGTGCCGAGCGAGTGACGACTCGCCGCGCCGGCGCCCGTGCTCACCGCAAGCGGCAGCACGCCGAAAATCAGCGCGAGCGACGTCATGATGATCGGCCGGAAACGGAGCTTGGCGCCCTCGACCGCCGCTTCGGCGAGCGGCATGCCCTCGTGATACTTCATCATCGCGAACTCCACGATCAGGATCGCGTTCTTCGCGGCGAGACCGACGAGCGTCAGCATGCCGATCTGGAAATAGATGTCGTTCTCGAGGCCACGCAGGAACACGGCCGTGAACGCGCCGAACGTCGCAAACGGTACGGCGAGGATCACCGCGAGCGGCAGGGTCCAGCGTTCGAACTGCGCGGCGAGAATCAGGAACACCATCAACACGCCGAGCAGATACACGCTGTTCGACGCGCCGCCGCTCACCTTTTCTTGATACGCCGTGCCCGTCCATGCGAGCTGATAACCTGGCGGCAACACTTCGCGCGCAACTTCCTCGGCCACGCGGATCGCATCGCCCGAGCTGTATCCCGGTGCAGCACTGCCCATGACCTTCGCGGCCGTGAACACGTTGAAGCGTTCGACGATCTCGGGCCCCGTGACCTCGCGGATCGACGCCACCGCAGTGAGCGGCACGAGCTGACCGGACTTCGAGCGCACGTAGACATTGCGGATGTCTTCGGGGAACGCGCGGAACCTCGGCTCTGACTGAAGCTGTACCTGGTACACGCGGCCATTACGGTTGAAGTCGTTGACATACAGCGCACCGAACGTGCTCTGCAGCGTCTCGAACACCTCCGTCACCGGCACACCGAGCGTCATCGCCTTTTCGCGATCGAGATCGATACGCATCTGCGGGACGCTCGCGCTGAACGTCGTCATCACATTGACGAGCTCGGGCCGTTGCGAGGCCGCGGCGACGAACTGATACGCAACCGCTTCTAGATCGCGCGCAGTGCCGCGGCCGCGCGACTGGATGTACGCCTCGAAACCGCCGGTCATGCCGAGACCTTCGATCGGCGGCGGCGGCACGGCGAAGAACATCGCGTCCTTGACCTTGCTGCTTTCCATGAACACCGAGCCAATCACCGCATCGGGCGACATCGCAGGATTGCCGGTGCGCTCATCCCAATGTTTGAGCGGCAGCCAGATGATGCCGCCGTTCGTCTTGAACGCCTGGGTCAGCGCATCCATGCCGGCGATGCCGACGCTGGTCTTGACGGCCGGATGATTGCGAATGGCTTCGTCGACCTGCTGAATGGCCTTCGTCGTGCGATCGAGCGAGGCCGCATCCTGCAACGCGCCGATCACGAACACGTAGCCCTGATCCTCTTGCGGTGCCAGCGAGTTCGGTACGTAACGGAACAAGCCGACGGTCGCGAGAATCATGCAGCCGAACACGAGCGCCGCGAGCGCGCCGCGGCGCATGACGAACTGCACGCCGCGCGTGTAGCGGGCCGTCATGCGACCGAACCAATCGTTGAACCAATTCAAGAACCGGTTCTTGACGACGTGATCGTGCCGCAGGAGCAGCGCACACAGAGCCGGTGTGAGGGTCAGCGCGACGAATCCGGAGATTGCGACCGAAACGGAAATCGTGACGGCAAACTGGCGATACATCTCGCCGACGAGCCCGCCGAGGAATGCCACCGGCAGGAACACGGCAGTCAGCACGAGCACGATCGCGATGACGGGACGCGTCACTTCGGACATCGCCTTCATCGTCGCCTCGGGCGCCGGCAGGTTCTCGGTCCGCATGATGCGCTCGACGTTCTCGAGCACGACGATCGCGTCGTCGACGACGATACCGATCGCGAGCACCATGCCGAACAATGTCAGCATGTTGATCGAGAAGCCGAGCAACAGCATCGCAGCGAACGTGCCGATCAGCGAGACGGGCACGGCGAGCATCGGAATGAACGTCGCGCGCCAGTTCTGCAGGAAGACCAACACGACGAAGAACACGAGGATCATCGCCTCGATGAGCGTCTTGACGACTTCCTTGATCGACTCTTCGACGTACAGATTCGTGTCGTACGGAATGTCGTACGCCATGCCCTGCGGGAAGTCCGCCGCCAGCTCGTCGAGGCGAGCGCGAATCGCCTGGCCGGTCTCGAGCGCATTCGCGCCCGGCGCCAGCATCACGCCCATCGCGATCGCCTGCTGACCCCTGACGAACGAATTGAAGTTGTAGGTCTGAGCGCCGAGCTCGACTCGAGCGACGTCCTTCAGGCGCACGAGCGAGCCGCTCGGCGTCGTGTGGACGACGATCTGCTCGAATTCTTCAGGTGTCTCGAGACGTCCGCGCGCCGTGACCGCATAAGTGAAGTCGACGTCGACATCGATCGGCTCGACACCGATGCGCCCGGCTGCGAACTGCGAGTTCTGTTGGCGGACGGCCGCAGCGATATCCGAAGGCGTCAGACCGAGCTGCGCGAGCTTGTCCGGCTGCATCCAGATCCGGATCGAGTACTCCTGACCCCAAAGCTGCACGTCGCCGACGCCGGGCACGCGACGGATCTCGTCGAGAATGTTCAACGAGGCGTAGTTCGACAACTCGAGCGGGCTGATGCTGCCGTCGGGCGACAGGATGGCGATGATCTGCAGGAAGTTCATCGACGCCTTGCGCACGATGACGCCTTGCCGCCGCACTTCTTCCGGCAGACGAGGCACCGCCGCTTGCACGCGGTTGTTGACGTTGATCGTGGCGAGATCCGGATCGGTGCCGACGGCAAACGTGATCGTGATCATGAGCGTGCCGTCGCCCGAGTTGACGGACGTCATGTAGAGCATGTTCTCGACGCCGTTGATCTCTTCTTCGATCGGCGCTGCCACCGTCTCGGCGATCGTTTCCGCAGTCGCGCCGGGATAGAACGCCGTGACGCTCACGGTGGGCGGAATGATGTTCGGATACATCGAGATCGGCAGCGCGCGCATGCCGCCGAGACCGGCGAGCACGATGAATGCCGAGATCACGCACGCGAAGATCGGGCGCGTGATGAAGAAACGCGAAATCATGCAGCCTCCCGATCCTTCGCGGATTGCGCCTCATTCTGCTCGACCGGATGCGAACCCGTTTCGGCATGCCGCACGCCTTCAGCGTCGATCGAGACGGCATTGACTTCCATGCCGGGCTGCACGCGCATGAAGGCGCCTTCGACGATGTACCGATCGCCGGGCTGCAAGCCATGTGTGACCAGCACGTTGTTGCCCATGCTGCGGCCGAGCTGAACGGGGCGCATCTCGACCTTGCTGTCGTCGCCGACGATGAACACGAACGAGCCTTGCCCGTTGGACATGATCGCCTTGCGCGGTACGGAGACGACGTTCGTCAGCGCAACGCCTTCGACTTTGGCTCGCACGAACTGACCGGGCAAGAGCTTCCGTTCGGGATTCGGCAGAACTGCGCGCACGCGCACGGTGCCCGAGTTCAACTCGACGGCGTTGTCGACGAACGTCACTTTCGCCGCGTCGGGATACTCGGAACCGTCTTCCAGCACGAGCTTCACGATCGGCCCGGGCGAGTTGCTCGCCGGCGCAAGGCCGGCGCGAATCAGGCTGGCTTCGGATTCGGGCACCGAGAACTCCACGTACAGCGGATCGACCTGCACGATCCGCGTGAGCAAGCTCGCGCTCTGATCGGTGGAGACCAGGCTCCCTTCCGACATGTACTCGCGGCTCGTGAGCCCAGCGATCGGCGCGCGCACGTCGCTGTACTCGAGATCGAGCTCAGCCGTGCGCAAGTTCGATTCGGCTGCCAGAACGTTCGCTTGCGCTACTTCGAATGCGGAAACCACTTCGTCCCGCCGGCTTTGGCTCACTGCGTTCTGTTCGAAGAGCGGCAGAATGCGATCGCGCTGACGCCGCGCCTCCTCGAGACGCGCCTTGGCCACCGCAAGCTCGGCGCGCGCAGAGGCCACTTTGGCACGCAACGGCTCCGGATCGATCAGGAACAACGGTTCGCCGGCTTTCACCCAGCTGCCTTCTTCGTAGCGGCGCTTGAGCAGAATGCCGCCTACGCGTGCGCGCACCTCGACTTCGCGCGAGCCGACCGTACGCGCGGTGTACGTGAGCTCGAGCGGAACTGCACCGCCGTCGACGGTCTGTACCGCAACTTCAGGCGGTGGCGGCGCATGCTGTGCCTGTTCTTGGCCGCATGCCGCCAACGCGGTTACGAAAATCAGGCCAAGCACTCCATGGCGCCAAGGTCTTCGACTCGAACTTTCCATATGCAACTCACCTGTAAGCTTCGTCTGCCAGTTTCAAAAGCTCTCGAACGATCTCTTCGCGCTGCGCCTCCGTGAACGGCGAGATGCGCAAGGCTTCGCGCATCTTCAAACCGTCCACTGCGAGCGCGACGATCGCTGCGCGCGCGAAATCGGTACTGTTCGCTTCGATCTCCGCGGTGTATTCGGCTATGCGTCGGCGGATGACCTCCAGGAGCGCCAAATCGTTCGCTGCCGCCGCCAGCAAGATCGCTCCCATCACCTTCGAGCGAGGATCCGAACCCAGCACTCCGAGAATCGCGGCCTTCAGATCGCGCGAGCTGCACTCTTGGAGCCCGCATCGAGCCTCGTCGATGCATCGGTCCATGCTGTCCACGTAGCGCTGCGCGAGCGCGACGAGGAGCGATTCCTTCGACGGGAAGTGATAGAGCAGTCCGCCCTTGCTCACGCCCGCGGCCTGCGCCACCGCATCCAACGTCAAATGCGCAGCGCCGACTTCCGTGATGACGCGCTCGGCCGCTTCGAGAATGCGCTCGCGCGCCGAGCCGACGTTGGCTTGATCGGCGACCATGAATGTCGACCTCCGGGAGCTCGCTGAGGGAAGAGGGAAGGCCGGATGACTGCACCGGCTGGACGGTAGTTTAACCGTCCGGTTGGTACAGGAACAATCCTCATCCCGGGAGCAGAACCGTGCGGCCTTCGCCCTGATCTTTAGATTTACTAATTGATAGCGACAATCGCGCGCTAACTTGTCGCTAGCTGCTCAAGTTTTAGTAAATCAGTTACCGAGGCACGGTAGCTGTGCTCCCCGAGCACCCATCGATCGACCCGTTGCTCTATAGACGAACGAGCGGCCTCGTTTGCGACATCCGACGACCGCAATTCGTGCCGTTCGAACTAATAGCGGGCGTTCGTTACTGCCGTTTGCGCTCGGCGCACTTGGACTTCTCGAACACGTTCGAGCGCAGTTTTCATGAACCGAATCGATGTCATTCGGGCACGACTCGGACTACGCTTTGGCTTCAAGCGCTCTGCAGCGGAAGCGACGCTTNGAATGAAAACGCGAGACCTCCTGGGGGTTAGATGTCGGATACGAGCGCAGATCGATTCTTGCCGACGGGCGTGACATACGATTGGTCTGCCTCCCTGATCTGGCTCCACGCAATTCCCGATCTCATCATCGCCGTCACTTGCTTCGCCGTTCCCTTCCTGCTCCTTTACATCGCGCGACGGCGGCGCGACCTGANGATCGATTGGCTGTTGATCGCTTTCGGACTCGGCGTGGTGGCGACGGGCATCATGCACCTGCTCGAGGCCTGGAACATCTGGCACACGCAATACTGGCTGCAGGCCGTCGCGAAAATCTTGGCGGCCGCTTCGCTCGTTCCGACCGCACTGCTGCTGTGGCGATACCTGCCCGACATCCTCTCGCTGCCGAGCCAGCGCCAGCTTCGCGAAGCGAACGAATCGCTCGCCCGCGCCAATCGCGAGCTCGAAGCGTTCACGGCCTCGGTTTCGCACGACCTGCGTTCTCCGCTGACCACCATCGCAGGTCAGGCAGGCTTACTCGAGCTGTCGATGGGCGCGAATGCAACCGAAGAGCAGCGNCGTCGNCTGCAGCGCATTCAGGGAAGCGTCAAGCAGATGTCCGATCTGATCGACGCANTGCTCGTGCTGTCGCGCATTTCCCGCCACACGCTGAAACGCGAGATCGTGGACGTCTCGGCAATCGTCGAATCCGTGATCGCCGATCTCAGACAAAAAGATCCGGGCCGCCACGTCGACGTGACGATTCAGCCGGGCATGTCGGTCCACGGCGATCGGCGGCTGATCTCGGACTTGATCATGAACCTGGTCGCGAATGCCTGGAAATTCACCTCCAAAGTCGAGCATGCGCGCATCGAAGTCGGTCAGGAATTGCATGGATCCATGTCGACGCTGTACGTGCGCGACAACGGTGCCGGCTTCGACATGAACTATTCGCAGAAACTCTTCAAACCGTTCCAACGCTTGCATGCGCCGTCGGAGTTCGAAGGCTCCGGTGTCGGCCTTGCAACCGTTGCGCGCATCGTCGACCGCCACGGCGGCAGGATCTGGGCGGAAGGCAAGCCGAACGAAGGTGCCGCGTTCTATTGCACACTGCCTGTCAGCCCGATCACCGATGAAATCCTGCTAGGCCCGCGCACCCCTGCGCGACAGCCTGTTCATCAGTAAGCGCATCTCGACCATCGGCGACCGCAGCACTGCAAGATCATCTGCCCAAGACTGCAGAGCGGTTGTGAATTTTCCCACCCGGTGTGCACGAACGGCACCGGATCGGCATTCACCGGCGAACGAGCGCCACTCGCCGGTCCGCCTTTAAGAGCGTGCATCGCGAGGCTTAGAATCCTCGCCTCTCCAATAACAACCCCCCGATGGCGCCGCATGTCCTTCGACCAAAACGCGCTCGACAGCTTGAGGATCGAACGAACGCCCGAGCCTGAGCACGAAGGTTCGAGCCCGGTCTTCAAATGGTTGATCGTCGCCGTGCTCGCGCTTGCGGTGATCGCCGGCGTGTACGCCTGGCTTCGCGACGGTGCAATAGAAGTGCAGGCCGCAACGGCAGTCGCTACGAATGCGGGCGCAGGCAATAGCGGACCGGCGGTTCTGAACGCCTCGGGCTATGTCGTCGCACGGCGCCAAGCCACCGTCTCCGCGAAGACCACCGGCCGCATTGCCGAGGTGCTCATCGAAGAAGGCATGGAAGTCGAGGAAGGCCAAGTGCTCGCCACGCTCGACGATTCCACCGTGCGCCCGCAGCTCGTGCTGGCCGAGCGCCAGCTCGAAGCAGCGCGCAAAGAGCTCGAAGAAATCGAAGTGCGCGTCCAGGAAGCGGCGCGCAATGTTGCGCGTCTCGAGAAGCTGCGCGAAGACAAGCTCGTCAGCGAATCTCAGCTCGATGCCGCTCAATCGGAGTATCGCGCGCTCTTGGCACGGCTCGAAGCGCTCAAGAGCAACGTCAAAGTGTCCGAGAGCGCCATGCGCGTGCGTCAGCAGGAGCTCGCCGACTTGATCATTCGCTCGCCGTTCGACGGCGTCGTCGTGTCGAAAGATGCGCAGCCCGGCGAAATGGTCTCGCCGATCTCCGCAGGCGGCGGTTACACCCGCACCGGCATTGCAACCATCGTCGACATGAGCTCGCGCGAAATCGAGGTCGACGTGAACGAGGCGTTCATCAATCGCGTCAAGCCCAACCAGAAGACCATCGCCGTGCTCGACGCCTATCCCGATTGGCAGATTCCGAGCCACGTCATCAACATCGTGCCGACCGCCGATCGGCAGAAGGCCACCGTGCGCGTGCGCATCGGCTTCGACGAGCTCGAACCGCGCATCCTGCCGGACATGGGCGTGAAGGTCAGTTTCCTGGACGATTCGCGGAACGAGTCGACCCAAGGCGCGGCACGCCCGGCCGTGCGCATCCCGGCTTCGAGCGTGTTCCGGGAAGGTCAGACATCCTACGTGTGGCGGATCACGGATGACCGCGTCGAGCGTGTGGCCGTAAGTATCGGCGCAGAGCGCGACGGTCAGGTCGATGTGCTGTCGGGCATCAACGCGGGCGAAGTCGTCGTTGTACGCCCCGTCGAAGGGCTCGCCGACGGCGCGCCGGTCAAGATCAAGGAAGGCTGACGATGGGCGCCGCGAACATCGTGCAGTTGCGCGGCGTGTCGAAGGATTACCGGCGAGGTGCGGAAGTCGTACGCGTGCTCGCCTCGCTCGATCTCGACATTCCCGCAGGCGACTTTCTCGCCTTGATGGGTCCTTCGGGCTCGGGCAAGTCCACGCTGCTGAATCTCATCGGCGGCCTCGACCGCCCGACCGCCGGGACGATCGAGATCGGCGGCCGGCGTATCGACACCTTGAACGAAACCGAGCTCGGCCGTTGGCGTGCCAGACACATCGGGTTCGTCTTTCAGATGTACAACCTGTTGCCGATGCTGAGCGCCGAACGCAACGTCGAGCTGCCGCTNCTGTTGACGAAACTTTCCGCTGCCGAGCGACGTAGGCGTGTGGCAGCCGCGCTGAAGCTCGTCGGCTTGGCCGACCGCGCCAAACACAAGCCGAGCGAGCTGTCCGGCGGTCAGGAACAACGCGTAGGCATTGCGCGGGCGATCGTCTCGGATCCGGATCTGCTCTTGTGCGACGAACCGACGGGCGATCTCGACCGGCAGTCGGGCGACGAGATCCTCGACCTGTTGCATGCGCTGAACGAGCAACAGGGCAAGACGATCGTCATGGTGACTCACGATCCTCGCGCGGCCGCACGCGCCAAACGCACGCTGCATTTGAACAAAGGACAGCTCGAGTCCCGTTGACCGGCGCGGCGGCTCGAGGAGGGAATTTCGACGATGAAATACTTGCCGTTGCTGTGGGCTAACTTGCAGCGCAAGCCGCTGCGTACCGCATTGACGCTGGCGTCGATCGTCGTTGCGTTCCTGTTGTTCGGGATTCTCGAAGCGATGCGGTTCGCGCTGACCGGATCGACCGGCATCGCGGGTCAGGATCGTCTGATCACGATCAACAAGGTGTCGATCATCCAGAGCCTGCCGGCAAGCTACATCAACCGCATCCGCACCGTGCCTGGCGTGCGCGTTGCGTGCTCGCACAATTGGTTCGGCGGCGTCTACCAGAACGATCGCAATCAGATCGGCACGTTTGCCGTCGAAACGGACACGTTCTTCGATGCGTATCCGGAGCTGCGCATCGTGGAAGGCACTCGGCAAGCGTGGCTCGAGGATCGAACGGCCGCGCTCGTCGGACGCGACTTAGCCGACCGCTTCGGATGGAAGCTCGGCGACGTCGTGCCGATCCGCTCCAACATTTTCATGCGCGAGNGCGGCGGCAACGTCTGGCCGATGAAGATCGCCGCCATCTTCGAGATCCCGAACGGCGACAACGGAACGATTTTCTTCCACTACGACTATTTCAACGAAGGCGTCTCGAGCGCATTCGGCCGCGACACGATCGGTTGGGCCGTCGTGCGTGTCGACGACCCGGGGCGTTCGGAGGAAATTGCACGCGCCATCGACGAGCTATTCGCAAACTCTTCCACGGAAACGAAAACGACGACCGAACAGGCCTTCGTGCAGAGCTTCGCGAACCAGATGGGCAACATCGGCAAGATCATCACCGTGGTCGTGACCGCCGTGTTCTTCACGATGTTGCTCGTCACGGCGAACGCCATGGCACAAAGCGTCCGCGAGCGAACGAAAGAGATCGGCGTCATGAAGACGCTCGGGTTCTCCTCGCGCGGCATCACGCTGCTCGTGCTGGCCGAATCGATCCTGCTGACTGCAATCGGCGGTGCGCTCGGCTTGCTGCTGGCGGTGCTTGCGACCGATGCTGTTCCCGCAGCAGTGCGGCAATACTTCCCGGTCATCATGATTCCGCCGCGCTCGTTCGTCGTGAGCATCATCGCCATTCTCGCGCTCGGCGCGATTTCCGCCGCGCTGCCCTGCTACCAGGCCGGACGGTTGAAGATCGTGCAAGCGCTCGCGAAACAGGGGTAAGACGATGACGAACTGGCTAGCGCAGATCGTCTCGATCACCGGAATGAGCCTGAAGAGCATTCCGCAGCGGCTTGCGCCGTCGATCGTCGCGATCGTCGGCGTGGCCGGTGTCGTGCTGGTGCTCGTCGGCGTGCTCTCGATGCGAGAAGGCTTCGAAGCGGTGCTCGATCGCTCCGGCGCCGATGACATCGCCATCGTCCTGCGAAGCGGCGCAACCGACGAGATGGGCAGCACGCTCGATCAAGTGCAGACGCGACTGATCGAAGATGCGCCCGGCGTCGCACGCGATGAGCGCGGACCGATCACCTCGCCCGAGCTCTACGTCGTCGTCGACGTGCCGCTGAAACGCACGGGCACTTCCGCGAACGTGCCGTTGCGCGGCGTCGGAGCGCGCGCCCCTGAGCTGCGGCAAGCATTCAAGATCACTAGCGGTCGTTATTTCGAGCCCGGCACGTTCGAGGTCATCGTCGGACGCGGTGCAGTACAACAATTCATGGGCCTCGAGCTCGGCGCGGAGCTGCGTTGGGGCACGACGCAGTGGCGCGTGGTCGGCATTTTCGAGGACGGCGGCAGCGTTGCCGAATCGGAAATCTGGACCGACGCACCCGTACTGCAAGGCGTGTACAACCGCGGCACGTCGTATCAATCGCAACGCGTCCGACTCGAAAGCCCGAGCGCGCTGCGCACGTTCAAAGATGCGCTTACGACCGATCCGCGCCTGAACGTCACGGTACAAACCGAGCGCGAATATTTCGCGGAGAAATCCGCCACGATCATTTCCTTGATCACGGTCGCCGGCGGCGCGATCGGATTCTTGATGGGCCTGGGCGCCGTCTTCGGTGCGCTCAACACGATGTACTCGGCGGTCGCCGCACGCACGCGCGAGATCGCAACCCTCCGCGCGCTCGGCTTCGGTTCGGCGCCGATCGTGATCTCGGTGCTCACGGAAGCGCTGCTGCTCGGCATCGTCGGCGGCTCGATCGGAGGCCTCCTCGCCTTCTTCGGTTTCCACGGCATCGAAGCCTCGACCATGAACGGCTTCAATCAAATGACGTTCGCCTTCCGAGTCACGCCTTCGCTCATCGTTCAAGGCATCGTCTACGCCCTCATCCTCGGCTTCATCGGCGGCGTGCTCCCGAGCGTGAGAGCGGCGAGGATGCCAATAACGGTGGGACTGAGGGAACTGTGAAAGAAAGGGAAGGAGAAAAGGGAAACTGGAAAGTGCGCTGAGCGTGCTACGGATCACGACCATTCACCGGTTACCTCGGACGAGTCACTAGTCACGAGTCACGGCTTCCCGATTCCCTTTTCCCCTTCCCCCACCGATGCCCGAGCTTCCCGACATCACCGTCTACATCGAAGCGCTCGAGCAGCGCATCGTCGGGGCACGGCTCGAGCGGGCGATGCTGAAGAACCCGTTTCTGTTGCGGGCGATCGAGCCGCCGCTTGCGGCTTGTGTAGGGCGAAAGGTCGTCGGACTGAAGCGCATCGGTAAACGGATAGCGATCGGGCTCGAAAGCGATCTTTGGCTCGCGATTCATTTGATGATCGCCGGGCGACTGCATTGGCACGAACGCGGTGCGAGCCGTGTGCGCGCGGCGCTGCTGTATCTCGAGTTCGATCGCGGGCTACTGACGTTGACCGAGGCCGGGTCGAAACGACGTGCCTCATTGCATGTGATTGCGGGCACTGAACGCTTGGCGGAGCTGGATCGCGGCGGGCTCGAAGTGCTCGATGCGAGCTTCGAGGAATTTCGCGCACGGCTTGCCGAGCGCAATCACACGTTGAAGCGTGCGCTCACCGATCCGACGATCGCGAGCGGTATCGGCAATGCCTATTCGGACGAGATTCTTCATCGAGCGAGACTTTCGCCGACGGCTCAGACACGGCATCTCGATACGGCGCAGTGGCAAGCGCTGTACGAAGCGACGCAGCTCGTGTTGCAGACGTGGATCGAGCGTTTGCGCGCAGAAGCAGCCGGCAAGTTTCCGGAAAAGGTCACTGCATTCCGCGAAGACATGGCCGTTCACGGACGCTACGGCAAGCCATGTCCCGTCTGCGGTACTGCAATTCAACGCATCCGTTACGCCGAGAACGAGACGAACTATTGTCCGCGCTGCCAGACGGGCGGGAAGCTGCTCGCCGATCGCGCGTTGTCGAGATTGCTCAAGGACGATTGGCCGAAAACGATCGACGCACTCGAGAACGCACGTTCCTCGCGACCTCCGCGGTAAGGAAACTTCCGTACCGCTTCTGGGCAAGGACGGGTAACAGAGCTCGTACGCGCCCGCTACTCTTTGCCATGAATCTTCGTGGCGCGTGTATACGCAGTTGCGCACGACATCGGTGCACACCCGCGTTCCAAGACCCGAAGAAACCGCGGACTTACGCGCTTCTTGTCGCTGGCACAGCGCATGCATCGTACGGACTGCGGATGCGGAAGCATAAGCTCCTCGGGACTGAACCCGTCCTCCGCGGCGCAGGCGAATTACGCCTCGGAGGACGATTCTTAGCCCAGGAACGTGCGTCCGCTGCGCACTGGTTTTGACGTGCTTACGACGATGGTGATATCCCCCTGAGCCATCTCGGATGCAGGCGTGCGCAGCACCGAGTGCTGCGCACGTTCTTTTTTTCTACATTCACCGATACCGATTCAGTTATTAGAACCGGTAGCCGACCGCAAGCCCGTACGTGCGCGGCTCGAGCACGAACACATTCGTGAACAACCCCGACGACGCATCCGTCACGTACATGCCCGTGATGTTGTCGTCGTCCATCGCGTTGTTCACGAACGCGCGCAAGTACCAGGAATTGTCCGCCGAGATCAGGCTGACTTGCGCGTTCAACACATCCCAGGCATCGATCTCGTCGATCGGCTGATTGAAGATGCGCGCATAGAACGAGTCGCGCCAGTAGTAGTCGACGCGCGGGATCAGCTGCATGCCGCCGGCGAATTCGAAGGTGTACTGAATGCCCGCTTTCACCGAGAACCGCGGTGCGCCCGCGAGCTCGTTGCCGCGCAGATTCGCTTCGACTCCGGCCATCTGACCGAACGCACCAGCCGATCCGTCGACGAGCGAGTACAGACCGAACGGGCCGCCGAGCGCGAGCGGCAGAATGAGCTGCGCATCGATGGCATTTTGGAGCTGGGCCGTCGGCACGACGTAATTGCTTGCATTGCCGATGTCCTTCACGACGGTATACGCCGGATCGCCATTGCTCGGATCGCGCGGATTGATGCTCGCGAAGTTGCCGATCTCGGTCTTGAGATACGCCAGATTCAGATCGACGAGCAAACCTTCGACCGGATTGAACAGGAACTCGCCTTCGAGGCCGTAAATGTCGGCATCGACGTTCTCGTTCACCGACGTGCGCGCGACGATTTTCGAAACCTGCAAGCCGTCGTACTGACAATAGAAGGCCGACAGATTCGCCATGATGCGGCCGCCCGCGAGCACGTTCTTCGAGCCGATCTCGAATGCGTTGACGAACTCGGGATCGTAGACCTGCGGCGTTCCGGCATAGGCCGGATTGTTCTGGAACGGCGGATTGAAGCCGCCGGCTTTGTAACCGCGCGAATAGAACGCGTAGAGCGTCGAGTCATCGCCCCAACCCGGTTTGAAATCGAATCCGAACCGACCAGTGAATTCCTCGAACTTCGTCTTGTCCACGCGATAGTCGGGCAGCGGCAGATTCTGCGGTCCGTCGAGCAGCAGTGTGCGGTCTTTGATGCTTTTCTCGTCGCGCGTCCATCGCAAACCGACCGTCCACTTGAAGGCCTCCGTCATGTCCCAGTACATCTCGCCGAAAACGGCCGTCGACTTGAGCGCGGCCGACGGCGTCGTGTTCGCGTAGAACGGCGGCGCGAGGCCGAGCACGGTGGCCGCATAGTCGAGCTCGGTCGTCGCGATCAAATAATTCTCTTCGTCGTCCGCGTCGAAGTAGAGCGCACCGATCTGGAAATTGAGCGGTCCGTCGAAATCGGACGCAAGACGCACCTCTTGAGACCACTGCGACGCGTCTTGATTCGACTCGTCGATACCCATCGAGCGGTCCGAGAACAGCAAGATGGATCCGCCGAGCGAGCCGCGATACGCCTCGTCGAAGGCACTCAGCGGAATGCGGTTTCCGAACAAGGCGAGTGCCGAACCGTTGAAGGGGCCGGTCGGCGAATTCCAGTTGTAGTCGGTACGGCCGACGAACTTCGTCTCTTGGTAGCCGGTGATCGAAGTGAGCCTGAGATTGCCGAAATCGTGCGTGATCTCGAGCGTGACGATCGTTTCGTCCGCCTCGTACGTCGGATCGAACTCGGCCGAGACGGTGCGCATGTCGCGGGGATTCTGGAATCCCGCATTCATATCGGTGCCGAGCGCGATGAGCTCCGGCAGCGGCACGCCCAACTGCTGTTGAACGAACGGCACCAGCTCGGAGAGCACACCGGCGAGCGTCGCGCGGCCGTTGACGCTCTCGAACGCGAGCCGATCGGGCAGACAGCCGTACGCGCCGAGCGGATCGCGGTGACACATTTGTTTGGTGACGCGCGCCCGCGAAGAATCTTCTTCGTAGTAGTTCACCGTGAGTGCGATATCGGTGTTGTCGCCCGGCGCGATGCGAAATGCGGCTCGCGCTGCCCATTGATCGCGGCCGTCGATGTCGTTTCCCGTGTACAGATTCTTCGTGAAGCCGTCGCGCTCGTAGGAGATCGCGGCAAAGCGCATGGCCGCAGCAGCGCCGAGCGGCACGTTCAAGGCGCCTTTCGCTTTGATCTCGTTGTAGTTTCCGGCCTGCAGCTCCAAGTCAGCGCCGAACTCCTCGAGCACGGGTTTTCTCGGAATCACATTGACGGCGCCGCCGGTCGCATTGCGACCGTACAAAGTGCCTTGCGGACCGCGCAGCACCTCGACGCGCTCGATGTCGAAGTACTCCGTCTCGAACAGCCGCGGAGCCTTGATCGGCATCGCGTTGAAATGGATCTCCACACCTGAATCGGAGCTCGCGCCGACCGACGACACGCCGATGCCGCGGATCTGGAAATTCGAGCTCGTGAAGTTCGTCTTGGTGTATTGAACGTTGGGGATGTTGAGCTGCAGATCCGTAGCCTGATCGATCTGGCGACGTTCGAGCTGTGTCGAATCGAATGCGGAGACGGCGATCGGCACGTCGATCAGCGCCTCTTCCTTGCGCTGTGCCGTCACGATGACCCGTTCGATCGACTCGTCCTTCTGCGGCTCTGCTGTCCACGCAGTCTGCTGTGCCAGCGCCAGCGTCGAAGCCACAGCGCATGCAACGCAAATACGCCCGGTACGCCGGGCAGCGTCTCGATCCCCCATCATGGCCGACTCCTTATTGGTAGTTATTTCCTCCCCGACCGAGATTCGATGCGAACGGCCGGGGGCGTCTCCGCACTTCGAAGTATGTCACTTTGGACTCGCAGTCCAAAGGTTGGATGCGCGGTCCAGAACCATGGAAGGCACGGTCTGTCGAAGACATTCGCGGGATGAGCACAGCACCTCTGCTGTGCAGTCAACGGTGGGGGCGCGGCCCGGCCGCCGCGCGACGACGACGGGGCCGAGCGGGGAATCAGAACTCGGCGAACTTCGCCTCGATGATCTCTGCTTCGGCCGCGCAGCCGATCTCGCGGATCGAATTGGGCGCGGGAAAGAAATCCTCGGTCAGGTCCTTGCCGCCGGCGGCGCGCCAGCGGACCTTGGCGACGACCGTCTTGTACGTGTGGCTATTGGACAGCCACAAACGATTGTTCTGATCGTCGCACGCACCTTCGAACTTCAGCGACACGAACGTGCTGGCTGGTGCTTCTTCGGCTTCTTCGGCCGCTTGGCTCCCGACGCCCAGGCTCATGATTGCTATTGCCAGCGTCGTCGAGACGATCGAAATCGATCTGGTCACGACATTCTTCCTCCTGGTGCGTCCGCACGCCTCTTGCACGGTGCGCGCGTGACGTACCTTTGCCCCCGATGTCCGCCCGCGTGTCGACGCAAATCCGTCAACTAGCTGGCGGACCCAAAATATAGCCCCTCCCGAGCCGCATCGCATGTGCACAACGGCTCGTTCGGCGGAAAAAACGCGAAACCCGTCGCATCCTCGCGGAGAAATCGCCCTCGGCACCGTGGCAGTCTTGCCGAAGACCGCGCTGCCGCGAGCGACTGCAGCGTATTGCGGATACGATGCAAGACCGAGGCGCTGCGCGACAGATCGGATTGCATACAGTTGGGCTAGCAATCGTTGCTGCGAGGTGCGCTGCTGCAATCTCATCGCGCATGAGCGCCGGCATTGCTCGCAGCTCGGCGCTGCATCGGTCTCGATGCCTGGCATTACAGGAACCTCGCCCGCGCTCCGCACGTTGCCAATCTGCACCCCGGAGCGAAGTTCATGGCTTTTACATTGAAGCCGCTACCCTATGCGAGAGATTCGCTCGGTCCGACGATGTCGGATCGCACGCTCGAGCTGCATCACGACAAGCATTACGCCGCATATCTCAAGCGCTTGAACGACTTGATCGCAGGGACGCTGTACGACGACGCGGACCTCGAGACCATCGTGCGCGCCACTGCGAACGGCGAAGGCAAAGATCGCAAGATTTTCGACAACGCCGCCCAAGTGTGGAATCACGACTTCTTTTGGGAATCGATTGCGCCGAACGGCGGCGGCACACCACCCGAACCGATTGCCAGGTTGATCGATGCCTCGTTCGGCTCCTTTGCGAATTTTCGCGACCGCTTCGTCGAAGCGGCGGCCGATCGTTTCGGCAGCGGTTGGTGTTGGCTCGTGCTGCGCGACGAGCGCCTGGAAATCGTGACGACGCACGACGCCGACAATCCGCTCACTTCCAACTTGCACGCAGTGTGGGCCTGCGATGTTTGGGAGCACGCGTACTGTCTCGACTACCAGAACGATCGTGCGAGATTCGTGGAGAACGTGATCGATACGCTCGCGAATTGGCAGCTCGTGAGCAAACGGCTGGCCTTGCGAGAGGAAACGCTACAGTAGCGTAGGGCCGCACGTTGAATNGCCGTCGAGGCGTGAGGCAAACCCCGAACGGTGTCTGCAAAGAGTGACGTACGTATTTATTGCGTTTNTCTGACGATTTTGCCGTTACTAAATTCGATCAAGCCGCTGACCAGGATGGGACGGATGCGATGCGTCATTACGAGCGTACGAAGCGGGCTTTGTATTGGACTGCCATCAGCTTGATCGTGTGCGAGCGCCTACCGCTCGACCAAGCGGCCCGACGTATGGGCGTCCGGCAAGAAGAGCTCAAGGACATTCTTCGTCAACGCAGAACCGTACATCTGGACCGGGACGAGCTTTCCCCGCAGCCGCCTGCAGATAGCGCCAATTTCCCGCGCGCGCACTGAGCCTTTAATGCCGCTCCTCTAATTGCGAGTCATTCTCGATTACGAATAGAATGCCGCAACGTCCGCTGGCTGCAGCGCGCAGCAGCGGCAGCAATCTCCCGACACAACACGCAGCACGTCCATGCGCTTTTCCATCCGGTCCGTCGCCTGTGCGGCCATCGTTGCCTCGTTCGCATTTTACGGTTGCACCCGCCAACCCGCGGACGATCCGCGCCGACCGGTCGTCGAACATTACGCGAACCTGGTGCTCGCCGTTTACGAAGACTCGCTCGCGACTGCGCGCNAGCTCGATGCGGCTGTCGATGCCTTGCTCGCGAATCCGAGCGAAGAAACGCTGAACGCAGCACGCGAGAANTGGCTGGCCGCCCGAGGTCCGTATAGTCGATCGGAGGCATTCCGGTTCTATGGCGGACCGATCGACGGCGAAGGCGGTCCGGAAGGTCAGATCAACGGCTGGCCGCTCGATGAGAATCACATCGATGCCGTCGACGTCGAGCACTACGGCGCAGCGCCCGGTCTCAACATCATCGGCAATCCTGAGAAATTCCCGACGATCACTCCGGAATTGATCGCCGATCAGAACGAAGCGGGCGGCGAGAAGAACATCGCCAGCGGCTATCACGCCATCGAATTCTTGTTGTGGGGACAGGATTTGAACGACCCGCCCGAATCGGCAGGTCAACGTTCGTTCCAGGATTACGTGTCCAATGGCGACCCGAACAGCATTGCCGCACGGCGCGGTCAGTATCTCAAGGCGGCAACGACGTTGCTGATCCGCGATCTCGACAGCGTCGCAGCGGAGTGGCGCGTGCCGGCTGCGGGAACGGAAAACTATCGCTCGAAGCTCGTCACCGGCGATGTCTATACCGGCCTGAAGCGAATGCTGACCGGCATCATCACGCTTGCCGAGGTCGAGATGGCCGGCGAGCGCATGAACGTGCCGCTCATCTCGGGCGATCAAGAAGAAGAACAGAACTGTTTCAGCGACACGACGGCCGCCGATCTACGCAACAACGCCGCCGGCATCGAAGTCGTGTACTTCGGCCGTTACCGTACGCTGAGCGGCGAGCAACTCGAAGGACCGAGTCTTGCGCAGCTCGTGAAAGAGGCCGATCCGCGCGTCGCCGACGAGGTCGAAGCGCGGTTCGCACGCGTGCGCGAAACGCTCGAGGCGATTCGCGACCCGTTCGACCGCGAGATTCAGCCCGATAACACAGAAGGTAAGGCTCGCGTACAGGCTGCCGTCGATGCACTGCATGCGCTTTCTCAGTCCTTGATGCGTGCGGCGCAGGCGTTGCAGATCTTCCTTTCGCCAATCGAGTCCGATGGGGATTGAGGCACGACGCAAGGACGTTCGCGAAGTGCAAGGAGTTCGAACGGTCCTGGTTGCGGCACTGGCACTCGTCGCCGGCTGTTCGCGCATCGACACATCGGAGCTGCTTCAACCCGACTCGGGCGGCGCGACGACGATTCGCGAAACGAATCGCAATGCCTTCTCGCAACCGGCGGCGAATCTCGATGTCGAACGTCGAGGCACGTTCTTCATCGGCAATGCGTTCTTCAACAGCGCCTGGATCGTCGCGCCTGCAACGGCCAATGCGCGCGACGGCCTCGGTCCTTTGTTCAATGCGCGTAGCTGCGATCAATGTCACGCGAACGACGGCCGAGGCGCACCGCCGATGGAGCCCGGCGAACGACCGGTCGCGCTCGTCATTCAATTCGGGTCGTCCAAGCCCGGCCCGCACGGCGAGCCGAGCCCCGATCCGCATTACGGCGGCAACCTGAATCCTTTTGCGATCGGCGACATTCCTCCGGAAGGCACGGTTCGCATCGAATATCGCGAGATCAAGGGCACGTTCGCGGACGGCGAGCCGTATACGCTGCTCGAGCCGATCTATCACTTCGAAGAGCTGGCTTACGGCGAGCTGGCGCCGGATACGACGTTCTCGCCGCGCGTTGCGCCGTCGGTGTTCGGCATCGGCTTGTTGGAAGCGATTCCCGAAGAGCAAATTCTCGAGCGCGCCGATCCGGACGATCGCGACGACGACGGCATCTCCGGACGTCCGAATCGCGTTTGGGATCTGAAACGCAAGCAGGTCGTGCTGGGTCGGTTCGGCTGGAAGGCCAATCAACCCGACGTTGCGCATCAAACCGCCGCAGCCTTCTCGAGCGAGATCGGCATGACGACGACACTCAGACCCGAACAGAACTGCACGAACATCCAGATCGCGTGCATCGAAGCGCCCGACGGCGGCGATCCGGAAATCAGCGACGAAATCTTCGACCGGATCGTGCAGTACCAACGCATGCTCGCCGTTCCGGCGCGGCGCAATCTCGACGATCCCAGCGTCAAGCAAGGTGCGAAGCTGTTTGCATCTGCCGGCTGCGCCGCATGTCACCGTCCGACGTTCAAGACGGGAACCGTCCCCGATGCGCCGTGGCTCAGCAACCAGGTCATTCATCCGTTCACGGACATGCTGCTGCACGACATGGGGCCGGAGCTGGCCGACGGACGCGATGACTTTCTAGCGACCGGGAACGAATGGCGCACGCCGCCATTGTGGGGCATGGGCCTGCAACGCGCCGTCAATGGACACACGCGCTACCTGCACGACGGGCGCGCGCGCAATGCGAGCGAAGCCATTCTGTGGCACGGCGGCGAAGGTCAGGCCGCGCGCGATGCGTACTTGCGGATGACGCGCGCGGAACGCGAGGCGTTGTTGAAGTTCCTGGATTCGCTCTAGATGAATCGGCGCAAGTTTCTGCTTGCTTCGGCCTCGGCGGTCGGTTTGAGCGCCGCAGGGCTCGCGGCATTCTTCTCGCGATCTTCACTCGCCGGAACGCTGCTCGGCGCCTTCGAGGATGCGCGCGGCATGCAGTATGTCGGCGGATTACATCTCGCATCGCGAGAAGTATTCGGCGCACAAATACCGATGCGCGCGCATGGTTGCACGGTCGATCCGCGCGACCCGCTACGGGTCGTCTATTTCGCGCGTCGGCCCGGCACACTGGCGTTCGAATTCGATCGGTCCACGAATCGTGCGAGAGTCGTCTGCGAAACGCCGGCCGATCGCCACTTTGCCGGACATGGCGCGTTCTCGGCAGATGGCGCGTGGCTGTTCACGCCCGAGCACGATTTCGAGCAAGCGCGCGGTGTGATCGCCGTGCGCGATTCTCGCACGTTCGAAATTGCGCACGAGATCGACACGTACGGCATCGATCCGCACGAGATCGCATGGTCGCCCGACTGCACGCGGCTCTTCGTCGCGAACGGCGGCATCCTCACGCACCCGCGCAGCTATCGACGCAAGCTCAACATTCCGACCATGGATCCTTCGTTCGTCCTGCTCGATGCGCGCAGCGGCGAGCTGCTCGAGCAATGGCGGCTGCCGGATCATCTGCTCAGCATTCGCCATCTTGCAGTCGCCTCGGACGGCCGCGTCGCCATCGGTCTGCAATACGAGGGCGAGCCGGAACGCGCGCCGACGATTGGCGCGCTTTACGAGCCGACCACGGGACTGCAGATGCTGCCGGTACCGTACGAGCAGCGTGCGCAGCTCCGCGGCTACGTCGCCAGCGTGGCGCTCAGCGAGCCAGCAAATCTCATCGTCGCTGCGTGTCCTTACGGCCGCGGGGTTGCGTGCTGGTCGTTGGCCGAGAGAGCTTTCCTGGGTTTCGTCGAAGCGGCGGAAACGTACGGCGTGTCGCGACTCGACGACGGGTCGATTGCCGCCTCGCAACGCGACGGCACGCTTTATACATTGCACGATGCGCGAGCTCGTTCGCGGTTTGTGACGGTCGACCGGAAATCGCCCATCCGCTGGGACGATCATTGGATCGCGGTTTAGGCCGGCTGCGGGCGGTTATTGGAAACAGTAGGCTCGCCGCCAAGTCGATCAGCGAGGAGACGCATTTGTCCAATCAACGTGCGCTCGCAGTCGCGATGGCTGCGGGATTGTTGCTCGGCCCCGTCGGCGAAGCGGCGGAGAATCCTGCGCTTCCGGAGTGGGCGCCCAAACCGAAACCGACGATTCTCGAAGACCGCTTCCGCGCGGAAGTCTCGATCCTGGCCGCGGCTTACGACACCGAAGTGCGTATCGATCCCTCGCTTACGGTCCAGGGCACGCACGTCGCCGCGGAAGACGAGCTTGCGCTCGACGATGCGCAATTCCTGGTATTGGGCGAACTCACGCTGTTGCCCGGCGAGCATCACCTCGTGCGACTCAACGGCTTCACGGCACGTCGTTCCGCGCAAACGATCCTTCAACGCGACATCGTGTTCGAGAACGACCAATATTTCGTCGGCGAACGTATCGACAGCGAGCTCAATCTGACGATGGTCGGACTGACGTACGGCTATCGATTCATCGCCAACGAGCGCGCGGAGCTCACCGCAACGCTCGGAATTCAAATTGCAGAGATCGAGGCGAATGCCGTCGTACGCAGCCGTGTGGTGCGCGATCCGGAGACCGGCGTTGCGCCGCTCCCTCTGATCGGGTTGGAAGGTCGTTTCGCGTTCACCGACCAATGGGGCTTCGAGGCCCGCCTGCAATATCTAACGGCGGACATCGACGAGGTCGACGGCTCGCTGATGGATGCGCGTGCCGCGATCACGTGGCGCACGCATCCGCAGGTCGTGTTCGGCCTCGGCTATCGATCGTTCACGCTCGAAGTCGATTCGCGCAACGAGAGCACGCCGGGCATTGTCGATATGAAGATCGCCGGCCCGACACTCTTCATTCGAGCAAGCTTGTAGGGCGCAGCTCCGGACGAATCTGCAGCTCGGACGGCGTCGTCTCCGGCATCTTGAAGATGCGAGATGCATAGGAGATCCAACGAGGACCGGCGTCTGCGGACTTGCGCGACGGCTTGCGCAGAGTTTCCGAAGGACTCTCGCCGTACAGCGCCTTGTAGTTGCGTGCGAACAAGCTGAAATCCCACACACCGAAACGGGCCGCCGTACGCGCGACCGTGTCGTGACCGGGATCGGCCTCGAGCAGCGCCACACGAATCTCGAGCAACTGGCGCACCTTCAGCATGCGGATCGGGCCGACGCCGAAGTATTCCTGGAACACGTTGCGCAGCGTGCGCTCGCTCACGTCCGTCGCACGGCACAGCTCGTCGATGAACAGCGGCTTGCCTTTCTTGCTCTCCATCACCGCAAGCGCGCGCGAAATGACGCGCGTACGCGGCACTTGCGGCCGGCCGATGTGCCGATCCGGCGTCACCGAGCTCGACTCGATCGCGCTGCGCACGACGGCGATGATTTCTTGCTCGGCTCCGCTCGCAGCACCGGGCTCCGAAAACTCTCCGGCGCTCATGCGCTCGGCAAGCTCGCGCAGACGTGCAAGCGCCTCCGGCCGCGTTTGAGCACGCGTTCCCGGCTCGAGCGACGTCAGAACCCGTTCCGCATCGAACAGCGGCACACCCGCGCCGTTCACGCGCATCGGCAACGTGATCGCGAGCCATCGCGTCGGTCCGCGCGCTGCGAACGTGAGGGATTGCTCGGGCTTGAGATAAATCAGCGAGTTTTGCTCCAGCGCATGACCGTCGACGCGAATCCGTCGCGGCTCCGTGAGCGGAACGGCGATCGTGAGGGTATCGGCCGAGCCCATGCCCGCATAGGTGGCGGCACNACCGATTTGCAACTGTTGCAACTCGATGCGTCCGAGCTTTGCGGTTTCGATCCACCAAGGCTGCTCGGAACGTGCGGTCGGCACGAACCGGCCAGCGATGCCTTTGATCGCATCCGCAAACTCATCGAAATCGTCGAAGACTGTTCGCGTCATATCCACGTCGCACGGGAGCCCGCTTGAAAGCGTGTTAACTCGTTCGCCGATAGCCAATCTATCGGCGTCGGTCGGAGTGAAAGACCGCGTCGTGCGTTGAATCGCGCTTTGCAGCCGTATTTCCGACGTGCTGCAACCTTAGCGAGGTCTAGGGGGCCGGTGACCCAGGGGATCTACTTTGTTCCCTAGGGGCTGCCCCTGGGACGCCATAGGACTGGAGAATGACGACGTCGGAATCGCGCTGCGTTTCCGGCACCGTCTGCGGGGCGGGTTCTTGCTGTTCCGTCTGAGTTTCAGTGCCGAACACGGTCGCATTGAACCGCTTGAGCACGCCAACGAAGCTGATCGCGGCGCCGAACGTCAGAATGACGGGAATCGTCGCGAGCAGAAATGTGATCGTCCGGCGCACCGGCCCCGGACGGCTTGCGGCCGCACGCTCGCGCTGCAGATCGATGGTTTCCTGCGCACGCTGCTGGACCGCTTTCTGAAGCTCGGATTGCCGCTCGAACGGCAGGACCTGCGCTGTCGGCAGTGGTTTCGGCTCGTCAGAAGCGTGTTCGGAAGGTCGGTTCATGGGAAACCCGCGAGAAACTGCCGACTCGGGCGGAGTGTACTCGGTTGGCAGCGAACATGGAGTCGGACAAGCCAGACGCCCGGAGGTTGCAAGCGGCCTGTCGCGGACGGGAGAGGAACGCACCTGCAAGTAGGTGCGCATCCCGGCCGTGCGGCATCGAACTACGTGCCGCCGGCCGGACGCGGGATTTCGCGGTCCTGGGCGTGCGGACTACACGCGCTCGATAACCATCGCGATGCCCTGGCCCACACCGATGCACATCGTGCACAGCGCGTACCGGCCCTTGATGCGCTCGAGCTGATTGACCGCCGTGGTTGCGAGCCGTGCGCCGCTGGCGCCGAGCGGGTGTCCGAGCGCGATCGCGCCGCCGTTCGGGTTCACGTGCTCTGCATCGTCGGGCAAACCGAGCTGACGAAGAACCGCGAGCGATTGGGCAGCGAACGCCTCGTTCAGTTCGACGACATCCATCTGCTTGAGCTCGAGCTTTGCGAGCGCGAGCACTTTGCGCGTCGCAGGGACGGGACCGATGCCCATGATGCGCGGCGGCACACCTGCAGTCGCCGTAGCGATCACGCGCGCGCGCACACGTAAACCGTATTTCGCTGCCGCCTCCTCGCTCGCCAGCAGCAACGCACACGATCCGTCGTTCACGCCCGACGCATTGCCGGCCGTCACCGTACCGTCGGGCTTGACGACGCCTTTGAGTTTCGCGAGCGCTTCGAGCGACGTCTCGCGGGGATGCTCGTCGACGGCGAAGACGATCGGATCGCCCTTCTTTTGCGGAATCGTCACGGGCGTGATTTCGTTCTCGAAGAACTTTGCAGCACGCGCGGCGGCGTAACGCTGCTGGCTACGAAGCGCAAACGCATCCTGATCGGCACGGTTGATCTGGAATTCTTCGGCGACGTTCTCCGCCGTTTCCGGCATCGAGTCGACGCCGTAACGCTCTTTCATGAGCGGATTGATGAAACGCCAGCCGATCGTGGTGTCCTCGATCTTGGCAGTGCGCGAGAACGCAGAATCGGCCTTGCCCATGACGAACGGGGCGCGCGTCATGCTCTCGACGCCGCCGGCAATGACGAGCTCGGCCTCGCCGGTGCGGATGGCGCGCGCCGCCAGATTGACGGCATCGAGGCCCGAACCGCACAAGCGATTGATCGTGGCGCCCGGTACGCAATCCGGCAAACCTGCCAACAAGGCCGACATGCGCGCGACGTTGCGGTTGTCTTCGCCCGCCTGGTTCGCGCAGCCGTAGAACACGTCGTCGACGGCAGCCCAATCCACGCTCTTGTTGCGCTCCATCAGCGCCTTGATCGGAATCGCACCGAGATCGTCGGTGCGGACTTGCGCGAGCGCACCGCCGTAACGGCCGATGGGGGTTCGAATGGCATCGCAGATGAAAACTTGACGCATATGAGAACTCGCAGATTGGTGCTCGAGATCGGGCTTCGCCGAGAAATCGGCGGCCGCTGCAGCAAGGCGCGCACTAGGCCCGCCGAACCGCCCGGCATTGTAGCTTGCAGCCGCAGGCAGCACAGCGGCGCATGCGGAGCTTTTCGAGAAAATTTGCTTACAGCGTCGGCGTGCCGGGCATGGCGTGTGTCTTCTCGAATAGCGCCTGACAGCGCACGCAACGCAATGCGGTCGGCTCGGCCTCCAGGCGCTGCTTCGGAATGTCTGCACCGCAGTCCGCACACAGGCCGAAGCTCCCGTCTCTCGTGCGCCGCAAGGCCGAGTCGATCCGGCGCAACTCCTCGGCGTCTCGCTCGATCTCGGACAGATTCAAATCGACGATCAGGTTCGAAAACGCATCGTCTTCCATGTCGCGGGCTTGTTCGGCGACGCGCACGTGCGTTTCATCCGAAGAGCGCTCGAGCGTTCTGCGAATCTCGTTCATCAAGCGGTCCGCGCGCTCCCGCAACCGATTCTTGAAATACAGGATCTCGTCTTGATTCAGGCGCGTCATGGACGGTGCTCCTCGCGCTGCCAGCCAAGTGAAACACGCGCGGATGCGGCCAGTTCCCGTCGATCGGGGTGACGAAGCCCCGGCGCACGGACCGCACGTTCGGTACACTCACCGGCCCCGCCTGCGGCCTTCTTGCGATCGTGCTCGGCTCCATGCCTCATTTGCGCGGAATTCTGTCGATGCTCGCCGCCGTCGCGACGTTCTCGATGATGGACGTCACGATGAAGTACCTCGTCGCGACCTACCCCGCGATGCAGGTCACGTTCATGCGCGGCGTGGCTTCGTTGCCGCTCTTGCTCGGCGCCGTTGCGCTGTTCGGACGCTGGCAACACCTGATTCCCCGCCGTTGGGGACTGCATTTGATTCGCGGCCTGCTGGCTGTGTTGACGCTCTCGACGTTCGTGTACTCGGTCAAATGGCTGTCGCTGGCCGACGCATACACGATTTTCATGTCGGCGCCGTTGCTCATCACGGCGCTGTCGGTGCCCGTGCTTCGCGAGCATGTCGGTGCACGACGTTGGGTTGCCGTCGTCGTCGGCTTGTGCGGCGTCGTGCTCGTCCTGAATCCGACGGGCGCGAGCTTGGTTTCGCTCGGCGGCCTCGCTGCGCTCGCCGCAGCGCTGGGCTATGCGTTGAGCGGGCTCACGATCCGCATCCTGGCGCGCACGGACTCGAGCTCCGCGACGGTCTTCTGGTCGCTCTTGATCATGACGGTCGTGAGCGGCGCACTTGCAGCGAAGGACTGGGTATCGATCGCGTGGCAGCACTGGCCTTGGATCGTCGGCCTCGGGATTTCGGGTGCGCTCGGTCAGTACTTCATCACCGAAGCGTTCCGACGCGCACCGCCGCCGGTCATTGCGCCGCTCGAGTACACCGCGCTCGCCTGGGGCATGCTGTTCGATTGGGCGATTTGGTCCACGACGCCGAGTCTACGGATGCTCGCCGGCGCCGCCATCATCGTGGCAAGCGGTCTCTACGTCGTCCAACGCGAGCGTTTTGCCGCCAAGCCTGCGACCGCCGATACGTAGACCCTACGCATCGCATTGGAGAGAAGCTCAACACTGCTCGACGCGTGCAGCACGCGCGACCAGCGTCCTCCACTGGATCCCCTGAAAAAGCACGAGCGCCACGCCGACGAGCACGAGCGCTGCGGAAAAAGCAGCCAACGGCGTCACGCGTTCGTCGAGCACGATTGCGCCCAGAATGAGCGCGACGACCGGATTGACGAGCGCATAAGTCGTCACCTTCTGCGCAGGCACGCGCGTCAGCAGCCATAGGTAGCAGGTCAGCCCAATGAGGCTGCCGAACACGATCAAGTACGCGAGCGCAATTAGCGAGCTCATCGAGACCTGAGCAGGATCGAAGCGCTGCCACTCTCCGTCGACGATCGACAAGACGAGCTGGAACACTCCACCGCCGAACATTTGCACGCACGTGAAGCTCAAGACGGTGTTGGTGGTGGCAGCACGCTTCTGCAGCAACGTTCCGAAGCTCCAGCCGACGACCGCCACGATCATCGACAACAGATGCAAGGGGTGCGCATGGCCGGCCAGCGAACGCGTATGCAGCACGATCGTTGCGACGCCGGCGACCGCAATTGCAGTGCCGAGCAATGCCTGTCTCGACGGTGCGCGCTTGCTGAACATCGCCCAATCGATGACCAGCACCACAACCGGTACGGCCGTAACGATCAAAGCAGCTATGCCCGACGGAATGCCCTGCTGCGCCCAGATGACGAAGCCGTTGCCGATGCCCGAAAGAAGCACGCCGCAGAACATTGCCAGCGGAATGTTCACTCCCGCCAACGGTTGCGGGTTGCGCAGGCGGATCCAGCCGTACATGAGCAGGGCGGCGATGAGAAATCGCGCGGCGCCGCTGACGAATGGCGGCAGCGTTTGAATGGCGACCGCAATGCCGAGATAAGTCGTACCCCAGATCAGGTAAATCCCTGCGAACGCGGCCAGGACGCCGAAAGTTACGCGCGATGCAATCGGTGCGGTGACGGACATGCAGCCTCACTCTGCCGCACTGGACGGCAGCAGTACAGATTCAGGTAAACTGAGTGCTCACCAGTACAGACAGCCGGCGCGAATTTCCCGCGTCGCCCGAGATCGCCGACATGTCCGCAAGCCCACCGCTGCTCTACGAGCGCATTGCGAGTTTGGTCGAGAAGCAGATCCATTCTGGCGCACTGCGCGCCAACGAGCGCATTCCGTCGGTTCGCGCGATGAGCCGCGCCGCGAAAGTCAGCGTTTCGACGGTCGTGCAGGCGTACATGCACCTCGAGAGCATCGGTCTGATCGAGGCGCGTCCGCAGTCGGGTTTCTACGTGCGCCCGCCGAATCGGGCTGCACTCCCGCCGCCGCGTCCCAAAGTGACGCGCTCGCGACGCCCGGTGTCGGTCGCCGCCGAGGTGCTCGACACGTGCATGAAAGCCCTGAGCCGCACGGACATCGTGCCGCTCAACGCCGCGTTCACCTCGCCGACGATGTATCCGAATCGACGCCTCAACAATCTGATCCGGGAAGTGCTGCGCGATCATCCGCTGCATGCCGGCGAGATCATCGCGCCGCCCGGCGATGCCGAGCTGCGACATCAGATCGCCAAACGCATGACGCTTGCCGGCGCACCGACCGATCCGGATCACGTCGTGATCACGGGCGGCACGATGGATGCGATTACGTTGTCGCTGCGGGTGTTGTGCCAGCCGGGCGATACCGTGCTCGTCGAGGCGCCGACGTATTTCGGCCTGTTGCAGGCGATCGAGCATCTGCGTCTGAAAGTGATTCAAGTGCCAAATCGCCCCGGCGACGGCATCGACGTCGATGCCGTGCGCGAGATTGCGCGTTCGACGCGGTTGGCGGCGGCGGTGCTCGTACCGAACTTCAACAACCCCGTCGGCTCGCTCACGCCCGACGAAGCGAAGCGCGCCATCGTTGCCGCGTTGAGCGAGCGCGAAGTGCCGATCATCGAAGACGACATCTACGGCGATCTCCATTACGGAAGCCGCCGGCCGCCTTCGATGCGCGCGTTCGACGAAGCCGGCCTCGTGATTTCGTGCGGCTCGGTTTCCAAGACGATCGCGCTCGGCTATCGCATCGGTTGGGCGATCACACCTTCGTTTCATGCGGACATCTCGCGCGCCAAGTTCTATTCGTCCGTCGCCTCGCCGACGCTGCAGCAGCGCGTACTTGCACGCTACTACGCAAGCGGCGGTTACGATCGTTACCTGCGCGGCGTGAGAGCCTCTCTCGCTGCGAATGCGCAGTACTTCGTCGACGCGATTGCACGCTACTTTCCGCAAGGCACGCGCGTGACGCGTCCCGCCGGAGGGCTCGTGCTGTGGGTCGAGCTGCCGCCGCATGTCGACGGAGCCGAGCTGTTCCAGACGGCGCTCGCAAGCCGGATCGGCATTGCGCCCGGCATCGTCTTTTCCGCCAAAGCCGAATATCGCAATTACATTCGCCTCAGCTGCGGCCTGCCGTGGAATGCGACGATCGAGCAAGCATTGCAGAAGCTCGGCAAGCTCGTCGCCACGAGGCTGTAGGCTGCAGGCGATCGGCTGTGAATCGAGAATCACGTTGGAGGCTACAGGCGACGGCGGGCACGGGGCTTGGGGCGCGGGGCTGAGAAAAAGAAAAGCGCGCATCACGCGCGCTTTCCAATTCCCTATTCCCTATTCCCTATTCCCTATTCCCTTTTCCCTTTTCCCTATTCCCTATTCCCTTCTCTCACAACGCCGCCTGGCGCACCTGCCCTTCAGGCACATAGGCAAGCGCAGGCACCGGGCCGAACCCGAGCTCCTTCACGATCACCTCGCCGTTCGGCGTCGGTATCGCCTGCTCGGCGTTGTACTGGAAATAAGCGACGGCGCCGATGTGAAGCGCCAGCGTTGCTGCAAATGCGACAAAGTTCTTCATAACTGCTCCCTCCATTCGAATCCCGACAAATACCGCTCTGCACCGTACGACGCGCGACCTGCGTCGCTGCGGCTCCTTTCCACCGGCTCGGCCCACAGCCGTTGACGGTTACGCTCCTCGCGCTCGAGCTTCCGACGATCCGCCTTGAGTTTGGCCATGACCAAGATCAGGTACTCGTCCATGGGAGCCTCCAAACAATCTGTGCATATCGGTGATGGACGCGTAGATTAGGCCTGCACCAGGTCGCGCACTAGCTACTCTTTGTGCACTTCATCTGTGACTGGAAGTCATAGATCGACGCAGGCGATGCGCGATGAACACCGCGTCGTGAATGCGGCGTGAATGCATCGTGAATTCGGCGTTGTATACGCTGCTTTCGATCCATTGTTTCGGCAAACGGTCGGTCGCACGATGAAAAGACTTCCCGTAGGTCCGCTGCGCGCATTCGACGTCGCGGCGCGTACATTGAACTTAAGTACAGCTGCGCAAGAGTTGAACGTTACGCACGCGGCCGTCAGCCGACAGATCAAGCAACTCGAATTGCGGCTCGGCACGAAACTGTTCGAGCGCTTGCCACGCGGACTCAAGCTCACGGCGCACGGCGCTCTGCTCGCAGCAGGCACGCGCGAAGCTTTCGATCGCCTGGCGAGCGCGATCGAAGATGTCTCGACGCCGGCTTTGCGTCGCAAGCTCACGATCTCGACGTTCGCATCGCTCGCCGCACGCTGGTTGATGCCGCGCGTACAAGCGTTCGCCGCGGCCTTTCCCGGCGTCGATCTGCAAGTGAGCACGACGGCCCGGCTCGTCGACTTCGCACGCGAAGACGTCGATATCGGCATCCGTTTCGGACGCGGTCACTATCCCGGCTTGCATGTCGTGCCGTTGTTCGAGCCAAGGGAAATCGTCGTGTGCGCACCTCAGTTGCTGAAGCGCGGGCCGCCGCTACGCACGTTTGCAGACCTGAAACATCACACGCTGTTGCACGACGACTCACACCATAGCTGGGTGCGTTGGTTGGCAGCGGTCGGTGCGAAGAACGTCAATGCGCGCCGCGGCATCATCTGCGGCGACCGCAATGCGATGTTGCAGGCAGCGCTCGAAGGCCAGGGCGTCGCGCTCGCCTCGAGCGTGTTCGCCGGCAACGACCTAGCGACCGGCCGGCTCGTTCAAGTGTTCGAGCACGAAGTGCCGTCGGAATTTTCCATCTACGGTGTGTGTCTGCAGCGGCAAGCGCACGATCCGCTCATCTCCGGCGTGCTGCAATGGCTGCAAGAGCAAGCGCAGGCGACGACGACCGGCGCACCCTACGCGCCAGCACCTTGAAGCGGGCGCGCAAACGTCGCTCGCGGGGAGGAGGTTCCGTTACTTTTTCTTGAACAATGCTTCGAGCTCGGCGCGAGCCCGATCCGCATCCGACGCCGCGTCGGTCGCCGGCTCCCCGCCGCCGAACAGCGCTTCGAGCTCGGCACGTGCCTTCGCCGCGGCATCCTGTGCCGCTGTCGAGTACGCGTTCGGACGCGGCTTGAAGTAGTCGCAGAAGTTCGCGCGCTCCTTGTCCTTCACTTCCTCTGCGATCGGTTCGCGGCAATGCTTTGCCACGGAGGTGTTATAGAACTCGCACATCTTGCAGACGTGCAGCTCCGCGCCGCATCGCTTGCACTCTTCGAGCCGCCGTAACGGCAGCGTCAATTCGGCGAGCGAAGCGCCGCATTTCCAACATACGAGCTCGGTCATGCGTAAAGCATAGCGGCAAACGCTCGGCGACAGGCAGTGGGACTCGTTTCCTCACTGCGTCGCAATCTCGTCGTAGCCGCGCCCCAGGAACTGGATCAAGCAAATGCCGTGGCCGAACGGATCGGCGAGCATTGCGATGCGACCCCAGCTGTTCGTACGGATCTGACCTTCGAGTCTCGCGCCGGCATTGCGGGCACGATCCACAGCCCCTTCGATCTCGTCGACGACGAAATCCAAATGTACGGGCGTCCAATGTCGCGCATACGAACGCAAGTGCCGGCTCATGGGCGAGGCGACGGTCCCATTCGGTTTCGCGAGCAAATAGATCGGCACCTCGGCACCGAGCAGCTCGATGGCATCCTGGCCGAATTTGCGGCCGATCGTCAGTCCGAGCGCCTTCGTGTAGAACTCCGCGCCCTTCGCGATATCGTCCACGTCGATGTTCACGAGCATCCGTACGGTCATGTCTACCTCGCGCGCCGAAACTCGCGCGAGCGTAACGCGAGACGTGCGGTAATGGCAGATGTCGCCAAAGAGCGGCTGACGCTCATTGTCGATGCAAATTCGTGCGACATCCGCGATTTCCGTACAGCCGTGCCTCAAGTGCGGCCGTAGTCATGAGTGTCATTCCGACAGGCACGCTGATTCGGCGCCGCGTTTGTGCGAGGCTGTATGCCATGAACACCATCGCCACTTCCTCGAACACCGAACCCCGGCGCGTTGCGCGCCTCGTCAATGCCGTCAGTACGCTCGAAGGCGGCGGATTCCCTGTGCGCCGGCCGTTTCCGGTGCCCGGCTTCAGCCACTTCGATCCGTTTCTGCTCATCGATCACCTGGGACCGGTCGACTGGCCGCCCGGCGGAGCGATCGGCGCGCCCGACCACCCGCATCGCGGCTTCGAAACCGTCACGTACGTCCTGCAAGGGGAGAACGAGCACCGCGACTCCTTCGGTAACGTCGACGTGCTCGGCCCCGGCGACGTCCAATGGATGACCGCGGGCGGCGGCGTCATCCACTCGGAAATGCCGACCGAGGCGTTCAAGCGCAGCGGAGGCACCCAACACGGCTTCCAGATCTGGGTGAACCTGCCGGCGGTCGACAAGATGATGACCCCGCGCTATCAGACCTTGCGCGCTGCGCAAATCCCGCAGGCGCAGTCGTCGGATGGGCGCGTGCACGTCCGTGTCATCGCCGGTGAATCGCTGGGCGTCACTTCCCGTATCGACACGCGCGTGCCTATCCAGATGCTGCATTTCAAGCTTGCGCCCGGTGCACGGATCGAGCAGTCCGTGCCGCGCGAACAGAATGCTTTGATCTATGTGTTCAAAGGCGCGGCGCAGGTTGCAGGACGTGACGTGCAAACGGGCCAGGCAGCGCTCCTCGGCTCGGGCGACAGTGTCGAGCTCGGCCTGAACGAAGCCGCGACCGAACCGGCGGAGCTGCTATTGCTCTCGGGCAAGCCGCTCAACGAGCCGGTCGCACGTTACGGACCGTTCGTGATGAACACCCCCGAACAAATCGAGCAGGCGTTCCGCGATTACCAAAGCGGCAGGTTCGGCGTGATCCCACGCCGCGAACCGGTCGGCGGCTGAGCGGTTAAACGTTGAGCTCGCCAGGCTTCGCAAGCTCGTGCGCGAATTGTCGCGTCTCGAGCTTGCGGCCCTCGGCGAAGTAATAGATGAGGTAGGCCACGCCCACCGCGGCCGGTACGAGCCCGAACATCCCCGAGCTCTCGCCGGTTGCCCGCATCGCGATCATCACGGCGATACCGACGAAGAACCACACCAATCCCGGTAGCAGCGACGTGCTACGGCGACGCCGTCCGCTGATCAGCTCGATCGGCAGCGGCGGAAGCTCCAACCCCCGTTCGATGGCCGCCATCCGCTCGGCGTGATACAGCTCCATCAAGTGGCGCCGCTTCCGATAATTCAGGATGAGATAAGTCGCCACGAGGCCGGTCGGCAAACCGACACCGGCGAGGATTGCGACGATTTCGACCATCGCGTCGAGAAAGCTCATAGGAATCCACCTGCAATTTGGGTCGCCTTTGTGACGCTGCGACCCCCCTCCAAGGTTGCGGGCCGGCGAATGGCGGGGAATGACCGATATACGCCGGTCCGCTGCCGACTACGCCGCCGCGGCTCTCAGTAGAGTTTCACCATCGTCGCAACCTTGTTCGAGGCTTCCGTGTCTCAAGTAGCAATTACGCAAGCGGTCGGTGCGGACACTGAATCTGTAGTGCTCGAGCGTCTGCGGGCCGGACAGTACCGCGAGGCGTTCGCGCTGTTGTTGCCGCACTACCGCGATCGGGTGTTCCGCTTGTGCCTGGGCATGCTGCAGCAGCGGGCATGGGCGGAGGATGTATGTCAGGACGTGTTCTTGCGGATTTGGCGGGCGTTGCCCGGCTTTGCAGGACAGTCGTCGCTGTCGACCTGGGTCTATGCAATTTCGCGCAACGCCTGTCTGTCGGAGCTACGCAAGCGTCGCCCGTTGGTGTCGATCGACGATGACGAAGACGGCTACCACCCCGAAGTCGCGGCACTCACCACTTCGGACGCGGACGATTCGGCGACCGTCAGCGTCGGCCAGATGTTGGAGCAATTGCCGGAGCGCTACCGGCAAGCGGTGACTTTGTTCTATATGGAAGACAAGTCCTACGAGCAAACAGCTGCGAGCCTCGGTCTGCCGCTCGGCACGGTAAAGGCTTTGCTGCACCGCGCGCGCAAGAAACTGATTGCGATCGCTCAAGAAGCTGCATAGGCAGCGCTGGAACACAGATGCACGAGTTGGAACATCACGACGAAGCCTGGAACGATCGGTTACAAGATCTGCTCGACGGCGATGTGAGTCGTGCGGAACGCGCGGACATCGAGTCGCATGTTGCGACGTGCCCGCGCTGTCGGCTCCGATTCGCGCAGCTCAAGAGGCTTGACGGAAAACTCGCGGCACACCTCGGCGCGCCGCGCCTGGATGCGGCTTTCGACCGGCAAGTGCTCGCAAGAATCAACGCGCTCGATGCGCGCAAATGCGAGCAGGCACGGCGTCAGGCGGACCGCGAATTCCGCGAGCACATGCAAGCGCTGACGCGGGCATGGCGTTGGGGAATGGCGTGTCTGGCCGCCGGAGTCGTTGCCGCCATTGCGCTCATCCTTGCGATCATCACGTGGTCGGAACGCGTCGACATCGCGAGCCGGCTGGCCGCACTCGTCAACGATATCGGCCTCTCCACGATCGGTCCGCTACACACGGTGCTCACGCTCTTGATTGCAGCCGCCGTCGGCGGCGGTGTGGCGAAATGGGTGGCGGATACGTACGGCTGAGTATCAGGCGGCAGGCTGTAGGAAAGGGAAGAAAGGGAAGAAGGGAATAAGGGAAGGAGGGAAAAGGGAAAGGGGAAAGGGGAAAGGGGAAAAAGGTCTCCACTCACGACTCACGAAGGGAAAAAGGAAAGCGCCCTTCGCGCGCCACGAGTCACCAGCACCAGTCACGAGTCACGGCTACGACGCCTCCCACCTCGGCCCCGGATCGACGAACGCGCGGGCTAGACCGATGAATGCGGGCAACTCCGTGCGAATGATGTAGCTCGGCACAGCGGCCAGGTAATCGGCGTAACGTCCTTTGTCTTCGAAACGATCTCTGAACTCCGATCTGACGAAGAATTCGCCGAGCTGCGGCACGATGCCGCCGCCGATGTACAAACCGCCGACGGCGCCGAGCGTGAGCACGAGATTGCCGGCGAAGGTACCGAGTAAGGCACAGAACATCGAAACGGTCTCGAGACACAGTCTGCACGTGCCCGCGAGCGCGCGTTTCGTGATGTCGGGCGGCGTCAGCAATTCGGCTCGAACACCTTCGAGCGCACACAGGGCATCGTAGAGATTGACGAGGCCCGGGCCGGACAACACGCGCTCGGCCGAGACGTGGGAGAAACGCCGGTGAAGCTGCGAGAACACAGCCATCTCGCGTTCGTTCATGACCGAAAGCGTCGCGTGCCCGCCCTCGCCTTGCAGCGGAATCCAATGCTCGCCTGCCGGGATCAGCCCCGACACACCGAGTCCTGTTCCGGGTCCGATCAAGGCGATTGCAGTGCCGAGCACCGGCCGTCCGCCGCCGACTTGCTGCAGATCCTGAGGCGGGAGATGGCGAATCGCCATCGCGAGCGCGGTGAAATCGTTGAGGAAGATCAGGCGCGAGAGATTCAGCTCCCGGCGCGTCGTTGCGGCGGAGAACTCCCAGACATGATTCGTCATACGGATGTGATCGCCGGTGATCGGTCCGGCGATGGCCATCGCCGCCTCGCGCGGCCGATTCGTATTCGAATCGACGCCGACGCTTTTCAGATAATGCTCGACTGCATCGACGAGCGACGGGAAATCTGCGCACGCGAGCACGAGCTCATCGCGCGCCCGGTCGCCGTCCAGCAGCGCGAACCGCGCATTCGTGCCGCCGATATCGGCGATGAGCTTCGGTGCCGAATCAGGGCGCCCAATAGACATCCACTGGAACCTCTTGCTGATGCAGGATCGCGCGCACGGGCAACTCGCTCGTCGCCCCGGCCGCACGTGCCTTTTGATACACCTGCCACTGCGCCTCGCCTTCGATCTGCAAGACGATGCGCCGCGAATCGAGCAACGCCGACAAATTCAAACTCAAGTGTGCGTGCGGCGCTTCGAGGGCATTGATGGCCACACAACCCGGTCGCGCTCCCGGATCGAGCGCGCGCGACAGCGTGAGCGAGCCCGGGAACAACGCTGCGATATGGCCGTCTTCGCCCATGCTCAACACGACGACGTCATAGGGATGCGGCACTCGGGATAACGCCCGCCACGCCCAATCGGCTCCCGCTTCGGGCGTTGGCGCAGGGTTTTTCAATCCGACGAAGCGCGCGCCGGATGCGGCCCCGACGAGCAAATGCTCCCGCACGAGACGCTCGTTGCTTTCTTCGCTGCTCGTTTCGACCCAGCGCTCGCCGGCAAGCGTCACCCACAAGCGCGGCCAATCGAGCTTTTCATTGCGGAGTTGCGCGAGCAAGCGACTCGCAGCCGGTCCGCCGGACACGACCAGGCTCGCCGTGCCGCGTACTTGAATCGCCTCCGCCAGATCCACCTGAATCTCGCCAGATAGCGCATGCGACAGCGCTACGGAATCGGGAAAGCGGTGTTCGTGAACCCATCGATGCATGGAATGCCACGTGCGGCTGGACGCAAGCGGAGAGCTTACGCCATCCGCCGGCGCAACCCATACGCGGACCTTCCCGCCCTCTCGCTACAGCTCGTTGTGCCAGGCAAATCCGTCGCGGCCGATGAGCGCGCTCGCGGCCGCCGGGCCCCACGTGCCCGCCGTGTAGATCTTCGGACGCTCGTCGTACTTCAGCCACGCTTCGCGGATCGGATCGATCCACGCCCACGCCGCATCCAGCTCGTCGTGCCGCATGAACAACGTCAGGTTGCCTTTGACGATGTCCATGAGCAGACGCTCGTAGGCGTCTAGCGGGCGCTCTTTGAACGCGTCGCCGAAGTCGAGGCACAGCTCCACGGGCTTCAAGCGCATGCCTTCGCCGGGACGTTTCGCGAGCACGCTCAGTGTAATGGTCTCGATCGGCTGCAATTGAATCACGAGCCGATTCCAGGAATGAGCTGCATCCGGCCGTTCGTAAATCGAATGCGGGATGTCTTCGAACGTAATGACGATTTCGGAGAGCTTCTCTTGCAGACGCTTGCCCGTACGCAAATAGAACGGCACGCCAGCCCATCGCCAGTTGTCGATTTCCGCTTTCAACGCAACGAACGTCTCGGTCGTGCTGTCCTTCGGCACATCTTTCTCTTCGAGATAGCCGACGACGGGTCTGCCGTTCGACGCGCCGGCCTTGTATTGGCCGCGCACCGTCTTCTGCAACACGTCCGTGTCGCGCAACGGACGCAGCGCGTGCAGCACCTTCAGTTTCTCGTCGCGCATCGCATCGGGATCGCCCGTCGCCGGCGGCTCCATCGCAATGATGCAAAGGAGCTGCAAGAGATGGTTCTGAACCATATCGCGCAGCGCGCCGGTTCGATCGTAGAACTGCGCCCGCCGCTCCACGCCGATGTCCTCGGCGACCGTGATCTGCACGTGTTGAATCCGGCCGCGACGCCATAGCGGCTCGAAGAACAAATTACCGAACCGCAGTGCGAGAAGATTCTGTACGGCCTCTTTGCCGAGATAGTGGTCGATGCGGAAGATCTGATGCTCCGCGAAGATCGCGCCGACGCTTCGATTGATCGACATCGCGCTCGTCAGGTCGTGACCGAGCGGTTTTTCGAGCACGATGCGCGACTTGGCTGTCACGACGTTCGCTTGTGCGAGCCCTTCGCAGATCCGGGCGAACAAGTCCGGCGCAGTCGACAGGAAGAACACGCGAATCAGATCTTCGCGCTCCGAGAGCCGCTCGCACAGCGCCTTGTAATCCTGTGTGTTGCTCGCATCGATCTGCAAATAGCGAACTTGCCGAGCGAATCGCTGCCATTGCTCCGGATCGAACGCTTCGCCGATGTGCTTGCGGCAGCTTTCCTCGACCTGCGCAAGATATTGTTCGCGGGACAAATCTCGGCGTGCGGCGCCGATGATCCGCGAGTTCTCCGAGATCTGGCCCGCCGCTGCGCGGCGATACAGGGCCGGCAGGAGCTTACGCATGGCGAGATCGCCGGTCCCGCCGAACAACACCAGATCGAAGTCGGGGAGAGGCTGCATGGTTGAGTGTCTCTGCTCCATTGCGACGATTCGCTGCGTACGCTTCACAGCCCGTAATTTTGGTGAGCGGATCCTTGTTCCATTCTTGCGCGCGCGCCGCGAATGAGCTCTCGATGCGAGCGCGCTGCGAAGCCTCTACAATCCGGTATTCCGAACTCTGTCGGAATACGAATTTCTCTCGGGCCCAACCGATCGCTTATGACCGACCAGTTCATGCCGATCCGCAACCTCTTGGCAATCAGCCCGGTGATCCCGGTCCTGACGATTGAAGAGCTCGGCCACGCAGTGCCGTTGGCGCGTGCATTGTGTGCCGGCGGCTTGCGCGTACTCGAAATCACGCTCAGAACGAGCGTGGCCTTGCAGGCGATCGAAGCGGTGCGCGAGGCGGTCCCCGACGCGATCGTCGGCGCGGGTACGTTGACGAAACCGGAACATTTCGAACTGTGCGTCGGCGCGGGCGTGCAATTCGCCGTCACGCCCGGCCTCACGTCTGAGCTTGCCGATGCAGCCAAGAAGACCGGCCTTCCGCTGCTTCCCGGCATCATGACGCCGTCGGAATTGATTGCGGGGATCGGCTACGGATTCGACACGTTCAAGCTGTTTCCCGCTCAACAGGCGGGCGGCCTCGGAATGCTGAAAGCACTCGCCGGACCCTTCCCGGAAATCGTCTTCTGCCCGACGGGCGGTATCACGCGAGCAAGCGCGCCGGACTTCCTTGCCCTTCCCAATGTCGCGTGCGTCGGTGGATCGTGGGTTGCGCCGCCGGAGAAAGTGCGAGCCGGAGATTGGACAAGCATCGAAGCGCTCGCGCGCGATGCGTCGGGATTGAGGGTCACGCGCGCCTGACGCGTTTCGATCTAGAACCTATCTCAATGCGCAGTAGTCTTGAGACAGGGTCTAGCCGGCTGTTGCTTTGCGGTCGGGTTTCGCGCTGTCCAACAAATCGAGTTGCAACGCTTCGTCGGCCTGCGGCTGATCGGTTCTCGCATCGGCGGGATTGTTCAAGAGCTCATCGACAGCCAATGCAGGCACGGTCGAAGAATCTGCCCGAACATCGGACTGTGCATTCGTCGAGGCGGTCGATTCTGATTTCGCAGCGCTTGGCGTCGACGATTCGGTCGCTGTCTTGTTCGCGGTCGCAGACGCGTTCACCGGCGTGAAAATCAGATCGGACGGGATTCGCAGCGTACCGGTCGCAGTGAGATCGACATCGATCAAGTCCTGGAGCTTGGTATCCGCATCGCGCGAAGCTTGCGACGACTGCACAGACGCGTCGGATGTCGCAGCGGACGAAGTGGGCGCAGCGGCTACCGGCTCGAATTCAATCGAGTCTGCTTGTCCCGCAGGCGTTTGGTGGAGCACTTCCGGGGCCAGCAAGTCTCCGACATCTTCCGCAACGCCGCGTGCGCGTTCGGTATCTCGCGAACGAGTCGTGGGCGCTTGCGTTGCGATCGACTGTTCGAACATCTGCAGCACGTCGCCTTCGCTCGATTCCGTCTTCGCCGGCGTCGGTGCGGGTGGAGCGGGCGACACAGGTACGGATGCGCGCGATTCGAGCGAATCGGGATCGGACAGCTCGTGCATCGCGACCGTCTTGCCTGCGTTCGACGGTTGCGCTTTGGGTGCCGAGAGCTCTTCCGGCGGCGGAACGGGAACGGTCTCATCGACTTTCGGCACGGGCACCGACGATGCTGCGGCGAGCTTGCGCCCGAGCATGTCGTAGTAAAGCTGCAGATACTTCTGTAAAGACCGGACCGCGACGAAATTCGTCAATGCGTGTTTGCGCGCGCCCTGTGCCATGTATGCGCGTTTCTCTGGCGTGAGCTCCATGACGCGCGTGATACCGCGAATGAGAGCCGTCGGGCTGCCGGGCTCGACGGCGACGCCGAATTGTCCGAGTACTTCACCCTGCGCACCCATGCCCGTCGCGACGCACGGCACGCCGCACAGCATCGCCGCAACGAGCGACATCCGCATGAGATCGGTCCGGGCGCTCGAGCACGCGACATCGCACGCGTTGTAGAACGCGGACACATCGGACCATTCGCCGAGCAGCTGCGTGCGCGTACCGAGCGTTCCGCCGCCGACGAGCGCGGCGAGCGCGCCGTTGCCCCGCTGTACGCCATGGCCCGCAAGCAGCACCGATACTTTCGGATTCGTTTTGATCAGCTCGCCGATCGCCTTCAGGAACGTCGCGTGATCGTACTCGGTCTGGAACGGCGCCATCATGCCGATGACGAATGCGTCGTGATCCAATCCGAGTTGCTCGCGAACTTTACGGCGCGCGGCGAAATCGGGTTTGAAGCGCGTGGGATCGACGCCGAGCGGCACGATCTCATAGCTCTCTTCCGGAAATCCTGCGCGGCGATGCGCGGACGCTGCGGCTTCAGAGGTGTAGACGATCTTGTCGGCGCGCTTGCTCAGCCGCGCGGCGAGCGCGAGCTTGCGATTGTCGAAGAAGCCCGCCTGGCGCGCGAGCGGCGCAGTCGGCGTCGGCGACCAAATCGTCTTGACCTCCCAATCGCATCGCCCGCGCAGCCAGTGCGAAACGATGCACGCCGTGAGACCCCACGCTTGAATAATGTCGGGCTTGAATCCGCGCAACGTCTTCAGGAGCTGCCCGAACGCAGCGATCGAGAACCGCTGACGCGAGAGCGAGACGTCGTACACAGGCACGCCGTGCTGACGCAACACTGCGCCTTGCACTGCATGCGGCGCGAGCGCGACGACGACGGGCTTCACGCGCGCCTTCGGCATGCGCGTGAGCATCGGCATGAACAGCGCTTGCTGTGCTGGCCCCGTCGCTCCGTCGGAGCTGACGAGATGCATGACGCGAACTGGTCTTATGTCGTCCGACACTTTGCAGGATCAACGCAGTCGGGAAACGCACGAATCCTAGCAGCCCGCGATTCGCGCACGCGTGAGCCTCACCACGGATTTGTGAGCGCGATGCGTCACTTCAGGTGACACAATTTGGCACTTGGAGAGCCAGGTCACAGAAGACAGCGTTCATGCCGGCACGGCCCACAAATACGTGGCCGCATGAGCACGCCAGGGCCGCCATCGTTCTGCACGTTTCGACAGCTCCACTGCCGAAGCTGCACCGGCGGCGCGGATCAAGCCGAGATCGGTGGCAGGAAATGCATCCGGATCCCGACCGAGCCGGATCGCAAGATACGTCCGAGTCCACGGCCCGAATCCGGGCAGCGTCGCAAGTGCCGCATCGACTGCTGGCCACGGCAAATCGAATTGCACGCGCCGCTCGAGCACGGCCGCAGCGAGCGTTCGAATCGTCGCGACACGTCTGCCAGGCATGCCCATATTTTCGAGGTCGGCTGCGAGCACGTTCTCGGGCACGACCTCGCCGCACCGTTCGACGAGTCTGCGCATCAGCGTGCCGGCTGCAGCCACCGTGACTTGTTGGCCAATGACCGTGCGAACGCAAAGCTCGAATGCCGACCACGCCCCTAACGGACGCATGCCGGGAACTGCTGCAATGCGACGTCGCAGCATGGCGTCCTTCTTTAAATGCGAGGCGGCTTGCGTGCCGTCATGATCGGCCGCGAACAGCCGCGTGACGCGCTCAGCCGCATCGCGCGTTGGCACACGTCCGTCGGCCGTCACGATCAGTCGCGCGCGTTGAGGATCGAACCGCACGGCGATCTGCGCCTTTCCGATCCGGCGTACGAAGCGCTCATCTTCGATGAGCTCCGCGCCAGGTATCAGGCGATAGCGGAAATAGTCGAGCAGCGCGAGCCAGGGAAAGGGCTCTACGACAGGGATTTCGGCGACGACTCTCGACATGACCGCCCGAATACAAGCGGACGCTGCACCTAGATGCGCTCGGTTTCTTGCGATCCCGATGCGCTCACACCGCCGATCAACACGAGCCGCATCGCCTCCTCGACGGACAGCTGCGTCTCCTCGAGCTCCGACTTCGGCAGATACAACGTGTAGCCGCCGATCTGATAGCTCATCGGGAAGTAGACCGGCACGAGGTCCGGTTCCGGTTGCGAAAGCATGCGGGGATGAACGTGCTCCTCGGTCACGAATCCGATCAGCCGCGCGCTGCCCAACCGCCACAGCACCACGCGCTTCAGGTCGCGCTTGTCCCCCGCAGGCAGAAAACGGGAAAAGTCCTTCAGCGCACCGAAGATCGTTTTCACGATCGGAATGCGCTCGAGGAGCTGTTCGCCGATCCGCAACAAACGTTGCACGATGTAGGCCTGTACGAGCACCCCGGCGAAGAGCACGAGCAGGAACGAGACCAGCAGCCCCAGCCCCGGGAAGTACCAGTGCTCCGGCAGTACGGCACGCAGCCAGCCGCCGAGAACCGCCTCGGCGTTCACGCCGAGCCACCACACCAGATAAATGGTCAGGACGACGGGGAGGACCGTCGCCAAACCCTTCAAGAACGTATTCCGCAGACGCCGCATTGACGCTCCAGGGTATTCGTCATTGACTTTAGAGGCTCCGCAACGAACGCTGTGCATCGCTGCATCGCGCATTGTCGATGATCCTACGCGGCTTGAACACCGATTCGAATTCCTCGAATCTCCTGCGAAAGATCTGCGTTCGACGCTGCCGTGCCGCCGCGCGCTCGCTGCGCCGGCGGGTTGCAGATGCAGCCGCAAAGACGAAGTACACCGCCTTCGAGAATCCGATGTCGAATCGTTTGCCGGCGCTGTTCGCAGCGCTCCTTTGTTGGGTCGCACCGCTCGTTCACGCGAGCGATATGACACGTTTGCCCCCCGCCGTGATGCGCGCGCTCAGCCAATCCGGCGTACCGGCGCAGAACGTGAGCATGTTCGTCGCCGACGTTGCGACGAACGAAGTCCTCGTCGAGCTCAACGGCGATACGCCTCGTACCCCGGCCTCGACGATCAAAGTGCTGACCAGCTTCGTGGCGCTCGACATGCTCGGTCCCGTGTACACGTGGAAGACGCATGCGTACATCGACGGACGCCTCGCGAACGGCGTGTTGGACGGCGACCTGATTCTGGTCGGCGAAGGCGATCCGTACATGACGATCGAGCGCTGGTGGGCATTCGTCCGCGAGCTGCGCGAGCTCGGACTCGAACGCATCAAGGGCGACATCGTCATCGACAACACGTACTTCGCGCCTGCGACCGGCTCGCGCGGCGACTTCGACGGACAACCGCATCGCTCCTACAACGTGCTGCCCGATGCGTTGCTCGTGAATTTCCAAACCTCGAGATTCACGATCGTCCCCGACTCCACGGGCAATCGGCCGCAGATCGTCGTCAATCCGCTGCCCGCGAACTTGCAAGTCAAGAACCGGGTGAAGCTCGGTCATGGACGATGCCGCGGACCGAACCGCAGCGTGTCGTTCATCGCTCAAGAGGAAACCGCAAGCGAAATCGTCGTCGCCGGTACGCTCGCACCCACATGCGGACGCTATAGCGCCACACGCGCAATCATGAGCGCTCCCGAATTCGCATACGGCACGTTTCGCACGCTCTGGACGGAATCCGGCGGCACGATCGACGGCGGCCCGCGCATCGCGAAGCGGTCGGTCGAGGCACGCCATTTCCACACGTTCGGTTCGGTTCCCCTCTCGGAGGTCATTCGGCTCATCAACAAGTTTTCGAACAACGTGATGGCGCGTCACTTGTTGCTGACGCTCGGTGCAGAAAAATTCGGGCCGCCGGCCACGCCTGAATCGGGAGCCGATGCCATAAACGATTGGCTTGCAAGCCGCAGCATCGACATTCCGGGTCTGTACGTCGAAAACGGCTCTGGGCTCTCGCGCAACGAACGTATCACTGCGCGCGGACTCGGCGAAGTGCTCGAAGTTGCATGGCGCAGCCCGTACATGCCCGAGTTCGCCGCGTCGCTCCCGCTCGCCGCGATGGACGGCACGCTACGGAATCGCTTCGCCGGCTTACAAGGTCGTTTGCGCCTCAAAACCGGCCGCATCGACGACGTCAGCGCATTAGCGGGTTTCGTTCACGCTGCATCCGGCAAGACCTTTGTGCTCGTCGTCATCATCAACCATCCGCTAGCGCACTTCGGCGTCGGCGAGGCAGTACAAACGGAATTGGTGAAGTGGACAGCGAGCCAGTGAGCGCTGCGCAGCGCTGGCAACAGGCAACAGGCTACAGTCGATACAGTCGACAGTCGCCTCAAGCGCACGCTTCCCTCTTTCCTTCGTGAGTAGTGAGTGGTGAGTCGTAAGTAGACCCGCGCGATCCGCGCGCTTTCCCGTTTCCCCTTTCCCTTTTCCCTTTCCCTTTTCCCTTTTCCCCTTTCCCCCTTTCCCTTCTTCCCACAGCCCACAGTCTCCAGCCTACAAATTCACCGCCAGGAACCCTTGCGATACCCAAACGTTGTCATTCACAAGAGTTGCTTGGGTCCGAAACGCAACACCGTGAGGTGATCGTTCGCATCGGTTTTCTCGGGAGCTCAGCGTTGTCGCTACTTAGGAGTCTGGAATATGAGACGTGGAATCGTTGCAGCAGCTACATCGCTTGCGCTCTTCGCAAGTAGCGCATTCGCGCAGGAAAACGATCGGGGTCTGTACGTCGGCGGCGGATTCGGCGCATTCGATGTGCAAGTGGACGATGTCGACGATGCGGACGAGGCAATTTCTCGCATCGACGACGACGACAACTCCTGGAAGATATTCGTCGGCTGGCGATTGAATCGCTATTTCGCATTCGAGCTGAATTACATCGATTTCGGCGAAACGACGGGCACGACTGCCAGCGGGTCCAGCGGCGATTACTCGGTCGAGCTCTCCGGCCTGCAACCTGCAATCTACGGCATCCTTCCGTTAGGACCTGTCGAGCTGTTCGCGAAACTGGGCTATTACTTCTACGATATCGACCTGCGCTTCGATTTCGACGATCTCGAGTCGGAGAACTTCCGAGCCGATACCAGCGAAGAAGCTTTTTCGTACGGCGCGGGAGTCGGCATCACCTTCTTCCAGCATCTTCATGCCAAGCTCGAGTACGAGAAGATCGATACCGACGTGATCGACGACTTGGATGCGGTGTGGCTGAGCGCGGCGTGGCGCTTTTAGTGAGGCTGTAGGGAAAAGGGAAAGGGGAAAGGGGAAAGCTAATTGGAGGCGCGCGCTTCGCGCGCCTCC